>Ga0308417_1000357_pt1 | contig 34211 bp, 34 predicted proteins | sample HotsprSampleOS65_FD_203528 | JGI IMG/M metagenome (GOLD analysis project Ga0308417, IMG submission 203528) | Hot spring phototrophic mat microbial communities from Octopus Spring, Yellowstone National Park, Wyoming, United States - 20090730_OS65 ...
CGGCGGGCGCGGGGCGTTGTAGCGCGTCCCTCCGGGGCGCGGCACGTTGTAGCGCGTCCCTCCGGGGCGCGGCGGGCGCGGGGCGTTGTAGCGCGTCCCTCCGGGGCGCGTCCCTCCGGGGCGCGGCACGTTGTAGCGCGTCCCTCCGGGGCGCGGCACGTTCTGCAGCCGCTGCACCTTTGCTGCCTGGCGGCCTGGCGTTAAAAAAGAGCGAGTGGGCAGGCGCGTTCCCCGGCGGCAGGTTTAGGGGTGCGCCGAGGCACGATTCGCATTAACTGCACGAGTCCTCAACCGCAATCGGAACAGGTATCTTGTGCTGTTGCTTTTTGAGATGCTTTTCTCGCTGCTTTTGCCAGCGCTGCTGCTGCTTTTTTTGCCGCTGCTCCTGCTGCCACCAGCGCAGGTGCCGATATTGACGCGAGATTTCCTGCTGGATGCGCCAGATCCAGCGCCCGATCGTACCAATCAACGGAATGCGCAAGGTGGCCCAGGAGCGAAAAAACCGCCTGCCATTGACCCGCGTCCAGCGAATGACCCGGTTGCGCTGACCGACCATGGCACTGCCCACAATGAGCAGGGGAATACCGGGAATGATAGGGAAAAGACATCCGATCAAGCCCACGGTAATGACAAGCCAGCCAAATACCGGGCGAACCATAAACCAGCCATATGGTACCAGTACTTGCAATGTAGCCAGAAGCACCACCATAATCATTGCCAGTCGCATCATCATATTGAATAATCCCTGGTATCACTACGGTGAATCGATTTTGTCATTGTCATTGTCCAGTCTTGATTAGCGAGATCAGGATCGCGCTCCAGATTGTCAAAAAAACGCTGCGCGGTTCGGCTATCAACAAAGGCGGTGGCGAAAGTGTTCAATAACTCGCTACTGGCCAGACCACTCAGGTTACCGTCCATATCACGCAACACCCGTTCAATGCTGCCGGGTTGATGCTTCTCAGCCGCAATCGCAATCTGCGCCAGTGTCTGAGGATCATGCTGGTTCAAATAGATACTGGCCCGTTGTCCTTCAGGTAGCACCTGTACCAGGTTACCCGGCAACCGTCCCCGTCGTTCTGCTGGCACGGCTGCAAACGCGGCTACATACGCTTCTTCCATATCGTCAGGCGGCGCAGTCTGTACGATAAACCGATAGCGTTGGACTATGCGCTCGACAGAGATCTGATCTGGCGCTGATTCAGCCGGATGAAAACCATCGTGGAGCGTATCATATATTCGCCCGAACTCGTACCCCTCCGCAGCGGCCTGGGCACCAAACTCAAACTTTTTGGGTGCTGGCCGTTGCTGCTCAGGCGCCGGTTCCAGACCAAAAAGGCGACGCAAGAAATTCATGCTGTACCTCCCTTGCTGTGCTGCTTGCATCCTAATACCTGGATCTTGCCGTTCTAGATTTATGGTTGACGATCACCACATCAACGCTACCACTGACCTGGGCAGTTCACTGGCCCATATATGCAGCGGTTTAGAAGGCTATCTTCCGTACTCCAACGAGACTTCATCGTGGCAGGGGTGCGGGGGCCGCAGGCCCGCGCACGTTCCCTCTCTGGTGCGGCGCAATGAAGCCGCGCCTCCTTACCCAGGGGATGTCTCGTTGGAGAAGATAGAGAACCCAAAACGACGTCAGGCAGAAGTGACAGGCTTGCCTGCGTCGGACGACGGTCATCATGGACAATGATGGTTATGATGCTCCGGTAGCTGAGTTATAGTATAGCATAGAAAACGAACGCCCATCATTTTCTTGACCGGCATTGGCAGACGTGTTATGATTCTGATAGAGAAAACTGAAGAATAGAACACGATGACGAGGACGAGTATTCTGGCTACCGCTAACAGGGAGAGAGCGTCATAGACTGGAAGCGCCTCAGTATGGAGCCAGGTGAAAACCACCTCAGAGTTGTTCTCTCAACGCCCACAAGGGTTAGTATGAGGGCACGGGTTGCGCCCGTTATAGTGCCTGCAAGGAATGCCGGTGGCTAACCGCTGTTAGCGGATGACCGTACGTTCAAAGTTGGGTGGAACCACGAATTAATCCTTCGTCCCAATCGGGACGGAGGTTTTTTATCGTTATGACAGGAGATAGATGAGCAAGCGTTATCGCCATCGTGCGCACCACTCTGGACGCCGATCATGGTGCCTGGGCACCATGATCGCACTCATAACCCTGAGTTTGATTGTGCTGGCAGTCTACATACTGTTTATGCGACCAGGTCTGGGGCACTATCTGGGGCAGCGCCTCGGTCAGCACTTGTTCGATCCGCCTCGTACCACGCCCGAACAGATCGAAGCGTGGATTGAGGATGGCGTGCCAGATGTGATCGCTGCATTGCCATCTGGTGCAGTGACGGTGACCCAGGAGCAGGTCAACCAGTATCTGGCCGCCCAACTAGAGACGATCCATATAATCGATTCGGTCACGGTGTATTTTCTGCCAGGGCAGGTGCAGGCTGATATTCAGGCCTTCGGTTTTCCGGGACGCATCAGCGCTGATCCGGGTATCCAGGATGGCCGCATTGTCTTGCATAATCCGCAGATCAACGAGCCGCTCGGTATGATGCTGTCTGCCGAGAGTCTGGCGGCAGCGCTTGAACGGCAGATCAATGCACAACTGGTGGCTCGGGGGCAGGTGGTGCAGGCGCTCCAGGTTGATCACGGGCAGATCACGCTGGTGATCGAGTAGCGATGGAAACAGAGGTGCATGTTCGTCCGCAGAGTCAGTCTATCAGGATCCGTCACAGTATGGAGGCACGGCTTGAGCCGGGGGCAACCTGGCGTTGCCTGATAAAAAATTCCGGTCGTATGCATAGTCGGCGTACATAGTTCATATGTATCGGCCAGGTCTCCACTGTGCGCGAATTTGCATTGTATAAGTAAACGTTAGCAGCCGGGATCAGCCTGCAGCTAGAGCGTGACTCCCGGTGTAAGCACTTAGAGAAAGGTAACCCTATATGCCTGTCGATCCCAATCAAGATCCCTACTATCGGTTGCGTCACTCAACCGCGCATGTGCTAGCGCAGGCCGTGCTGGAAATTTTCCCGGAGGGCAAGATCGCTATTGGCCCACCCGTTGAAAACGGTTTTTACTATGATTTTGATCTGCCTCGCGCTCTGACGCTGGAAGACCTGGAGGACATTGAGCAGCGTATGCGTCGGATTATCAAGGGTAATCATCGCTTTGAGTACCGTATCGTCAGCGCAGATGAGGCCTGTGCGCTGTTTAAAGACCAGCCCTATAAGCTGGAACTGATCGAAGGCCTGAAGAACGGCCAGGATGAGTATGGCGATACTGGGACAGGCAACACCGTCATCTCAACCTATCGCCATGACACGTTTGAAGATCTGTGTCGCGGCCCGCACCTGGAACATACTGGTCAGATCGACCCGCAGGCTTTCAAGCTGATGAGTATTGCCGGGGCCTACTGGCGTGGCGATGAACGCCGCCCTATGCTGCAACGCATCTATGGCACGGTCTGGAACAATAAGGACGAACTTGATCAGTACCTCTGGCGGATCGAAGAGGCCAGAAAACGCGATCACCGCCGACTAGGCAAAGATCTTGACCTTTTTAGTATCACTGATGACGTGGGCGGAGGGTTGGTTCTCTGGCATCCCAGAGGGGCGATCATCCGCATGATCATTGAGGATTTCTGTCGCCAGGCTCACGTGCAGAACGGCTATCAGTGGATCTACACCCCGCATGTCGGGCGGGCCAGCCTGTGGGAGACGTCGGGGCATCTGGGATTTTATCAGGAGAATATGTTCGCACCAATGGAGATCGAGCATGAAATCTACTATGTAAAACCCATGAATTGCCCATTTCATATAGCGATCTACAAGACTCATCTCCATTCATACCGTGAGTTACCGATTCGTTATGCTGAAAACGGTACTGTCTATCGTTTTGAACGCAGTGGCGTGTTGCATGGGTTAACCCGCGTGCGCGGCTTTACTCAGGACGATGCCCATATTTTCTGTCGTCCAGATCAGATTGAGTCCGAAATTAGTCAGACCCTGGCTTTCTCGCTGTCAGTGCTACGGGCGTTTGGTCTGACCGAATTTCACGCCTATCTGGCAACAAAGCCAGAAAAGTCAGTGGGTGACCCGTCTGACTGGGAGCGAGCGACGGATGCACTGCGTCAGGCGATTGAAACCCACGGACTGCCCTATACCTTGGATGAGGGTGGTGGCGCGTTCTACGGGCCGAAGATTGATCTGAAGTTGAAAGACGCGCTTGGTCGAGAGTGGCAGCTCAGTACGATACAGTTTGACTTCAACTTGCCTGAGCGCTTTGATTTGAGCTATATTGCTGAGGATGGGTACCAGAAGCGCCCGATCATGGTGCATCGAGCGCTTCTGGGCAGCATGGAGCGTTTCTTTGGGATTCTGATCGAACATTATGCCGGTGCCTTCCCGCTGTGGCTGGCCCCGGTGCAGGCTGTATTGATCCCGATCACCGACCGACACCTGGACTTTGCGGTTGATGTTGCACAACGACTGCGGGCCGCCGGTCTGCGAGTGGAGGTCGATCAGAGTAAAGACCGTATGCAAGGCAAAATCCGGCGCGCTCAGTTGCAAAAAATACCGTATATGCTTATAATCGGTGATAAAGAACAGGCGGCTGATACTGTCGCCGTGCGCATGCGGTCAGGCGAAGATCTCGGTACGCTTGCGGTTGATGCATTTCTTGCGCGTGCGCAAGCAGAAGTGGCGGCACGTACGTGAGAAATGAACACAGGGAGCCATAGATACGACGGAAGGATGTCCGGTTATGCTTTGTCCGCCGTGTCTATGGCTTTTTGTGTGTGGTTTGATTGAGCCGGGTTGTTCTCTTTGTGGGTGATCGAGGAAATACTATGGGTCGATTTGCTCTCGGCTTTATGATTGGTGCCACACTCAGCGCAACGGTGGTGCTCCTGCTTATTCCCGAATCCGGCAAGGATTTGCGTCAGAAGATGGCAGCGCGGATACATGCCGCAATCGAGGCAGGCCAGGCGGCAGCGATGATGCACGAGCAGGAATTGTGGGACGATTTTCGGCAACGGCTGCGTGAGCAGCAAGCACCCCCATCGCCGCCATCGCCATCGCATACCTACCCACCGTTGCCACCGCAGTTTTCCGATTGGTAACAATGGACGCGGTTGCAGCTCTGGCCAACAAATCAGCTTGAGGTGCGCGAAAGGGTCGGTGATATAGGAATGGATGCAGAAATTATTGCGATTGGGACAGAACTACTGCTCGGTGCAACGGTTGATACCAATAGTGCCTATCTCGCCAGCCAGTTGGCAACCGCTGGCGTGAATGTGTTTCGCACATCGGTTGTGGGCGATAATATCGGGCGTATTGCAGCGGCGATCAACGAGGCGCTGGCCCGCGCTGATCTGGTGATCTGCACCGGCGGTCTGGGGCCAACCCGCGATGATGTGACACGTGAGGCAGTCGCACAGGCGTTTGATCGCCCGCTGGAATTTCATCAGGAGCTGCTTGATCAGGTTGCTGCCCGCTTTGCGGCATTTCGACGCCCGATGAGCGAGAGCAACCGCCGCCAGGCCTACCTGCCGCAGGGGGCGCGGGCGATTGAGAATCCACGCGGTACTGCGCCCGCCTTTCTGCTTGAGGATGAGCGCGGCACGGTAATTGTGCTGCCCGGTGTTCCCCACGAGATGCGCTTTCTGTTCGAGACTGCCGTGCTGCTCTATCTGCGCAATGAGCGCGGGGTACGCGATGTTATTTTGACCCGCACGTTGCACGCAACTGGCCTGGGTGAGAGCGTTATTGGCGAGCGCATCGCTGATTTGATGGAACAGGCCAACCCGACCCTGGGGATTTCCGCCAAACGCGCCCGCTATGAGTTGCGTATGGGCGCGAAAGCAACCAGTGTCGAGGAAGCTACTGCTATGCTGAACACACTGGAGGCCACGCTCCGTGAACGGTTGGGTACCTATCTGATTGGCGATGAGCCGCTGGAGCAGATGGTACCACGGTTGCTGGCCGAGCGTCAGTTGACGCTGGCGCTGTATGAAGGTCATATCGCCGCGCCAATCTATCACGCCCTGAGCGCGATTTCACAGGGTACGGCACTGCTGCGCGGCGTTGTAATACACCCCCTGGACGAAGCCGCCGATGAAGCTGCCTCGGTTGCGCTGGCGTTAAGCGGTGCGGCCAATGTGAGCAATCGCTGGCGCAGCACCCTGGGGTTGGGTATGCAAGCTGCCAGCACTTCCAACGAGTCCGGTTTTACCGCTGTAAGTGTGGCGCTGGTCTTCCCTGGTGGTACCCGCCAGGCGACACGCTATTTTGATCTGCGCCAGCCTGACGGATGGGGCTTTGTGAGTACTCTCGGTCTGGAGACGTTACGCCGCTATCTCCTGGAGAAGGATGATCCCGACGCTCGTCAGGTGTAACAACACAGTGTGAGCAGCGCTGGTGTCCCGGAGTGCTGCTCGTTGGGACAAAGAATGACCCGAATTATGGATAATCATGTCGGCTATCTGGTATTATTGCCCGTCTATACTGTCAGTATTGCTGCCCTGAAATACAAAGGAGGTAACAAATTGGATATCGGACGTGCGTTCGGATTTATTACCGAGGATGAAAGCTGGATCAGCAAGATCTTGATTGGCGGCTTGCTGCAAATTATTCCGATTGTGGGTCTCATTGCACTGCTTGGCTATACCTTTGAGGTGGCACGGAACGTGGCCCAGGGCCGTCCACGCCCGTTACCAGACTGGAGTAACTTTGGTGACAAACTGGTGAAGGGGTTGTATGGACTGGTGATTAGCCTGGTCTATGCTATTCCGATAGCAATCCTCATATTTATTTTATTTTTTGTCATTGCTCTGGCTGGTGCAGCCAGTGGTGATAGTGATGCGGCCGGTGGTGTGGTGGCCTTGCTCATACTGTGCCTCTATCCGCTATTGTTTGTCGTCGCTCTGGCTGTTCAAATCCTGGTTTTTGCGGCCTATGTGCGCTTTATTCAGACGGACAGCCTGGCAACGGCACTGCGGTTTGGTGAGGTGCTGGGAATCGTGCGTGCTACCCCAGGTAGATGGGTCATAGTATTTCTGGTCTACCTTCTCTGTGCCCTGGTGGGAGGCCTGGGTAGTATTGCCTGTGGCATCGGTGCGCTGTTTACGCTGGTCTACAGCCAGGCTGCGTTTGGGCATGTACTCGGGCAGATCATTGTGCAGATGGGGGGTATGGGAGCTGCCAACCAGATGCCACCAGGTTATGGGTCACGAATGTATCAATAGTTCATACAAGGGGGGATGATGAATACACGTGCTCTGCTCATTGCCAGTGGTATTGCCGGGGCGGTTATGGCTTTATTGTCAAATTTACCATTGATTTCATTGGGTAATTGCGTGATTTGTATGTGGCTATGGGGTGGTGGTATTCTGGGTGCCTGGTTGTATCCCCGCTTCGATCTTGAACGGGCCCCAATGACTGCCGGAAGAGGAGCGATCATCGGTGTAGTGAGCGGAGTGATCGGGGCTATTCTGAGTACGCTTCTGGCGGTACTATTTAGCGGTGCCAGTGTCGAGGCACTCAGGGCTGTGGCTGACCAGATCGATGATCCAGAAGTACGCGAAATGGTGCGGGCTATTGGTACCCCTGGTACTGTCTCTGCGATGGTACTGGTCATCAACATTATCGTTTATCCGCTCTTTGGTACGCTGGGGGGCGCAATTGGGGGCATGATACTGGGACGGCCATCTGCCCCACCTGCCCCACCTGCGTCGATGGTATAGGAGAGACGCTGTGCCAGCTAGACTACGTGATGCATATGATATGCGTGAATTCATGTATCCTGCGAACTGGTTGACTCTGGCACGCTTGCTGTTGCTTGGACCAACTATCTACTACCTGCGGCGGTCAAATGGCCGCTGGCCGGCGTTGATCTGTATGGCGGTCGCTCTGGGTACCGATGCGGTTGATGGGCCGCTGGCACGCTACCGGGGTGAAGTATCTCGTCTGGGTCAGATTCTTGACCCGATTGCCGATAAGCTGGTGATTGATGCCACGGCGATCACGCTATCACAGACGCGGGGGTTTCCATGGTGGATCACCGGCTTGCTCCTGTTCCGTGATGTGAGCATCTTGCTGGCGGCACTGCTGATCTATCGCCGTCACGCGCAGATCAGTACCGCCCGGCTCGCAGGCAAGGCGACGACTGTGGCGCTCACGGTGGCAGTGTTGCTCTATACCGCCGATGGTGAGCGGAGCGGCAAGCCAGCCCTGTATATTGCCCTGCTACCCTTTGGTCTTTCCTTCTGGCAGTATGGACGGATGTTTGTGCGATTGATGCGTCAGTAGGATATTCTCGACATATCCTCGATTATGACCGGCACGGCGGTGCGTACCATTGGTACATGAGCAAAGGTATCTGGTCGCAGTGATACACGGTAAAATACCTCTGCACGAATGCTGTCTGCGCTGCCATGGATACGGTGCGGCGTGTGGCTGGTGGTTCCGGGCCAACCTGTGCGCTCTGCTCGAACGCTCCTGTGGTAATGCGCGGGCTGGCCTGTTTCATCCACCTCAGGATGACCTGGTACCTACGCCGGTGAAACGTACCCGCCTGGATACCTACAAAAACGCATACCTCAGCCCCTGTATCGGCACACTTACGATGCTCGATTTTCCTTCAGCAGATCGCGGATTTCGGTTAGCAGTTGCACCGTCACTGAATCTTCTTTCCGTACCTCCTCCTCTTTTTTGCGCGTAATCAAACGCTGTTGGATCTCGTTCACGCTGCGCACAATGAGGAAAATGACAAACGAGATGACCAGAAAGTTGATGATCGCCTGGATAAAATTGCCATAGGCGATCTGGGCTTCGCCCACGCTAATTGCCAGGCCGGTGAAGTCGATACCACCAAGGAAAATACCGAGAATGGGAGTGATAATGTCTACGACCAGCGAGTTGACAATCCCAGTAAAGGCAGATCCAACAATGACTGCTACAGCCAGATCCAGAACATTGCCGCGGTTAATAAAGGCTTTAAATTCCTTGAACACGTTGTTGTTCTCCCAGATATGGGTAGTGCGAATACTCGATATAGCGCTATTCTATCACGAACAGGCAGTACACAGATGCCGTGTGCTGCCGCAGCGACCCTATTATGGCTTGCTGTATTTCTTCACAGACTGAGCAGGAGGGATTATAATGCCATAGGCACGTAGCGCAACCTGCGTGATCTGACATCCCCCCTTTTCTTGTGTAAGGGATTATGATGACGATAGTAATTGGACAGACATTTGGCGATTATCGGCTGGAAGCATGGATTGGTGCGTGTGGGATCGGGTCATTCTTTCGAGCGCAGCATATCTCCCTGGATCGCACAATCACGATCAAGGTTCTGAATGACGATCTGATGCGTATTCCCGACGCTGCCACCCGTTTCGCACAATCGGCCCGTACACTTGCTGTTCTACAACATCCGCACATTCTTCCAATCTATGAAGCTGGTGAACAGGATGGATCTTATTATCTCGTAACCGAGGCGTTGAACCTGGTACCCTGGCGACACTACATGCGTCGTCTGATGCATGCTGAGACAGTCGAGACGCTTCTGGCAGAGCTGGAGATTCTCGGTGCAGCCGTTGATGCTCTCGCCTATGTGCATAGCCATGGTATAGCCCATGGCGCGATCAGCCCGGAGAGTCTGTTGCTTACCTGTCGTTCAGGTACCACGGTGGACGATGAAGCGTATCTGCTCAAGCTACACGATTTTGAACTGGCGCAGATGGTGTCGGGTGAGACGCTGATAGAGATCATTGCATCCCAGGGCACACTGGCTTATCTTGCACCCGAACAGTGCCAGGGTCGTGCGCCTGATCCACGGAGCGACATCTATGGGTTAGGCGTGTTGCTGTATAAAGCCTGTACTGGTGTGGTGCCCTATGTTATCTCTTCGGTCAACGAGGCGCATAGCATTCATAGCCGCACGCTCCCAACGCCGCCGTGTGTACTCCGACCGGATCTACCATCCACACTTGAGGCAATTATTCTGCGCTGTCTGGCTCGACAACCGGAAGAACGCTATGCAACTGCCGCCGAGTTGTTTACTGCGCTGCAGTGTGTGATGCCAGCCAGAGCGTCAAAGGATGCAACTAATCAACCGGCTGCACTGGTAGCACCGCCGGTTGAATTGGTAGCCCGGGCAGTAGGCATGGTTATGCCCCAACGCTTGATGTCGCTATCGGACGAAGAACCACCACCGGTACCACCAGATGATGAGCCAGCAACGGGGATCGATGTGTCGCCAATCGCTGCACCGTCGCCCGTGTCTGCGCCTGGCGACGAACCGCATCCCACACCTGCGCTTATGCCAGGCAATGAACCGCCGCATGAACCCACGTCCATGCCGGTGCCGGTTGATGAACTGCCGCCTGTACCAACATCTGCTTCAGACGATGAGCGGCCACCCGCGCTTATGCCTGCATCTGCGTCCACACCAGACGATGAGCCGTTGGCCCCGTCTGCACCTGCCGATGAACCACCGCCAGCATCCGGGGCTATGCCGGCGTCTAACGACGAACCGCCACCCATACCTGCGTCTACCTCTGGCGACGAATCGCTGGCCACGCCAGGTGACGAACCAGTGGCCACAGGCGATCTTTCTGGTGAGCCACCACCCAGCGGAACTGATACAACCCGGATGCCGATACTACCGCCGATCAGTGCCTCGTTGCCCCAGCTCCAGATCTATGATACTCAGGGCCGACTGATACAGGCATGTGATCTCGATCAGTCGAGAGTGACTCTCGGTCGACATCCCGATAATGATATCATCCTGGATGACCCGGCTATATCACGGAATCACGTGCGGATCTACTGGAATGGTGAGCAGGTGCTCATCACTGATCTCGATTCAGGTAGTGGCACCTTCCTTAGTACGCTGCGTCTGCCCGTCTTGACAGCCTTTATCTGGCCCTGGAAGGAAGTGGTGACGGTCGGTCCGTTTCGTCTACGACTGACGCCTCCAGGTGCGATTATGCCGAGTCAGATGGCAGCCATGCCTGATCAACGATTAGCCACGCCCATACCGCCGAGTGGGAGGCACCATGAAGAACGTATTGTCATTCAGCTTGATCAGGAGGTTCTGCTGCTTACACCTGGTGTGTCAGCTACGTTGCAGTTGGTGCTCGCCAATCGCGGAAACGTCGTTGACGATCTCAGCGTGTCGGTCGAAGGTGTGCCGGAAGGGTGGATTGGGGGAGCAGCGCAGGCTATGTCGGTCGCCCCTGGTGGGTCAACACCACTGACGTTGACGATTACCGTGCCGCCTACGCCAGAGAGTTCCGCTGGTGAGTATCAGGTGGTTGTGCGTGCGTGTTCCAGTGTGAATCCGAATGAGTCCGTGACTGCTGATGCGCGCTGGATCGTGCGGCCTTTTTTTGCCAGTAGCATTGGATTGACGCCGCGTACCGCCACCGGCACTGGTTCGGCTATCTATCAGGTCACGGTACGTAATGAAGGCAACGTACCGGCCCGTTATTTCATTCGTGCCGATGATACCGAACAGCGCCTGGATTACGAGTTTACCCAGAACGATCTTACGATTGATCCCGGTCAGGCGGCAACGGTATTACTCACTGTTTCATCTCCACGGCGACTGATCGGCGTGACCCGCTCGCGTCAGTTTACCGTCTGGACAGAAGCGGCCGATGCAACAGATCAACGAGTGGCCGGGCGTTTTGTGCAACGGCCGGTCATTCCGAGCTGGGTCATACTGCTGTTGTCAGGGTTGCTACTCCTCTGGGTAGTGGTTGATATCCTGGGAGGGCAACGGGTGCCCGTCAGTCAATTTATGGGGATCAATAGATCGACCGTCACGCCTGTCCTGACCCCTGAGCCAGCCGCACCGGTTATCACCCGCTTCACGGTCTTTCCGCTCGAAGTTGCACCTGGTCAGCCAGTTACGGTAGTCTGGGATGTCGAGGGCGCGGATCGGGTGCAGATTGAGCAGTTTGGCGATGTACAACCTCAGGGTGAGCGCGATCATCGGCCCGAAGTGTCCACCGAGTATCGGCTTACGGCTTTTGCGGGTGAGTTGATGGTCACACGTGTCAAGCAGGTGATTGTCAACCCGCAGCTTGTTGTGTCAGACGAACCAGCACCAGCACCCGAGCCAACGGCGGTGCTATCACCAGACACAGCAACGCCGTTGCCGACCCCTGTACCGGTGGCGACCCCGGTGCCAACGCCCGTACCAGTAGCGACCCCGATGCCAACACCTGCCCCGGTAGCGACCTCTCCACCAGAATCGGCAGCCCTGGTTAACCTCCTGGAACTGGTAGCAGAGGCCGCTTGGTTGTCTAGTAGTGGTACGGTATTGTTTGGCGACGCGAACGAGGATCCAGCAGCAATGGGTCTGGCAGATCTGGTTGATAGGATCGTATTGGAAGATGGCGTCGAATATAATACCGTGCTGCTGATGCAGCCACCGTTGATGACCAGAGGCTTTCTAGAAGGCGAGTTCTTGCTTGATCAGCCCCTGCCAGCCAGCCAGTATTTCCTGGCCGAGATCGGCTTTGCACAGAATGCCAGTGGTGCTGAGGCACAGATACAATTGATCTTTGACAACTTTGTAATCTATGAGACGACCAAGCTACTTGATGGTGCATTGCAAAGTGTGCGTATCGATCTGTCCCCATTTGAAGACCGCACCGGGCCGCTTATTTTGCGAGTCGAGAACGGAGATGATGAGGTTATACAGAATGGGATCTATTGGGTTACGCCTCGCATTGACGATGCACCGTAATGCTATTCTGCGAGATGGAGTATCTACTCTTTTTTCGCATGCGTTAACCATGCTCAGAATTACCCACTGGATGGATCGACTAACATATAACCGAGACCGCGCACGGTCACCAGGTAGGATCGACCAATTTTGCGGCGCAGGTTACGCACATGCGAACGCAGCATTGCCTGTGCATCAGCCGGTGAGGCGGTAATATGGCCATGACTACGACGCACAATCTCTTCTGCCATCAATGCCTGATGCGGTGCTTCAGCCAGACAGCATAAGATAGTAAATTCGATGGGCGTGAGATGCAATGGTTGTCCGTTAAGAGTGGCCAGATGGCTTGCGCTATCAATCTGGAGCGCACCAACGGTCAGCACCTGCTGAGATGTGGCGCGGTCTTGCGGATCTGCGAGTTGATATGGTGCAGGTGTTGTAAGGGTTGAATATACTCTGGCCGGAAATAAATCTGCAAGCTGGGTATACTCTTCTGCAATCATACGCATCGCCGTATGGCGGCGAGTAAGTGTTGCATGCTGCTTGAGTGCAGCCGCAACGCAGTCTATCAATTCAGTTGAATCGCAGGGTTTGACCAGATAATTAAACGCGCCCCCGCGCAAGGCTGCCACCGCGGTTTCCAATGAACCGTACCCGGTCAGCAGAATAACCTCTGGCAGATAGGGTTGCATGCGGGCGACGTTCAGGACTTCAATGCCGTCGATCTCACGCATCCGAATATCGGTGATAACGACATTGAACGAGTGTTTCTGAAGATACTCCAGGGCTATTGTTCCATTATATGCGGGAAGAACGCTATACCCCGCGTCTTCCAGCACATGGGCAAGCATCTGGCGCGTTATGGTATCATCTTCAACCAGCAGAATCTGTGCTCTCATCTAGGGTCACTCCACAATAAATATAACAAGCCGATCTCAATGGTAAAGAGAAGTCACGGTTTTCGCCCGGTTCGCGCTCTGTCCTGGCTTTCGCCGGGACTCCGGTGCTTCACAACTCATTCCGGCCTGCTGTAGCTCTGTCGTGCTGGTTGCCCTGACCACAGGTAGTCCTGCACACCATAGTGATAGCTTCTGTTTCTTATGCCAACGAGGCATTGGAATGATGGACAACATACCAGATTGCCCCACTATGATGTTCGACCTTTTTCGAGAACGACAACGTCTTCCGCACCAGGCGGCTGATCCACTGCCGGAGCGTGTTGTTCAGGCGCTCGATATGGCTTGTCTGGCCGCTTTCCTTGCCTACCGGACGCTGCCGTTTCGACGGCAGCACGCAGGCGTACGCATCCCAGCAATCGCTGGAACAGACCGCACCCTGGCGATACACGGCGGGCAGCGACTCCCAGCGTTGGTGCGCGGTTGCTTCATCACGAGCTCCGATTGCGACCCCGACCATGTCGCGCGTGTCACGGTCACGGGCCAGCCACACCCACGGTTTGTTGCCTGTATGGCCCACAAACGACCAGCGTTCGTCACATGCGACGGTCAACCGGCCTTTTTTTTGGATCGAACCTGCACCTGGCGAGGCTGGTCAGCATATGTCGCGTTGACAGACGATTGCAACCAGCGCTCCGACACGCCAACGGCGCGGGCCATGCCCGCCAGGGACATGCGCTCCCGCAAGAGGCGGTCACTCAGGGCTTTCGTGTCGTCGGGAATGCGCCGATCCGGCGGGTCTCCCACGAATTGACGACGACATTCCTTGCATACATATTTGGGTTTACCATGATGAATAGACCCATTTTTGACAATCTGGTCACTGGCACATTGGGGACACTGCATCACGTTCTCCTCTCATTTTTCCGTACAGTGTACCACAGTATCACTCCTGTGTGCAGGACTACCTGACCACAGTCTCCAGGTGGGCAACCTGGACATATTGTACACAAAGATGATGGAACGACAAGATGGTATGGTATGAGACCGGCAACCTTTTAGCATTGTCCAACGTCAAAATAAAATGGGGTAATGGTTCACCCTGCCACCGCTACGCTGAGTGTCCAGAAACAGTCAGCAGCCACCTGGAACGTTATTATGAACGTGGAGCCGTCGATTGATGGTACGGTGGTGCTGACGTCAGGAGACACTCAGTTTCGTGCACCGTTTAATAAACATGGTCGCGCTGAGATCACCGACGTTGCTGAGGCCATGCTAACCGGCACCGATGGGCCAGATATACTGGTGTCGATTGAGATGTATGGGTGAGGCATCGGCGATGCTCGTGCAAACGGATAGTCTAACGCCTATGCAACGTTGATACACTCACGAACATTCCTAATAGCGGCGAGATAGACGGTACCAGAGGGGGACAGGCGCTCACGTGTTGGTTTTTTTGTTCCAATCGCATGGAGAGCGGAGGATCATGCAGTTGTCCCACGTTGGCGCCAGGCGTGGTAGAGAATGATACTGCCCGCAACGGCAGCGTTAAGCGAAGTGATCGTGCCGCGCATAGGCAAACGTACCAGGAAGTCGCAACGCTCGCGGGTCAGGCGCGCCAGTCCCGATCCTTCGGCCCCCACAACGAGCGCCAGTGGCATGTTCAGATCGACCCGGTCAAACACGAACGCCCGTTCGTCATTTTCAACGCCCACCACCCACACGTCGGCCTGTTGTAACTTCTGGATCGTCTGGGCCAGATTGTTAACAACGGTGATCAGCAGGTGTTCGGTCGCACCGCTGCTGGCATTTACCACGGCTGGTGTTACTTCGGCGGCCCGGCGGCCCGGTAGAACAACCCCATGCACACCAACGATTTCGGCAGTACGCAGCAAACTCCCCAGGTTCTGCGGATCTTGCAGATGATCGAGCAATAGCAAGAGAACCGGCTCCTGCCGTTCTGCCGCGCATTGTAGACAATCTTGCAGATCAACATAGGGATAGGCTCCGGCCTCAAGGAGCACACCCTGATGATTAACGTCGCGCAGACGTTTATCAATGACGTGCCGCTCAACATATGAAACCGGCGTGTGTGATTGTTCGGCCAACTGGACAATCTCATCCAGGATGCCGCCTTTTGGCGAACCGCTGGCAATGAACAGGTCTTTGAGTGTACGTCGTCGAGCGGCCAGCGTTTCTCGAACCGCGTTGCGTCCGTAGAGTAGATCCATAGTGTTCTTGATATTATACCGAGACTTCACCGCAGCCGTGGCGTGGGAGCCGCAGGCTCCCGCGCATGGTTCCTTCCTCGTGCGGCGCGGCTTTGCCGCACCGGATACAGTGGTTTCGGCAGGTTGAAGCCGCATCACGCCTTCCTACCCAGGGGATGTCTCGTTGTAGTGTTCATGACGGGAGCAAAACGTCTTTGTGACCTGCCGTAGCGGGGAAAAGACCGTCCTTTGTAGCTCATTTTTCGCCTACGGCGAAAAATGAGCTGTAAAAAACAACGAAAGTAGTGCTCTGCCGCAGGCGAAAGGCGAACTGACTATGCGACCACGTACCTCATGATGTTTATAGTGGAATGACGTACATCGTGATCCACGGTCAATCATCGGTGATCACATACCCAACGCATCTTTAATGCGCCCGAAGAAGCCCTCATCACGTTCTCTGCCAGGTTCGGCACCTTCCAGCGTTTTTGCGAGTTCCTGAAACAGCTTGCGCTGCTGATCATTGAGACGAGTTGGTACCACCACTCGGGCGACAATCACCTGATCGCCGCGCCCATTCTGCCGCAGGTAGGGCACGCCCTTGCCCCGCAGCCGAAAGGTCTGCCCTGTCTGAGTGCCAGGAGGAATTTTGAGCCACTCGGTGCCATCTACGGTTGGCACTTCGATCTCATCGCCGAGCGTGGCCTGAGCCACATTGAGCCGTAACTCCAGGATGATATCGTTGCCATCACGCACAAAGTAGGGATGGGGATCAACATTGAGGGCTACATACAGATTGCCATGTGGCCCGCCGCGCGGCCCGGCTTCACCCTCGCCCGTAATGCGGATCTGCGAATTACTATCGACGCCGGCAGGAATTTTAACGGCAAGCGTGCGTGTCTGGCGCACACGCCCCTCACCGCCACACGCACGACACGGAATGGGGATGACCTGCCCGGTACCACCGCAGGTATCGCAGGTTGTCACCGTAACCATATTGAAAATCGGTGCCCGCTGGCGAATCTCGCCTGTGCCGCCGCAGCGTGGGCACCGTACCGGTTCGGTACCCGGCTCTGCACCACTACCGTGGCAGGCCGAACATGTCTCTAGACGCTGGAACTCAATCTCCTTCTCACAACCAGAGATCGCCTCCTCAAACGAGATGCGCAGGTTATAGCGCAGGTCAGCGCCGCGCTGGGGGCCACGTTGGGTACGACCACCACCCGTGCCCATACCACCCTGACCCCCAAAGAAGGCATCAAAGATTGTACTGAAGGGATCACTGCCTGCAAATGGATCAAAACCCGCACCACCACTACCGGGCATGTTGTGTCCAAAGCGATCATACATCGCTCGCTTCTGGTTATCTGAGAGTACTTCGTAGGCCTCGTTGATTTCCTTGAAACGTGCCTCGGCGTCGGGTTCCTTATTCACATCCGGGTGATACAGGCGCGCCAGACGGCGAAACGCCTTTTTAATTTCGTCAGGAGAGGCATTGCGTTGTACACCCAGCACTTCGTAATAATCACGTTTCGTGCCCGTTGTCATGGTCTATCCTTCATCAATCGTGAGTATGTTGCTATTATTCGTTCTTGAATTCACTACCAAAAACACTCTTATCTTGTGGATTATTTGTGCCAGTACCGGTGCCATTGGTTGTACCAGCTTCATCGCTGGCACTATACAGTGCCTGAGTTACCTTCTGTAAAGCTACTGACAGTTCGGCCGTTTTGTTACGAATAAGCTCGATATTATCACCGTCCAGCACAGTACGCAACGCCGCAATTTTATCCTCAACCTCGGTGCGGGTCAGGTCATTCACACGCTCGTCGGCCTCGCGCAAGGCTTTCTCAGCAGCATAGATCATACTATCGCCAGCATTACGTACAGCGATCTGCTCGCGGCGCAGGTTATCTTCTTCGGCATACTGCTCAGCCTCCTTAATCATCTGCTCAATTTCGGCTGGCGAGAGGCCAGAAGAAGCGGTAATCGTAATGCGCTGCTCTTTGCCGGTGGCCTTATCCTGCGCCGAAACGCTGACAATGCCATTGGCGTCAATATCAAACGTCACTTCAATCTGGGGAACGCCCCGTGGCGCGGGGGGAATACCTGACAATTCAAAGCGCCCCAGCGTCTTGTTGAAGCGTGCTTCGGCGCGTTCACCCTGAAGGACGTGAATTTCAACGCTGGCCTGGTTATCACTGGCGGTAGAGAACACCTGGCTTTTTTTGGTAGGAATGGTCGTATTGCGCTCAATCAACGGCGTCATCACCCCGCCCAGCGTTTCGATGCCCAGTGTCAGTGGCGTGACGTCGAGCAGCAGAACGTCGGTGACTTCGCCCGCCAGCACACCGGCCTGGATTGCCGCGCCAATCGCTACCACTTCATCAGGATTGACCGTTTTGTTCGGCTCTTTGCCAAAAAACTTACGTACGGCTTCCTGCACGGCCGGCATGCGCGTTTGCCCACCGACCAGAATAACTTCGTCAATCTGATGTGGCTTGAGATCAGCATCAAGCAGCGCCTGCTTGACCGGGGCCATACTGCGCTCTATCAGATCGGCCGTCAGTTGCTCCAGTCTGGCCCGTGTGAGCGTATAGGTCATATGCCTGGGGCCACTGGCGTCAGCAGTAATAAACGGCAGATTGATCTCGGTCTGGAGTACGGTACTCAGTTCCATCTTGGCCTTCTCAGCAGCCTCTTTGAGGCGTTGGAGTGCCATACGATCACTGCGCAAATCAATAGCGTACTCTTTTTGAAACTCGCTCGCCAGCCAGTCAATAATGCGCTGATCGAAATCATCGCCGCCCAGGTGGGTATCGCCACTGGTGGCCTTGACCTCTACTACCCCCTCGCTGAGATCGAGGATCGAAATATCAAACGTACCACCGCCCAGGTCATAGACCACAACTGTGAGATCATGACCCTGTTTGTCCAGGCCATAGGCAAGAGCGCTGGCGGTTGGTTCGTTCACAATACGGAGTACCTCCAGGCCAGCGATTTTACCAGCATCCTTGGTGGCCTGACGCTGGCTGTCGTTGAAATATGCCGGAACCGTAATCACAGCCTGCTCTACCGGTTCGCCCAGATAAGCTTCTGCATCGGCCTTGAGTTTCTGTAGTACCATGGCCGAGATCTCTGGTGGTGCATACTCGCGCCCCCCCATTATGACTCGTACATCGCCGTTGGGTGCGCTGACCAACTTGTAGGGTGTCAGCTCCTTATCGCGCTGCACAGTCGGTTCGCTAAATTTGCGCCCGATAAAACGTTTGACCGAGAAGATCGTATTTTCCGGGTTCGTGACTGCCTGCCGACGCGCTACTTGCCCCACTGTGCGTTCGCCAGCTTTATTCACAGCTACAACGGATGGTGTCAATCGTGCCCCTTCCGCATTGGGGATCACCACAGGCTCACCGGCCTCCATCACCGCAACGACCGAGTTTGTGGTACCGAGATCAATGCCGATTACTTTTGGCATACGAGAAAACTCCTGTTTTTAGTAGACAAGGTACAGATACGTGGTACCCTTCTATTATTCCGGGCTATATTAGAGATTTAACTCCAAATATAGCCCGAGACTGTCTTATCCTTTTCCCACCTTAACCATTGTGGGGCGCAGAACCCGGTCATGGACGGTATAGCCCTTTTGTAACTCCGCAATAACTTTATTTTCCTGCCCTTCGGCCTCTTCGTAGATGACTGCATGGTGGCAATTCGGGTCGAATTCTTGCCCGAGCGCCTCAATTGGTCGTACCCCCTCGCTCTCCAGAATAGCACGCAATTTCTGGTCGATCAGTTGCATCCCATCCCACCAGGATGTAGCAGCCACGTCGGGTGGCACACTTGCCATCGCCCGCTCGAAATCATCCAGCACGGGCAGGATCTTGAGAATCAGCCCGGCACTCGCATTACGAATCAGCTCGCTTCGCTCTTGCTCCGTGCGACGCTTGTAATTCTTGTAATCGGCGGCAGCACGGAGCCACTGATCCTTATATTCGGCTGCCTGAGCTTCGGCCTGTTCCAGCCGTTGCTGTAACTCGGCTTCCCTGGCGTCAATAACTGTACCAATAACGGGATCGGCTGCACTGTCCGTGTCGGTATGTTGCTGTTCAGCCGGATCTGGTTGGTAAGAGGGCTGTGCCTCTGATTGTTGACCATTGATCTGTGGTTCTTGTATATTCTGCTGTTCTGTGGTCATAGGTCTCCTCTATCTTAAGAACAGAATCAATCATTGGTTAGTACTAAGTCTGTTGTTGGTCGTAAGGGTTCGCCTGACAGGGGTTCGGCAGCCGGCCATGACCCGATAGGGTTTGCCTGTGGCAGAACAGTACGTTCCCTGCTCTCTTTCATCCGAACTCTTCGTCATCGACGAAAAGTCGGGGTAAAAACCGGCCCTTTCATGCCACTGGCGCAAAGCTAGACTGACACCGTCATCGTGTATCCCCTGGCTCATAACAGGCATTGTATGGACTGTAACGTCGTGGGTTGCACCTGTGACAGCACGCTTCGTACGATACTCGTCGTGTATTGCCCACGTTCTGTCACAAACGAAACAGAGTACCAGATAAGAAGCGTCTGTACCGAATCTGGACTGATTCGGTAACATTGTTGTTCAAGATGCGCTCATGTCCAGTCAGAACTGCTACCAACGCGCAGCATCAATATCAGTCGTGGGCAAGAAACGCTAGACCTGATCAAGAGAATGTTTCTCAATCCCATAGAGTTCGTGCAGCAGATCACTCATCACCGAGGCGATGTAACGCACGGTTGCGATTGAACGTGGGTAGGACATACGTGTGGGGCCGATGACACCAAGGACACCCGCCACAGCACCGCTGACCCCATAGCGTGACAGCACGACGCTATAGTCGCGCATTTCGTTCTCACCATGCTCACCGCCGATCACCACTTGCACGCCCTCATTGGCGAGCGCCTGGGGAATGAGTAAACTCAACCCGCGCCCACTCGTTAGAATTTCCAGGGCATGGCGCATGCGTTCAACCGCCCGTTCAGCATCTTCGGCTTTGATCAAGGCGGGAATAAATTCCGGTTGACTCAACATTTCAATCAAGCCATCACTGTGAATTTCCTCGTTGATCTGATCCTCAAACTGGTGCATGGCACGCAAAATGACTTCGAGCACCTGTTGTTCAAGTTCGTTGAACTCAGGATATGGGCGTTGTTGATCGCTGATGACCAGTTCTTCGATCTGGCTGGTTGATATATCCGCACAACGCTCGTTAATGCGGGCCGAATTGCGCCGTAGCTCCTCTTGATTGTAGACCGTATCCAGCGTCAGGGTCTGTTGCTTGACGGTTCCGTCATGCAACACGAGTACGAGCAACACAGTGGTGTCGTGAATTGCGATCAATTCCAGATGTTTGAGCCGCGACTGATATGAACGAGGTGGTGTCACCACCGATGCATTCTGGGCCGTGCGTGCCAGGATGGTTCCGGCCAGGTGAATCCACTGATCCAGTTGACTCCGCACCTGATAGAACTGATGGCGAATAGTTCGTTGTTCGGTTGGTGAGAGTGGAGTCCAATCCATCAAATTTTCAACAAAGAAGCGGTAGCCCGCATCGGTAGGGATGCGGCCCGCAGAAGTATGGAGCTGGGTCAGGTATCCGAGATCCTCGAGTGTCGCTAACTCATTGCGTACGGTAGCCGAAGAGACGCGCAGCTTATATTTGCGCACGAGCGTCTCTGAAGCAACCGGAACGGCCGTCTCGATAAACTCCTGTATCACCAGTTTGAGAATAAACTGACGACGTTCGGTGAGGATTGCCGCCATTGCACGACCTCCGCACCACCATAACACCATACGTGTACGATAGAAATAATCATGATAGACGATTAACCCGGGTTATGGAGATGATCCCATAACATCGGGAGGTGAGGTATGGTGTTGGCCTGGTCTACTACTACGTTTACGAACGCTGATTGTTAGCACTCTTGATGTGAGAGTGCTAATACACGAGATCAAAGCAGTGGCGTGCCTGATTGCACGCCATGCGTTGAATATTGTACCATGAGATCTATAGATTGTACACACCGCACCAGCGTACCTTGGCACCCGTGAGGGAACGACATTTCGCTCCTTCCGATGTGTAGGGCAACCTGGATCTCCAGCACCGATCATCTGAACGCGGGTGGGGCATCGACCCACTCCTGATGCAGGTTTTTATCCATTATCCAATGGTGAGAACGTGATATCACAAAATCTGGCCCTCAGATGGAAATAGTTACGCATGAGAGCAACGATTCTCACCTTCCTACCCGGTCTGCTGTGCTGCCACCTCGAGTAACTCATAGATGCGTGGCACCATAGCGGCTGGATTCGGATGCACACCTTCTAGGAGCAGGGCATTGTCATACAATTGCTCGGCACAGGCGATTACCACCGGATCGTCGGGATTTTTCGCAACGCGCCGTGTCAGGTGTGCAATCAGTGGATGGGCGCGATTGAGTTCGAGAATGCGCGGCGTAACTTTTGTTTCGCGGCCTAGCAGTTGATGCACACGTTGCATCTCGCGGCCAGGTGCATCCTCCGCAGACACCAGGCGTGAAGGGCTGTTGCGTAGGACTTTGGATGAACGGACTTCTTTTACCCGCTCACCCAGCGTGGCTGCAAAGCGCTCACGCAGACGCTCAAAGTCCTCATCGCTGATGCTGCTGTCGGTGGTATCGGCGGTGCCCGGCAGTTCCAGGTTAGCATCGTCAATATTGCGGAACTTCATACCCTCATACTCTCGCAGGCCCGTAAGCATAAAGCTGTCCATCACATCAGTAAAGAGCAAGACCTCGATATTGCGGGCCAGCAGCGGATCAAGATGTGGGCTATGGCGGGCCGCTTCCAGATCGCTGGCAGTCACATAGTAGATTTCTTCCTGCCCATCGATCATGCGACTCTTGTAGTCTGCCAGTGAAGTTAACTCGTCACCAGCGTGTGTTGTATGAAAGCGCAAGAGTTTCAAGAGATCGTTGCGGCCTGTAAAATCAGTAGCAATGCCTTCTTTGATGAATACACCAAACTCTTTCCAGAAAACCTTGTACTTCTCGGCGTCTTTCTCGGCTAGATCACTCAACTCGCGGATCAGGCGACTGCTCAGCGTCTTGCTAATGCGCTGGATCACCGGGTTGCTCTGCACGGACTCGCGTGAAACATTGAGCGGTAGATCCTCGCTGTCAACCACGCCTTCAATAAAGCGAAAATGGTTAGGCAGCAATTGCTTGCTATCTTCCTGGATGAGTATCTTGCGCGAATACAGCTTGATCTTGCCCTCTATCCGCCGCTCAATCAAGCCGCGCTCACGATGCATAGGCACAAACAGGATGGCATGCAGATCAACGGGTACATCCGTCGAGAGATGGATATGCAGGAGCGGCTCATCCATATCCAGGGTCAGTTGTTTGTAGAAGGTGGGATATTGCTCGGCTTCAACCTCCCGTGGTGGGCGGCGCCACAGTGCCTGCTGCTGGTTCACCCGCCGTTCTTCGATATAGATTGGAAACGAGACAAAATCGGAGTGGCGCTTGATTGTTTGCTCCAGGCGCCAGGTGTTGGCAAACTCGGCTGCGTCTTCTTTCAGGTGCAGGACGATGGTTGTTCCACGTGCCGGCTGCTCGGCTGGCCCGATGAGAAACGTATCATCACCAGTGGCTTCCCATTGGGCCGCTTCGGATCCCGGTCGATAGGATCGTGAGGTCACCGTGACACGATCGGCCACCATAAAAACTGAGTAGAAGCCGACGCCAAATTGACCGATAATATCGCTGGTGTCATGCTGCCCTTCGCGGGCTTTCTGTAAGAAGGCACGTGCGCCAGACTGGGCAATAGTGCCCAGGTTCTCAATCATTTCCTCGCGGGTCATACCGATGCCAGTGTCTTTAATTGTTACGGTACGTGCCTCGGTATCGGCACTAATCCAGATCGCCAGTTCTGCATCAGGATCAAGCACCTCTCGGTTCGTCAGCATCTCGAATTGCATCCGGCTCAAGGCATCGGAGGCGTTTGAAATCAGTTCGCGGAGAAAAATCTCCCGATCGGTATATAGCGAACGGGCCAGAATATCCAGTAACTGGCGTACCTCGGCTCGAAAAGGTACCGGGGTGGGCGTACTGGCAACGGGGGTTTCCTGTTCAATGGTCATAGCAGGACGATCCTTTCCATAACTACATTGTCAGGCACACTGGCCGGACATGGCTACATCTTTCAGTCTCAGCATACCATAAATTCATAACTTTTCAGGATGAGGCCTGCACCATACGGCCATGGATTTCGAAGAATTTGCCAACAGAGGACTGCATCATTTGTGCAGGCGTCCAGACATCGCCTGGCTGTTGCCGACAGAGTCTATAATACTAGCGTGTATGTTAAATTGATACTAGTGTTATATTAACATTGTGTTGGTAATCATCGCTTGCTTGCTCCGACTGGCTGTGCTATGCTGCTGTCAGGCATGGTTCATATCTTCTGGACACTTTCGGTCGACGAAGCAATGTCGTTCGGCAGTTAAGCGGTACCCATTCCAATGAGGGGGCTTTACTCCGCGCTCTTCCTCAGGGTTGCTTGTTCGGCCCGTGGTGGCGGTTTTGCCGTCACCCCCTTCCCCGGAAGGGGGACATTAGTCCTGGACATGGTGAACGTCGTTACGATGAATAGCCAGGTACTCGACACAGGCTCTGAATAAAGATACATACGGGAGGGTCGAGAAATGCTGTCATTAATGACGGCAATCCAGGGTGAGCAGGTCATCGGTACCCGTTCCATTGGGGTGGTCTGGAGGGGCATTACCCCTTCAGGCGTTTCTCGGGTTGCGCGGGAGCCTGTGACGGCCCCCGTATGCCCACTGGCGAACGTTCCCCAAAACGGGTACGGTCATGGCACATACACAGACAATGTCAGGTGAAGGAGCAACGATGTTATGCCGGTAACACTCAAGTCACGTCAACAACTTGAACGGCTGCGGGATGCAGGACGGCTTGTAGCTCAGACTTTTGCGATGCTACGCAAACATATTCGTCCAGGTATAACGACGGCGGAACTGGATGTGCTGGCTGAGGACTTTATCCGTAGCCATGGTGCGGAACCCGTGTACAAGGGGTATGGTGGCGTTCCGGCTAGACGTAATCGACCTGGCCGCCAGCCGTTCCCGGCTACGATCTGTGCCTCAGTGAATGATGTTATTTGCCACGGTATTCCTAGTCGTCGTCAGCGGTTGCGTGAGGGTGATATTATTGGGATTGATATTGGTGTCCGGTATAAGGGGTGGGTAGGCGACTCGTGTGTCACGTTTCCAGTTGGTAATGTCGTGGCTACCACACAACGGTTGCTCGAAACGACTGAACGGTGCCTGCTGCTAGGGATTGAGCAGGCCCGATCCGGCAATACGCTGGGTGATATTGGCGCGGCCATTCAGCGTTATGCTGAGGCTCAGGGCTTCTCGGTGGTACGCGAGTATACCGGTCATGGAGTGGGTCGTCATTTGCACGAGGAGCCGACGGTGTTGCACTACGGTGAACCACATACCGGCAGACGCTTGATGAGCGGGATGGTCTTTACTATCGAGCCGATGGTCAATGCTGGTGGCTCTGGAACGCGACTGGATCCCGATGGCTGGACGGTGCGCACGGCTGATGGTTCGCTGTCAGCTCAGTTTGAGCATGCCATTGCGATTACCGATAATGGGCCGCTGGTGTTGACTCTGCCTGATTAGATTCAGGCGATCCAGGTTTCTGTTTGAGAGCCTTTGCGCAGGTTTTTTTGGTTCTTGCAAACTGTCATGAAAGTATCACGGGATACATGAAAGGATCACGGTATACCCAACGGGAGCGACCATGGCGGCGGTGGATACCGTTCGTAACAGGCGGGATGGAAGCTGTGTTGATCGTTCGCTTCCTGGTACGCTTACTGGCAGCACGGCCTGATCATCCTGTCATCCAAACCCTGTACCAGTTGAGCGCTCCGTTGATCGCGCCGCTGAAGCCGCTTGATGCACAACAACCGCGTTTCGGGGCAATCATGGAGCTTTCAACGCTGACAATGATCGGGCTGGTGCCGCTGCTGGCCTATCTGTTGTGGCTACTGACGCATCCTGCCTTGCTGCGTGCAACTTCTGATGATCAGGTAGCGTCCTAGATAGAAGGTTTATATCGGGGGAAGGGACTCGTGGCTTGACCAGGTTCAGCGGGTGCATTGTATGTATCTGTTTCGATAGGTTGGTGTGGACGGGCCATAATCTCATACGCATCAACCGCCCACGCTCCCAATCACCAGGGGGACGCTATCGGGAAGACGTGGGGGCACAGGCCCTGTAGGTAATCGCAGCGTAAACTAGTACTACAACGAGATTTTATCTCGGCCAGGGTGCGGGGGCCTGGCGAGAGGGGAGGGAAGAGAAAACCCTCGCTCCTCACTCCTCTTCCATCACTCCTCGTTTCTCTTCCCGCGCTCTTCCCTCGGAGGGGCGAAGCCCTGCCGAGCTTCCCTACCCATGGAATGGCTCGTTGGAGTACTAGTTTCTCAAATCAGGAGCATAGCGTTTATGGATACATTGATACAGATATTGATTGTCCTGGTTGTACTCATGGTCATCAGTCTGATGGTAGCCGTGGCAGGTCTGTTGGCGATGGTGCGAAGTATCCGCAATATTCGAGTGCCGCGCGATGCCGACTTTTTTACGACGATGCGTTTTGTGCCGTTAACCCTGGTGATTTTGCTCGATTTGCTGGATTTTGCATTGGATGTGTTCTCAGCACCGGTTACCTGGATTGTGTTGGATCGGATGGGACTGCCCAATCTGCGGAATAAGGCGACAATTGAGGCCATTATTCCAGCTACTGGCCCGATTCCAACGTTTACGATTGCCTGGTTGCTGGCACGTCTCTTTGATCTGGGCATACCACCAGGAGCCTGGCCACCATCAGCTCGTTATCCACGCTATGTTGTGGAAGATGAGTATCATTCGTACCCGGTTGCAGAACAGCGGCGACGACCACCGACACGGGTTATTGATATGGATGAACCCTGACGTGGAAAGAGTACTGGGAGGGGAGTATGGGAACCACAGTTATTGAACTGGTCATCATATTGATCATTGCTGGTATTTGTGGTGGTGTGGCGCAGGCGCTCGTCGGTATGCGGCGCAGTAATTTTTTAATCTCGGTCTTTATTGGAATGGTCGGTGCCTATATCGGTACCTATCTGGCGCAGCGCTATAATTGGCCGACTCTTCTGACGCTGACTGTCGGTGCTTCAACAATGGATATCGGGTGGGTGTTTATCGGGGCGTTGTTGCTAGTGTTTGTATTACACTTAATCAACGGTTTGAGCCGCCCACGACGTGCGCGGCGTTGAATGCGAGCCTGAAAACATACCGGCAAAGTTGTGGTAAACGCACAGGCATAGGCGGGTGTTGATGGAGAACACTTCAGGGGGAGATTGTTTCGGAGCATGAGCAGGATGCCGTGCCTGTCCCGGGCTATTCTGATTCGGCAGGAACGGGCGAGCGGCCATTTGTCTCTCCTGTGGTGTCTCCTGGTTACCCGGCCGCAGCACAATAAAGGTTGGAACAAAAAACCTGCCCATAGGGCCTGGTGGGTGCTTCGTATTGGCACCCGATCTGTAACCCACCCCGCTGCTCACAGCCATAGCCCGGTATGGTGTCTGACAGATCGGGACTCAATCGGGTAGACACCATACACTGCCTTCGATAAAACAGCACGGGATCGCCGAAGTCTACCCAAGGATTGAGCGGAACGGTACTAGATTGGGTTCAGACATCATCACTATAGAGAACGGTACTCAGATAGCGTTCGCCATTGCTGGGGGCAATAAAGACGATCAACTTACCTGCATTTTCGGGGCGCTGCCCGACCTGGATAGCAGCCAGAGCTGCTGCGCCGCTACTAATGCCGACCATCAAGCCTTCTTCACGTGCCAGACGGCGGGCCATTTCAAAGGCATCGTCATTGCTAATCTGGATGACTTCATCGATCACGCTGGTGTTCAGTACATCGGGGATGAAGCCAGCACCAATACCCTGGATCTTGTGCGGCCCTGGTTTGCCACCCGAAAGTACCGGGGAAGCCTCTGGTTCAACAGCAATGGCCTTGAATGAGGGCTTGCGGGCTTTGATCACCTCGCTCACACCAGTAATCGTGCCGCCAGTACCGACACCAGAAACCAGGATATCGACCTGGCCGTCAGTATCGCGCCAGATTTCCTCAGCGGTAGTCTGACGGTGTACTTCCGGGTTGGCGGGATTCTTGAATTGCTGTGGCATAAAACCATTGGGCAAATCGCTCAAAATTGCCTCGGCACGCCGAATTGCACCCGACATCCCCTCAGTCCCCGGTGTCAGAACCAGTTCTGCGCCGAAGCCGCGCAACAGCTTGCGACGCTCAATACTCATCGTCTCTGGCATCGTCAGAATCAGACGATAACCTCTGGCTGCAGCCACGAGTGCCAGGCCAATTCCAGTGTTCCCGCTGGTTGGTTCAACCAGAACAGTTTCACCGGGGGTAATCTGCCCGGCCCGTTCAGCGGCTTCGATCATTGCCAGCCCAATCCGATCCTTGACGCTGCTGGCTGGATTAAAAAACTCCAATTTGGCAACAATCGTCGCGTGAGTTTCGTTGATTTTTCCTAATCGCACCAGCGGGGTATTCCCCACCAGGTCGGTAATGCTGTTGTAGATACGTGCCATACCTTTCTCTTTCTTGCCAGGTACTGTCATTTCACTCTCTTGTCTATTGTACTGCACTTCCAATCTAAAGTCAACTTCTTAACTTAAATATGTGTGAAATAAGGCCCGGAGGGGCGATCACCATCCCGATGTCGTGATCGCCTTTCTTCCCCGACCTCAACTTCCCACGTTGCTGTTGCTTGCCCCCCGAGGGAGAAGTGAGGGAAGAGGCGAGAGAACCCTCCCTCCTCTTCTTTGGCTTTTCTCGCCTCCCTCCTCTTCCCTCACTCCCCTCCCTCGGAGTTGGAGTATGTACAACGTGATTGTATGACTCAAATTCTTAACAAGAATTTTACATTACACATACTGAGGATCGATTACACTGGTAGCAGGCGATGATTCTCTATCAGACGTAATGTATCGGGTAGTAGGAGTATGACCCGGCATGCCGCACTGAACGCAGGTCAACGTTATATAATTATCGATACTCTTGGTGAAGGTGGAATGGGGGCGGTATTTCGTGCCCATGATCGCCTTACAGACTCTATCGTAGCGCTCAAGATTTTGACCGTTGAACCAGCGGAACTGGACATGCTCTCCAGCGCCGGTATGGATCTGCGCGTGGCACTGACTCACGAGTTTCAGTTACTGGCAACGTTACGCCATCCGCATATCGTAAGCGTCCTGGACTATGGTTTTGATGGACGTGGACAACCGTTCTTTACGATGGAATTACTTGCCGAAGCTGTACCTATTGCTGAGTACGCCCATAACTTTGACGAACAGCGCCTGTTGCCCCTCTTCTGGCAAGCGCTGCAGGCGCTGCGTTATCTCCACCGGCGTGGCATCCTCCACCGCGATTTGAAGCCCGATAATTTGCTCGTCTTACCTGACGGTACACTGAAGGTTCTCGATTTTGGCCTCGCAGCGGTACGCGCTCACTACGATGATCAAGACACCGTTGGTACGCTGCCCTACCTCCCACCGGAAGTGCTCGCCGGTGAACCCTACAGCGAAGCCAGCGATTTATATACGCTGGCGTTGATCATGTACGAACTGCTCAATAGGAGCTACCCTTTTCCCACCGATTCTCTGGATGAGTTGATCCAGGCTATTCAAACCGAGGAGCTATCGGTAGCCCATCTGCCAATCAGCCCGGAACTCCAGTCCCTGCTGTCCAACCTGCTGGCAAAGAACCGGGCCGCTCGCTATCCACATGCAGACGCAGTCATCAGTGCCTATGCACACCTGAGTGGTACTCGGGTGCCACCTGAAACCGCTGCGCTGCGGAACAGCTATCTACAGGCTGCACGCTTTGTGGGTCGTACAGCCGAGCTGGAACAGCTTACCAATGCCCTCAAAACAATGATCAATGGCACGGGATCGGCCTGGCTGGTGGGTGGCGAGTCGGGGGTCGGCAAAACACGGTTGCTCGAAGAGTTGCGCGTACGGGCCCTCGTACGGGGAGTCAGAGTGCTGCGTGCCCAGGCTACCAGCGAAGCCAGCGCTACCTACCGTCTGTGGCGCGAACCGTTGCGTTTCCTGCTGATTGATACCGTGATCAGTGATTTTGAAGCCGGTGTGTTGCTGACGCTCATACCCGATCTGGCACAGATCATTGGCCGTGAAGTGCGTCCGGCCCCGGAGGTTGAACCGCTGGCAGCACGCGATCGGCTGTTTAACGTCATAACCGCTGTGTTTCAGCGCCAGCAGCAGCCTGTTCTGCTGCTGTTGGAAGATTTGCAGTGGGTAGATGATAGTCTGGTGTTGATCGAACGCCTGAACCACAGTGTGTCTCAGCAGCACCTGTTGATCGTTGGCAGCTTTCGTGATGATGAGCGCCCGAATCTGCCGCAAGCCTTGCCCGGTATGCAGTGCATCAAGCTGGCCCGGTTACAACCGGACGAGATCGGTGAACTTACGGTGTCAATGCTCGGTGAACAGAGTGGCCGCCGCGCTGACCTGATTGCCTTCTTGCAGCATCACACCGAGGGCAATGTCTTCTTTATGGTCGAGACCTTACGTGCTCTGGCGGAAGAGGCCGGGCAGTTGCATGCCGTTGGAACCATCGCCTTGCCGGATAATCTGGTAACCGTGGGTGTTCGTGATGTCATTCAACGCCGTCTGGATCGGATTGCAGACGCTGATCTGTATCTGGTGCGCATTGCTGCTCTGGTGGGGCGGAAGCTTGATCTGACCCTGCTGGAGGTTGTGGCACCAGACATTCGTATTGATCCCTGGCTCGAGCGGTGTGCAGTGATTTTTGAAGCCCAGGGTACCAGATGGCGGTTTGCACACGACAAACTACGCGAAGGTGTCTTACAGTCCATTCCGCAGTACGAACGCAGGGCATTGCATCTGTTGATTGCTCAGACGCTGGAACAACTCTATGCCGATGACCCGGATCATACCGTACAGCAAGCCTACCACTGGGGTCAGGCCGGGCACAACGAGCGCGAAGCACACTACAGTGTCCTGGCGGGCCAGCAGGCCCTCAAACAGGGTACGGCGCAGGAGGCCCGGCGCCTCCTGGAGCGTGCTGAAACACTCCGCCCCACGTTAAACTGGACACCATTGCAACAGGCCCGTTTATCCCGTGACCTCGCCCAGGCCTACTATAATGTTGGGCGTCTCAATGACTGTCTACACTATCTGAAACAAACTCTGAATCGCCTGGCAATTACCATTCCTGATCCAGACAACGCCCAGCTATGGCTCAATCACTTGACAATGCCAACCAGTCTGCCCTTTGATGCAACGTTACGTCAGTGTGATAGTGCGGAACTGGCGCTGATCACCGATGCGGCGGTTGAACTGGGGTATCTCTATCCTGAGCAGACAAACTTTCCGCGAGCCGGGCTGCCCTATGTGGTTCTGGCCGCCCATATTCAGGCCACGACTGGTCAGTATGCTCATCTCGCCAACACCCAGGCTATTCTGGCAATGATGTTGCTCACCATTGGCTACCCCTCGCTTGCCGGCGAATATGCTGAACAGGCGCGGCAAAGCATCCAGAAGATAGATACTCCTGGCCCACAACTGGCGAACGCGCTCTCTCATCTCGCCTATTACTGGACATTCGTTGGCCGCTGGGCTGATAGTCAACGCGATGGCGAGCGTAGCTGTCAGTTGTTTCAGGAATACGGTGATTTTGTGAAGTGGCGAGCGGCATTGATGAACCGTGCTGCCGCCGAGGAATGGCAGGGACGCTTTATCACTGGAATGCAGATTCGCCAGCAGGAATATGCTGCTGCTCAGCAAGCCAACGCAGTCATCGGCAAAATTCGGGCACTGGCTGGAATCGGTCAGATACAAGCCATTCTTGGCCAGACAGCAGCAGCGGTGACCACTTTTGAGGAGCGGGCGAAGTTGATTGACTCGATTGCCAGGACGGGCAGTACCCGCTGGACGTACCTGGCAATGGCGTACTGGCGAAATGGCGATCTTGACCAGGCTCGTGCCTATTTACCCCATGCGATCGCTGAAATCAAACTGATTCAATCTCCCACTGCACATGATATGTTTGCGGTATCTAACACCGCCGAAGTGTCACTCGGTTTCTGGGAGCTTGAACCCTGGCAAGCGCACCGCTATCAGCCCTATGCCAGCGAGGCGATCGACCGTGTACGCAGATATGCCGATCTATTTCCAGCCGGCCGCGGCCATATGCTTGTTTTTCTTGGCTTATATGCCTGGCTCAACGCCAACCAGGGCGAGGCCTTTATGCTCTGGGAAGAGGCGCTCGTGGCAGCGAATGCCATGGGGACACCCTATGCCGCTGCACGGGCTCACTTTGAAATCGGGCGCCATCTGGCGGGAGATCATCCACACCGACGCGCTCATCTTGATCAAGCCCGTGTCCTCTTTGAGGCGTTAGGAACTCAATGGGATCTCAACCGACTGGATAGCTACCAATCATGAGGCACCTGGTGCTGGGGATCGCCCATCGTAACAGAACATATCAGAGGAGATTTTCATAGACAGTGATAAAACGCTCTATGTGAATAATGTACAGGACTGTATCTTGAACAAAGGAGTACCCAGAGTGACCAGCCGGAGTATTCTCGACGCCATGTACGCGGATAGCCCTCTCGTCTATGGGCATCGTGGGGCAAAGGCCTATGCACCCATGAATACGCTGCCGGCCTTTGAACTGGCCGCCAGGCAGGGTGCCCACGCAATTGAGCTTGATGTGCATCGCTCTCGTGATGGCTACCCGGTCATTATCCATGATTTTACCGTAGATACCACCACCAACGGCCATGGTCGGGTGAACGAGCTAACGCTTAAAAAGTTGAAATCTCTGGATGCGGGTGCCTGGTTTGGGCCAGAATTTGCTGGCGTACAAATTCCGACACTTGACGAGGTTTTTGAAGCGGTTGGACACCGCGTCTTTGTCAATGTTGAAATTAAAGCTGAAACATCGTATACTGATGGTATAGAAGAGGTAGTTGCCAATTGCATCAAACGCCATCAGATGCAACAGCGTGTGCTGGTTTCATCTTTTAACCCGACCACACTGTCTCGTTTCCGCGCTCGTATGCCCGATGTTCCGATCGGTTATCTTTACGAAGGCACAGCCAGTACATTGCCGGTCGAAGCCATCTATGAAGCCTATCACCCCTGTCATACTTTGATCACTCACCAGCTTGTGGCCGAGTGTCGCCAGCGCCAGCAGCTGATCAATGTGTGGACCGTCAATGATCCCGCACGGGCGCTTGAACTGTGCGTGCTGGGTGTCCATGGAATTATCACCGATAAACCTGATACGATATTACAAGCTCTTTCTACCTCAAAGGAGAAGTGTTGCCCTGATGCTATCGAGATACCATATGACCCCACCTGACAGCGTTGATGAAATATCTGCGCATATTCGTCGTTCCTGGTATGCTGAAAGATGTATCGTCTCCTATGAAATCCTCGATATTTCGCGCGCTATTGTCAACGAGTGGGCAAATCTGACCGTCGAGACGATCCTATCCTGGCCACCCGATCGACCTTATCTGGCGTTGCACGATATATCGCACCGGGGAGTAGCGATGAAGTATAGTGGTTTGCATTTGAATATTATTAACCCGGCTATCACCGATGAGGGTAAAGAACGTCTGTTTAATCTGATCAAAGAAAATGCATCTTTTCGTGGCTATATTGCACCTCTTGTATCAATACATTTCTCTGGGTATTTTACCCGAGTACTGACAGCGAAAGAACTACAACGTCAGTCAATACCGAATATACAGCACAAGATTTTTACCGAGCGCGAAGCTGCGTTGCGCTGGCTGGAAATGGCGATCAAGTCGAAAAAGGGCTGAACGAGGTTTATCTGTTTCCTCCATCGGTTGACCATCGCTTTCGGGATATACAAGCCGGTGGGCAAGCAGACGCCCACCGGCTCATAGTATATCTCCTGCCTCCGAGAATCCGGTGTGATTAGCAGCATCGCTGAGAATGTAACGAAATCAAGTGTATCAGGAGCCTTAAGAACAGTGTCTGTGCTTGCAGTTAATGCGCGACTAACTCGAAATCTGCTCCTCTTTCTCATTATTCTCTCACAGCGCTCTTAAGGGACATTCAGCCAGTTATGGCATAATTACATGAAGCCGGGGGCGGGAACCGCTCAGTTCCTTGTGAAACCCGATAAACGTCTGAAG
>Ga0308417_1000362_pt1 | contig 33912 bp, 32 predicted proteins | sample HotsprSampleOS65_FD_203528 | JGI IMG/M metagenome (GOLD analysis project Ga0308417, IMG submission 203528) | Hot spring phototrophic mat microbial communities from Octopus Spring, Yellowstone National Park, Wyoming, United States - 20090730_OS65 ...
CCCACACCCGTGCCATCCACAAACACCACAGGCACTTCAAACGGCACCTCCACAACCTCCCGCGCAATCCCCTGCGCCGCCAGCCAATGCAGCAGCGCGTGCCAGCGTTCGTCGGGGATGGTCTGCAGACGATACATCAACGTGCCCAGCGCGGGCAAAGGCTCCTCCGGCAAGACTTCGGGGGCGACGCAAAAGAGTAGTTGCCGATACGAGAGGCGTCGGGCGGTGCGCAGCAGGGCGAGGGTGAGGATGAGGGCTTCGGAGTAGATGGGTTTGCGTCCTCTGCTACGAGGCAGCGGGTGCTGCTGGGTGAATTGGGTCAGGGCTTCATAGATAACGCGTGCGCGCAGTGTGCTGAGCGTGATGCGATAGTTTCGGTGTTTCATGGTATGGAGTATACCCCACTGCACTACCGAATTTCGAACACCCTCAGAAGACCTTGACACAGCGGAAAAAATGTGTTATACTCCAGTGGTTCGCTCGCTTTGAATGCGACGACGCTCCTCTCAAAGCGTTCGGGAGAACCCTTCCATAGCGGACCACCAGCCTTCTCCGGAAACGAGTGCCGTTTGCGCGGCGGTGATGTCGCGCCGATGCGGCTGTGCGAGCGCGCGTCTGCGTGCCCATCTACTACAAACCCAGGAGGTGAATCGACATGCTGTTGAACGCGGTCAAGGACCTGTTGTTAACCAAGGACCTGGGCAGCCTCAAGACTTTGCTCGGTGAGGCAAGTGTGGACGCAATCACGCAGTGTCTTCGCGAGCTGGAGCCACGCGAACAGATACTGCTATTCCGACTGCTGGACAAAGAACGCGCCCTGCAGGTGTTCGAGTCTCTGACGCTCATTGAACAGAGCGATTTGGTGCGCGCCATGGAGGACCCAGACCTCATCCAGCTGGTGGAGAGCATGGATCCGGATGAGCGGGTCGAACTGTTCGAGGAATTGCCTGCGAAAGTAGCCACGCGCGTTTTGGCGGAGGTCGCTCCCGAGGTGCGCCAGTCGCTGAGCTTGCTGCTCGGTTATCCGGAAGACTCGGCGGGGCGCGTGATGAACCCGGACTACCTCGCGCTACCGGGCGATACACCCGTGCAAGAGGCACTACAACGGCTGCGCGAGTCGCCTCTGGACCCAGCGCATGTGGAGATGGTGCTGGTGCTGGGCGAAGGACGGCAGTATCTGGGCTATGTGACGGCAACACAACTACTGAAAGCGTCTTTCGAGGAACCTATCCGGACGCTGATTAGCGATACGCCCGCTGCCGTTTCCGCGTACGCCAGCCAGGATCAGGTGGCGGAGATGTTTCGCGTTCGGCAGTACCCTTTGGTCGCCGTCGTGGATAAGGAAGGCCGTTTGGTGGGTGCTATCGACGCGGAAAAAGGTCTGGAACTGGTGGAGGAGCGTGAAGCACAGCGGTTGACCACGTTCGGTGGAACGGTAGCCATGGGCGGACCGGATGTGGACATCGTTCACTCCCCGCTGATGCGCGTGTTCAAAGCGCGCGTCTTCTGGCTCGCCGTGCTGACCTTTTTCGGGGTGATTACCTCCACCTTTGTATCGAAGCAGGAGGAGTTGCTCTCCAGCGCGATTGTGCTGGCGGCGTTCATCGCGCCGATTATCGACATGGGCGGCAATACAGGCAGTCAGTCGGCGACGCTGGTGATTCGCGCGATGGCGCTAGGGCAGGTGCGCCTGCGCCTGCGCGACGTTTTGTTCATCCTGAAGCGGGATGTGCCTGTCGCGGTGATGATGGGCGTCGCGATTGGCGTGCTGGAGGCGATACTGGCGTACTTCTCCAAAGGCGTCGGCGGCGATGTGTTGCTGGTTGTCGGCTTGGCGATGCTCACCGTGACGATTGCGGGCAGCCTGATCGGTGTGGGACTGCCGTTCGCGGCGCGGCGATTGGGGTTCGACCCCGCCACGCTCAGCGGTCCCGTGATTACCTCGATTATGGACCTGTTGGGCGTCATGATCTACTTCGGCTACGCCTACTGGTTCCTCAGCTACCTGATCAAGCAGTGATTCAGACGGCGCGGGGGCGTGCGTTGTCCGTCCCCGCGCATGAGCGAAGGAGGTGATTAAGATGACGATGCATCTGCCGATGATGGTGAACCTGCTGACCGCGCTTGGGTTAGGCGTGCTGATTGGTATCGAGCGTCAGTGGCGTCAGCGGGCGGCGGGCTTGCGCACGAACGCGCTGGTGGCGGTCGGCTCGGCGGCGTTTGTGGCGTTGGCGACGGTCGTGGAGGGCGAGAACAGCCCGACCCGCATCGCGGCGCAGGTGGCGTCGGGGATTGGCTTTCTGGGCGCGGGCGTGATTTTGCGCGAGGGCGCGGGCGTGCGCGGGCTGAACACCGCCGCTACCCTCTGGGGCGCGGCGTCGGTCGGCGTGCTGGCAGGCTCGGGCTACCCGCTGCTGGCGACCACCGCTGCGCTGTTGGTGATTCTCAGCAATGTGCTGCTGCGTCCACTCGCGCACCGCATCGACCGCGTCAGCAGTGGCGCCAGCGAGCTGGGGCTCCGCTACGCGCTGCGCTTGGTGTGCCAACAAGCGAACGAGCTGCACATTCGCGCCTTGCTGGTGCAAATGCTCAGCGCGGGACCGCTGATTCTGCGCAGCCTGCATAGCGTGGACATCGAGGACACTGACCGGGTGCGCGTCGAGGCGGAGGTGGTCGCCCAGACACCTGCGCATCCCGCATTGGAAGAGATTGTGGCTCGCCTCAGTCTGGAGTCGGGTGTCTCGGCGGTCAGCTGGGAAACCAGAGTGGAGACCGAGTAAAACATACAGTGCAGGTGCAAGCCTGGACTGCCCCTGCCATGGTATGACAGCACAACAAATCTCTGGCACACGATGTCAACCTCGGAAAAACATGGGTGCAAGCCTGCAACGGATGAGAGGGAGATAAAAAGTTGGCTCCCCGGGCAGGACTCGAACCTGCGACCTAGTGGTTAACAGCCACCCGCTCTGCCGACTGAGCTACCGGGGAACCTGCGGTTAACAATGTACCAGAACTTCGTGCGTTTGTCAAGGGGTCGGCAATGCTTTGTGGTTTCCAATTTGAAATGTCCTATCAAACCGGGAATGAAGTGTGACTCGCCTTTGTAACAACAGCAATAGCCCTATCTGCCCACCCGCAGGATATTCCCCTGTCCGTGCCCAATTGGATACTACTCCATTTCGTGTGAACAGTGAGGTAATCCACAGTGCCAGCAACACGTTCCGGTAAAAAGAGAGTGCGAGTCGGCGTTGTCGGGGTCGGCATCGGCAGTCTGCATATTCAGGGCTATCAACGCCTTCCGCAGGCAGAGGTCGTTGCGGTCTGCGACATCGATGAACAGCGGGCACAGCAGGTCGCGGACGAGTACGGCGTACCGCATGCGTTTACCGACTACCAGCAGATGCTGGAGAAGGTCGAACTGGACGCGGTGTCGGTGTGTACCCCCAACGCCCTGCACGCCCCCGTTGCTATCGCTGCCATGGAAGCGGGTTGCCATATCCTGTGCGAGAAACCGCTGGCGCACAATCTGCAGGATGCCGAACGGATGCTTCAGGCAGTACAGAAGACGGGTGTGCTGTTCATGATGGGCATGAACAACCGCTTCCGCGGCGATAGCCAGACTCTGAAGCGCCATATCGACGCGGGTGACCTGGGCGACATCTACTACGCCAAGTGCGGATGGCTGCGCCGGCACGGCATTCCGGGCTTTGGCGGCTGGTTCACTACCAGAGCACTGTCGGGCGGTGGACCGCTCATCGACATCGGCGTACACGTGCTTGACCTGACGTGGTGGCTCATGGGCTGTCCGGAGCCAGAAGCGGTGTTTGGCGCCACCTTCGCCAAGTTCGGTCCCTACGGACGCGGACAGGGCGGCTGGGGCACTCCCCAGAAAGGCGGCACCTTCGACGTGGAGGATTTGGCGACCGCGCTCATCCGCTTCAAGAACGGCGCGGCATGTCAGCTAGATGCCTCTTGGGCATCGCATATCGAGCGAGACATGTTCTACTCGCAGTTGATGGGCACAAAGGGCGGTGCCACACTGGAGCCACTGCGTATCTTTACCGACCGCCACGGCGTGCCGGAGGACTACGTGCCTCACGCGCCCAACATCCCCGGACACCTGGCAGAGATCGAACACTTCGTAGAGTGCATCCTGAAGCGCAAGCCGTGCATCGCCCCCATTGAGCATGGCGTGGCGGTGATGCGCATTCTGGACGGTATCTACCGTTCTGCGGAGACGGGAGAGCTCGTACGCGTTTAGGAGTACCAAATGCCAGAGCCTCCCGCCCGATACACCATCAAGGAGCTGCCCGTCGACGAGCGACCGCGCGAGCGGCTGGTGCAGTTCGGAGCGAACGCGCTCTCCAGCGCGGAGCTGCTCGCCATCCTGCTGCGCACCGGAACCCCGGAGATGACGGCGGTGCAGCTGGCGCAGCATCTGTTGACCAGCATGGGTAGCCTGCGTGCCATCGCCAGTGCAAAGCCTTCAGAACTGGCGCAGGTGAAGGGTATCGGACTGGCAAAGGCAGCACAGCTGCTGGCGGCGGTGGAGCTGGGCAGGCGCATTGCTCTGGAAGCGATGGGCGAACAACCCGCCATCACCCGTCCGGAAGACGTGTACGCCCTGCTCCACCACCAGTTGCGCGATGAGAAGCAGGAACACGTTATCCTGCTTCTGCTCAATACTAAAAACCGCGTGATACAGCAGAGCACCCTGACCAAAGGCACGCTGGACGCGAGTCTGCTCCATCCGCGCGAGGTCTTTCGCGAAGCCATCCGCCACAGCGCGTCCTCGATCATCCTTGCACACAACCACCCCAGCGGCGACCCCACTCCCAGCAGCGAGGACATTCAGATGACGAATCGCCTCCATCAGGCAGGTCAGCTGCTGGGCATCGACCTGCTGGATCACGTCATCCTGGGCGACGGCAGGTGGGTCAGCCTCAAAGCACAGGGCGTTTTCTGACCCTCCACGCCCTTCACTTTGTGCTAAAATATGCATGAGGATGTCTAGTGCCTCCTGCGGACGTGAAGGAGGGATAGACCATGCCGTACACATTCAAAGAACGCTGGCTGCACCGTCGCCACTTTGAAGCCTTCGTGGTGTTCCTGATTATGCTGATTGTGATGGGCATGGTGCTTCATCTCTACGGCACGGGCAGTGAAGCCGCCAACCGCACCGTCTGCCGGGCTAATCTGCGCCATCTGGTGCAGGCACTGCAGCTATACGCTCAGGACTACAACGAGCATTATCCCACGCAAGCCCGCTGGGTGCGCCTCATCTCCGCTTACACCGACAACCTGAAGGTGTTCTTCTGCCCATCGGACGACCGCCCTCGCCCCCGTCGCGAGCAGGTAGAGTGAACCGTGTCCTACTGGTACATTCTGCCTGGCTCCGCAGGCGATGCGAGCACGGTGCCCGTCTTCGGCGATGTGATGTACTCCAACTGGGTGGGCAACCACGAGGGTGGCGGTAACGTGGCGTATCTGGACGGGCACGTCGTGTGGCGCACCGTTAGCCAGTGGCGGCAAGATGGCTTGCCGTTGCAACATTTGGTGCAAAAAGGAAAAAGGCACAGACGCGGCTAATCACCCTGTGTCCATAACGCAGGTCTTAGAGAAGAACGATGCTGGCAGCCATTGATATCGGTTCCAACGGCGTTCGAATGCAGGTGGTGCGTCTCATCGATGCCACACGCTTCGAGCTGGTAGAATATCAACGCGCCCCCGTGCGCCTCGGAGAGGATACCTTTTCACAGGGCTTTATCTCCGAGCAGAACATCCAGGCGGCGATTCAGGCGTTGCAGCGGTTTCGCGACATCATCGAGCATCTGGGCGTGCCGCGGATGCGCGCGGTCGCAAGCAGTGCGGTGCGGGAAGCTGACAACCGCGATATCTTCGTCGACCGCATCGCCTTGCAAACCGGCATTCAGGTGGAGGTTATCTCAGGCGAAGAGGAGGCGCGACTGGTGCATCTGGCAGTGAGCAAAGCAATAGACCTGCGCGGCAAATACGCCATGCTCATCGAAATCGGGGGAGGCAGCGTGGAGGTCGTTCTCAGCGAGGGTGAGACCATTCTGTCGAGTGAAAGTTATCGGCTGGGCACGGTGCGCCTGTTACAGAAGTTCGGCTGTGTGACGGACGACCTGCTTTCCTTCACCCGTCTGGTGAGAGAGTACGCCGAGCTGGCACGTCAGCGTATCGACCGCGAGATTGGGGCGCGGCGACTGAACCTGTGCATTGGCACGGGAGGCAACGTGGAAGCACTGGGCGACCTGCGCCGAGGACTGCTGCGCAAGCGCAGTAACACAACCATCACCTTATATGAGATCGAGACGCTTATCGAGACCATCGGCACGATGACGATGCAGGAACGTATCGAGAAGCTGGGTCTACGTCCTGACCGAGCTGACGTTATCATTCCCGCAGGCATCGTGCTGCACATGCTGGCGCGGGAAAGCGGACTGCAGGAGATACGGATCCCGCATGTGGGGCTTAAGGACGGCATCTTGTGGGACATGTTACCTGCTGCCATTGTGCAACGCCCTTCCGTCGAGCAGCAGGTGCTGGCATGGGCAATGCGGCTGGCGCAAAAATATCGCATGGACATGGAACACGGCACGCACGTGTCTCAGATGGCGCTGCGCCTGTTCGAGCAGTCCGAGCCGCTGCACCGCATGGGACCAGAAGAGAGACTCTTGCTGGAGGTGGCGGCGATGTTACATGATATCGGGCAGTTCATCCAGCCAGTCGACCACGAAAAGCATGGCTACTACATCGTCAAGCACAGCCCCATCCTCGGTATGACTCCCAGACAGCAGGAGATGGTGGCTCAGATTATCCGCTATCACCGACGCGAGCCCCCTTCGCTGAAGGATGAGGAGTTCCGTGCCCTGTCTCAGGGCGACAGGCTCATCGTGACCAAGTTGACTGCCATCCTCCGATTAGCCGACGGACTAGACACCAGCCGCAGCCGCGCTGTGCAAGACCTCACATTGGTTCCGATGGATAAGAACCGGTGGAGACTGTTGCTCACCGGGGAAAGGGATATGCTGCTGGAAAAGTGGCAGCTTCGCAAGCGCAAGAGCCTCTTTGAGGAAGTATTTGGAGTCTCCCTGGAAATCGCTTAGGAGGTGACACGATGGACGTTACTGCGCTCTCTCTTTTGACAAAAACCGCCAAAACACGCTTGCGCAACCTGCGTGCCCAAGCGAAGCTGTGCCGCAAACAGTTCAGCGAAGAGGCAGTGCATGACCTGCGCGTGGCGATGCGCCGATTGTTGGCGCTGGTGGACTTTCTCAACTTCTTCGCAGCGTCACCAGCCCTGCGAAAAGTGCGGCGCAGCCTCAAATCTCACCTGGACGCCTTTGACGCTTTGCGCGATACACAGGTGATGCTGCTGGAAACCGGACAGCGACTGACGCAGCTGCCGGAGATCGAGCCTTTCCACTGCTACCTGCAGAAGACGGAGAAGCGACTGCTGCGCCGCGCCCAGAAGGATATTGAGGACGTCGATGACACCTACTCGAAGCCCATCCGAGCGGCATTAAAATCGGTAGAGGAAATGCCTGTCGACCTGTTTTCTCCGGTGGACGATGCCTATCACACGGTGCTAAGCCGGCTGGCGATGGTTGATGCGGCAAATGTGGCCACCATTCACCGCGTGCGCATCGCTTTCAAACGCTTCCGCTACAGCTTCGAGATTGTGCAGCCGCTGCTAACCGACATGCCCGAAGACCTGCCCGCACAGATGCACAGCTACCAGACGCTGATGGGCGAGATTCAGGACGCTGAGGTACTTCTGCGCACGCTGGAAGAGTACACCACCCGCACCCGTAAGGATGGCGCAGACCTTACCCCGGTACGCCAGTTTTACGAGCAGCTCCACCGCGAGCGAGTGGACGTTTACCTTCAGAACATGAACAGGGTACACTCTTTCTGGCGTGCCACTCCAGACGCACTGTTTCCGTGGCAGAAAGAGGCTGGTGCGCCCCTGTCGAGCGTGGAGGAAACGCTGGAAGAAACCGACACGCTGTGCGAGGAACCAACGATTGCCGAGCAGCCAGTGGTCTCTGTTGACGCACCGGAAGAGGTAGCACCGCCCACACAACCTGATGCAGATGTCTCAGCAGGGTCTGAGGCACTGCAACCAGACGCAGAGACGACGGAAACAGCACAGACACCAAGTGACGGGGACGACTTTGCGTCTGCAATATCGCAGGAGGAGGACAGGTCGTGAAGCTTTATCTGGTGCGCCACGCGATTGCGGTTCCACACTTCACACCAGGCTATGAGGACGACAGCCAGCGTCCGCTCACCGACAAAGGGCGGGCGAAGATGCGCGACATCACGCGAGGGCTAAAGGCACTGGGGGTAGCTCCGCAGATTATTCTCTCCAGCCCGTACGTCCGCGCGCGCCAAACCGCGGAAATCCTGCGGGAGGGTCTGGATGTGCAAAACCCTATCGTGTTCACGGAGAACCTTTTGCCCCTTGCCCACCCCGACCACATGTGGGATGAACTGAAGCAATACAATGGTGTCGACTCGATTGCCCTCGTCGGGCACGAACCCAACATGAGCGCGCTGGCGAACCTGTTGCTGGGTGTAACGCGCCTGCAGATTGTCTTCAAGAAAGGGGGTGTGTGTCACATGACGGTGGACGACCTGAGTGGCGCACCAGCGGCGGTGCTGCAGTGGCTGCTTACGCCGAAGCAGATGATTGCCATTGGCAATAAGAAGTAGATGCACTCTTTGTCATGCTGAACGGAGTACACATCTCCGAGATTTTTCGCTGACGCATAGAATGACATTTTAGTCTCAAGTGCATGACCATGCCGAGAACGAAAGTTGAAGGAAAGCAGTATATTCGCTACTTTAATCGTGAGCTGAGCCTGCTCGATTTTCAGCAACGGGTGCTGGAGGAGGCAGAGGATGAACGCAACCCCTTGCTGGAACGGCTGAAGTTCCTTGCCATCTTCGGTTCCAACATGGATGAGTTTTTCATGGTGCGTGTCTCTGGCATCCGCGAACAGATTGAAGCGCAGGTTACCCAGCTCCCACCCGACGGCATGAGTTTAAAAGAGGAGATCGAGCGCATCCGTCGTAAATCACTGCAGCTTTATCGGCGGTCGGTGGCGTGCCTGCACCGCCAGATTATCCCCCAGCTGCGCAAAGCGGGCATCCATATCCTGCCCTACTCCCGGCTGACGGCAGCACAGCAGCGCAGGGCAAACCAGTATTTCCATGAGTTTGTTTTCCCAGTGCTAACACCGCTTGCTTTCGACCCGGGGCACCCGTTCCCGCACATCTCCAACCTGAGCCTGAACTTAGCGGTGGTTATTGCCGACGAGGATGGCAACGAGCGATTTGCCCGCGTGAAAGTGCCCAACACTCTGCCAAGGTTGGTTCCTCTGAACCGCACGAACCATGGTGGGCTGGCCCATACAAGCAACTTCTATTTCACTTGGTTAGAAGACATTGTGATGGCTAACCTGCACGAGCTGTTCCCTGAGATGCAGGTGTTGGCAGCTTACCCGTTTCGAATCGTACGGGATGCTGACTTTGAAATCCGCGAGCTGGAGGCGGACGACCTGCTTGAAACTATCCGCCAGACCATCCATCGGCGCAAGTTCGGTTCCGTGGTGCAGCTGGCGATTGGTCCCGAGATGCCCCGCCGGGTGCGCAACCTGCTGATGCAGAATCTGGAGGTCTATCCGCAAGATGTGTACGTGCTGCCGCACCCGCTGGGGCTGAGCAGTCTGATGCAGGTGTACGCCGAGATTCCGCGCCCTGACCTGAAGTTCCCGCTCTATCACCCGTCTACTCCGCCGCCCTTGCAGCAGAGCACAGACAGATTCCAGGTCTTTCAGGCGATTCAACAGGGCAACATCCTGTTACACCATCCCTACGACTCGTTCGAGCCAGTTATCGAGTTCCTGCGCACCGCAGCACGTGACCCGCACGTGCTAGCTATCAAGCAGACTATTTACCGCGTTGGGAAAAACGCGCCGGTGGTGCAGGCACTACTGGAAGCGGCAGAAGCGGGTAAGCAGGTGGCGGTGCTGGTGGAGCTGAAAGCGCGATTCGACGAGGAGAGTAACATCGGCTGGGCGCAGAGGCTGGAGCAGGCGGGGGTTCACGTGGTATATGGTTTCGTGGGGCTGAAAACCCACTGCAAAGTCGCGCTGGTGGTGCGTCAGGAAGGCGACCGCATTCGGCGCTACGTCCACCTCTCCACCGGAAACTACAACGCCACCACTGCCCAGGTCTATGAAGATATCGGCATGTTCACCTGCGATGAGGAGATTGGCGCAGACGCCACCGACCTGTTCAACTATCTCACCGGCTACTCCAGAAAGCACGACTACCGCAAGCTGCTGGTTGCGCCGGTGAACTTGCGGCAGAGATTGGTGGCGCTGATTCGGCGCGAAATCGACCACGCGCAACAGGGGCTGCCCGCCCGCCTCATCTTCAAGATGAACGCGCTGGTGGACAAGCAAATGATAGACCTGCTGTATGAAGCCTCGTGCGCGGGCGTTCAGGTAGACCTGATTGTGCGGGGCATCTGCTGTTTGCGCCCCCGAGTGCCCAATCTGAGCGAAAACATCCGCGTCATCAGTGTGCTGGGACGCTACCTCGAGCACAGCCGAATCTACTATTTCTGGAACCTCGGCGACGAGCAAATCTACCTCGGCAGCGCAGACCTGATGCCACGCAACCTCGACCATCGGGTGGAGGTGCTTTTCCCGGTGGAAAGCCCAGAACATATCCGCTATCTGCGAGACCGGGTGCTGGAGTGCTACCTGCAGGACAACCGTCGCGCCCGAATTATGCAACCCGACGGTACCTATCAGCGACTCTACCCCCCACAGGGGCAGCCTGAGATCGATGTGCAGACCACGCTGATGCAACGACCGTGGACACTCCCGATTGGCGAGAACGAGTGCTGAACCTGCCGCTGTGGACGGTAGGACTCACCGTATTGTTCTGCGGGATGATACTGGGATTCGTGCTTGCACGCGCGTTGCAGGCGGCGCAACAAAGCTTACCTGCACCCCTTGAATTACTTGCGAGCATCCGCAGACTGGCTATCCTCTGGATGCCCCTGGTCACCTGCCTCAAGTGGCTGTTCGACACTTTAATCCTCTGGATTGCGGTGCGCATTACAGGCAGCATCGCTGGCGAACCGTTCCATGTGGGCTTTTGGGAAGGCTACCGCACGATGCTTCCTGTTACCATGCTCATGGTGTTGAACTCCAGCGTTACCCTCCTCGTGGCACTGCTCACGCAGGTCTGGTTGATACTCATTGTGGCGTGGTTCATCGACCTGTTCATCCTGCGCTACTTCCTTGAGATGGACTGGTACGAAGTGTTCCTGCTCAACGCCGTGCTGGGCTTTTTCAGCTGCGTGACAGGTGGACTGTTGTAACTATGGCCAAGGGAAGGTGGGCGTGGGCAGCTGCCAGAACCACGCAATCAACGACCACATGCACGCTGCCAAAAACTCACCGAAGATTAAGCCCAGAAAGAAGGGGCGCAGCATACGGAAGGTGCGCATCCCCCCGTAGCGCACAATCGGCAGTTTGATCAACCATGCCACCAGCATCGAGAACCAGAACACCACAATCCCCCATGTTGGCGCCATGGCGTAGCCAAGCGGGTGCAGGGGAAACCCCGAAATACGCCAGCGCAGGTAGCTTAACACCGAACAGACCAGCGCGCCCACCGCCGTGAACAGGGGTCCGTTTGGATACTCGCGACGCGTCGGCACGCCCCCCATAAACGGCGCGTTCTCGTAAAAGAACTGGAGGTTTGTTCCATAGTACACGAAGCTATACAGGTTCATGCCGCCATACTTGTAAGGTACCCACAGGTGTATCACCAGCGCTACCAGCATGGAGAACAGTAGCCCCGCTACCAGCAGCCACAACACCCGTCGCGCCCGTAACCGCGCCTGCTGGGCAACTTTTTGGGCGTCCAGCAAGCCAGTCAGCAACATCCCGCGCAGGTCCCGGGTATGCATGCAGTCCAGAAAGGAGAGTAAAGTCAGTTGGCGTGCGCCCAACATTTGTCGTTCCCCAAACGTGTAAATATCCATGGGCGTGAAGCATCCTTCAGTAATCAGCAAGCCACCCTCCGCCGTACACCGCGCCATGATAATCGCCTGCACGAACAGGTACACCCCGAAATGGAACAGCGCCACCTGCCACGTCAGCCCGAAGTAGGACGCCCACAGTAAGATGACAATCAAGCTCGCGACAAGACCCCACACCGCCACGCGGTAAGAGAACATCTCCCTGCTCTCCGCCTCGTCGGGAGGAACAGCCCCAATGGCTCGACGCCACACGTGACGCAGGTGATGGCGCGCGCTGTAAAGGGTGAGTATCGCCAGCATGAAGAACGCGCCCGCGCCCTGATAGGCGACATGTGCGGCAAATGCCGCGTGTTCAAACGGCACGTTCTCTCCGTACAAACCGACCGCCGCTTCTTGAATCTTGCCAAGCAGGTAGAAAAACCAGAAGCTGAACAGCAGGTCGGTGGGCATGAGATAGAAGAAACCGATGGCGGCTGGCGAAATCCAGATAGCCCAGTAACTGAGCTGATTCCATGGGCGATCAGTAAACAATGGGTTCAAATGGATAGACAGCGGAACCTCGGGAACCGACGGAACCCACTGATGCAAGCCGTTGACCAGAAACAGTCCGAACGAGACGGTAAATCCTGCCCACATCAGCTTGTTACGCAGGAAGGATTGCGGCTGCAGCATCATCTCCAGCGGCAACTGAACCAGCGGGAAGGAAAGTTTCTCACCCTCCACCCAGTGCTTGCGCAGAATGACGGTCATACAGAAAAACGCGGCGTACACGGCGAGTATCAGAATCAGCCATACCAGCAAAGGCACAAGCCACTGCGCCCAGGGCAGCGCTACGCCGCCGGGCAGCCGTTCATAGAACCACACCGCAACGTCCTGCCGCGCGCCCTTCGCGGGGTCCCACGGCACCAGCTGCGGAGGAATGTGCGGAAAGAACAGCACATCCCAGCGGTTGCCGGGCGCGTAATAGTTGACGCCCACCAGCAGCGGCAGCCACCGCTCCATCAGCCCGCGGGAGGTAATCATGGGCGCGGGGATCATCAACACAAACGCCACCGTCAGCTCCGCAGGCGTGAGCTTCCAGCGTGGTAACAACCATCCCAGCAGCTGATTGCCTGCTACCAGCACGAACAGCACGCCCACCAGCGCGGGCGCGAGCTGCATCATGCCTATCTGGATGTTCTTGGCAATCAGCTCGCCCGCGGAGACAATCACGCACAGCACCACAATCCCGACGAACCCAACCGCCAGGGCGCGCGGACGCACCGGCGAGGTCACCGAAAGAGTCTCACCCACCCTTTGCGATGTCTCCGAGGAAGCTGCAGCCGCTGCTTTCTGCATCGACGAAAACGAACCTCCGATATATAACACTTACACAAATCGATTATAACGTTTTGAAAAGCGAGGGCGGATTTCTTGTGTCTTGATTCCGCAGAAGGAGGAAAGTTCCTACCAGGCGAGCGAAAGGCGGGGCGGTAGCGGGATGGTTCCACCCACTCGAGCATATCATGGAGATACGCATGTGGCTGCTTTTTGCGGTGTATCGATACGACTCATCTAGCCCGCTTCCCCTCACTCACACGGCCAGTATTCCTTCCCGCGCAAAGCGGGGTCGGTATCGATAACCTCCTGCGGGATGGGGCGAATATCGGTATACAGGTACCACGGGTGGCGTGTCTCTGTTGGGTAAGGAGACGCGGGGCGTTCTCTATAGCAGAAAATCTCTGCATAGCTACTGGACACCGAGCCGTCCATCCGCAACCGCAAGACCCTGCCCACGTAGTCGAAATCTGCCCCCGGTCCCTGAGGCCCCTGTCGCCGCTTTCCGTGCAGAATGCACACTGCGATGCCGTGATTCGGGTCAGCCTGTTCCAGAAGCTTGATGAAGGCGTCGCTGAACGGACGGTAGTAGTAATAACTGGTCTTTATCCATTTATCTCCCTTGTCGGAGCCTGCGAATGCCGCCCCACGCTTGTAGGTGTCTGCCGGGCAGTGCAGCACTCGTGTGTCGCGGATATATGGTAACAACAACGCCTGAAAGCGGGCAGTTTCGCCGTAATCCTCACGATAGAGGCTGAACGCCACGTAGAACTGCCGCAGGTTGTTGATGCATACGGGTTCGTAAGACTTGTTACGCGCTTGCTGGAAGACGGGTAACAGCAACGCCGCCAGCAGGGCGATTATGGCTATCACGATGAGCAACTCCAGCAACGTGAAACCGTTTCTGCGCATGGTTACCACCTCGCTTCCAAAAGGCTCTTGATGGGCGCGTGCAGGGACTGCAGCCATCTCGACATGCAGAGGATGGCGACGCCAGTGACAGAGGGCTCGACGGATGCACCGAGAAACGCCAGAGCACCGTATCGCCAGTCGCCGCCAGGCAGGGCACCATGTCTGCCACTGAGTGCGACGATGATGCCCGTGACCCATAGAAACCACCCACTGCTCACTAGAAGCAATGTCCAACAGCAAAACAAGGCAAGCCGTCGCTTACGCGAATCTTCAGGCGATTCAAAGCGGTGCGCCAGCGCACCGGCGATACTGCCGAACAGAAGATAGCCGGTCCATATCGCTGGAGAAAGCATCAACGCCAGTATATCGGATGTAGCAAGCGTGGTACCCTCTGGAATATGCTTCCCCCAGAGGACAGGCGGCATCCCGGCGTATATCCCCCACAGCAAAGTACCCACCAACACACGCGCGACGGCTAAGACGAGCACCCCCACTAGTGATGCCGATACCAGCTCAGGGGCACGCGATCCAAGTCTGTGCGTCTCGAACATCATGATTGCCTCCCTTTCGCAAGGGTCACACCCCGTACAACATTGGGGCGTGACCAACGTCCTGGTTCAATCGCAGTTGATCTGCGGCTCAGCACAAGGCCGACTGCTACACGGACGGTCATTGCCCTGGCACGGCGGGTCGGCCAATTGATCGCAGCAACCGCTGCGAGACCAGTCGCAGCATCGCACAATATAGCAGTTGCCGCACTGCCATCGGTACCTCCATCGCTCGTACTGTTCGAACTGACCGAAACACGTCGGCATCCACCACTCGTTCACGCAGCGGTACTGTATGCTGGATCCCCGAAAGATGCAATCATCCTCAAGGTCAACGCAACCAGCTGCCAGTGGACGAACACCTCCCGTCTCACAGAGGAACGTCTGCACGCCGTTGAATGCTCTATCCGCAGTTACACTGGACAAAATCGGGGATGACAGACTACTGTCTCCCACGCCGCCACACCCACATCCGCTATTCATCAGCGTGAGGGGAACCGGAGCCGTCCCCCCCCCCCCGCACAGTCCGAGCGCGGCGAGCGTGCGGGGCAGAGCGAACACGTTTGCCACGAACAGCGCCACCGCTGTCCATACCAGTGCCTTGCGCATCGTCAACCTCCTCCTTCTCGGATAATGGGAGAGCCTCCTCCGAAAGCCCTCCATGAATATTGCCGATTCGCGAGGGCGATTTGGTTGGGTCGTAACCGAAATATTTCCGAAATTTCTCCCGCAACTGCGCGCCATAGCTCTTCACCGTGCCCTGCGAAAGCGACAACGCCTGCGCGATATCCGCATACGTGTATCCCTGCAGGCGCAGCTGTAGCACCTCGCGCAGGCGATTGGGCAAAAAAGCCATGAACCGTTCGCACTCGACCGCATCGATTGCCATCACTTCGACATCGCACGGAGGGACGCAACGCTGATGCTCTATTAGCCTCTGCTGCAGCCGGGCGTGTCGGTCGCGCTGACGGCAGTACTCGCACAGCACATCGTGCGCGATTTGCCACAACAGGGCGGGCGGATTGCCGTCGTTCCAGGCTGGTGCTTCCGCGTGCTGCGTGTAGCGCAAGAAAGCCTCGTGCGCGCAGTCATGCGCCTCCTGCGTGGGCAGCGCACGGTTACGGAAATAGACACACAACCACGAGTGCCATATATCGTCTGGCATCTTCCTGTCCCCCTGTAGCCCATCGGTGGGGCATGACGGACACGGTTTCGCTTATTGTATAATGTGGTTGCGATTCTGTCAATACGGCGATTTTCCATACACCCGCCACATCTGGGCAAACAGGAATCTTCTCTCCTTCTGTATAATGCCCTCTCTCGGAGGCGAATATGCGCGCGGAATGCCCGCCCAACCTGTCTTTTACTCGAAATGTTCTTCACCAGATGGAGACGTCCTGCCGTCGAGAGTGGCTGTTGACCAACGGCATCGGGGGTTTTGCGTGCGGCACTATCGCCGGATTGCGTACTCGCCGCTATCACGGGTTGCTCACGGCTGCCACTCCGCCCCCGACCGGCAGGGTGCTGGTGCTGGCGGAGATCGAGACATGGCTGGCGATGGATTCCCAGAGTTACCCCCTCTCCAGCCACCTCTATCATGGAGCCATCCACCCGGGCGGCATCCACCATCTGCAACGGTTCAGCCTGCATCCGTGCCCGACGCATCTCTATACGGCGGGCAAAGCCGTCGTCCAACGACAGGTCTGGCTGGTTCCCCATCGCAACGCAGTCGCCGTGCGTTACACCCTTCTGTCAGGAAGGAAATCGGCAGGGCTTCGCCTGATACCGCTGTTTGCCTGCCGGGATTATCACTCCCTCACGCACGCCAATAATGTCATGGACCCTTACGCCGAACAGGTTGCTCCCGGTTGCTACCGGCTGAACCCTTATCCGGGCTTCCCATCCGTGTTCCTGTACGCAGGCGGTGCCTCCTTTATCTCCTATCCTGACTGGTACTACGCCTTCCACTATCCAGCAGAGGCAGAACGAGGTCTGGACAGCACGGAAGACCTGTGGACGCCCGGCACGTTGGTCTGTGACCTGCAGAGGGGACAAAGCGTGGTCATCGTGGTATCGCTGGAACCTCTCGAGCAGGTATCGACGGAACCGCCCGAAGAGCAGGAGGTGCCGCCGCCGTTCTGTGAGCATCCGCTGGCAAGCGCGCTGTGGTGCGCCGCGGAGCAGTTCGTCATCCGTCGCCCGCAGGGCACCAGCATCATCGCTGGCTATCCCTGGTTCACGGACTGGGGACGCGACACAATGATTTCCCTGCGCGGCATCCTGCTGGTGCGCCGTCGTTACGACGAGGCGCGAGAGGTGCTGAGCCTTTTCGCGAGATACCTGCGCGATGGGCTAATCCCGAACCGCTTCCCCGATGCGGGCGAGGAGCCGGAGTACAACACTGCCGACGCCACGCTGTGGTTTGCTTGGATGGCGGAATGCTACCGGCAGGAAACCGGGGACGAGGCGTTCTTCAGGGACGAGATATACCCCCGTCTGAAGCAGTGCCTACAGGCATACCGCGAGGGCACGCGCTTCGGTATCCGGATAGACCCTGATGATGGTATCCTGCGCGTGGGCGAACCCGGCTGGCAGGTCACATGGATGGATGCGAAAGTAGGCAATTGGGTGGTGACGCCGCGCGAGGGCAAGCCGGTGGAAATCGCCGCCCTATGGCTGCAGTTTCTGGATGTGCTGCGCGAGGCAGCACGTCGCTACGCCGATGCCGCCACCGCCCGAGAGGCTAAGGACCTGACGAGACGGGCACGAGAGGCTTTCATGAGCAAGTTCTGGATGCCGCAGCTGCAATACCTTGCCGACGTCGTGGACGACAGGGGCAGGCAGGACCCCCGTCTGCGCCCCAACCAGCTGATTGCCCTGGCTATACCTCAGCCTCCTATGCCCCGCGACATGGCGAAGCACATCGTGCGCACAGTAGAGCGTTATCTGCTGACCCCTTATGGACTGCGCACCCTTGGGCCCTTCGACCCCGAGTATCGCGGGCGCTACGAGGGGGACGTCATCGCCCGCGACGGTGCGTACCATCAGGGCACGGTATGGACATGGTTGCTGGGACCATACGCGGAGGCGCTGCTTTTCTCCGCGGGCAGAACGCCAGCCACGCTTTCACTTCTGCGCCGTTTACTCAAACCCTTCGAGAAGCACCTGCGCGAGGCGGGACTAGGAACAGTATCCGAAATCTTCGACGGCGACCCGCCCCACCATCCGCGCGGTTGTTTCGCGCAGGCGTGGAGCGTCGCGGAGCTGCTGCGGATATGGCACATGACCTGCCGCTAGCCAACGCGACGCAGGATACACAGCGGCGTTTGCTGACTGCCCTGCCCCAGCGGGTTATCGCGGAACAGTTCCAACACCAGTGTGCAGTTTAACCCCCGACTCGCGCCGAGTACCTCCACGCCCAAATCGTTGGCGTCCACGATAGCCACTGGAACACTCAGCGCATCCGAGAGGCTCTGTGCCACTTTGTTTGGGTGGCTGGGGCCGAGAGAGGCGTAGCGGTTATACGGAGGCAGGGTGTAGGGGGTGGGGCCGTCTATCGCTGCCACGTTTCGCCCGGCGATGCGGTAGAACATGCCGCGAATGCCGAGCGGTTTGGTCACTGCGGCTACCGCTGCCGCCAGCAGGATGCGCCAGACCCCTGCCTCGCGCAGTGCCAGCTCCATCGTCACCGGACTGCCGATGCCGATGCCGTGCGGGGTTTTGGTCACGAAGCGGCTCAGCCACCGCGCCAGCGGACGAGGCTGAAGTTCCTCTACTGGAAATGCACGCTTCTGGCAAATCGCCACCACCTTCTCGCTGATTGCCAGAACATCACCCTGTTGAAGGTACGGTGCAGCATATTGCCGGACGATCTCCGCGATGTCTTCCCCCGGCTGCACCACGTGGGTACGCACCGGATAGCGCGCCCAGACCTGCCCCTCGAACGAGCGCGTGAGTTCCTTACCTGGATTCGGTGACCACTGCATGGCTATATACCTCACCTGATACGCCTTATGTCTTGCATTCTATGGTGTTTTCGAAAACGAAAGGAACCTACACCTGCAGTTTGGCATCTATACACTTGGTTGTTCGTCACTGCCGCACGGCTTCAGCCCTAAGTTGGCTCCCCGTGACATTGCCAGTTTATCTCGGTTCGCGGCTCGAAACCGAAAAGTTGCTGTGGAACGCGCACCGATTATGGAATATTCCCTCTGGAGGCGGCGCGAAAAACGGAAAGGAGCTAAAAAGGAGCAGATGAGTACCATGGCTACACCGAAGCATAAAGGTTCTGATGAGCGCTCGTTTAAGCTGACGAAGCGCGAGATCGAGGTGCTGTCGCTGATTATCGAGGGTCGCTCCAGCAAGGAGGTTGCCGACCTTCTCTTCGTCAGCAAGCGCACCGTGGACTTCCATCTCGCCAACATTTACGACAAGCTGCAGGTATCGAACCGTGTTCAGGCCTTCCGGCGTGCCGCCAGCCTCGGTTTGATACCTTTCGATACCCAGAAACCCCCGTATGCCGAGTCCTAACAGCTCCCTTCAGTAGCCTTTGCGATAAAACAGTGACCGGTGTCAACCGGTCACTGTTGCTTTCGATAGGCACGCACCATCTCCACGAAATAACGATGTAGCCGCTGGTCATCCGTCAGCTCCGGATGAAACGCGCCGCCCAGCAGGTTGTCCTGCTGTACCAGCACGATTTTGCCCTCCAGACTTGCCAGCACCTCCACGTTTTCGCCGGTACGGGTCACATACGGCGCGCGGATGAACACCGCGCGAATCGGAGGGTCACCCAGTTTGGGCACGGGGAGGTCTATCTCAAAGCTATCCACTTGCCGGCCGAAAGCGTTTCGCGCCACTGCCACATTGAGCAAACCGAGTCGGGGCTGCTGGGGATAGCCCTCAATCTCACGTGCCATCACAATCAAGCCTGCGCAGGTACCGTATACCGGCATCCCTGCCGCCGCACGTTGCTGCAGCACCACATCGATGCCATACCGCTGCATCAACTTGATGATGGTCGTGCTCTCGCCGCCCGGGATGATTAAGCCGTCTACCTCCTGCAACTGCTGCGCCGTGCGAACCTCCTTCCCTTCAACTCCGCACCGCTCCAGCATCCGCAGGTGCGCCTCGAAGTCACCCTGCAGCGCAAGCACGCCGATAGTTACACTCTCCGTGGTATCCGTCCGTGTCACCGCTAGGTTCTGTTCCCCCGTCGCTTCAAAAGAGCAGGCTGTCCTCCTGTGCTTCTTTAAAAACCTGCTCGTTCATTTTCGCCAGAAGTCTCTTTCTGAGCACGTCTACCGGTTGAAGTATACCTGTTGCAGGGTCGAGAAAGTACCAGTGTTCCCACCCGTTGCATGGCGCGCCGGTGATGAGTCTCCCCAGCTGGTGGATGGAACCTTCGTACTCGCCCATGCGAATGTGTCCGTTCGCCAGAACCATCGCCGCCGCTTCACGTCTGCCCTCAAAGAAAAGCACGTCACCGGGGTTCAGATATCCGTTTTCAACCAGAGAGCCAAACGGGACTCTGGCTCGGCACCGTATTTTCTCCGTTACCGGCTGCACTGCCTCTAAGAGCGCAGGGACAACTTGCGCGATACGCTGTTGAGCAATCTGCACATAACGCGCGTCGCGCTCGATGCCTATCCAGTGACGTCGCAGCCTTTTGGCAACCGCCCCTGTGGTGCCAGTGCCGAAAAAGGGGTCGAGAACCACGTCGCCCACATTGGTGCTGGCGACAATCACCCGGTACAGCAACGCTTCCGGCTTCTGGGTAGAATGTGCCTTCTCTCCATTGACTCGAATACGCTCTTGCCCACTGCAGATAGGGATGTACCAGTCGCTGCGCATCTGCAGGTCGTCGTTCAACGCCTTCATATCGTGGTAGTTGAAGGTGTATTTCGCCCCCTTCACCTTTTGCGCCCAGATTAGCGTCTCATGCGCGTTGGCAAAACGCACTCCCCGAAACTGCGGCATCGGGTTGGTCTTCACCCACACGATGTCGTTCAAAATCCAGAACCCTAAATCCATCAGTATCTTGCCGATTCGGTAGATGTTGTGGTACGTACCGATAACCCAGATGGTGCCGGTATCTTTCAGCACCCTTCGGGCGGCGGAGAGCCACGCTTCGGTAAATCGGTCGTATTCGGTAAGGCTCTGGAACCGGTCCCACTCGTCGTCCACGCCGTCCACCCGCGTCATATTGGGGCGGTACAACTCCTGATGGATTTGCAGGTTGTACGGAGGATCGGCAAAGACCATATCTACGGACTGTTCTGGCAGTTCGTTCATGACCTGCGCACAGTCGCCCGACAGTATCTGGTCTAGCGGCAATCCCTCCATCTGGCTATTGCGCCTTCCTACCTAACGCTGAATAGACACGGGACCGAACACCGGCACTGCCATATCCGCTTCATCAACTACGTTACAGTATGGGTCGATACCGAAGCCGTACCACAGATAAGCGTTCTGCGGACAGGGTTCCGTCAGATGCAACAGCACGTCGGTTGGCGCGGCTTTGTCCACCTCCATCTTGTAGATGATACGATACGGATGGTTCTGTTCGGTGCGGATGGAGAAGCCCGACACCCGTCCGGGCGCGGTAAGCTTCCCGTTCACGTCCGCAAAGCGCACGCGGATGCGAGTACCTTCCGGGTTGTCCACAAAAGCCCCTGTCAGGCGAGGTCCTTTCTGGATGTCGCTTCGCCCAAACAGTTCCCTCAGGGCGATATTTGCCAGACGCCTGCCGAGACGCTTCAGACCCTGCGTGCCGATATGTATTAGGTCGTCCAGTTCCAGGTCCACCGACGCCACCACGGCGGTATTCGGTATCTCCTCTGCGAGCCGGCGCTGTATATCCTGTGCCTGGTTCCACGCGAGCTCCCCCTCCGGCGGCATGGCGACGACAAATCGTCCGATTTGCACCGTGTAGAAGGGCAGGTTGGGGTCGCCAAAATCGGCGCGAACGCTTTCTACGATGTGGGTGAACCGCTCGGCGAAAAGAGGGACGTCATTGGGGTTGGCGTCGCTTTCCCCCTGATACCAGAGCAGACCCTTCACTTTACCCCCTACCGCCTTGACGCGCCTCAGCATGGAACCGTACAGCGACCCTCCTCCCAGATGCGCCAGGTCCGGGCTCCATTGCGACATAGACGTGCCGCCATGCGCACATGGAACCAGCCCTACCGGCACACCGGTGGCTTCCACCATCGCTTTTGCAAACGGTAAACCCAGCCCTGCACCCTTGCTGCGGGGCCGGTGCCACTCGGCGTGTGCCTCCGATGTGGGGGGTACGCCTTCTGGATGATGCACCGGGTCTATGGAACAGCACAGCCAGTGCAACGGTTCCTGCGCCACTTCCCAGCTTTCCGCCATGGTGTAGCTGTGCACCAGAGGATGGGGTTGCTCCACGTCTATTAAATCGCCAACACCCTCCATGTTGGACTGCCCGGCAAGCACCCATAGGTCGCCCACCAGCAGTTCTTTCACCTCGGCAATTTGCTCCGGCTGGTGACGCAGGCGAAAGCGCAGGGTATACGGTCCACCTGTCTTCAGGTGCACCGATGCTTGCCATCGCTGACCCTCCGCTTGTCCGCACGCGCTCCAGTCATGCAACAGGCTCTCGCCCTGTATGATTTGCGCTTCCACCACATCGGACGCCTCTATCATGCACGCGCCGCTGACAACCACAATAGCCTCATCGTTCGCACCACGCTGAAAGACCTGATAATCGGTCGCCCCCTGCTCTATCCGCAACATACCCTCCTCCACAAAGCCATGTTCAATTGTTGTTTCCACCAAAAGCGCCTCCATCCCTGCACCAGTGTACCACCTTGACGTTCACGTGAGAAATGTGTATCTTAAACGAGGAAGGGAGCATCTATGCCCGAAGAGACTCTCCTCAAAAAGCTGCAAATTCTGGCACATACTTGTGGCAACGTGCCCGTGAGGAGGGAACCGCGCAGGTGCTGGAAGCACTCTGGCACGAGGTGCAACGGCACGATGAGACGCATGAAGCTGAGTGACCTGCAGGCACAGAAGCGGCAGATGTTCATCGAGATGATGCAACGTGGTGCGCTGAAACGCCTGCCCCGTACCCGTCCCCGCGATCCGGAGGAGGAGCAGGTGCTGAACCGTCTGGCGCATCTGCGCTGGAATCGCTGGCTGCAAAACGGCACGCTGGTCATCCTGGCGCCGCGGCGATGGCGATTGAACCTGCCCCCAGAGAACGAGTAGACTACTTGCCCAAGATACACTGCCAGAACTGCAAGGTTCCAGTTCTACAACCTTGACAACTGGTAGGCAACATGTTAGAATATCTCGCAGGCAACGTATACAGGAGCGCAAGGTTCCGCATGGCGGTGGAAGAAGAGGAGATTACCCTAGCTGACCTGATTGCAATCATCTGGCAACGCAAATGGACTGTCGCGACGATCACTCTGCTTTGTGTTCTTATCGGCGTGCTGGCGACATGGCTGCCCAAACCGGTCTACGAAGCATCGTCGACGCTGCTATTCCCAGCGGGTGGAGCGTCCCCCCTCGCGGGGATTGCGCAATCGTTTGGCATAAACCTGCCATCTGGTGGCACTGCGCCGTTGAAGATGTATCGCGCGGTGCTGGAGAGCGCGCGCCTGCGAGAGATGATTTCGCAGGAAACAGGTATCAAAGCGAAGAAGTTAGAGTCCATGACGACTGTCAAAGACGATGCGCAGGCAAGCCTCATTACCGTTTTGGTCAGGCATGAGGACCCCGCGACGGCGCAAAAAGTGGCGAAGCTGTACATTCGGTCGCTGGCGAGGCTGAATAAAGAGCTGAACTTGCCCCTAGCACGCAATCAGGTAGAGTTTCTGGAGAGAGAGCTGTCTTTGCGCACGAAACAGCTGCGCGAAGCAGAAACTCGGCTTTTGGACTTCCAGCGTCGGATGGTCGGGGAAGGGGGCGCGCCCTCGTCAGCGAGCACTTCTGTACCAACACCAATGGGAGGATTAGCGGGGCTACCTTCGGTACGTGTGTCTGGCGGGGCATCAGGATTTGACACAGCCTACCTCCAACAGTTAAACTCTGCACGGTTGCAGCTGAATCAGGTACAGCAGCAAATCGCCGCCGCGCGCGAAGCGGCACAGCGCGTGGCACAATCGGCAACAGAGCTGCCAGCAGACCTTCCGCCCGCCGCACTATGGCGGGCGAAACTCACCGAACTGGAATACGAACTTCGCGTTGCCGAACTGACCTACGGTCCCGATGCGCCGAATGTCGTGAAATTGAAGAAAGAGATCGAACTGACCCGCCAGCAGCTGCGCAGAGAGATAGAGAACTACTTGAAGGCAGTGAACATGAATGTGGACCCGAATCTGGCTCCACTGGAACTGCAGCGGGTAGGGTTGGAAGCGCAGGTCAACGCCCTGCAACAATTAGCAGCGCGCGCGCCGGAGGACACCCTGCAGCTACAACGTCTGGCTCGCGAAGTGTCTACGCTGAACGAGCTGGTGCAGCAGCTGCGCGTGGCTTTAGAGCAAGCGCGCATGGAGATGTCGCGCGACCCGAATCGCTGGGAGGTGCTGGAGGAGGGAAGATTGAGAGAGGGGGCAATCAATAAGCGGTGGATACGCAACAGTGCGTTGGGGTTTGCGATTGGCATGATTATCTCGACCATGCTTGCATTCATCATGGGCAAAAATGAGAAGGGTTAGAACTCCAAACCGACCATCTGCAAAAACTACGGAGATGTTTTGCTGAAATGTTGCCAGCAGCACCAGATTCACAGGCTGACGGAGACACCCGCTCGTTTACATGCAGTCACCCGGCGCCTGAAAGCAACCGGGTTGTCAAGGGAATAGCTGCTGTTGCTCTATTTTTGATAGCAGCAAAGGGCGTTGGCACGGTGAAGGAGGCAGTAGTAGCTTATCGCTATGGCGTGACACCAGTGTTAGATGGATACCTGTTTGTATTCAACACAGTCATGTGGTGGACGAACATTTGTGCGGCAGCAAGCGGGGTCATCGTAGCACTGCTTACCCGCGCCCGTTATACCTCGCACGACGCGTATGTTCAGTTTCGACGCGAACTCATCGGGATGACGGTCATTTTGGTTCTACTTAGCTCTCTCTCGATGTCGTTAGGCTTAGGCTACTGCCTGCAGAATAATCTGCCCGGGCTCAGCCCACAAGCATTGGAGGCGGCTGAACACTCCGTCCTGTGGTTGGTTGCGTCCATGCCGTTGACGATTTTTGCATTTCTTTTTTCCTCTTTCTTGATGGTGCGCGAACAACATGTGAATACGCTGCTGGAGTCGCTGCCAGCGGCAGGCATTATCCTGTTTTTAGCCGTCTCGCCTTCCGAAGGCATCATGCCGATACTTTCGGGCACGGTACTGGGCACACTACTATTCTTTATACTTGTCCTCTTGGTGGACGTGCGTATGCATGGCTTCACCTCTCCTCATTTCAGGATAACTTCGGAACAGTGGCGCCCCTTTCTCAGAGGGTACGGTGTAGTCGCTGCGGGGTTAGTCATCACGAATACCGTTACATTGATAGACAATTGGTTTGCCGCACAGCTAGGTGAAGGGGCAATCGCAACGCTCGGTTATGGCAATCGGTTGATGTCCCTCCTTCTCGGGATCGTCGGCACTGTGGCCATGCGTGCCGTGCTACCTGTCATGTCATCCATATACGTGCAGCAGGGTGAAGATACCTCCTTGTATGTTGTTCGCAAGTGGCTCAAGTATTCCCTAACGATTGGCACTATCCTAGTGTTAATTACCGTACCGCTGCTCCCTTACGTAGTTGAGTTCATCCTTCAACGCGGCGCCTTCACCGAGCAAGATGCCGCTGCAGTATCGACCCTGCTGCGTGTCCTGGTACTTCAGGTCCCTTTCTATGGCTTCAGCATCCTACTATCGCAGTGGATTATTAGCTGGGCAACGGGCTACCGTCTGCTGTTAAATGCTTCAGTAATCGGTGCAATCATTAAGGTTACACTGAACATTGTTGCCGTGAGTGGACTAGGTCTTTCTGGCATTGCTCTGTCTACCGTGTGTATGTATGCAAGCATGAGTGTGTATTTACTCATTCGCAGCCGTGTCATCGGAAGGAGGGTTAACCACATTGATGCCGCGACCTGATGTGCTGGAACGAGCTTACTGTCGAATGCTGTATGTCCTGCGCCGCGCGACCATAGCTGGCTATCGAGTGCGTGGGATTGCCCGCTTCTGTGAGTATATTCGCAGATGGGTGGCTAGACATCCGCCCCTAAAGCCTCTGGTCATCCACGATTTTCGCGGAAATGCAAAGTTCGTGTGTTATTTGTCCGAACATATGGGATCACAGATATTCCTTCGGGGCAGCTACTCTCAATACATTTTGCAGACTGTAGAAAAGGCGTTGAAACCCGACAGCATCTTCGTCGATGTCGGTGCAAACCAAGGCGAGTTTACTGTGGCGGCTGCCCGTCTGTTGACAGAAGGAAAAGTTATCGCGATAGAACCCGTATCGAAGTGGGTTCGCAGACTTCAGGACAACGTCTGCCTGAATGATTTCAAGAACATTACTGTTTTACAGGTAGCCCTTGGCGCCAAGGCGGAAACTCGCCCTGTATACAACACACCTCAAGCCTTCTCTGACGGCACTCACAATGATGGGTTAACGTCCCTGTTCCCTTCTGCGCAAAGAACTGTGGTGGTAGAACATGTGCATGTAGAACGGTGGGACGACGTTATGTCGAGAATGGGGATTCCCAAAGTGGACGTCATGAAACTGGATATCGAGGGCGGGGAATGGTATGCCCTGCAGGGAGCGCAGCAGACGCTGGAAAGATTGCGCCCCATACTCTTTTTCGAGTTGGAAACGGAGCACTGTCGCAACGCCGGATACGAGGCAGAGGACTTCCTCATGTGGTTAGTGCATCTCGGTTACCGCCTGGAACGCATTCATAAGGATAGAACAGTCCCGTTTCGCCCTCAGGACATTCTACCATCACAGAACGTGGTCGCTTATCCAGAATGAGTAGGCAAGGTCACAACATAGCGTTTGTCATCGACTCTATGGCGGGGGGTGGGGCCCAACGAGTGGTAGCGAACCTTGCGAACCACTGGAGCGCGCAGGGGCATAGGGTTTCTGTGATAACGCTTGCTGGGGCTACTGAAGACGCTTACACCCTGTTGCCCAGCGCGCAACGCATAGCCCTGAATATGTATGGCAATAGCACCAATTCTCTCGTTGCGCTTCAGCAGAACCTGCGTCGCGCGCGTGCGCTTAGACGACAACTTCGGCAGCTTAAGCCTGACGTAGCTATCGGCGCCCAGCCGACTGGCAATGTATTGTTGGCGCTGGCATCCAGAGGCATGGCGGTTACTGCCATAGGCTCAGAACACACCCACTGCCCGCTGCAGCCTATGAATCTCTACTGGCGTGCGTTACGATACTTCACCTACGGGTGGCTAGATGGGGTAACCGCCCCTACCGAAGAAACCGCGTTGTGGCTGCAGCGCCATACGAAGGCGCGCCGAACGGTGACGATACCCAACCCCATTGTTTATCCTTTACCAGCACAGCCGCCTATAGTTGCACCAGAGCAGGTTTTGCCAACGGACTGCCCGTGTATCATCGCGGTAGGGCGGCTCGAGCCTGTGAAGGGCTTTGATTGGCTGATAGATGCATTCAGCCGTATTGCTGCGATGCACCCGAACTGGAACCTGGTCGTCGTTGGAGAAGGAAACGCCCGCCCAGACCTCGAAAAACAAGTCGCGGAACTGGGGTTGCGTTTGAGGGTGCACCTTCCGGGATGGGTTGGCAATGTCGGAGATTGGTATCAGCGGGCATCGGTCGTTGCGATGACCTCTCGGGTAGAGGGCTTTGGCAACACACTGGCTGAGGGAATGGCGTACGGCTTGCCAGCTGTCGCGTTCGATTGTGAGGTGGGACCTCGCGCGATTGTCAGAGACGGCGTAGACGGAATTCTCGTGCGTTTGGGAGAAGTAGAGCAGTTTGCGCGGGCATTGTCGGAGTTAATGCAGAACGAGGTGCTGCGAGACTCGTTTGCACATCGCGCGGTAGAGGCGCGGCATCGTTTTGGCATCCAGACAGTGGCAAAGCGTTGGGAGCAGCTATTGGAACAAGCATGTACTCACTGTCGCTAGCTACGATGGGCACAGAGTCGCGATTAGGTCGTGCATATCGCAGAATATATGACTTTTTGTGCGGTGTGAAGCCGCATGAGCGCCCCTGGCACTTTCAGTATTTAGACGGTTTTTTCCTGCATCGCAGACTCCGGCGGTTGCTACCCACTCTTGGTGGGAATGTGTTAGACGTTGGATGCGGACGCAAACCTTATCAAAGTTGGTTTGGACCAGTGAAAAACTACGTCGGTATCGACATCTATCCTTCGGACGGAGTGGATATCGTGATTGCACCCGAGCAAGCCTACCCCTTTCGGGATAACAGTTTCGACGTGGCTATCTGTACGCAAGTTCTGCAATCCGTCTCAAACCCGTCGCACACTCTGAGCGAAATAAAAAGAGTACTACGACCAGGTGGAATAGTGGTCGTCTCTCACTCGTTCCTGTACGATGAGATACACAATGACCTGTGGCGCTTTTCAGCGCAAGGTACGCGAAGCCTCTTCGCAGCTTGGAGCAACGTGCGTGTAGAGCGATTGGGCGGTTTTGGTTCCACAGCGGCTGTGCTTTTCCTTCACTGGGTCGAGGCAACCCTAAATCTCAACCGCCCTCTGAGGCTGTTGAAAGCGGCACTTTTGCCTATGTGGTTAGTCGTTAGCCTTTTCTGCAACATGCTGGGATTGTTTATTAACTTGTTCGATGGGACGCATAAGTTTTATAGCAATGTGTTGGTTTTAGCGCACAAGCCATACGAAAAATATGAAGGGGGGATATCTGATGCTGTCGCAACGACCGCTCGTCAGCATCGTGACACCGTCGTATAATCGCTGTCACACGCTACCACGCTTGTGGAGAAGCCTTGAATGCCAGAGCTTGCAGCAGTTCGAGTGGATCGTTGTGGATGATTGTTCTACCGATGGCACTGAGGTTTTGATGAATTCCCTAATGAAGCAGGATCAGCGTATCTATTATATCAAGCATCCGGTGAACAGTGGGGTCAACGTAGCGCGACAGACTGGTGCAGAGCAAGCCAGAGCGGATTTTCTTTTATTCATAGACAGCGATGACATGCTGTATGATGCGAATACTCTCGAAGCGATGTATCAAGAGATAGTGCGTGCGCCATCAAATGTTGGCGAAGTCTGTTTTGTCTCGGTTTTCGCGGATGGAACGCCAGCGGCTTACGTTCCAGAAGAGCGTGTGGTTCTCGGCTATGTCGATCTTATTTGCGGAAATCGCGTTCGAGGCGAGTTTTTGGGTATCTGTAGGAGAGAGTTTGTGCAAAAGGTACCCTTCTCAAAATACCGTTTATTTGAAAGCGTGCACAACTATGAACGAGCAAGATACTTTGACATCATGTTTTGCCAGAGACCTGCACGCATCTACCACTCAGACTCGGGGAACCAATTGAGCAGCGGTTTAAGCATTCTGCGGTATAGCGCGGATGCCTACCGTGCAGTTTCAGACATCATTGTGAGCCATGGCGATACTTGGAGACAACACTGTCCGCAACAATTGTATTATCATCACTTCTTGGCATCCATGTATGGTATTCTATCCGGCAACCGAAAGGCAAGCATAATACACGGTTTTCGAGCGTTGAAAGGCCGGTACCAACCAGCGAAGGTTTGTGCAGTTGTATTTTGTTCAGTGTTGCCTTCTCCGCTTGTTAAATGGCTTTTCAGACTTTGGGTAGGTAAACTGAGAGTCAAGCAGTCATGATTTAGCTACATGCGAACTATGGAAGCATTCTTGACTGTATTTCGGGCAATGACTGACGAACATCTCTGGTAGTTTAGGAGGGCACTCGTGGCAGCACGCTTCCTGTTACGGTTAGACGACCTGTGTCCAACTGCAGATTGGCAACGATGGGGCAGATTGGAAGCGATATTAGACGCCGCAGGTGTAAAACCCATCGTGGCGGTTGTTCCAGAAAACCAAGACCCTTCGCTACGCCTTGACGAACCACGGCGTGACTTTTGGGAATGGCTTCAGCGCAAAAGCTTGCAGGGATGGTGCGTTGCTCTGCACGGCTATCAACATAAAAAAAACACGCAGAGTCCTGGATTGGTAGGACTTCGTTCTTCCAGTGAGTTCGCTGGTCTACCTTATGCGACACAGGCAGCGAAAATCAACACTGCACTAACCATATTCAACGAACATGGCATCAGTCCTAGAATGTTTGTAGCGCCATGGCATAGCTTCGATCAAAACACTCTGCAAGCCGTTTTGATGGGTGGCATTGACCTGATAGCTGACGGTTTTTACCTTAGACCTGTTCAACGGTTCGGTATTGTATGGGTTCCACAACAGATTTCTCACTTCCGGTGGTTCCCTTTCGGTTTGTGGACTGTCTGCCTTCACCCAAATAACATGAGTGTGGAAGATATTGATGCGTTATCACAAAAATTGGACGATTTCCGCCCACACATTATCGACTTAGACACCGCACTGCGGCGATTTCCGCCTAAGCCTCTCAATTTGACAGACAAGGTATTTGCCTCTCTCTGGACACAAAGGCTGCGGAAGGAGGCTCGGGCAAATGACACACGATAGTATTTGTCTCTTTCTGCCCTCCCTCCATGCAGGCGGGGCAGAGCGAATGATGGTGAACTTGGCGAATCGCATGGCACAGTACGGAGCTGATGTTCGTCTACTGCTATCTAAGGCACAGGGCGATTTGATCAAAGACTTACCTTTGGAAAACGTACGAATGGTTGACCTGCACTGCCGAAGAGTACTGACCAGCGTACTTCCCTTAGCTGGTTACTTGCGCAGAGAAAAACCTGCTGTCATGTTGTCGGCGCTAGACCACGCGAACTTAGCTGCCATCTTCGCCAAAAAAATCGCAAGGGTTTCCACACGGCTTGTAGTCAGCGTGCGTACTACCGTCACAAAAGCGACGGCCGACAGTACACCGCTGAGAGCAAAATTAATCCCTTTTGCTATGCGTTGGTTCTATGACGATGCAGATGCTGTAATAGCGGTCTCAGAAGGAACAGCCAACGACTTGCTGCGCTTCTGTCCCCTATCACCGGACAAAGTGCATGTTATATACAATCCTGTTATCACGCCGCATCTCTTCAAAAAGGCGGAAGAACCTGCGTTGCACCGATGGTTTACCAACTCGGCTGTTCCTGTCATTTTAGGGGTAGGAAGGCTTACGCGGGCTAAGGACTTTTCGACCCTGATTCGAGCCTTCAGTTTCGTGAGGAAGAAGGTAAATGCGCGGTTGCTGATACTTGGGGAAGGCGAGGAACGTCCCAAGCTCGAATCGCTTTGCAGGACGCTCAACTTAAAGAATGATGTCGAGTTGCCTGGATACGTATCCAATCCATACCCTTACATGAAACGGGCGGCGGTCTTCGTGCTTTCTTCGCGTTGGGAAGGACTGCCGTCCGTATTGATCGAAGCGTTAGCTTTGGGAACGAAGGTGGTAGCCACCGATTGTCCAAGCGGGCCGCGGGAAATCCTTGCTGACGGCAAATGGGGGCGATTAGTACCTGTTGGTGATGCTGGGAAATTGGCGGAGGCTATCTTAGAAACATTACGACAGCCAAAGACTACGGTAGACAAGCAATCTTTGCTGCGCTTTACGGTCGATTATGCTGTGGAGGAATATGCTAAAGTGTTAGGGTTGCACTTGAATACCTATCAAGGAGATCATCGTAATGCAGAATAAGGACAGAAAAGCCACGCTGTATGCAAAGCTAATTTTACCATGCGTCTATGCCTTCATTTTAGCAGCTTTACCAGTGGACGTCTTTTCTCACCACCAAAAGGACTTAAGCTACGTAACTGATTCGTGGTTACTCCTGCTGAAGAATTGGCAGCAGGGTATCTTTGTCTCACTTGTGGACCAGCCCGTGCGGCTCCTTTACAACGCTGTATTGGATAGCTTCTTCCCACCCGATAACATGGTCAATCTCATTGCGCTTGTCATTGCTTTCATCGCGTTGGAATTAGTACTGACTTCTTCTGTTACTTTTGCGTTAAGCATCAAAGTTCTTCTGTTTCCAGTACTACTACGAACCTTTTGGGTTGTAACCAGTGTTAAGCGCTATATTGTAATTTAAATAGATATTTTAGGCTGTTGGATGCTAACTAAGTAATGCTGAAAGCTTGTTCGAGCACAGCACAGGAGCGCATCAAGATCGGATAGAATCTATTGACTGACATGGGAAGACTTTGCCGCGGCAATGTTTGAAAAGAAACCTGCGCAGTTAATTTGATATTGCTGTACGCGCTGTTGTCTGTCAAAAGGTGCGCGTTACGATAGGGCACGGAGTGATGGTGCTGGGAGTAAGTATAGTATCCTGTGAAAATATGCATGGTATTTCGTATAGTATCGCTGCACTCAGACAATGCCTGTTTCGTTCAACGATACTTGAGGTGCAAGAGCGGTTTGTGCGTGCAAGAAGGTCAAGACAGTGAGGCAGCACTGTTAGGCAGTTAGCGACACAGTACCTTTTCACTTATAATGTAAAGGCGCGGCAACGTCAGTCGGTTTTATAGCGCAGTAAGAGATAAAGATGGCAACGACGACTACAAAGATCCCATTAGTTGACCGGAAGATGGCGGATGTGGCAGCCCAGTTAGCCCTCGTGCTACCTTTTTTGTCGGTCGTTGCCGAGACGCTATCACAGTTTCTAGACACATCAGTGACCATTACTTCTTCTGTCATGTTTTATCCTTTGGTAATTGGCATCTTACCAGTTTTCATAATCCGACGCGTAAGCGTGGATGTCTCGACACTTCTGGTTTTCAACTTTTGCGTGTGGATAATGATTGTCTTGTTATTGATGTCACCGCTTGATTTTGCCGCTTGGTTTCGCTTTATTTCTTTATTATGGCAACTTATCCTGATGGTTTTCGTTGAATTAGTCCTCAGTAGGAGGCATTTTTCCGTTGACACAGTCTTTCGCAACTTCGGAATATCCTGCGGTCTGGCTGTAGCGCTTTCCAATCTGCTCTATCCTGATTTGGGGTTCAGCTTGTCATACGTCGCTTTCGTTAGGTACAAAGGACTGTATGGTCCGAACCAGCATGGCATGATTAGCGCGTTAGCCGCAATGTCATTTATCTCATATTTTGGGGATAAGCAATTCTCTGCAGTTAAGCGAGTGCTACTTCGTATCCTGATACTTTGGTTGATTGCTAATGTGTGGGCTAGCGGCTCCCGGCTGAGTATGCTTACCCTGGTCGTATTTGTCATTTTATTCTCTAAGGACAGACGTTATGTTTATGGGGTATTGGTCGCTATTTTGGTAATTGGCTTCGCCGCTTACAAGATATTTCTAGACGCGGAAACAGCGCGTCGATTGTTACGCCTTGACGAGTACCATTTGTGGGGACGAATCAACCCGCCCCTTTGGGGTTGGCAAATGGCGCGAGCAAACTACTTCCAGGCATATGGCTTCGGAACCCTACGTGAAGACCTCATCAACCAACGTCTCGACAACTCGTTTGTAATCCTTCTCTTGGAAGTTGGTTTGATAGGTTTTGGTTTGATGATTGGTATCATCTTTCTCACGTTATATCGTTGCCACATTCTCGAAAGACACTTGCAGAATCGGGAAGCGAGCAATGTACGAGCTATCCGCGCAATCTTAGTCGCACTCTGTCTACATGGCTTGGGAGAAAACAGTCTGTTTACCAGCAGTAACATCGCTACGGTGCTATTTTTGACATTAATAGGAGCAACTCATGCCATATACAAATCGACGCGTGCTATTCGTCATCACCGGCTTAGCGGTCGGTGGGGCAGAGACGCAGCTAGTACGAGTCGCTAAACATATCAAGCAGCGCGGCTGGGACGTGCGGGTGGTCACGCTCATACCCCCGCGCGCCTACGTGGACGTGCTGGAGCAGGCAGGTATCCCTGTAGCCACGTTGGGAATTCGCGACAAGCGCCCTGCCTTGCG
>Ga0308417_1000363_pt1 | contig 33902 bp, 32 predicted proteins | sample HotsprSampleOS65_FD_203528 | JGI IMG/M metagenome (GOLD analysis project Ga0308417, IMG submission 203528) | Hot spring phototrophic mat microbial communities from Octopus Spring, Yellowstone National Park, Wyoming, United States - 20090730_OS65 ...
CCACGACGACATCGTCGATCACTGCTGCCATGCCTGGAACCGCCTCGTCGATCAGCCCGGGCGCATCATGTCCATCGGACTGCGGGACTGGGCACATCGGTTCTGATCAATGGGATTTGGTATGAGTGGGGGCTGTCGCTGCACTGTGAGACGGAGCGGGGCACGGAGCGGCGCAGGATCCTGATCGACTTCGGCTACACGCCACAGACTCTGCTGAACAACCTGATGCTGTCGGGTATCAATACCGCCGACCTCGACGCTCTCGTGCTCAGCCATGGCCACTACGACCACTTCGGAGGCCTTGTCGGCTTTCTCGAGGCAAATCGCGGCAGGCTCAAGCAAGGGCTGCCATTCTATCTCGGTGGCGAGGAGTGCTTCTGCGTCCGCGAACTCAACGTGCCTGGCGAGGCGGGGAACTTCGGCGCGTTGGACCGCGACGCCATTCTCTCGGCAGGGCTCGCGGTCACTGTCATCGACCGGCCGTCCCTCATCGCCGGGCACGGATTTTCCGGCGGCAGAATTCCTGCCGCATCCTTCGAGCGCGTGCTCTCGCCGACGCGCATGTACGTCGGCCGGCAGGGCGCGCTCGGCTGCGCGCCAGAGGGGCTGTCCGAGGCGAAACGGACCCAGACGATCGTTCCGGACGATTTCGAGCATGAAATCTCCGTCGCCTTCCTGGTGCGCGACCGGGGGTTGGTTGTGCTGACCTCCTGCGGGCATCGCGGCGTGGTCAACTCCGTCCGCTCCGCCATGGCCGCGGCGGGAACCGACCGCCTGCACGCCGTGCTGGGCGGTTTCCACCTTGCCCCCTTCCCCCTCGACTACCAGCGCCGCACGCTCGATGAACTGAAGGCTTTGAAGCCGGACCTTCTGGTGCCGATGCACTGCTCCGGCGAGGCTTTCATATCCATGGTCCAGGCGGAGATGCCTCAGGCCTTCGTCCGCTCCTCAACCGGCACGCGGTTCGTCTTCGGCTCCTGAAGGCGACGAAACCGGCGCGGAACCGGGGAGGAATGCCCGGCTGCCGGTGATGCGTCCGGCTGCCCTCTTCGGGGGCGCGAAACGAAACGGGGCTCCGTTGTCTTGGCGGAGCCCCTCGGCATCGGGGCTGTGGACGTCAGGTGCCGATCGGGCCGCCGTCGTCCTTGGTGATCACCACCGTGGCCGACCGCGGAACGCCTGCCCCGTCCGGCCAGCGGCTGCGGAACGCCCCCTCCGCGTACTCGTCCGCCGTCGTCGTGGCACCGGGGTGCTGGACGTTGATGAACATCGTCCTCCGGTCGGGTGTGGTCACCATGCCGGTGATTTCCTGTCCGACGGGGCCGGTAAGGAAACGCTTGATCTCACCGCTGACCGGGTCGGCTGCAAGCATCTGGTTGTTTCCGAACACGGCATGCGGGCCCTTGTTCTGTTCCTCCTCGCCGATATCGGTCTGGATCCACAGCCGGCCGGCGGAGTCGAACCACAGCCCGTCAGGGCAGGCGAAGATGCTATCGGCCGTCAGACGCTTGCCGTCGACAGTGCGGCTGTCCTCGGCGGGGCCAGCGATGACGAACAGGTCCCAGGTAAAACGGGTCGCGCTGTGGTCGTCGTTGGCTTCGCGCCAGCGGATGATGTGGCCGAACAGGTTGCGCGCGCGGGGGTTGGCGGGGTCGACCTGCTGTTCGTTGCGGCGCGAGTTGTTGGTGAGCGTGAAATAGACCCTGCCGTCGCGCGGGTCGATCGCGCCCCATTCCGGCCGGTCCATCTTCGTTGCCCCCGCACGATCGGCCGCGGCCCGCGTGTTGACCAGGATCTCGGCAAGGCTGCCGAAGCCGTTCTCGGGCGTCAGCCCGTTCAGGCCGGGAGCAAGGGCGAGCCACTCGCCCGTGCCGTCGGCGTTGGACTTCGCCGCATACAGGGTGCCCTCGTCGAGCAAGGACCCGTTCGCGGTCGCCGCGCGGTAGGGCCTCGCGGAGACAAACTTGTAGATGTATTCGAAGCGCGCGTCGTCGCCGGAGTAGCACACGACTGGCTTGTCCTCCTGCGCAGGGGCGAAGATCACGCCCTCATGCGCGAACCGCCCGAGTGCCGTGCGCTTCACCGGCACGCTGTCCGGCTTCCAGGGGTCGATCTCAACTACCCAGCCGAACGCGTTCGGTTCGTTGCGGTAATCCCCGGTCGGGTCGTCGCCGCGGCTGGTCGCGTCGAAGCGCACGAACTCGTCGGCGCCGGAGGCGGCGAGTTCCCAGGCGTAGCGGGAACGGCCGGTCGGCACGCCGTAGCGGGCGTGCTCGCGCGGCAGATCGGGCTTTTGGTCCACCCTCGAGCCATTGCGGAAGTAGCCTGCCCAGTTCTCCTCGCAGGTGAGGTAGGTGTTCCAGGGTGTCACCCCATGCGCGCAGTTGTTCAGCGTGCCGCGCACCCGCGTCCCGTCCGGGCTGTATTTCGTACGCACGAACTCCGACCCGCGGACAGGGCCGCCGATCTCCATTACGGTCAGTCCCGTAATGCGGCGGTTTCGGGCATCGTCGACGATGACCCAGGCGCCGTTGGCCTGCCTGCGGATGCGGACGATCGACACGCCATGCGCGTTCAGTTCCTTCAGCACCTCGTCGTCGTCGCGCTTGCTGTCGCGGACCACGACCGCGTCGGTCGCGATCTTCTGCCCGGCGTATTTCGCGGCATGCAGGAAGCGCGGCTCGATATACTCGTGGTTCATCACCAGGAGGCCGTCGGTCGAAGACCCCTCATAGGGCGAGCGGCCCTCGATCGGGAAGAAGTGCATGCCGTCGTGGTGCTGGCCGATCTGCAAGGCCTGGTCGGCGCCGGTGTTCGTCGGCGCAAATTGCGGACCGTTGCCTCGGATCGGCTCGCCCCAGGCGCAGATCGCGCGCGCAGTATAGCCCGGCGGGACGGCGACGGTATCACGCTCGCTCACCGGAACCGCAGCGAAGCCGAGCATCGTCTCGGCCGGCGTGGCGGCCGTCACCTGGCCGGGGCGGACGAACATCGTCCCCAGCGCGGTCGCGAGCCCGCCCAGGAGCGCGCCGCGCCGAGACAGACGTGCCTCGAGGATCTCGCCAAAGGTCGGATTGGCGGAGAGGTTCGATACGGGCTCGTCGCCCTCGCCCGCGTCGTGCAGGACCAAATTCTGCTCGGTCATCGATCGCTCCCGTCGTCTTTGGGAGGGCCGTGGCAGCCGCTCCTCAGGCCCGTCTAGACCGGGGGGGAAGCGATGTGGGGGAAGCTTTGATTACAATCGGTTTACACTCGCCCGCCCCGTTGCTCCATCTTTGGGTCGAGCGCGTCGGCCAGAGCATCGCCTGCGAAGTTGCTGGCGATCACGGTGATGAAGATCGCAAGACCCGGCCAGACTGCCGCCATCGGCGCGGCGAAGATCAGGTCCTGCGCGTTGGCCAGCATGTTTCCCCAAGACGGAGCCGGCGGCTGGATCCCCAAGCCGAGAAAGGAAAGCACGCTTTCGAGCAGGATCACGTTGCCGATCGCGAGCGTAGTTGCCACGGCCACATGCACCATCAAGTTGGGCGCAACGTGGCGAAGCAGCAAGCGAACCGACGACACGCCGAGCGCGATTGCGGCGCGCGCGTAGTCCATGCGCAGGATGGACAGAGCGGAGGCGCGTGTGATCCTCGCCACCTTCACCCAGCCGAACAGGGCGATGATGGCGATGATCCGCACGAGATCGGCGGCGAGTGCTGCGCGGGGCAGGCCGACACGCCCAGGGTCGACAGCTGCGAGCACGATCAGGAGCGGCAGGGCAGGCAGCGCGATCAGACCATCTGCCAGGCGCATCAGGGCGGCATCGACGAGACCGCCCCACCACGCCGAGGCGAGCCCGACCGCGAGACCAATCACTGCTGACGCCGCCGCCCCACCGAGCCCGACTGCGAGCGAGACCCGCGCACCGAACAGGAGCCGCAGAAGCACATCCCGCCCGAGCTCGTCCGTGCCCAGAGGGTGTTCGCGCGATGGCGGGGCAAACCTCTTCCACAGGTCAGGCCGGAACGGGTCATGGCCGACGAGATCGGCCACAAAAGGGGCGGACAGCGCGGCCGCGGCGAGCAGCACGAGCACGAGGGCCGAGAACGCTCCGGCGCCGTGGCTGAGGAAACGCGCGAGGGTGCGGCCCGTCATCGCCGCAGCCTCGGGTCAATCGCGATCTGCAGGATGTCGGCCGCGAGGTTGGCGGCCAGCGTGACCAGGGCGGCGAGCAGCAGCGCGAGCAGGGCGAGATTGTAGTCGTTACCGAGAATTGCGTCGTACAGCAGCTTGCCCATGCCGGGCCAGGCGAACACGGTCTCGACCACAAGCGCGCCAGAGACGAGGGTCGCGAAATCGAGTGCAGCGACGGTGATCACCGGGATCGCGGCGTTCGGGAAGGCGTGGTGGAGGAGGACCCGGGAGGCAGGGGCGCCTTTCGCGCGCGCCGTGCGGATCCAGGGCTCGCCGAGGGCTTCAATCATCGCCGCCCTCGTCTGGCGCGCGTAGGCCGCAAGCCCGAGCACGGTGAGCGTGAGCCACGGCAGCGCGAGGTGGTGCAGCCACGCGGCAGGGCCGGGCTCCAGAGGCGGGCCGCCGGCGGGGAACCAGCCGAGCAGAACGGCGAAAAGGATGATGAGCAGGATGGCGAGCCAGAACGACGGCATCGCGATACCGGCAAAGGCAACGGCGTTGACCATCGTGTCCAGGCTTCCGCGTGGGCGCCGGGCGGCGAGGATGCCAAGCCCGATGCCGATCGCGGCCGAGGCGAGGGTTGAGGGGAGAAGCAAGGCCGTCGAGTTGAGCAGGGCCGAGCCCAGCACCTCGCTCGTGGGGGCCGCGAACAGGCGGGAGAAGCCGAACTCGCCGAGTGCTGCCGACGCTGCCCAGGCGAGATACCGCTCCGCGAGCGGCCGATCGAGCCCGTACAAAGCCCGCAGCCGTTCCGCATCGGCCGCGGAAAGCCGCGGGTCAGAAGCGATCGCGACGTCGATCGGATCACCTGGCATGAGCTCGATCAGGGCGTAGGCCGCAAAAGAGAGAAGGATCACGGTCAGGGCGGCCTGCACGAGCCGTGCCCCGATAAGCCGAAGCATGCGCGCGCCCTGCTCCCGTCAGGGGAGGACTCGCCACTCCTCCACCCAAAGCGAGGAGGGCGCGAGATGTCCGGTCGGGCGGACGCCGTCGAGCCAGCGCGGCCAGATGTGCGCATCGGCGCGGAAGAAGAGGGGGATGACGGGGATGTCCGTAGCGTAGATCTCCTGCACGCGTCGCCACAGCGGCCGGCGGGCCTCAGCTTCGAGCGTGACCGGCAGCCGCTCCAGGAGCTCGTCCATTTCGGCGTGGCGGAACCCCGTGTAGTTCTGCCCGGCCCAGTTCCGCGCCTCTGAGGGGATCTCGCTCGAGTGCAGGATGGTGCGGGGCACGTTCTCCGGCGCGGAGATCCAGGCGAACAGCGCCATGCCCTGGAAGCGGCGGCGCGAGACCGTCTCGCCGAAGAAGACGCGCGGCGGTTCATTGCGAATGCGGATTTCAACCCCAACCGCGCGCCACATCGCCTGCAGCACCTGCTGCACGAGCTCGCGCGAGCGGTTTCCGGCAGTGGTCATCAGCTCAAGGGAGAGACGCTCGCCCGCGGCGTTGCGCCGGATCCCGTCAGCCCCTACCCGCCAGCCCGCCTCATCCAGTAACCGCTGTGCACCTTCCGGGTCAAAGGGGATGCGCGGCAGGGTTGCGTCGTACATGCGGTCGAGCGGGTTGACGAAAGAGTGCGCGACCGGGACGCGGCCATCGAACAGCCGCTGCACGATCTGGTCACGGTCGATCGCGCGCAAGAGCGCCTCGCGCACGCGTCGGTCGGCGAGCGCAGGAAGATCGAGGTTGAGGTCGATGTGTTCGTAGACAAGGCCGGGCTGGTAGTGGAACCGGAAGCGGTTGCCCGCCCGGCGTTCGAGGGCAAGCGCCTGGTCGAGTGGAAGGCCGAGTTCGCCGGCAATCATGTCGACTTGTCCGGCGAGCAGATTGGCTTCGAGAGCCGCAGTGTTCTCGACGGTTCGGATGATGATGCGACGAAACGGCGGCTCAGGCCCGTGCCAAGCCGGGTTGCGCTCCAGGGTGAGGGAGGCCCCGGCCTGCGCGGCGACCACGCGATACGGCCCGGACCACAGCCCGGGTCGGGCCGGATCGCGGTCATACAGCGTGCGGTTTCGATAGGTGCGTGGATCCGCCTGCCAGATCGACCGCTCGAGATGTGCCGGTAACGGGCGGAGTTCGTTGATCGCGTTGTACTCGAAGGTGAGCTTGTCGAAATGCAGGGTGACGGTCCGCTGATCCTGCACGGTGATGCGATAGAGCGAGCGGTAGAGCTCGGCCGGGCCGATACCCGTCGTCGGCTCGCGGCCCGCCTCCCAGGCGAAGAGAATGTCCTCGACGGTGATCGGCGTGCCGTCGCCCCAGGCTGCCTTCTCGCGAAGCCGGTAGGTGACCGCGACCCCGGGGCTGCCGTTCGGCGCCCTCTCCGGCACCGCCCCGCCGTTCTCGAGCGTCGGCAGCTGTTCGCAGAGCCGGCAGACAACCTTCCACTCCGCATCGTGCACGGTAATCGGACGAAGTGCGAAGCCGTGGACGTAGGACTTCGCCGCCATCGACTCGATAGAGGGATGGAGGGTCGAGGGATACTGCGTGATGCCGATGGTGAGGGTTTCGCGCGCGGGCGCGGGGACTGCGCCGAGGGCAGCGGCGAGGGCAGCGGCGATGAGAGAAGGCCGGCGCACCCCTACACCTCCTGCGATACCGCCGCCTCTTCCGGCGCGCCGATGCCGCCATGCGCCTTCGACCACGCCACTGGATCGTCGAGGAAGCGGCGCACCTCGGCGAGTGCAGCCTCGGAGAAGTAAGGGTGGGTGCGGCAGACCTCGAGCACATCCCACCAAGTGCAGAGATGGTGCAGCGCAATATCCATCCGCCGAAGCGTTTCGAAACTGCCCGGGAAGACGCGGTAGAAGAATACGACGAAAGTGTGATGCACGACCGCGCCCGCCTCGCGCAGCGCAGTGCAGAAGCGGATCTTCGACTGCCCGTCCGTGGTCAGGTCCTCGACCAGGAGCGTGCGTAGGCCGACCGGCACGTCGCCCTCGATCAGCGCGTTGCGGCCGAAGCCCTTGGCCGTCTTGCGCACGTACACCATCGGCAGCTGCATTCGGTCGGCGATCCAGGCGGCGAAGGGAATGCCGGCAGTCTCACCGCCGGCGATGACATCGAAGGCCTCGAAGCCGACATGACGGCCGATCTTCTCCGCGGCGAGTTCGCAGATCTTGGCGCGGGCGCGGGGGAAGAAGATGATCCGCCGGCAGTCGATGTAGACGGGGGATTTCCAACCCGAGGTGAAGGTATAGGGCTCCTCGGGTCGGAAGTTGACGGCTTTGATGTCGAGGAGCGCGCGGGCGGTGGTTCGGGCCGCGTCGCGGTCCCAGTCGGAGAGGTGGCGTTCGGACATGCGTGCTCCTCGCGGGGCCCTGCCTGTTCGTAGCCTTGCCGGGGCATGCGCACAACGCCGAAGCGGATGGTGAGCGGAAAAGCCGCCGAGGCAGGCGAGGAGGTGGGGGGTGCGCCCGTCTGGGTCCTCGCCGATCCCCGGCCGGGCACTGCGAACCAAGCGCTCGGAATCGCGGACCGGCTCGGTGTGGCCTACCGCGTCGTCCCGCTGGTGTGGGGACCTCTCGTGCGTCTGCCCTGGCCCTGGCCGACGCTGCTCGGGCTCGATGCCGCATCGCGGGCGCGGCTCCAGCCGCCCTGGCCTAGGCTCGTTGTCTCCGCCGGTCGCCGGTCCGCGCCCGTCGCGCTGTGGCTTGGCCGCCGCGGCGTGCGCACGGTTCACGCGATGCGCCCAGGCTTCGGCTCCGCTGCGTTCGACCTGCTCGTGCTCGGCCGGCATGACCGGCCGCGGCAGGAGCCGAACGTTTTCCCAATTCTCGGCGCCTGCCATCGCCTGTCGGCCGCCGTCCTGGCCGGGGCGCGCGAGGCCTGGCCGGAGCACTCCGCTCTGCCCTCGCCGCGCGTCGCGGTCCTCATCGGCGGGCCGGTGCGCGGCGAGGGGATGGACCCGGATCAGGCCCGTCGCCTCGTTGGCAACCTGCGCGATCGGTTCGTGAAAAGTTCGTTCCTGGTTAGCACCAGTCGGCGCACCGGCGAGGCGGCGACGGCGGCAATTGCAGAGGCGCTCACCGGCGCGCCGCACCGCCTGTTCCGCTGGGGCGAAGCGGGGCCGAACCCGTATGCGGGCTTCCTCGCCTGGGCGGATGCCGTGGTGGTAACGGCCGACTCGGTCTCCATGTTGGCCGAGGCCTGCGCCACCACCGCGCCTGTGTTCGTCGCCGGCGAGGCGCGCGGGCGGCACGCTCGGCTTGTCGCCAGCCTGATCGCGTCGGGGCGGGTCGCGCCTCTCGCGGCACCCTCGCCTCTCAGCGCCGTCCCGCTGGACGAGGCGGCGCGGGTGGCAGCGGAGATTCGCGCCCGAGGTTGGCTGGCGTAAGAGACCGGGACCATCATCGGCTGCCGTTGATGAATTCGTCACCACCCTCCGCTAAGTCCCGCCCATGGGCTGGGGAGCGCCCTGGAGGCAGTCGCGGCGAAGGCGGGGTGGGCCGTTGGTGGCGATCGTCCTGCTCTTTGCCGCCGCGGCCTCGACCGGCGCTCTGCTGTCGCAGCGCGTGCCAGACCTGTTCGGAGGGCGCGGGCAAGCTCCGGCGCTGTCCGGGCCCGCGGTCGTGCAGGACGGGGACACGATCATGGTCGGCGGGCACCGGATCAGGCTGCACGGGGTGGATGCGCCGGAACTCGACCAGACCTGCATGCGCAGCGGCATGGCCTGGCCCTGCGGGCGCGAGGCCGCTCTCGCGCTGGCCAGACGCGTACAGGGGCGGGAGGTTTCCTGCCGCGGGGTTGAACTCGACCGCTACGGTCGCCTCGTTGCGCGCTGCAGCGTGGACGGGGAGAGCCTGAACGGGTGGCTGGTTCGCGAAGGCTGGGCAGTCGCCTATCGCCGCTATAGCAACGACTACCTGCTCGAGGAATGGACGGCCTGGTGGCACGGTCGCGGCCTGTGGGCGGGAACCTTCGATCCGCCGGAAGTTTGGCGTGGGCGGGGCGACCGCCCGGCCGGCTGGTGAGCGGCGACGCGTGGCCGGGCTCTCTGTCCGGGCCCGCTGGTCCTGGGCCCGGTCGCCGTTGCCCGTACACCGCTTCGCCGCCTCGACGCGGGCGGAGGCGGGCCATCGATGCTGCGTTCGTCGCGCCCTGCGTGTGGCGCAGCTGCCGTTGACCGGCCGGCCGTCCCGGCCGATGGTCGCGGCAGATCGGAGGAAGGGATGAGTGCCCGCGACGTCACGGTCTGCGAAGTGGGGCCTCGCGATGGGCTGCAGAATGCGCGCGGGCGGATGGCAACCGCCGATAAGATCCGCTGGGTCGCTGCCCTGGCGCGGGCAGGCCTGCCGGAGATCGAGGTCGGCGCCTTCGTCCGCCCTGACCTCGTGCCGGCGATGGCGGATACAAGCGAGGTCGTGGCGGAGGCCGTTCGGCATGAAAGCGCAACGATCATCGTCCTCGTGCCCAACCTCCGCGGCGCGGAACGCGCGCTTGCTGCAGGCGCACGCAAGCTGACCGTGCCCGTCTCGGCTTCGCGCGCGCACAGCCTCGCCAACATCCGGATGACGCCAGATCAAGCGGTGGCCGAGGTCGGCCGCATTCTTTCCGCTGCCGGGGCAGCAAGGCCGCCGGCGTCCGTCGCGGTCGGCATCTCCACCGCCTTCGGCTGTTCGATCCAGGGGGAGGTGGCGGAGGACGACGTGGTTCGGCTGGCCGCGGCGCTTGCCGAGGCGGGCGTGCGGGAGATTGGGCTTGCGGATACCGTCGGCATGGCCGACCCGCTGCAGGTGAAACGCCGGGTGCGGGCGGTGCGCGCGGCGGTGGGCGACCGTCTCGTTTCGCTTCACTTGCACGACACGCGCGGGCGAGGGCTGGCCAATGCCGTCGCCGGGCTAGAGGAGGGGATCACCACCTTCGACTCCTCGCTGGCAGGGCTCGGCGGCTGTCCTTTCGCCCCGGGGGCCTCTGGAAACGTGGCGACGGAGGATCTGGTCTGGATGTTTGAGGACATGGGCCTTCGCACGGGGGTTGACCTCGACGCCCTGCTCGCCGCCCGCAGCCTGCTGGCCGAGGCTCTGCCCGGCGAACCGCTGCACGGCCATCTCGCGCGCCTCCGCTGCGCGGCATGAGCGCAAGGCCGCTCGCCGGGCTGCGCGTGGTCGAGATGACCCACATGGTGATGGGTCCGACCTGCGGCATGATCCTTGCCGATCTTGGCGCCGACGTGGTCAAGGTCGAACCGCCCGAGGGCGATAATACGCGCCGGCTGACCGGCCCCGGCATCGGGTTCGCAACCGTGTTCAACCGCAACAAGAGGAGCCTTGCGATCGACCTCAAGGACCCGCGCGGTCGGGAGGCAGTGCTGCGTCTGATCGAGCGCGCCGATGTGTTCAGCGAGAACTTTCGTCCCGGCGCGCTCGACCGCTTGGGCTTCGGCTGGGCCGGGCTGTCGGCCCGCAACCCTCGGCTGATCTATGTCTCGCACAAGGGGTTCCAGGACGGGCCCTACGCGCATCGCGTGGCCCTCGACGAGGTGGTGCAGATGATGGGCGGGCTCGCCTGGATGACCGGCCCGCCCGGCCAGCCATTGCGCGCTGGGTCGTCGGTCAACGACATCATGGGCGGGATGTTCGGCGCGATCGGCGTTCTCGCCGCGCTGAACGAGCGCGCGCGAACGGGGCGAGGGGTGCATATCGTTTCTTCGCTGTTCGAAAGCACGGTGCTGCTGATGGCGCAGCATATGGCGCAGGCGGCGATGACGGGCCAGCCCCTGCAGCCGATGTCGGTGCGCAACCCGACCTGGGGTGTTTACGACATCGTCACCACGGCGGAGGGCGAGCGCGTGTTCGTCGGGGTGGTAACGGACACGCAATGGACGGCTTTCTGCAAAGCTTTCGGCTATGCTGATCTCGCCGCCGATCCGCGGCTCGCGACGAACAACGGGCGGGTTGCGGAGCGGCCTTGGCTCGTTCCTGAGCTGCAACGGAGGCTGGGCGAGTTCGATGCGGCAATGCTCTGTGCGCGATTCGAGGAGATCGGGCTGCCCTTCGCACCGATTGCGCGCCCCGAACAGCTGTTCGAGGATCCGCATTTGAACGCCTCAGGTGGCCTGCTGCCCATCGCCCTCCCCGACGGCAGGCAGGCAAAACTGCCCGCCTTGCCGCTGGCGCTGGACGGGGCACGCCCAGGGCTCGCTCGCCAGCCGCCAGGGGTAGGCGACCACGGGCAGGAGGTGCTGGCCGAGGCGGGGTTGTCGGCCGAAGAGATCGACGAGCTTCTTGCCTGCGGCGTGCTCCGCTCGCCCACTGGCGCGACCGCTTGACACCCCCGCCGGCGACCTCGACAACGCCCTTATGCCCGGGCAAATGCGGGACTGAACCTCGTGCCGCAACTCGCTCTGACCACGCCGCTCGGCGAGATCACGCTGTCGGAGGAGGATGGCGCGATCGTTTCGCTGGATTGGGGCCGGGGTCGCGATCGCGTGCCAACACCTTTGCTCGAACATGCCGCTGGAAGGCTGCAGGCCTATTTTGACGGCCAGGCGGTCTCCTTCGACGACCTGCCGCTCGCCCCGCCTGGCACGTCGTTCCAGCAGCGGGTCTGGCTGGCGTTGCGCGCCATTCCCCGCGGCGAGACGCGCGGCTATCGAGACCTTGCGCGTGACTTGCACACCTCGCCGCGCGCGATTGGAGGGGCTTGCGCGCGCAACCCGATCCCGATCCTCATTCCGTGCCACCGCGTCCTCGCTGCCGACGGTGCGCTCGCCGGCTATTCTGGCGCCGAGGGAGCGGAGACGAAGCGGTTCCTGCTTGCGCTCGAAGGCGCACGTTGATCGTTCCATACCCGAAGGACACAAGGGATGCCCCACGCCATCCGAATTTATGAGCACGGCGGACCCGAGGTGTTGCGCTGGGAGGAAGTACCGACCCCCGTACCGGGCCCCGGCGAGGCGCTGGTCCGCCACGCTGCGGTCGGCCTGAACTACATCGACGTCTATTTTCGCACTGGCCTGTACAAGCCGCCCGGTCTGCCGTTCGTCCTTGGCATGGAGGGGGCAGGCACGGTGGACGCCGTGGGCCCGAGCGTGACCGAGGTCGCGCCTGGCGATCGGGTCGCCTATGCCTCGGCTCCGATCGGCGCCTATGCGCAGCTCCGCTGCATCAAAGCGGACCGGCTGGTCAAACTGCCCGACGACATCTCGTTCGAGACGGCCGGGGCGATGATGCTGCAGGGCATGACGGCAGAATACCTCCTGCGCCGCACCTATCCGGTGCAGCCGGGACAGACCATCCTGGTGCACGCTGCGGCCGGCGGCGTGGGACTGATCATGTGCCAGTGGGCTAAGCACCTTGGCGCCACCGTGATCGGCACCGTCGGCTCGGACGAGAAGGCGGAGCTCGCCCGGGCACACGGCTGCGACATCCCTATTGTCTACACGCGTGAGGATTTCGTCGCCCGCGTCAAGGACATCACGGAAGGACGCATGCTCCCCGTCGTCTATGACAGTGTCGGCCGGGACACGTTTATGAAATCGATGGATTGCCTCGCTCCGCGCGGCATGCTGGTCATGTTCGGCAACGCTTCCGGCGCAGTCCCTCCCTTCGATATTGGCCTGCTTGCGGCCAAGGGCTCGCTCTATCTGACCAGGCCCACGCTCGTGACCTACACCGCGAAGCGCGAGGATCTCCTCGCCTCCGCCGGGGCGCTGTTCGAGCTCGTAAGGTCGGGTGCGATCAAGATCGAGGTGAACCAGCGCTACCCGCTCGCGGATGCGGCGGAGGCGCACCGCGCGCTCGAAGCCAGGCGCACCACCGGCTCGACCATCCTTATTCCCTAGAGGTCCTGTCGGGCCTTGCCCGAGGGCGCGATCGCCCCATCTGCGCTTCGCACCTCTTCGACCCTACCAGAGGAACCGATGGCCGATCGTTATTCCGTCGCCGCACTGTGCGGCTCGCTTCGCCGCGCGTCCTGGAACCGCAAGCTCCTCGAGGCGACGACAGCCCTCGCCGCGCCGCACCTCGCGATCGGCGAGGTGCCGATCCGCGACCTGCCCCATTTCGACGAGGATCTGGAGCGCGATCCGTGGCCCGCACCCGTGCTTGCCTTGGGCGAAGCCGTGCGGCGGGCGGATGCGCTGTTGATCGTTACTCCAGAGTACAACGCGGGCGTTCCGGGCCCGCTGAAGAACGCGATCGACTGGCTTTCTCGCGCAACGCCGGCGGGCGGCCCACCGATTACCGGCAAGCCTGTGGCGATCCTCGGCACGTCACCCGGCATGCTCGGCACGGCGCGCGCGCAGGCGCAGCTCCGACTTATCCTGCAGAACCTTCAGCTCCCTGTGCTGCCCGGCCCGAACGTGTTCGTACCCAACGCCGCGTCCCGCTTCAACGAGGACGGAACGATCGCGGACGCGACGACACGCGAGATGGTGGAGACGATGCTCGAACGCTTCGTCGCATGGATCAGGCAGGTCGCGGCGAAGGCCGGGTAACTGGCGCGCCTCGCGCTCAAGCCCGTACCCGCAAGCCGTAGCGGTACGCTTCGCGGAAACCGAGACGGCGGAAGAGGGCAAGAGAGGCGTCGTTGCTCGTCTCGACCTGGACAAACCCCCACCTTGCCCCTTCCGCTCGCGCCCAGCCGAGGCCGGCAAGCACCGCGCGGCGGGCGAACCCCTGTCCGCGGCAGGAGGGCAGGGTGGCGAGCCAGGACAGGCCGGCGAGCACACCGTCAGTCGCGACGAACGCTGTGGCCGCCACGCGCCGACCCGTGCGGACCGACACCCAGGCATCGGGCACCAGGAGGAGCGAGGGCGCGGCACGGATTTCGCTCATCCGCGCGGGGCTCCTTTCCGCGGCCTCCTCGTTCGCCGCAAGCCACGTCTCGTCCGGCTCGTCGGCGATCTCCGCCGGCCCGTCGGGCAGTGGCAGCGCATCGAGGGAGGCGGCGAGCACAACCGCGTCGTCCTCGCGCGCGTAACCGCGCGTGAGGAGGGCGTGATCGAGCGGGGGCGGAGCCAGTGGAGTAAGCCGGAACCGCGCGGCTAGGCCGAGCCTGTCGTACCACGCCTCGATCCGTGCGACCTGCTCGGCGAGGTCTTCCCCGTCGGCCGGGTCGAGCCAGCACGCGCTGTTGATGCGCGAGGATCCGCCGGCCCCCGCCCGGACGACAGCGCCGCCGCAGAACGCGAGACGCGGCGCGGGAAGGACGGTGAGCAGCGCCCGTTCCAGGTCCTTGGTCGCCGGCGGGGCGACGTCGGTCACGCGAACACGCCCACGCCGAACAGCCAGCGGTGAAGGCCGCCGATGAAGGCCGCCCAGACAAAGGCGCCGACGCCGACAGCGATCCAGTCGCCCCGGTTCCACTGCGCGCGCGCCCGCGCCGTTTCCCTCTCTCGGCTACCCACCGCGATCCTGTCATAGATCGCCCAGGTGAGGAAGGCGCCGAACAGGATGACCGAGCCGAGATCGCCGTTGGCGAGCAGGTGGGCGAAGGCCCAGATCTTGACGCCTGCGAGCATAGGATGCCGGGTCGCGGCCTTGATCAGGCCCGGGGGCGTATAGGCCGCGGCAAGCAGGACCATCGCCGGCAAAAGCAAGAGCACCGCCGAGTGCCGCAGCGCAACAGGCGGGTCCCAGAGCGGGATGTAACCCTCGGCGCGATAGATTGCGAAGCCCCAGACGATGAGCACCAGGCCGAGGAGCGAGACGATGCTGTGCGCCACCTTGTAGGGACCTTCGCCGATACGCCCGATCGCAACCGCGCGGGCCTCGCGCAGCGACGTGAAGGTGTGGGCAGAGAGGAAAACGATCAGACCGAAAAAGAGCAGCGTCATCGTGGCCTCCTGACGCGTCTGGCATCGCGTTCCTGCCAGCCCATGCGCACATCGGCAACCGCACCAGTCACTCCCACTCGATGGTGCCCGGCGGCTTGGAGGTGATGTCGTAGGTGACGCGATTGACGCCCCTGACCTCGTTGACGATGCGGTTCGACACCCGCAGCAGGAACCCGATGTCAAACGGATAGACGTCGGCCGTCATGCCGTCTGTGCTGGTCACAGCGCGCAGCGCAACTGCGTGATCGTAGGTGCGCCCGTCGCCCATGACGCCGACGGTGCGCACGGGGAGCAACACTGCGAAGGCCTGCCAAATCGCATCGTACAGTCCCGCCGCGCGGATCTCCTCAAGGAAGATCGCGTCCACCCGGCGGAGCAGGTCGAGCTTTTCGCGCGTGACCTCGCCGGGGATGCGGATGGCGAGCCCCGGCCCGGGGAAGGGGTGGCGGCCGATGATGGTCTCGGGAAGCCCCAACTCGCGCCCGAGCGCGCGGACCTCGTCTTTGAACAGCTCGCGCAGCGGCTCGACCAGCCGGAGGTTCATCGTCTCGGGCAGGCCGCCGACGTTGTGGTGGCTTTTGATCGTGACCGAGGGGCCGCCGGTCGCGGAGAGGCTTTCGATCACGTCCGGATAGAGGGTTCCTTGGGCCAGGAACTCCGCCCCGCCGAGCTTCTCCGCTTCCTGCTCGAACACCTCGACGAATAGCCGACCGATGGTCCGGCGCTTGTGCTCCGGGTCGGTCACGCCGGCCAGCGCGCTGAGGAACAGATCGGAGGCGTCGCGGTGCACGAGGCGGATGTTGAAACGGTCGCGGAAGGTGCGCACCACCTCTTCGGCTTCGCCAGCCCGCATGAGGCCGTGGTCAACGAAGATGCAGGAGAGCGCGTCCCCGACCGCCTGGTGGATCAGAACCGCTGCGACCGAGGAGTCAACTCCGCCGGAGAGGCCGCAGATGACGCGTCCGTTCCCCACCTGGCGGGAGATTCGCTCGATTGCGGCCGCGCGAAAGTTCGCCATGGTCCAATCACCGCTGCAGCCGGCGACCGCATGCGTAAAGTTGCGCAGGAGAGCAGCACCGTGCGGCGTGTGCACGACCTCGGGGTGGAATTGCACGCCGTAGAAGCGACGCGCGTCATCGGCGATGGCGGCGTAAGGCGCCCCCTCGCTGAAGCCGACGACGCGAAATCCGGGCGGCAGTCGCGTCACCCGATCGCCATGGCTCATCCACACCGGCTCCCGCGAGCCCTTTGCCCACACGCCGTGGAACAGCGCGCAGTCGTCGACGATGTCGAGCCAAGCGCGGCCGAACTCGCGGTGGGCCGAGCTCGAGACCTCGCCGCCGAGTTGTGCGACCATGGTCTGCTGGCCGTAGCAGATGCCGAGCACGGGGATGTCGAGTTCGAACACGATCAGCGGCGCGCGCGGGCTTTCGCCTTCAGTAACGGAGGCGGGGCCGCCGGAGAGGATGATGGCGCGGGGAGTGAAGTCGGCGATCCGTTCGGGGGGCGCATGGTAGGGCCAGATCTCGCAATAGACGCCGCTTTCACGCACCCGACGGGCGATCAACTGCGTGACCTGGCTACCGAAGTCGAGGATGAGGACGCGGTCCGTCATGGGCGAGGGATAGCGGATCGCGCCCTTTGCGTCAGGGGTGGATGCGCCTGTCGTGTCTGTCTGGCGCCCTTGTTCTCGTTCGTGCGCTCAATCCCTGCCCCCGCGCGGCTCAGCGCTCGGCGGTCGGTTCCGTGGCCGCAAGAAGCGCGCCGATCGGCTCCCAGAGATAGGCGGTCTGCACCACGGCGCGGCCAGCGACGGTAATGGTCTGTTCTGCCACCGGCCGTCCGCCCAGGCGGCGGTAGAACCAGCGCGCGGGGTTGTCCTTCAGCACCCACAGCACGACGGAGCGGCACCCGACCGCATTGAGGTGGGCGGCAAGCGCTCGCATCAGGCGACGCCCGACGCCGCGGTCGCGCCAGTCGTCGGCGACGTAGAGGGTTTCGATTTCGCCTGCATCGCGCCGCGTGCTGTCGCGTGCCCGGCCCCCCGAGGCGAAGCCGACCACGGTGGGTGAGAGCGGGTCGGGCGAGTCGGAACCGGTGGCGACCGCGACGAAGGTGGCATGTCCGGACTTCGGGGCGATGAGGGTGCGCCGCCACAGCATCGTCTGCCGCCGGGCAGAGAGGTCAGCGAGGTAGTCTTCCGGCAGGATCCCCGGGTAGGCGCTCCGCCACGTCGCGACATGCACTTCCGCAATCGCTTCGGCATCGGCGGGGCGGGCGCGGCGGATCGCGATCACAGCGAGCGGCCCTCGCGGAGGAGTGCGGCGGCGAAGAAGCCGTCCGTGCCTTGCTGTGCCGGGGTGAGCGAGAGGAACGGCCCTTCTCCGGGCAGAAAGGCGAGACCTCTCTCAGCCCGCAGCGCGGCGAGCGGCAGTACCCGGAACCCCCTGTTGCGCGCAAGGAACGACTGCACCTGCGCCTCGTTCTCCTCTTCCAGCACCGAGCAGGTAGCGTAGACCAGAACGCCGTCGGGTTTCACCAGGGTCGATGCCCGATCCAGGATCTCACCCTGGCGGAGGAGAAGCTCGTCCAGATCGTGGCGGCGGAGGCGAAGCCGTGCATCAGGCTTGCGCCGCCATGTTCCCGTCCCCGTGCACGGCGCATCGACCAGGACGCGATCGAAGCTGCCTCGCGCGCGTTTGATCCACCTCTCGCCCGGCCCAATCAGACGCCTCTCGACGGTGCTGACCCCTGCCCGGCGAAGGCGGCGAACCGCGGCCTCGAGACGAGCGGCGGAGACGTCGGCAGCGACGATCCGGCCGCGGTTCCGCATCATGGCGGCGAGGGCGAGGGTCTTGCCGCCTGCGCCGGCGCAGAAGTCGCAGACCCGCATCCCAGGCCGCGCATCCGTCAGCGCAGCGACGAGCTGGCTGCCCTCGTCCTGGATTTCGACCAGGCCCTCGCGGAAGGCGTGGCTGGCGGTGATCGGGGCACGCGAGGCGGCGCGCAGACCGACCGGCGAAAACGGCGTCGGCTCGGTTGCGATGCCCTCTGCCGCCAGAGCCTCGCGGGCCGCTTCGCGCGTCGTTCGCAGTGTGTTGACGCGGAGGTCGGTGGGGGCGGGGCGATCGAAGGCGGCGAGTTCTGCGCCGAGGCGGTCGCCGAAACGGCGGGCAAGGAAGGGCAGGAGCCACTCCGGCACGCCGAGGCGCGCGGCCTCGGGCATTGCGGGGTCTTCGAGCCGGCGGAAGGCGAGGCGGGCGAGTGCGCGGCGTTCTTCCTCCGACAGCGGCTCGGGCCCGTGTCGCGCGCCCGCGAACAGGCCGGCCGCGGCATCGGAGGACAGACCCTCAGCGAGCACGAGCTCGGCGAGCATGATGAGCCGCGGTGTCGCTGGCGCGCCGATCGCCTCCAGGTGCCACGCCAGCCGGGGGGCAGCGCGCAGCATGGCCCACAGCCGATCAGAGATCGCACGTCGGTCGCTTCCGCCGATGAAGCGGCGGGCCTTGAAGAAGGCATCCGCCACGCGATCCGCTGGAGCCTCTGTTCTCGTCTCGATTTCGGCCCAAAGCTCAATCCCGGCCTGGGTCCTGGCGGCAGGCGTCACGAGGCGGAACGATCAGGCCAGATCAGGGTTCAACGCGGTAGTTCGGCGCCTCGCGGGTGATGGCGACGTCGTGCACGTGGCTTTCGCGTAGCCCGGCGCCGGTGACGCGGCGGAAGCGGGCATTTCGCCGCAGCTCCGGGATGGTCGCCGCGCCGACATAGCCCATGCCTGCCCGCAACCCGCCGACGAGCTGGTGGATCACGCCAGCGACCGCACCCTTGTAGGCGACTCGCCCCTCGATCCCCTCAGGCACCAGCTTGTCGCGCGCCGCCTCCTGCTGGAAGTAGCGATCGGCCGAGCCGCGCGCCATGGCGCCGATCGAGCCCATGCCACGATAGGCCTTATAGCTGCGACCCTGGTAGAGGAAGACCTCGCCTGGCGATTCGTCTGTGCCGGCGAACAGCGAGCCGATCATCACGCAATCCGCCCCCGCAGCAATCGCCTTCACGATGTCGCCCGAGGTGCGGATCCCCCCATCCGCGATCGCAGGTACGCCGCGCGCAAGGCAGACAGCCGCGGTTTCCAGGATCGCGCTGAACTGCGGCACGCCGACACCGGCGACCACGCGGGTGGTGCAGATCGAGCCGGGCCCAATGCCGATTTTGACCGCATCCGCCCCGGCCTCGATCAGCGCCTCCGCGGCCTCGGGCGTCGCGACGTTGCCAGCCACCACCTCGACGGCGTTGGACAAGCGCTTAATCCCGGCCACCGCCTCGAGCACGCCGGCGGAATGGCCGTGCGCCGTATCGACCACGAGCACATCGGCCTCCGCAGCGATCAGCGCCTCGGCGCGGCGCAAACCCTCCGCGCCGACGCCGACCGCGGCGGCGACGCGGAGCCGTCCGAGCTCGTCCTTGACCGCGTTTGGGTGTGCCTTGGCCTTTTCCATGTCCTTGACGGTGATGAGACCGACACAGCGATAGGCGTCGTCCACCACGAGCAGCTTCTCGATGCGGTGCTTGTGCAGAAGGCGCTTGGCTTCCTCGGCATCGACGTGCTCGCGCACGGTGACGAGGTTCTCGCGCGTCATCAGCTCGTAGATCTTCACGTCCGGGTCCGAGGCGAACCGGACGTCTCGGTTGGTGACGATCCCCACCAGGCGGCCCGTGCCGCGCTCGACCACGGGGATGCCGCTGATCCGGTGCTGGCTCATCAACGCGCGCGCATCAGCCAGGGTCTGGTCGGGGTGGATGGTGACGGGGTTGACGACCATCCCCGACTCGAACTTTTTCACTTGGCGCACCTGTGCGGCCTGCTCCTCGGCTTCAAGGTTCTTGTGAATCACGCCGATGCCGCCGGCCTGAGCCATGGCGATCGCCATGGCGGCTTCCGTCACCGTGTCCATGGCGGCGGCGACGAGGGGGATGTTTAGGGAAATGCGGCGGGTGAGCCGCGTGGTCACATCCGTTCGTGAAGGCAGGATGGCGGAATAGCCGGGAACCAGAAGCACGTCGTCGAAGGCGAGCGCCTCTTCGATGACGAGCGGAGTGCGCGGCGCGAGCGCCTCGCGCGCGGGAACGGAGGATGCATCGGGGGCCATGGCGCAACCTTTCGCAGCCTTGGCGCCCCCCCTTACGCCGCCCGCCAGGCACGGGCAAGCACGGAACGATGGCGAGGTTCAGGGGGCGGATGCGCCGGCGAGCGCGGGCGGCGGGCCCGTCCCCTCGGCCAGACCCGGAACCTGAGGCACCCCGGGGAGCGGGTCGAGCAAGGAAGGGTCGTTGGCCTTCGTCCCGTTCACTCGGGTCGAGACCGGCCAGATGGAAAAAGCCTCTGCCGGAAAGGGGCGAAGGACGCGCGCCGCGTCGCCCTCCGCCTCGCCGAGCCAGAGCGGCCAATCTGCTTCCGCGACGACAACGGGCATGCGCTCGTGCAAAAGCTTCAGACGAGGGTTGGCGTCGGTGGTGACAACGGTGAAGCTGCGCAGGATCGTTCCGTCCGGCGCCCGCCAGCCCTCCCACAGCCCAGCCAAGGCCATCGGCGCGCCGGAGGCGAGCGCGACCGCATAGGGCTGTTTGTTGCGCGAACCGGTCGGCGCGTACCATTCGTAAAAGGCATCGATCGGGACCAGGCAGCGGCGCTTGCGAAAGGCTTCGCGGAAGGCTGGCTTAACAGCGAGGGTCTCTGCCCGGGCGTTGATCATGCGCGACCCGATTGCGGGGTCGTCCGCCCAGCGAGGCACAAGGCCCCAGCGTAGCGGATCGAGATGCCGTGCGCGGGTCTCAGGGTTGAAGCGGACAACGAGTCCGTCCTGGGTCGGGGCGACGTTCCACGACGGCGGGTGGTTGGGGACTGGGTTCCCGGTGCGGAACAGACGCGCCAGCGCCTCGGGAGGAGTGGTTTGCACGTACCGGCCACACATGGCCAGAAAGCATAGGCGGCGTCGCCACGAGGGGTGAGAGGGTCCAAACCCGTCGCGCGATGGTCGTCGGAGCCAGGGCGTGCGGCTACACTCGTCCGTCCGCGTATCCACGGTTCCAAGAAGGGCCTGGAGCGGCTCCTCCCGATGTGGGTGGAGAGACCCTGCAGGACCCGCAACGGACCGGCGCCGGCTTGGGTTCTGCCGGACGTGGATGGAGAGACCGCTCTAGGCGCGTACGTCCATCGCCTGGCGAAGCCCGTCGGAGAGCAGGTTGAAGCAGAGGGACGTTGCGAAGATGCAGGCCCCTGGCAGCATGGCAACGCCCGGGTTGACGTAGATCGCTGTGCGCAGCGTGTTGAGCATCAAGCCCCACTCGGGTTCCGGCGGGGTGACGCCGAGGCCGAGGAAGGACAGGCCCGAGGCGAGGATCATCGACACCGAAATCAGGCTGGTGGCGTAAACGAAGATCGGCCCGAGCACGTTGCCCAGGATATGCACGCGGATGATGGTCAAAGGCCCAGCACCGGAGGCGCGCGCGGCCTCTACGAAGTCGAGGCTTCGCACGCCCGTGGTCACGCTCTCCGCCACCCGGATGATGGGCGGGATGAAGACGAGGGTGAGGGAGAGGATTGCGTTCTTCGTTCCTGCGCCGAGCGCGCCCGAGATTGCGATCGCGAGCAGGACGGAAGGGAAGGCGTAGAACACGTCCGTCGCGCGCATAATCATCATGTTGACGCGCCCGCCCACAAACCCTGCGAGCACGCCGAGGAAAGTGCCGGCGAGGAAGGCGAGCACCACCGGCGTGATGCCCATGAACCACGACAGCCTCCCCCCGTAGAGGAGGCGCGTCAGCATGTCGCGTCCCAACTCGTCCGTCCCGAGCGGATGGTTCGGCGTGCCGAGGGGGCGGAGCCTGCGCAGCATCGACCCCTGATACGGGTCGTGCGGGGCGAGGAGAGGGGCGAGGACGATCGCCGCCAACATCGCGACCAGCACCAACGCGCAGACGATGGTAACCGGGTCGCGTGCCAGGCGCTTGCGCACGCCCGCCCAATAGCCCTCGCGGCCGCGGGCAGCCTCGCGTGCCTGGACGGCGAGTTCGGCCGCGCCTGCGGCCGAGGGCGGTACGGTCGCCACGGCTCAGCCGCGCCGGATTCGGGGGTCAATCGCCGTCTGCACGAGATCGACCGCAAGGTTGAGCACGACGAAAAACATCGCGAGCACGAGGATGGTCGCCTGCAGAACCGGCAAGTCGCGCTGGAAGATGGCGCTGTTCAGCAGAAGCCCGGTGCCCGGCCAGGAAAACACAGTCTCGACCAGGATCGAGCCACCGAGAAGGTAGCCCATCTGCAGCCCCATCACCGCGATGCTGTTCGGGGCGGCGTTCTTGACCACGTGCAGGAACACGCGCCGGCCGGCAAGCCCCTTTGCACGCAGGGTCTGCACAAACTCCTGGTTCAGGATCTCGGCGACGACGCCGCGCACCGTGCGCGTCACGATGCCCATCGGGATAACGGATAGGGTGACGGCGGGAAGGATGAGGTGGCGAACATGTTCCGCGTCCCAGGTCCAGTCGGAGGAGCCACCGGGCCCCGCGCCCATGGCGGGAAGCCAATTCAGCTGGACCGAGAAGATCACCACCAGCACCATACCCAGCCAGTAATGCGGAACCGAGACGCCAGCGACCGCGAACGACACCGCCACCTTGTCGATCGCCCGTCCCTGGAAGGCGCCCGCAAGCCCGCCGAGAACCGTCCCCAAAACGAACCCAATCAGGGCGGCGGCCAACGCAAGCCTGAGTGTGTTGCCGATCGCGACCGAGAGATCCGCCCAGACAGGACGCCCAGTCGCGAGCGAGATGCCGAAATCTCCCCCTGCCACCTTGCTGAGCCAGACTGCGAACTGGATCGGCAGCGGTCGGTCGAGCCCGTAGTCGCGCTTGATCTGATCGACGAGCTCCTGCGGGGCGTCGGCCGGAACGATGGCGTTAATCGGGTCGCCAGGCGCGATGTGGACAAGAAGAAAGCAGACAAACCCGACCGAGAGTGCAATCGGGACCGCATAGAGCAGGCGGCGGAGTAGGTAGAGGAACATCGAGTCGCCTATTGGGGGGTGCGGGTGTCGCCCGCCTCCCCTCGGTGTTCAACGCCAAGGCGTCACTGGATGAACGGCAGGCGCAGATCGACAAACCACGACTGCGGCTGGACGAAGCCTCGTACGCGCGGGCTCATCGCGCGCGGGCCGACATCGTGCGCGATCCAGATGAACAGAGCCTCGTCAACCCCGGCAGCGTGCAGGCGAGCAAGCGCGGCATCGCGGGCAGCCGGATCGAAGGCGTTGCGTGCCTCCGCCACCATGGCGTCGAACTGAGGGTCGGAGAAGTGGCCCCAGTTGTTGGAGACGGGCGGCGCCATCTTGCTGTCCCAGAACCGCACCATGGCGAAGAAGGGGTCCATCGCAGCAAAGGAGACGTTGATCGCGTGCGCCCCGCGCGCGGAGGCGTCTTTGCAGCCGCGGCGCCAGTTCGTGAACAGCGTGTTCCACTCGAGCACGTCGAATTCGACGTTGACGCCGATCGCACGCAGGTTCTGCTGGATGAACTCGTTCATCGGCAACGGCTGCATCTGGCCGGAGCCCGAGGCCGAGATCTGCACCTTTAGGCTCAGCGGCCGCTGCGGGCCGTAGCCCGCTTCGGCAAGCAGGCGCCGGGCCTCGGCGGGGTCGTACTTGATCTGGAATGAGGGGTTTCCCCACCACGGGTGGCCGGGCTGCACCGTGCCCACCGCGGGCACCATCATCCCGCCAAGAAGGGTTTTCAGGCCCTCGCGGTCGATGCCGAGATTGATCGCCTTGCGCACGCGGACATCCGTCAGCGGCGAGCCTTCGGCGAAGCAGGGCTGCCACGGCCAGACATGCGGCTGCACGTTGGAGTGGATCTGCATGCCGCGCGCCCGCAACTGCGGGAGGGCGTCGGGCGCGGGCGCCTCGATCCAGTCGACTTGGCCGGAAAGGAGGGCGGCAGTGCGTGCATTCGCCTCCGGGATGGGCAGAAGCACGATCCGTTCGGCCTTGGGCTTGATCTCGCCCCAGTAGGCCTCGTTGCGCACATACTCGGCCCGTTCGCGCGGCACGAAGCGTACCAGTCGGAAGGGGCCGGTGCCCGAGGGGTCGGCGGCGAAGGCGTTCCACGCGGCCTCGGCGTTCGGTGCAGCCGAGCGTTTGCGCTCCCAATGCGCGGGCGAGGCCATGAACAGGTTGGTCAGGTTGATCGGCAGCAGCGAGTCGGGTTCGGAGGTGATCAGTACGACGGTATGGTCATCGATTTTCTCTGCCCGCCGCAGGGTGGGCATGCGGGTCGCGGTCACGCCAACCTGACGCGGGTCGAAGTGCGGCGCCTCGCGATCAAGCACCTTGCGAACGTTCCACACCACGGCGTCGGCGTTGAACTCGGACCCGTCGTGGAACTTCACGCCGCGGCGAAGGCGGAAGATCCAGCGGGTCTTGTCCTGCGGGTCGACCGACCATTCAGTGGCGAGGGAGGGAACGAGCGGGGTCGGGCGATCGCCTCGCGTCAGGTCCCAGGCGGTAAGGCTGTCGTACAGGGGGATACCGGTGAAGCGGTTGCCCTCGAAGCCCTGGTCGGGCTGGCCATGGGTGAGCGGGATGTCGGCTGCCGTCATGCCGATGCGGAGGGTGCCCTGCGCGGCCGCACCAGACGCGGCGAGGGAAGGGAGGACACCAAGGGCAGCAGCGAGCACGAGTCGTCGGAAGGTCATCGTCATGTCCCTGTCGGTTCGGTCAGGCGCAAGAGTAGCTTTCCAGCGAAGCTCACAACCAACAAAGGCAGCAAGGGACGTGCCGCTGAATCGCACCGGCTTGCGCCCGCCGTCGCATCGGGATTGGCTCCCGTTCTGCCTGCGCGACAGGCAATGGGCATAGGTTTCGGGCGACCAGGCGATGCGCCTGCTGCTGATCAACGGCAATACCGACGCGACACTCACCATGCGGATGGTCCAGCTCGCGAGGGCGACCGCGGGCGAGGGAGTGCAAGTCGACGGTGCCACGGCGCGATTTGGTGCACAGTACATCGCCAGTCGGGCCGCGGCGGCGATTGCCGCCCACGCTGTGCTCGACGCCTATGCTGAAGCCTTCGCCGCGCGCGGCGAGCCGGATGTCGTGCTGATCGCCTGCTTTGGCGACCCCGGTCTTTCGGCCCTGCGGGAGATCGCCTCCGTTCCGGTCACTGGCCTGGCCGAGGCCTCGATCCTGCTCGCCTCGGCCTTGGGCGAGCGGATTGCTCTGCTAACGGGCGGTGCCGCCTGGGTGCCGATGCTTGCGGAGTTCGCTGCCGGAATGGGCTTCGGCCAGCGTGTCCTCGTGCGGGCGGTGGCCGCGACCGGTGAGGCCATGGCGCGAGACCCCGACGGAGCGGTCGCAGCCTTGGCGGCGGAGGCGCGCGCAGCGGTGGCGGAAGACGGGGCGGAGGCGGTGGTCGTCGGCGGCGCCGGGCTTGCGGGCCTCGCAGACAGTCTGGCATCGACCGTGCCCGTGCCGGTCCTCGACAGCCTCGCCTGCGGGGTGCGCTTCGCGCTCGCGCTGGCGGCCCGAGGGGCCCGGCCGCGGCCGGCTCACCCGGCGGGCGAGCCGTCCGCCGTCTCCGGAATAGGCGGCGCGCTGGCCGCGCTCCTTTGCGGGGGGCGGCAGACGCGGGCTGAGAGGTCGTAGCGGCCCTCAAGGTCGTCGCGGACCTGGCCCTCCCAGCGCGGCACGCCGAGCAGATAGGTTGCGCGCGCGATCAAGTGTGAGGCGATCGGCGTGGTAAAGAGCAGGAATCCGACGCCGGCGAGTGATCGCGCAACGACATCGAGACCGCCGATGCCGAGGGCGACGGCAAACAGGAGCAAAGAGCCTCCGAGCGTGCCCGCCTTGGAGGAGGCATGCATCCGCATCAGCGAATCGGGCAGCCGCCAAATCCCGATCGCGGCGATCAGGGCGAAGCCAGCCCCCGAGAGGATCAGCGCGGCGAGCAGCAGGTCGAGCACAAGATCAGTCATCGGCCTGCTCAAGGGGCGGGGGCTCGGCCTGGCGGGCGCGGCGCAGCGCAACCCACTCGACGTAGCGGGCGAAGGCGACCGTGGAGAGGAAGGAGATCAGCGACATCACCATCGCGAAGTCGAGATAGGCGGCATGGCCCGTTCCCAGAACCATCAGACAGGCGGCAGCGATCGCAGTCAGCGCCAGCATGTCGAGGGCGACGATCCGGTCGGGGAGACTTGGTCCCTTCACGAGCCGGGCGAGGCCGATGGCGAAACCGGCCGAGATCATCGCCCAGGCAAGCCAGAGTGCGACCGAGACGAGGCCGTTCATCGCAGGAACCCGAGCAGGCGGGCCTCAAAATTGTGCTTGATGTCGGCGACCACCGCCTCCGGGTCTTCGAGGAACATTGCGTGCACGTACAAGGTGGAGCGGTCCTCCGCCACGTCGAGTGAGAGCGTGCCGGGAGTGAGCGTGATCAGGTTGGCGAGCGCGGCGATCTCGACGTCTCGCTTAGCCTCCAGGGGCACCGCGATCACGCCCGGCCGGGCGGTGATGCGCGGGCTCAACACCTGGCGCGCGACCAGCAGCGAGGATTGCAGCAGGGCGTTTGCATAGAAGGCCGAGAAGGCGAGGAAGCGGAGGGTCTTGCGGAAATAGGCGGGCTCGCCCCCTGCCCAGAGATCGCGCGTCAGCCACAGTGCGCCAAACCCGGCGATGAAGCCGGTGCCGAACGTCCAGTGCGAAAACGAGCCGAACGCCGCGCACCAGGCGAGCGTAAGTAACAGGTTGGTGGCAAACAACCCGACCGACTGCGTCATCCTCGGCCCCCCAGCACGGCGGCGATGTAGGCGGCGGGGTCGAGGAGTTCCCGCGCCGCGCGTTCGGCGACCAGGTAGAACGGCTGGGCGAACAGGCCGATCACCACCGTGCCAGCGGCAAGCACGGCGATCGGCGCGAGCATCGCCGGTGGCGCCTCGGCGAGCGGGCGGGCCGCGCCCTCGCCCGCCGGGTGCGGCTTCCAGAATGCCTCGCCCCAGATCTTCGTCATCGAGTAGATCGTAAGCAGACCCGTCACTAGGGCGGCGGCCGCGATCCCCCAGCTCTCGATCTCCAGTGCGGCGCGCACGAGGACGAGCTTGGCCCAGAAGCCTGAGAGCGGAGGGAAGCCCGCGAGGCTGAAGGCGGGAATGAAGAACAGCACACCGAGAGCGGGGGCGGACCGATACAGACCGCCGATGCTCTTCAGCTCCATCGACCCGGTGAGACGCGCCGCCACCCCCGCGATCAAGAACAGGTTCGCCTTCACGATGATGTGGTGGACGAGATAGAAGACCGAACCGATGAGCGCGAGGGGTGTGGCGAGGGCCAGCCCCATCACCATGTATCCAATTTGGCTGATGATGTGCCACGAAAGGATCCGGCGCATCTCGCTTTGCGCTGCCGCGCCGAGCACACCGGTGAGCATGGACAGCCCCGCAACCCAGAGCAAAAGACCGTGGGTCCACGCTTGGTCGTGCGTGAACATGAGCGTGAAGGCGCGGATCAGCGCATAGACGCCCACTTTGGTCAGAAGCCCGGCGAACACCGCCGAGACCGAAACGAGCGGCGTGTGGTACGACGCCGGCAGCCAGAAGAACAGGGGGAAGACAGCGGCCTTCATGCCGAAGGCGGCCAGCAGCACCGTCGCCGCTGCGGTCAGCACGCCGCTGTTGGCGACCTGCGGCACGCTGCGCGCGAGGTCGGCGTAGTTGAGCGTTCCGGTCAGTCCGTAGATGAGGCCGACCGCAAGCAGGAACAGGAGTGTGGCGACAAGGTTGAGAGCGACGTACTTCACCGCGCCGTCGATCTGCGCCTTCGACCCGCCGATCGTCATCAGCCCGAACGAGCCGATCAGCATCACCTCGAACCAGACATAGAGGTTGAACAGATCGCCGGTCAGGAACGCCCCGCAGACGCCAAGCAGCAGCACATGCGACAGCGGATGGAACCAGGCGCGGCGCTCGGCTTCGGCAATCTCGCCCACCGCGAAGGTGAGGGAGGCCGCTCCGGTGACGGCGGCGATGACAGTCATCACCGCGCCGAACGTATCGACGGCGAGCGTAATACCGAATGGCGCGGCCCAGCCGCCGGCCTGCAGCACGACCATTCCGTCCGTCCAGACGCGTGCCAGAAGTGCGACCGAGACCGCGACCAGCCCATAGGACGCTGCGAGCGAGAGCGCGATCTGCAGGCGGGGCTTGGCGGCGGAAAGCGCGGTGGTGCCAATGCCGAACATCGGCACGACCAGGCAGAGGGCCGCGAGCCAGCCCGACATTACACCTTGCCCTCGGGCGGTTCGGCCTCGCGCATCGCGTCGGTGCGGACCGTGCCGAGACGCTCGTACGCGACCCAGGCGAGCACGAGGGCGAAGGCGAGAAGGCCGAAGCCGATCACGATCGCGGTCAGAATCAGGGCCTGAGGCAGGGGGTTGGCGAAGGCGCCGGGGATCGTCTCGGCATCGAGGGGAACGAGCGGTGGAACATCGCGCGTCAGCCGTCCTGCGACGAAGATCACGAGGTTCACGGCGTTGCCGAGCACGGCAAAGCCGAACAGCAGACGGATCAGGTTTCGCGATAGCATCAACCAAGTGGCGACCGCGGTAAGCAGGCCGATCAGGAGGACGAGCAGCAGGTCCATCGCCTCAGCGCTGTTCCTTCTCCCCTTCGAGGCCGGGCTCCTCCTCGAGCGCAGCGATCAGGGCGCAAACTCCGCCAACCACGGTGAGATAGACACCGATGTCGAACAGAAGCGGTGTGGAGAGCGGCAGAACCGCTCCGTCGCCGAGTTTGAGCTTGAGCCACAGGCCGGTGAAGAACGGTTGGCCCGCCAGTCCGGCGGGCAGCGCGGCGAGGGTGGCGATGAGCACGCCCGCCGCTCCGAGCAGGGCAGGCGGAACGATGAGCGTGCGCCGCACCGCCTCCGGGCCGAAGGCGATGCCCTGAAGCGCGACGGCCGAAGCGGCAACCAACCCCCCGATGAATCCCCCACCCGGAAGATTGTGCCCGCGCCAGAGCAGGAACAGCGAGAGCAGGATCATCAACGGCGCGAGAAGCCGAGTGCCCGCACGCAGGATCAAGCTGCTCATCGGCCGTCCCGGTCCCTTGCCCGGGCCGCGATCACCGCAAGCCCGGACAGGGCGGCGGCGAACACGACGGTGATCTCGCCCAAGGTGTCGAGGGCGCGAAAATCGACGAGGATGACGTTGACAATGTTGTGCCCGAACGCCGCCGGCACCGAGGCGCGCGCGAACCATTCGGAAAGCCGCGGATCGAAAGGTTCGGCGAGCACACCGAAGAGCAGCACCATCACGAGCACCCCCGTACCGATGGCGATCGCCGCGTGCAGCCCGCGCGGGTGTTCGGCCGCGGCGGAGAGCCGGAAGCCGGGCAGGCGAACGAGAACGAGCGCGACCAGGACGACGACGAGGGTTTCAACCATGAACTGAGTGATGGCGAGATCGGGCGCGCCGAACAGCATGAAGATCAGCGCCACGCCGATCCCCACCATGCCAAGCGCGGTGACGGCGAGAAGCCGCGTGGTTGCAATGGCAGCGACGATCGCCGCTGCCGAAGTCAGAGCGATGACGGCGATCTCGATCAGCCGCACCTCGCCGAGGCCGAAGGCGAGCCGAAGCTCGCCCCGGAACAGGGCGGCCGCGGTGAACACGACAACCACGCCGAAGGTCGCCGCGGTGTAGCGATGCAAAAGCCCCGACTGCCACAGCCGGGTCTGCCAGGAGGCGAGCGCGGCGAGCCCCGCCAGCAGCCTGTCGTAGCCCGCATCGGGGCCGCGGGAGAGAACAGGGTCGAGCCTCAGCCGCCACTCAGCGTTGTGCCGCTGCCAAAAGATGTAGAGCGAAGCGCCTCCGGCGAAGGCGGCGAGCGTGAGGCCGAGCGACCAGTCGAGCGGTTTGATCACCTTGGGCTCGACGGCGAGCGCGGTGCCGGAGATCGCCGAGGCAGCGGGGGCGAGGACGGTGGACGAGACGAGGCTCGGCCAGATGCCGAACAGAAGCGAGAGCGAAGCGAGCGTCACTGGCCCGAACAGCATGCCGGGCGGGGCTTCGTGCGCCTCCTCCGCAGCAGGACTGTGCCGGCCGAGGAAAGGCTCGAGCGCGACCACGCCAGCAAGCGCGACCAGGAGCAGGGTCGCGAGGGTAACCACCACCATCGGCACGAAGCCGCCCGCCTCGCTGGCCGCCTGGGTAATCGCCTTGGCCACCCAGCCAAGGCTCAGAGGGAAGCCGGCCATCGAGGCGGAGGAGACGGCAGTGGCGGCGAAGGTGACCGGCATGGCGCGCGCCATGCCGGAAAGGTCGCGCAAGTCGCGCGTGCCGGCCTCGTGGTCCACATTGCCTGCCGCCATGAAGAGCGCGCCCTTGTAGAGGGCGTGGGTGAATAGGAACGCCGCGGCGGCCCGCGCGCTGTCCTCGGTGCGCAAGCCGATGAGGAAGACGAGGGCGCCAAGCGAGGAAACGGTGGTCCAGGCAAGAACGAGCTTAAGGTCGGTCTCGAGCAGGGCGAGCGCGAGCCCCGCCAGCATGGTGAGGGCGCCCAACGTCGCCAGTGTGGTGGACCAGACTGGCGAGGTGCCGAAGGCGGGATCTAAGCGAGCAAGCAGATAGACCCCCGCCTTCACCATCGTCGCGGAATGGAGATAGGCCGAGACCGGCGTCGGCGCCTGCATCGCTCCGGGCAGCCAGGAGTGGAACGGCCACTGCGCACTCTTCGTGAAGCAGCCAACCAGGATCAGGAGGGTCGCGGGAAGGTAGAGCGGATGGCCGGCGATCGCCTCCCCGCCGGCGAGAAGCCCGGACAGCCGCCACGACTCGCCGGCGATCGCGGCCAGGATCAACCCCGCGAGCAGCGCAAGCCCGCCTGTTCCCGTGACCAAAAGGGCCTGCAGCGCGGCGCGGCGGGCCTCGGCCTTCCCGCTTTCGAACCCTACCAAAAGATATGAGGCGAGGGAGGTAAGCTCCCAAAAGATGAACAGGGCGATCACGTCGTCGGCGAGAACGAGGCCGAGCATCGCGCCCATGAACATCAGCAGGAAGGAGAAGAACCGCCCGAGCATCGGGTGCCCGGCGAGGTAGCCCCCGGCATAGACGACGACGAGCGTGCCGATCCCCGAAATCAACAACGTGAACAGGCCGGAAAGCCCATCGAGGCGGAAGGCAAGGGCGATGTCGAGCCCAGGCACCCAGCGAGTCTCTTCTGCCAAGCCGGAGGCGAACGCCTCGAGGTGGCCGAGGGTCCAGAGGAAGATCGCTGCTGGCACGACCGCGAGCGCGAAGCCCGACCGGCCACCGAACAGGCGCACAAGGAGGGGGGCGAAGCCAGCGGCGACAAATGGGGCCAGGACGAGGAGCAGCACGGGCGGAACCTTCACCACACGCTCCTCAGGCCCGAACCGTACCTCATCGCTTCCCCCAGAAGGGCCGAGGCGGCGCTGCGGCCCCGGTCCGCTCCAGGGCAGCCACGCGATGCCCCGAGCTCTTCAGGCATGGCGCGTGGGTCGGCCGCGCGCCGCGCGCGCATATAAGGGCCGAGGGGGCGGGACGCAACCGCGCGCCCGGGCACGCGCCCGCGTTTAGCCAAGGCTTAATTCGTCTGCGGCACTGTCGGCCGGGGTTGCTCCGTGCGAGCGCCCGTTTCGGCATGCAGGTGCGATGAGCACGCGTAAGGGTAAAGGTAAGGACAAGGACTCCGCTCCCATCGTGATCCGCCGCGAGGAGGGGGAGGGGCACGGCCACCACGGCGGCGCCTGGAAGGTCGCCTACGCCGACTTCGTCACGGCCATGATGGCCTTTTTCCTGCTGATGTGGCTTCTCAACGCCACCACCGAGGACCAGCGCCTCGGTATCGCAAACTACTTCGCGCAAGCGAATATCTTTGGCTCGGGCCATTCCGGCACCGGGCGTCCTTTCGGTGGGTCGGACATGATGAGCGACGATTCGCTCGTCGGTCGTGCGGGGTCGCCGACCGTGCCGCAGGTTCCCCGCGCCTTCCCCCCTGATCAGGCGGACGTGCCGGACGAGGGCGAGCCGCATCAGGCGGAGTTCGCGCAAGGTGGTGCGTTCACCAACCCCTTCGCCGAGGGCGGGCGATATGCCGACCCACGCACGCGCGGTGAGGGTGGGTTGGACGCGACCGAGGGCGAGGAAGCGAACGCTGCACGCGCGGAGCAGCAGCGCGCGGCCCGGGCCGAAGCAGCCGCGCTGGAAGCGGCGGCGCACGCGATCCGGGCGGAGGTTTCGGCCGACCCAACCCTGGCCGCGCTTGCCCGCCATCTCGCGGTGGACGTCACGCCGGAGGGGCTCCGCCTGCAACTCCTGGACAGCGAGAACCGCGCTATGTTTGCGCTCGGCTCGGCGCAGCCGAACGAGGCTGCGCGCGCCCTGCTCGCGAAGATTGCGCCGATCCTCGCCCGGCTCGACAAGCCACTGACCATCGCCGGCCACACCGATGCCGCTCCGTTCCGTCCCGGCAGCGCGCTCAGCAACTGGGACCTCTCGGCGGAACGGGCGAATGCGGCGCGGCGGCTTCTGCAGGAGGCGGGCCTGCCCGAGCGGCTCGTCCAGTCGGTCTCCGGCCGGGCCGATCGAGAGCCGCTCCTGCCCGCAGACCCGCGCGCCCCTGCCAACCGGCGCATCGCAATCTTCGTCCAGCGCACGGCGCAGGGCGCCAACGTTCCGCCCGCGTCTGCGGTCAACTGACAGGGGGCGGGGGGCATGGGCGACCCGGTGCCGAGGGGTTGGCACGAGCGCGCGATGGCCGCGCCGGTCAGCTGGGACTGCGCGCCGGCGCGACCCGCGCGCCGGGAGGGCGCTGCCGGTAACCGAGCCTCTGGCACCGTCTCAGCCCGCCCCCCAGCGCGCGCTGACAGCAGGGCCCTCCCATGCTGACCATTGTCGGCTTCGTCGTTGTCTTGGTCTGTGTCTTCGGCGGCTACATCCTCGCCGGCGGCAAGATCGGCATCATTCTCGCGGCACTGCCGTTCGAGATGATGATCATCGGCGGGTCGGCACTCGGCACGCTGATTATGGCGAATTCTGCCCACGGCGTGAAACATGTCCTGGCGGGCTTCGGCAAGATCTTGAAAGGAGCGCGGTTCAAGAAACCGGACTATATCGAGCTTCTCAGCCTTCTCTATTTCTTCGTCCGTCTCGCCAGCACCAAGGGCTCGATGGCGCTCGAACCGCACATCGAAAAGCCGCAGGAAAGTGCCGCCTTCAACAAGTTCCCGAAAATCGCGACCGACCATCACGCCGTGACCCTGATCTGCGACTATTTGCGGATGGTCGGCATGAATGCCGACGACCCCCACCAGATCGAGGACGTATTCGCCCGCGAACTGAAAAAGATTCTGGCTGAGGAGATGCACCCCTCGCACGCGATGCAGAAGATGGCCGATGCTCTGCCCGCACTCGGCATCGTTGCCGCTGTGATGGGCGTCATCAAGACCATGGGCTCGATCACCGAACCTCCGCCCGTGCTCGGCAAGATGATCGGCTCCGCCCTCGTCGGCACCTTCCTCGGCGTGCTGCTCGCCTACGGGCTCATGGCCCCGCTCTCCGCCCGCCTCGCCGGTGTGGTGGAGGAGGAGATGAAATATTACGAAGTGATCCGCGCCGTTCTGGTGGCCCACTTGCACGGCAACGCGCCCCAGGTCGCGGTGGAGACCGGGCGAAAGATGGCGCCGACAGAGCACATGCCCTCGTTTCAGGAACTGGAGGCCGCGCTGCAGGAGCTGAAGATCACCTGAACCTTCCCGTTCGGACACCTCGAATAACTGTCTGGCTGGATGTTGGTGAGGGTCGTTGGGGGCGGCCGCGCGGTTGGGGGTGTGCGGGCTTCGAGCCTTTGCGGGGCTTTCCGGCGCAGGCTACGGGGCTTTTCCGA
>Ga0308417_1000364_pt1 | contig 33877 bp, 22 predicted proteins | sample HotsprSampleOS65_FD_203528 | JGI IMG/M metagenome (GOLD analysis project Ga0308417, IMG submission 203528) | Hot spring phototrophic mat microbial communities from Octopus Spring, Yellowstone National Park, Wyoming, United States - 20090730_OS65 ...
CGTCGAGGAAGCCGTCGCGGAACTCGGCCGTGAAGGCCCGCCGCGGGTACTCCGCCCGCACCTGCTGCCAGGCTTCCTTCGCCTGCTTGCGCAGGTCATACTCCAGCGACAGCAGCGACGTGACCAGGTGAGGTTCGTTGATCGCGTTGCGGGTGGTATTCTCAAGGATCGAGCAGCCCCCGAGCGTCGGCACGACAGCCCCCGCGAGTGCGACCGTCTTCCAGCGCATGCCCGGCACCTCCCGGTAGACCCTGCCTTCGGGAATATCGGCAGCGCCGGCCGGTCGAGTTGACGAGCTTGGCGAGGTTTTGTCGGTTTTCCCGCTGGCGCATCCGTGGCCGTGTGTCATGTTAGCCACAGGGATGCCGGTCATCGGGATCGTCCGGCCTGTCGGGATCGTCGGGGTCATCGGGGTCGTCGGGCCGGGTGGCTCGTGAGGTCGGGTGAGTTCACCAGTTTCACTCGGTCCGGCCGTCCCCGTTGGACGAATAGACCGGCAACATTCTCCCTGACCGGGGCGACCGTACCAACCGGCACCTCACCCCTAAACGGAGGGACCACGATGGCGAAGGCGACGGAGAAGGCGACGGAGAAGGCGGCGGCGAAGAAGCCGGCCGCCAAGAAGACGACGGCCACGGCCAAGAAGACGACGGCCACGGCCAAGAAGACGACGACCGCGGCCAAGAAGACGACGACCGCGGCCAAGAAGCCGGCCGTGAAGACCAGTCTGGGGGCCGCCAAGACCACGGCGAAGAAGCCGGCCGCCAAGAAGACGACGGCCGCGGCCAAGAAGCCGGCCGCCAAGAAGACGACGGCGGCCAAGAAGGCGGAGGCCCCGGTCGCCCCGCCGGCGGTCGAGACGCCGGCCGCGCCGCCCCCGGCCCCGGAACCGGCGGCCCCGGCCAGCGAGCCGGCACCGCAAACCCCGCCGACCGCCTGAGAACCCCGCCGGCCACCTGACCCACGGCCCGAAGTAGGCCCGCCCGTACCGACCCGCCCGCACCGACCCGACGACCGCTGCTCGTCGGGGCTGGGGGCCGTTTCGGTGCCGCCGCCCCATCTCATCCCTTCAGGGCCTTAGACCCTTCAGGCCCTCAACCCTTCAGGGCCTCGTCGTGCTTCAGGCCGCTGGGGGGCAGATCGGCCCGGCGGCAGTTGGCCAGTGCGGTCGTGGCCCCGGCGAACTGGTCGGCGTCGTTGTCTTCCCACTCGATACTGACCGCCCCGTCGTAGCCGATGCGGTTCAGCTCGATGAAGATCTCCTCGAGGTTGTTGGCGTCGCGGGCGGTGCCGGCGGTGACGAAGTTCCAGCCGTTGGCCCAGTGTCCCATCGGCCGGTGCCCGCCGAGCCGACCGGCACGGCAGTGCTCGCGGGCCACCCACACCCCCTTCACATGGGCACAGTGGATGTACTCGGGGAACTCGCGGATGAACTGGATGACCGAGACGTTCTGCCACTCCATGTGCGAGCCGTCGAGGTTGAACCCGACCACGTCGCTGCCGAAGCCGTTCTTGCCCAGGAACGTGATGTAGTCGCTGGCACTCTCCAGGTCGCCCATGGCCCGCTCGCTGGGGTGGCACTCGAGGTCGAAGGTGACGCCCTGCTTCTTGCACTCGGCCCAGACCCGGCCGAACCGCTCGACCAACAGTTCCAGGGACACCTGTCGCACGTCCGGGATGTCGTAGCCTTCCAGGGAGCTGGGCAGGGGCGGGAAGAGGAACCAGTGGCTCCAGCAGTGGGCCGGCGAGCCGACGAACCCGGGCAGGGCGACCTTGCGGTTCTGCAGGCGGGACAGGGCCCCGGCGTAGCGGGCACAGGCGAGCAGGTCGCGTTCGGCCTCCTGGTGGATGAGCTTGGCGACCTCGGGCGGGACGTAGTACGGGTCGGTGCGGGGCGGGTTGTTGCCGGCCTGCCGCCAGGCCCGGTAGGCGGCCCGCGCCTCCCCCTTGCCCGAGCAGAAGTTCAACGTCTTGGCGCTCGGCTCGTCGCCGAGGGCCTGGCCCTGCAGGTGGACGGCGACGGTGAAGATCTCCAGCCCGTACTTGCGGGCCAGGGCGAGCCGCTCGGCGGCGTAGGCGGCCGCCCCCTCGTCCGTGTCACACCGCCGCAGGTCGAGTTCCCAGGAGGCTTCCTCCCAGCCGTCGAACCCGGCCTGGGCGATGAACTCCAACCACTTCTGCTCGGGAACGCCACCGAACTGGCCCCGCACCAGGCCGATCTGGTGGTAGCTCCCTTTGCCGTTGCGGTGCGTGTCGGTCTGCTTGAAGCCCATGGGAGAGTCTCCGGTTGCAGGTGGCGGTCGGGGGCGGCTGCCCCGGGGGCGAACGAGAACGGATTTACGGCAGACTCTACGGCCGGCGGAAACCCCGGGCAAGGCGTCGGCACGAGACGGCCACGGCCCGGGCCGGAACGACGACCCGCGGGGGCTAGCCGGAACGAAACGACAGCCCGCGGGGGCTAGCCGGGCCACTGCCGGGCCGGCTCAGCGGTATGGAGTCTGGGCCAGCGGTATAGGCGTGGCGGGGATATCGGTCGGGTGGGGAATCGACACCCGTGCGGACTTCCGTTATAATGACGTGTCGCCAGGAAGTCGTGACCTTAGCCTGTGGACCCTGCCGTCCGGTGCCTCCTCCCCTACCCGCTGCCGAGGGGTTGCTCATGCCACGGACCCGTCGCGCCCCACGTGTACTCGTCACCGTGTTCGTCGCCGTACTCGTCGCCGTGTTCGTCGCGGCGGCGGGCTCGCCGCAGGCCCAGGCCGCCTCGCCCGACCCGAAGACGTTAGCCGTACCGGACGAGACGCTGGTGCGGAGCCGGGAACTGGTCCGCCAACTGGGCAGCCAGAGCTATCTGGAGCGTGAGCAGGCCGAGCAGGAGTTGTTGAAGCTGGGGCGGCTGGCCCGGCCGGCCCTGCTGGAGGCGGTGAACGAGAACCCGGACGCCGAGGTCCGCTTCCGCTGCCAGACCCTCCTGCCGCGGGCGAACAACCTGGAGATGAAGGCCCGGCTGGAGGTCTTCCTGGCCGACACCGAGGGCCGATACGAACACGACCTGCCGGGCTGGAACGAGTTCCGCAACACGGTGTGCCGCCCCTGGTCGGTGCTGGGCTTCCCGCTCGGGACCGACCGGCCCCTGGACCGGGCCGCCCGCAAGGTCTTCGCCGAGCTGATCTCGACCCCGACGAACCGGCGGATCATGCTCGCCGTGGGCAACCGGGACGCGGAACTGCCCCGGCTGCTGGCCGCCCGCCGGCAGGAACTCTACGGCCAGAAGTACCCGCGCGTCGTCGTCGTCAACGGACAGGTGCAGCAACCGACCAACCGCCGCGACCCGACCCTCGCCGACATCGCCACCCTGCTCTTCGCCGAGTCCCAGACCTCCCGGGCGACCGCACCGCCGACCGCACCGATCAACGTGCTGATCTCCAGCTCGGGCTACGCCGCCGCCGCCACCACCGACGACGAGACCGGGCGGGTGTACAAGTCGATCGCCACCGCCTGGCTCGATACGCGGCAGGACCCGACCGACCTGTACAACGGCATCAACGTGGCCGCCAACCTCGGCCTCACCGAGCCGGGGGCCCGACTGGCGATCCGGCTCTTCCAGAGCAAGGGGGCCCCTCCCTCGTACCGTGGCCTGGCCGCCTCGAACCTGGCCCGGCTCGGGAACAGGAGCCACATCCCCCTGCTCGAATCGTCGATGAACGAGACGACGGTCGTCTTCACCGTCCGCAAGAGCGTTCCCGGCAAACCGGCCCCGGAGTGGGAAACGCACGACGTCCAGGTCCGCGACGTGGCCCTGGCCGTCGCCGTCATCCTCTCCGGGCAGAAGATCGAAGACTACGGGTTCGTCGACCAGTACCGCGGCAGCGGCGGCGGCGGCTACACCTACGCCCGGCACTACCTCCCCGAGGCCGAGCGGAAGGCCGCCTTCGACAAGTGGAAGCGCTGGCGCGAGACGAACCCCCTGACCCCCGACGCTACCCCCGACGGTAACAGACGGTAACGGACGGCGACACACCCCCCGGCCGTGGCTTGCCGACGGCACCGGGAACATGCTAAGAGTCTGGACACCGACTTCTCGTTCACACCCGAGGGCACCATGACCCGGTTCGTTGTGGCCGTGTTGGCCGGCACCCTGAGCGGACCCGTGGCCTACGGGGTCTCCCCCGACCCGAAAGACCTCGTCATTCCCCCGCAGGAACTGTCCAAGGCCCGTGAACTGGTTCGCAAGCTCGGCAGTGAGTTCTACAAGGACCGGGAGGAGGCCCACGCCGAACTAGCCAAGATGGGCCGGCTGGCCCGGCCCGCCCTGCTCGAAGCCGTCACCACCGACCCGGACCCGGAAGTCCGCTTCCGCTCCTCGCTGCTGCTGCCCCGGGCCGCCGCCGCCGACCTGCAGGCCCGGCTGGAAACCTTCCTGGCCGACACCGACGGCCGGTTCGAGCACGACCTGCCCGGCCTGAAGTACTACCGCAAGCTGATCGGCACCGACAAACCCGCCCGCGACCTGTTCGTGGAGATGGTCAAGTCCCCTTACAACGTCGAACTCCTTCAGACCCTGGAACGGTCGCCGACCGACGCCGGCCGCGCCATCGCCGACCGACGCAACAGCCTCTACGGCGACATGCAGCAGCGGTTCGTGCCCGGCAAGCCCGTGCAGCCCCCCAAGCAGCCGCAGCTGCCCGACATCGCCTGCCTGCTCCTGGCCGAGGCCCTGACCCCCAGCCGTGAGATCCCCCGCAACGCCCTGTTCGCTTACGTCACCGGTGTGACCTTCCTGCAACTGCCCGCCTCCAACAACGCCCTGAACACCCCCGGCACCCCCCACGCCGACGCCTACAAGCGGATCGTCTCCGTCTGGCTCGACAGCCGCGACGACGTTCAGGACCTCAACCAACTCCCCTACATCGTCGGCCAGCAACTCCGCAACCTACCCCAGAGCACCCCCCTGCTCCGCCGCATCGTCACCACCGAAGGGGTGCAGGGCTATGCCAAGGGGCAGGCCCTCATGTACCTCGTGCAGAACCGCCAGAAGGAAGAAATCCCCTTCCTCAAGAGCCTGCTCAAGGACGACAGCGTCGTGACCAGCGTGTGGTTCGGCGGCCAGATCCCCAACCAGCCCCCCGTGCAGCACCAGTGTCTGCTCCGCGACGTCGCCTTGGCCCTGCTGATCCAGCAGACCGGCCAGAAGATGCTGGACTACGGCTTCTCCTTCCCGCCCGGCCTCAACCCCGAACAGGCCGGCCGACAACTCGGCTACGGCCACTACGCCTTCGTGCGTGACGAGGCCCGCACCGCCGCCCTGGTCAAGTTCGGCTTCTGGCAGCTCAAGCAGGGCCTCAAACAGCCGACCAAGACCGAGCCTCAGCCGGACTGAAACGCCGCCGACTCGAGTCGAACCGACCGCCCCCCTACCGACCCTACCACCCGATCCCGACTACCACCGGCGGCCGAGGCCGGCGCGTGCCCGGTCAGCGGAGTCGCCCGACCAGCCACGCCGCCGCGTCGGCCGGGGAACGCGGCCGGCCCTTGGCCCGGTTCTGGGCGTCGACCGGCCCGTCGAACAGCACCGCCCCGCGCCTCGTCAGCACCGGCAGCACCGACCCCACGACCTGCACCGGGGCCGGCACGATCGCGTCGTGCGGCAGGTACAGGTACGGCCCGGCGAAGAGCGAGCCGTCCGGGGCCAGCCCGCCGCGGGCGTAGACCGCCCTCACCCCGTCCTCGAACAGCCCGGCCAGCAGGGCCAGGTTCGCGCCGCCGGGTTCGCTCACGGCCGGCCCTTCCAGGTCCTGCGGGACGGCCAACCGCACCTCCGGCGGGTTGACCTTCGCGAACGAATCACCCCACACGGCGAGCCGATCGGCATCGAACGACTTCTGACCGGCCAGCCAGCGCAGCACCGTCCGCAGGTCGCGGAGTTGCCCGCCGAGGACGGGCCGGCCCAGGATCGGGCTCTGCTGCGAGACCGAGGTGCGGGTGCTGGTGCGGTCGGCGGAGGTGCCCGGTTTCGTCTCGCCGGTTCCCCGCACGTCGGCCAGGCAGACGGCCACGTTCGCCGTGAGGAAGGCGGCGATCGCCTCGCTTCGCTCCTTCAGGAACGCGGCCTTGCCCGCCTGCGCGACCAGGACCACGACCGGGGTCTTGCCCTTGGCGTCCTTCGGGGTCAGGAGCAGCACGGGGACCAGTATTCCGGGGTCGGTTTCGAGCGTGAACCAGCGGGCGGTCGCGTCGGGGAGTTCCTGCGTGCGTTCGTCGGCAAGCTTCGGCTTCGCCACGGGCTCGCAGTCGCCGAGCCACTTCGCCCAGGCCTCGCGTGGCTCAGCGACCGGGGGAGCGGGTCGGGCCGCCAGTACCTCATGGAGCCGCTTCGGTTTCAACTTCTCGCGGGCCTCGGGCGTCCAGCACCGCAGTTCCGAGCCGGGCAGCGGCTTGCTGTACTCGGTGGGCACGGGCATGCCGAACCAGTCCCTGAGGGCGGGGTAGATCATGGTGCGGTGGACGGCCCCGACGTGGTTGCAGTGGGTATTGCCCGGCCCGCTTTCCCGCACGGTGCCGGCCCCGTGGGCGAAGCGGAGCGAGTCGGCGGCGTCGTAGAAGCCGAAGACCTTCTGGAGCCGGGGCCAGGCCGGGTCGGTCCTCGGGTCCCAGGCGAATTCGTGGGCGTACAGGAGCTTGCGGGGGGCGACCGAGCCGACGATGACGAAGTGGGCGAAGCCGTCGCGGGCACCGAACCGCAGGCCGCGGGTGCTTTCCCAGTAGCCGTCGCCGAACCAGGCGAAGTCGCGGTCGGGGCTGTCGAGCAGGCGGGACTCGGGTTGCCAGCCGCCGAAGTTGAACGGGACCACGCAGGCGATGCGGTCGTCCAGCGCGGCGGTGACCCCGGCCGGGTCGCCGCCCCCGGCCACCGAACCGATCAGGATGATCCGCTTCGGGTCGATGCCGGGTTGCTTCAGCAGCACGTCGATGCCCCGCATCAGGTCCCAGGCCATCCAGCCCATCAGGCTGTCGCCGACGGCCGACAGTTGCAGGTTCGTGAGGTAACGGAAGTAGTAGTCCTGGCGGCCCACGCGGTACGGCTGGGGGTAGTCCTTGTCGGTGTGGAAGTCGTGCTCGCGGCGTTCGCCGTAGCCGAGTTGGTCGGGTATCAGCACGGCGACGCCGGAGCGGGCCCAGGTCATGCCCATGTCCTGCAGCTCGCCGCCGGTCTTGCCGCCGTGGTGCGAGTGGACGATGACGATGCCGGGCATCCGCTCGGGCGGCTTCTCCGGGAGATACAGGTTGGCGGCGACCCACAACCCCGGCCGCGATTCGTAGAGCGTGTTGTGGATCACGAAGCCGTCCCCGGCGATCGTCCGCGTCACCTCGACCCGCACGTCCCGGGGCACCTCGGGCCAGTGGCCGAGCGAGTCCTTCAGGGCCGCGATGCGAACGTCGCGGTACGCCTCCCACTGCTCCTTCGTCCTCACCGCCTCGAAGGCTTTGCTCTCGCGGAGGTTCGCCTCCTGCATCCGGCGTCGGATGTCGGCCCACAGCATCTTCGGGAGTTCCTTGGACCGAGGGTCGTCCGGGGCGAAGACGTGCGGACTGAGGTCCGGGAAGTCGGCGGCGACCGAACCGAGGGCCGAGACGGGGAAGGCGACGACGGCGAAGGCGAAGGCGAAGGCGACGACGGCGAAGGCGACGACGGCGAAGGCGATGCGGAGTACCGTGGGAGGCATGAGACGGCCCCGTGGTGGCATGGGGAATCCGGGAAGGCGGGAACGGATCGTACACCGCCCCCCGGACCGAAGCCAGCAGTTTCGGGCCTGGAACCGGGGTTGTCCCGCGACGGGGCGGTGGGTATCCGGCGGGGGGGCACAACCGTACATTCGCTCCGGAACTGCGTCACGGTGGCGACATGGTGGCGACCGTCGCGGCCCTGGTACTGCTCGCCGTCGCCACGGTAGCGTGCCTGGGTTTACTGGTACCCACGCTCGCCGGGCTGTTTCCACGTCGGCGTCGCGGCCGACCGCACCCGTCCACGACCTTCGCCGTTCTCGTTCCCGCCCACGACGAGGAAGCCGGGTTGCCCGCGACGCTGCGGAGCCTGGCGGCCCAGGACTACCCGCCGGAACTGGTGCGGGTCGTGGTCGTGGCCGACAACTGCACCGACGACACCGCCGGGGTGGCCCGCCGGGCCGGTGCCGAGTGCCTCGTCCGCGACGACGCCACGAGGCGGGGCAAGGGCTATGCCGTGGCCTTCGGCCTGGATCACGTCCTCGGCGGGTCGCCCGATGTCGTCGTGGTACTCGACGCGGACTGCGAGTTGCACCGGTCCGCCTTGCGGGAACTCGCGGCCGTCTTCGCGGCGGGGGCCGATGTCGTTCAGTGCGTGGTCCGGTCGCGGAACGCGGACGCCGGACCGAGCGGGTTGGTCGCCGCCGTCGGCTCGGCCGTGGACGAGGCCGTGGCCGCCGGCTGGGACCGGCTCGGCCGATCGGTCCGGCTGCGGGGAACGGGGATGGCCTTCCGCTCCCCGGTGCTGCGGGCCGTGCCGTGGACGGCGTTCGGGCTAGCCGAGGACGCGGAATACGCTGCCACGCTGCGGGCCGCCGGGGTGCGAGTCCGGCACTGCGACGGGGCGGTCGTGCTTTGCGACGCGCCCGAGCGGCTGGCCGATCTGTGCCGACAGCGGCGACGCTGGCGGGCGGCGGGGGTGCTGGGAAGCAAGCCGCTCGGCCTGGCGGTCATCGCCCTGGGGGCGGCGGCCGGAACCGCCCGCGGGTTCACCCCCTGGGCCATCCTGCTCGTCCTGCTCACGGCCGCGGTCTACCTCAGGGCCGTCTGGGCGGTCGGACTGTCGTGGCGGCGGCTCCGGTCCTTGCTCCACTCCCCCGCCGTCGTCGGTCGCCTCGCCTGGCTCGCCCTGGCCGGGTTGTTCCGACACCAACCCACGGCCTGGGACCGCACCCGGCGAGCGGGACCGACTCGCGAAGGGCAAGCCGGGCCGACCTGCGAAGGGCAAGCGGGGCGAACTCCGACCGCCACGCCAACTCCGACCGCCCGACAGCGTGACGGCGAATTGGACTTGTCCGGTCGTGAACCGGCCCGTTAAACTCGCTCCGTTCACGGCCCGCCGGGGTAAGGATGCCCCCTCATGAGGTCCACGGAAGGATCACGACCCATGCCTGCCACACGCCCCAAAGATACCGCCCCGAAGGTTTCCGCCGTGTCACCGCCGCCGAGCCGCCCGCTCATCGGGGTGAACACCGACTACGTCGCACCGAAGAACGCATCGGCTTACGTGCGACTGAACGCCGGTTACATCGACGCCATCCTGGCGGCCGGTGGCCTGCCGATCCTCCTGCCGCCCGTGCGCAAGGAGAGCATCCCGGAGTTCGAGAGGCTGCTCGACCAGCTCGCCGGCATCGTCCTGACCGGAGGCCCCGACATGGACCCCCGTCGGAACGGACAGGCCCTGACCTCGGCCGTCAACCCGATGCCGGCCCGCCGCGAGGACGCCGACCGGGCCCTGCTCGCCCGCATCTTCGAGCGGAAGATACCGGTCCTGGGGATCGGCCTGGGGATGCAGCAACTGAACGTCTTCGCCGGCGGCAGCCTGCTGCTGCACCTGCCGACCGACAACCCGCGGGCGATGCCCCACTACGACCAGACCGGGACCCCCCACCGCCACATGGTGCTGATCGAACCGAACACGCGGCTCGACGACATCTACGGGGCCCCGGAGCTGCGGGTGAACAGTTGCCACCACCAGGCCGTCAACCAGATCGGTAAGCGGATGCGGGTCGCCGCCCGTGCCCCGGACGGGGTGATCGAGGCGATCGAGTCGACCGACCCGAACTGGTTCTGCGTCGGCGTCCAGTGGCACCCCGAGGCCGAGACGGCCAGTGCCCTCGACGTGCAGATCTTCGAGTGCTTCGTGCAGGCGGCGATCCGGGCCAGCGACGGGGTCGTGGCCGCCGCCTGACCGCAACCCGGCCCGGTATTGTGCCGCCCGCCGCCCGCCGCCCGCTGCCCGCCGTACCGCGCGTAGTACCCCCGCGCACCGCGCGTACCGCGCGTAGTACCCCTGCGTACCGCGCGTAGTACCCCTGCGTACCCCGCGTAGTACCCCTGCGAACCCCGGCACCCGGCACTTCCATGTCCCGATTCCTGATCGGTCTGTCGTTCGGCTCCGGGCAGGAAGGGGTGGACGCGGCCGCGGTGCGGGCCGGCGGGGTCGGTCTGGGGCTGACCCCCCAGGTCGTCGCCGCCCTTCGGGTCGCCTTCCCCCCGGCCGTGCGGGACGCCGTTCGCGGCGGCCCGGTCCACCCGACCGACTTCGTCCGCAACCTCGCCGACACCGCCGTCCACGCGGCCCGACAGGTGCTGACCCGCGCCGCGGTCTCGCCGCGAGACGCCTTCACCGTCGGGCTGCTCGAGCCGGCCCGGGCCTCGGGGACCGTACCCGTACCCTGGCCGGAAGTGGCCGACCGCCTGGCCGAGCAGACCGGGCTGACCGTCGTTCACGGCTTCCGACACCGCGACCGGGCGGCCGGCGGCACGGGCCAGCCCATCACCGCCCTCGCCGACACCCTGCTGTTCCGATCGGCCACGCACCACCGACTGCTGATCCACCTCGGGGCGGTCGGGTCGCTCCTGTTCATACCCCGCGAGGCGAAGGTGTCCGCCGTCGTCGGCTTCGATGCCGGGCCGGGTAACCAGTTGCTCGACGCCCTGGCGCACCACGGCTCGCGGGGTAAGGAGGCGAACGACCCCGGCGGGAGGAAGGCGGTGCAGGGGCGGTGCCTGGAGCCGCTGCTGGAGCGCTGGCGGGACCACCCCCACCTGACGCGGACGCCCCCGAAGACGATCCACCCGGAGGCGTTCGGCCGCAGCTTTCTGTTGCTCGCCTTCGAGACCGCCCGTCGGCTCGGAGCGACCCTCCCGGACCTGCTCTGTACCGCGACCCACCTGGCCGCCCGGGCCCTGGGTGAGGCGGCGCGGGCCTGGCTGCCGGGCGGCGGACCCCGGCAGGTCCTGGTGAGCGGCGGCGGCGTGCGGAACGGATTCCTCTGGCAACTCCTGGCCCAGCAGTTCCCCGGTGAGGAGTTGGCCCGCACCGAGTCGGCCGGCGTCCCGGCCCTGGCCCGCAACGCCGCCGCCGCCGCCGTTCTCGCCGCGCTCACCACCGATGCCGTGGCCGGTAACCTGCCCCAACTCACGGGGGCCTCGGGCGGGCGGCTGCTCGGACACCTGACCCCCGGCGACGGCCGCAACTGGGCCAGAGTCTCGGCCTGGCTGGCCGACCAGTCCCGCGACTACCCCCGGGTGAACCGCGCCGCCTGAACCCGTATCGCGGCCGGGGCCTGAACGACGCCCGGAACTTCGAGACCGCCGGGATGCTCGGGACCGGCGAGGGTGATGAACGCCCTGGACCGCGCACGGCCGGGCTTCAAGCGCCGAACGAGGCGGCCAGGTCGATCCCGACCAGTTCCGACCACGCCGTCAGCAGGCGACGGTACACCGGCCCCGGCCAGTCGAGGCCGGTTCCGCTGCTGCCGTCCCAGCCACCGGTGTGCAACTCCCGGACCGCCGCCACGCCGAAGCCGGTCCCGGTCAGGATCGCTTCCGACATCCGCGGCACGTCGGCCAGGGGGACCGGGGCGAACCGCCAGGGGATCCCGAGCGAATCGCACAACTCCCGAGTGACCGCCTCGCTGACGCCGTCGAGGACGGTGCCCGGCGGGGGGAAGGTCAGCACGCCGTCGATCACGGCCCCGAAGTTGGCCAGGGCCGTCTCGGTCAGGTTCCCGCCCGGGGCGTCGGTGAGGATCGGCACGACATCGGGGGGTGCCCCGCAGGCCCGGAGTCGGCGTTCGGCCAGGTGCCAGATGAGGCGGCTGCGGTGCTTCCAGGTCGGCGGCAGGAGGGAATCGGCCGAGAGGGGTTGGAACCCGGCCACGGCCAGCCGCACCCCCTGCGCGAGGAAGCGGCGGTAGCGACCGACCGGCAGCGGGTAGGTCAGCAGGCCGAGCGTCGGCGGGTCGTCCGTCACCTCCCCCCGGTAGAAGCCCAGCGGGCCGGGGGTGGCGAACGTGACGAGTTGCAGCTCGCCGCCGGGCGGTAGCAGGGCGGCGTTGTGGGCGACGAGTTCCTCGGCGGCCGCGGTCAGGGCCTCGTCCGTCGCTTCGAGCGGAACGAAACAGGCGGCACAATCCCGGCGGAAGCGGGCGAGGTGCTGCGGCCAGCGGAACAGCCGACGGCCATAGGTCCGGGCGTTATCGACGACCGTGGCCCCGGAGACGAAGCCGGCGTCGTGCAGCGGTAAGCCCGCCTGGGAGAACGGGAGGAGGCGGCCGTTGAGGTAGACGAGCGGTTCGGGCATGACGGCATCCGGGAGGTGGGGGGTGGAGTGGTTTGTGGTGGTCGGTGGGTTAAGGGATCCCGGGCAAGTCTAGGCAACGCTTGGCAACACCGGGTAACGCCGGGTAACGCCGGGAACGCCGGGGGGACCGGTGCGACCCGATCGGCGGCCGGGCCGCTACAATCTCCCGCACACGCGCAGGAGGAGAAGCTCATGTCCACGCCGTTCGGTTTCGCCCTGGTCGGTTGCGGAATGATCGCCCGCTATCACGCCCGGGCGATCCAGGAGATACCCGGCAGCCGGGTCGCCGCCCTGGTCAGCCGAACGCCGGCCAACGCCGCCGCACTGGTCGCCGAGACGGGGATACCGCCCTGCCCCGTGTTCACCAGCGTCGAGGAGGCGGTGAAGGCCCCGGGGGTCGATGCCGTGATCGTCACCACCCCGAGCGGGGCGCATCTGGGGCCGGCCCTGGCGGCGGCCGCCGCCGGCAAGCACGTCGTCGTCGAGAAACCGCTGGAGATCAGCGGCGAGCGCTGCCAGCGGATCATCGACGCCTGCGACCGGGCCGGGGTGCAGTTGTGTACGATCTTCCCGAGCCGCTTCGCCGACGCCAACGTCACGCTCAAGGCGGCCGTCGAGGCCGGGCGGTTCGGCCGGCTCACGCTCGGCGAGGCTTCCAACAAGTGGTGGCGGTCGCAGAAGTACTACGACGAGGGCGGCTGGAAGGGTACTCAGGCCCTGGACGGCGGCGGGGCCCTCATGAACCAGGCGATCCACAACGTCGACCTGCTGCTGTGGATGATGGGGCCGGCCGTGACGGTCTGCGGGCTGACGGCCACACTGGCCCACGAGCGGATCGAGGTCGAGGACACCGCCGTGGCCGCCATCCGCTTCGCCAGCGGTGCCCTGGGCGTACTGATCGGTACGACCAGCGTCTACCCCGGCTACCCCAAGCAGATCGCCATCCACGGGGACAAAGGCTCGGCGGTGATCGAGGAACAGGACGTGCTGAGGTGGGACTTCGAGCCGGCCGTGCCGGAGGACGCGGCGGTGAAGGCCCGCTTCGCCGCCCGGGTCGGGGCCAGCGGCGGGGCGGCCGACCCCCGGTCGATCACCCACGAGGGCCACCGCAGGCAACTGGCCGACTTCGTCGACGCCGTGCGGACCGGTCGCCCCCCGAAGGTGGACGGTCGCGAGGGTAAAAAGGCCGTCGATCTGATCTGCGCCATCTACGAGAGCAACCGCACCGGGCGGCCGGTGGAACTGCGCGGCTGAGGCGGCGACCCGTCCCTTGCGGTCGGTCGTGACAATCCCGGCGGCCGTCGCTACGATCCGACCCACCTTCGGGAACGGAGTGCCCGCATGGCCAAGCCCCGCAACCGTGCCGCCGACCTGGCCGTCTTCTTGCTGGTCCGCATCCTGGTCTTCGTCCTCCAGTCGGTCCCGCCGCGGGTCGCCTTCCGCCTGGGCGAAGGCCTCGCCTGGCTGCTGCACCGGGCCGTCAAGTCCCGTCGCCGGGTCGCCGTCGAGAACCTCATCTCGGCCTACCCGGAACTGGCCACCGATCCCGACCGGGCCGACCGCATCGTCGCGGCCATGTACCGGCACTTCGTCCGCGCCGCCATCGAGGGCGTGCTGCTGCCCCGCAAGTTGCACCTGAGCAACTGGCGGGCCTTCCTCGACCTGAACACGGCCCGGCAGCTCCCCGCCGTCATGTTGTCCGACCGGGCCGCCCTGCTCGTCACCGCCCACTTCGGGAACTGGGAGATGGCCGGCTATGTGACCGGGGCCATGGGCTTCAAGACCCACAGCATCGCCCGGGTACTCGACAACCCGTACCTGGAACGGTTCGTCCGGCGGCTGCGACAATCGACCGGGCAGACGCTCATCGCCAAGAAGAACGATTTCGACCGGCTCACGGCGGTGCTGGCGGCCGGCGGTAAGGTCGGCACACTGGCCGATCAGGACGCCGGGCCTCGCGGCGTGTTCGTGAACTTCTTCGGCCGCCCGGCCAGCACCCACAAGGCGATCGCCCTCATGGCCCTGGAGTTCGGGGCCACGATCGTCGTCCTGGGCCTGGCCCGGGTCAGCCGGTCCGGGCGGGCCGGCCTGCCCCCGCCGCCGGGACTGGAAGCCACCTTCTACGCCGCCGAGGTCGAAGACGTGATCGACCCCCGGGACTATGCCGGTCGGTCCGACGCCGTGACGGCAATCACCACCCGCTACACCGCCGCGCTGGAGCGGCTGATCCGCCGCCACCCGGAACAATACTTCTGGATCCACCGCCGCTGGAAGCACCAACCCCGGGTAAAAGCGGGGGCGGCAGCCTGACGCCGCGAGCGGGGGGGGCATGGAGCGGAGGGTCCCGACGGCCCCTCGGCTCAGCGGACCCACGGGAAGAACCGCTGGGCGACGGCCCACAGCTTCGCCGCCAGGGTGCCGGTGTCGGCAGCGAGCTTCTTGACCACCCGCTGGTAGGCACGGGGGACACCGGTCGGGAAGCGGTGGGGGGCGAAGGCGGCGGCGGCACTGCGGATGTGGTCCTTGGCCTCGGCAAGCGCGGCCGACTTCCCGGCGGGGCCGGCGCGGGCGACCATGACGACCGCCTCGGCCAGGGCCAGGACCAGCCGTGGGCCGTCGGCCACGGTGACGGTATCGACGCGGCCGATGAGGGCGGCGGCTTCATCGGTCTGACCGCTGAGGGCCAGGTCGAGGGCCAGCCAGGACCGGAAGTCGGCCAGGACGTCGTCCGGCCCGCCGAGCCGCACCCCGGCCCGACAGACCTCGACGGCCTTGTCGTCCTGGTCGATCGCCCGGTAGGCGATGGCCAGCGGCAGCAGCATCCACGACTCGACCCCGTCACGGTCCCGCCAGTCGGCCAGCCAGGCGACGGCGTGGGCGTGGTGGCCGGCCGCGACCAGGGCCGCCCCCGAGCGGGCCCAGGCGCTCGTCTCGCCGCGCAGCACCTCGCTGTACCTGGTGACGACCCCTTGTACCGGTTTGCCGGCGTCCACCAGCTCACAGACGTAGGCCAGCACGACCTCGCGGCCGGCCCGCGGGTTGGCGGCCAGGAGTTCCGGCAGGCGCTCGGCGACGGCCTCGGGGTTGACGGTGGCGGCGCGCTCGGCCCACAGGCCGGCCACCTCGGGGCTGGCGTCCCGGGCCAGGGCCAGTTCCCGCAGCTCGTCGGTCAGCTTCGCCCCCCAGCCCTCGGCGTCGAAGGCGGCGACGGCCTCGCGGATCAGGCCGCGACCGGCTTCGGGGTCCTGGGCCAGGACACGGAAGCGGGCGACGGCCGGCTCGAACTCACCCTGTCGGCAGGCGACCTGGACGGCCCGCAGCTTCACCAGCGGGCCTTCGGCGTGCTCGGAGACGGTGGTCAGGGTTCGGACCGCCCCGGCCACGTCGCCGGTCGCCAGTTGTTCGGTAATGAGGCTCAGGCCGGCCGCTTCCATCGTCGGGTCCAGCTCGAAGGCGCGCTGGAAGTCGGCCAGGGCACCGCGGCGGTCGGCCAGGCTGCGGCGGGCCTCCCCCCGGTAGACGTAGGCCAGCGGGTTGGTCGGTTCCAGGCGAACGAACTGCTCGCACGCCTCCAGGCACTCGCGGTAGCGGCCGGAGGCGTCGTACCAGGCGGCCAGTTGCCGCCAGCCCAGGACGAAGTCGGGGTTCTCCGTCACCAGTTGCCGCATCTGCGCGATGGCCCGGGCGCGGTCGCCGCGGCGGTTCTCGATCCAGGCGGCCCGGCCGCGGAGTTCGATCGGCGGCGGGTCGAGGTCCGGGGGGCGACAGGCGGCGAGGGCCTCCTCGTAGCGGCCGGCCAGGGCCAGTTGTTCGGCCTTGCAGTCGTGGCCGGGCATGAACTTCGGGTAGGCCTTGATGCAGGCCTCGGCGGCGCGGAGGCGTTCGCCGGGTTCGGCGGCGCGGCCGTCGGCCGACTCGCACCAGAAGATCGGCACCCAGGGCTGGAACGGCCCGCCACCCTGCCAGGCCTCGCGGAGGATGCGGTCGGCCCGTTCCTCCCAGCCGGCCTCGCGGAGTTCCTTCAGGGACGACTGGATCGGGAAGGGGGACTGCCCCGGCCCCTCGCAGACCTCGGCGAAGGCCCGCATCGCCCCGTCCTCGTCGCCGGTGCGGACGGCCAGTTGCAGTTGCTTGACGGCGACCTCGGCCCCGGCGGCGTGTTCCTGGAGGACGGCCAGGGCCTGGCGGGCCTCGCGGAACTCCTCGTCGGCCAGGCAGGCGTCGAACAGGACGGCCGCGGCCAGGGAGTAGCCGGGGCTGATCCTCAGGGCCTCCCGCAGGTCGGCCTTGCCCCCTTCGCGGTCACCGGTCTGTAGCTTGGCCTCGCCGCGCATCATCAGGGCCACGGGGTGGCCGGGCTGCAGGCGGACGAGTTCGGAGGCGGCCTCGAGGTAGTTCTGGGAACGGCCGGTCTCGTTGTACCACTCGGCGAGCTGGTGCCAGCCCCACAGGTAGGTGGGGTCGATGGCGACGAGGGCTTGCATGGGGGGGATGGCGGCGGCGTAGTTGCCCCGCCGGGCCTCGACCCAGGCGACCCGGCCCTGGAGGACGAAGGGGAGTTCGGCGGCCAGCTCGGGGGGCTGGGCGGCGGCCAGGGCGGCGTCGAAGCGGCCCATCTCGGCGAGGCGTTCGGCCTTCAGGTCGTGGGCCTCGACGTTCTTCGGGTCCAGGGCGGTGGCCCGGTCGAGCGCGGCCAGGACCTCGTCGTTGTAGCGGGGGTGGTGCAGCAGACGGGCCAGGCGGAGCCAGACGCGGGGGTCGCCGGCCCGGTCGCGGGTCAGCTCGCGGGCCAACTCGGCCGCCTCCTCGGGCACCTCCAGCCGTTCGGACCAGACCTGCACGGCGTGCCAGGCCCATTCGTAGTTGGGGTCGTGGCGGATCGCCGTCTTGACCCGGTCCAGGGCCTCGCGGGAGCGTCCGACGTCCCAGAGCCGCTCGGCCAGGAAGCCGTGCGCCAGCGGGTCGAGGGGGGAGCGGGCGGCGGCGCGTTCCAGGACGCGGACGGCCTCCTCGCGTTCCCCGGCCTCGTCGAGGGCTTCGGCCAGCTCGCGGGCGGCGAGGGACCAGCCGGGGGCGACCGCCACCGCCTGGCGGAGGGCCTCGAGGCGGCCCTCACTGTTGCCCAGGGCGTGGCAGACCTGGCTGCGGTCCAGCCACAGCTTGGCGAGCAGGGGGAAGCGGCCGGTCGCCTCCCGGGCCAGGGCGTGGGCCTCCTCCTGCCGCATCAGGCCGGACAACTGCTGGATCACGACCGACCAGGCCTGCCACAGGTCGGGCCGGCTGTCGAGGATCCCTTCCAGGGTGGTGAGGAGTTCGACGTGGTCGTCGGGGTCGGTGTACACCTGTCGGGCCTGCTCGGTGAAGGTGACCAGGCCCTCGCCGGTGTGGGGCTGGCGGCGGAGTTGCTCGGCCAGGAAGGACAGGGCGGCCCGCTTCTCGCTCCGGCCGCGGCTGAGTTGTACCAGTTCGACGATCAGCGGCTCCTGGTCGATGTTGTGGCGCAGGGTGGCCCGGATCGATTCCAGGGCCCGGTCGGTCTGGTCGGCCCGCTTCTGGACCTGGGCCAGCACGGCGTAGTACCAGGGGTGTTCCGGCTCGAGGCGACCGCCGGCCTCGACGGCGGCGAAGGCCTCGTCGAACCGCTTGCGCTCGGCGAGGATCAGGGCCCGCTGGCGGAGAGCCCAGGCGTCCTCGGGGCACTCGGCGATCATGTCCAGGACGGCCCGGTCGGCGTCGGCCTGGGGGTCGCCGGAGAGGACCTCGGCCCGCAGCTTCAGGAGCGGGTAGTAGTGCGGGAACCTCTGGCACGCCTGGGCCAGGTGGGTGCGGGCGGCGGCGGGGCCGTCGGTCGAGGCGAGCAGCGCGACCAGGGTGCGGTGGGCGTCGGCCGACAGCGGGTCGAGCCTGACGACTTCCAGGTAGTAGGCGGCGGCGGCGGCGAGGTCCGGCTTGATGCGGGCGACGCGGGCGGCGGCCTTGTTCCAGACCACGGGCGGCACGAGCGGCTTGGCGGCGGCGAGGTCGGCCTGGGCCTCGGCGTGTCGGCCGGCGCTGGCCCGGCACTCGGCGCGGAACAGGAGCAGGTCACCGAGGGCGGCGGCCTCGGGTGTGCTCGACGAGGTGGGGGTCTCGCCGGCGGCGGCCGTCAGCTTCTTGATCGCCTGGTCGAGGGCGGCGTGGGCCTGTTCCGGCTCGTCGCGGTCCAGCAGGGCGTGGAACAGGGCGCGGGTGGCGGTCGGTGCGGGGACGGCGGCGCGGCCGGCCTTCTGCTGGAAGAGCCGCACCGCCTCGGGGACCTGTTCGGTAGCCCGGGCGGCCCGGAAGTAGGCGTCGGCGAACTGGTCCTCGCGGTCGTCGAGGGTGCAGGCGAAGCGGTACAGCTCGGTCGCGTCGGCGAAGCGGCGGTGTTCCCACCACTGGGTGGCGAGCAGGTAGTAGCCGGCGGCGGCCCCGGGGCGGTTGCGGATGGAGCGGCGGAGCAGGCGGGCGACCTCGGCCTGGCGGTGCGGCAGCGGCAGCAGTACCTGGGCCAGGGACTGCACGACCAGGGAGTCGGCGGTGAGGCGGGAGCCCTCGGCCTCGAGCAAGGCGACCCGCTCGGGTATGCGGTTCAGCTCGCGGAGGACGGAGGCCTTGGCCACCACCCAGGTCGCCTCGTGCGGGTGGGCCTTGAGCAGTTCGTCGTAGAGGGCCAGCAACCGCAGCGGGTGGGCGTCGTAGCGGGCCAGGGCCAGTTCGGCGAAGCGGGTGAGGCGGTGGCCGGGGAAGCGTTCCCGCATGCGGTCGCGGGCCGCCACGGCGGCCGCCCGGTCGTGGGTGAGGAGCGGCTTCTGGACTTCGTAGAGGGCCTCGCGTGGCGGCCCCTCGGGCAACTCGGGCAGGTCGTCGAGTCGGCCGGCCTGGTCGGGGGGCACCAGGGCCAGGCAGCGGGGGCCGAACGGGCCGAACCGTTCGAGCAGGCTGTCGACGGGGGCCTCGGCGGGGCGGCGGTCGTAGCCCTCGACCAGGAAGACGCTGCCGCGGACGGGGTCGGCCCCGACACAGAGGCGACCCTGGGAGTAGCCGGCCTCGACCAGGGTGATGACGAACGGCACGCCGCGGGCGATGAGTTCGGAGGCGGCCGCGGCCGACAGCGTGAACTCGCGGCAGACCCAGCCGGCCCGCTCGGCATGGGCGCGTTCGGCGGCATCGGGCAGGCCGTCGTAGGGGGGGGTCCAGTCGGGGCCGAGCGGGGCCAGCTTGCAGCCCCAGTAGCGGGACAGCAGTTCGGTCAGGGGCGGGTTGCCGGTCGGGTCGAGGGGGAGAATGCGGCGGGGGGGGGGGGGGGACGCGGGCCGGGCCGGGTCGCGGTGCAGGGCCTCGAGGCGGGTGGCGAAGGCGTCGTAGAACTTGTCGTGGACGGCGCGGGCGTGGGCGGCGGCGGCGGCGTAGTCGCCCAGGAGGTAGAAGGTGTCGGCCCGGCGGGCGGCGAGCCAGGCGGCCGCCTCGGCCTCGATCATCGGCGAGAAGCGGGCGTAGCGTTCCAGGGTACGCAGGGCGTCGGTAGCGTGGCCCAGCTCGCTCTGAAGCAGGGCCAGTTGGGCGGTGACGAGGCTGCTCTCGATCTGGGCCTCGGCCTCGGTGAGGAAGTCGAGGGCCTGGCGTTCGCGGCCCAGGCGGACGAGCAGGTGGGCGACCGCCTGGATGCCGGGGCGGAACAGGGGCTGGATCTCCAGGGAGCGACGGGCGGCGGCCAGGGCGTCCTCGAGGCGGTCGGCCAGCTCGTAGACGCTGGACCGCTCGATGCAGGTCCAGGGCCGCCCCGGGGAGACGGCGTCGGCGCGGTTGAGCCAGCGTTCGGCCCGGTCGAAGTCGCGCAGGCGGGCGGCGATGAAGGCCGAGAGGGCCAGCCAGTCGCCCTGCAGTTCGGGAGAAGCCTCCGACCAGTCGGGGTGCTTGCGCATGAACTCCCAGGTCGCCAGCGGGCCGAACCGCTCCATGCGGTAGCGGGCGTGGTAGTAGATCGCCTCGGGGTGAGCCGGCGTGGCCCGGTAGGCCAACAGGTGCAGGCGGCGGCCGAGGGTGACGGCCCCGAGCTGGATGGCCAGCCGGCCGCCGAGCAGCCGGGCCGGCGTACCTTCCCACTGGCGGATCGGGCCGATGGCCTGGGCGGCCTCGTAGGCCCGCAGGTAGTACCCCTGCGAATACAGGTCGCGGATGCGAGCGATATCGGCGGGTGCGAGTTCCATGTCCGTCCGCTGCGGGTTTGCGGGACTGCCGGATGACGGGGTCCGACCACGGGATTCGGATCGGAGACGGAGACTCGGTACCCGGTGACCGGAACCCTCCCGGCCCTTCTCACTCTCACGCCTTCTCTTCCGGGTTGGACACCATCGACCGAGCCTGGGCTACGTTCGTTAAGTCCCTTCTCACTCTCACGCCTTCTCTTCCGGGTTGGACGCGGCGTCGGCCAGGGGGCCGAGCTGGCCGAGGATGTTACCCAGTTGTCCCAGGCGGATGCCGTAACGGTCCAGGAATTCGCCGAGGACGAATTCGTCGGTGATGTCGGCCTCGTCGGTCCCGTTGACCCGCTCGGTCAGTTCGCGGACCAGTGTCAGGTAGGCCCGCTCGAGGGTGGTTACGGCCTGCTTGCACGCCCCGCCGATGTTGGGGAACTCGTGCGACCAGCGGTTGAGGAACGCTTTCCAGCGGCCGCTCGTGTCGTGCTGGGCGAGCTGAGTCTTCAGCAGGGTGACGGTCTCTTGCTGAAGCCCGACCAGTTGCCGCAGCAGGGCGGTCACCTCGCGGACCGGGGGCGGCGGGGTCTCGGGTAAGGGGACGGCGGGCGGCGGCGCGACATAAATCGGTGCGTTCATCGCGGTATACCGACGGTTCGCGGAGAGGATGCAGAAGGATTATACAGCCCCTCGCCAACAGCACGAAGGTCCGGGGGGAGAAGGGCGACCGACGACGACGGGGAATGGCGAATGCGACGAGCGCGCCGCCCGAGGGGGGTTGGGGCGGCGCGCTCGCCTGAGGGGGTCAGCCGGAGGATCGACCGGATCGACGCGACTGCCGGGCGAGGGGGTTGGGGGGAAGCCCGGTCGGCGGAACGTCGTGCGGGGGGGCTCCGTCGGTGTCGGGCGGCCCGGGGGGAACCGCTCGACAGACGAGGGAAAAGCAGAGGGCGTGCCAAATCCCGGTCGTGGTCCGTTGCGGGGCGAGATCGGCCGGAATTCCCGTATCCCCACGCGATCGAGGAGGCGGAGGTCGGTCGCCCGGCCCGTCGGTCACGGCCTTTCCCAGCCGCGAGCGGTAAGTTTTACCCGTAAAGATTACCGGTAAGGATTACCCGAAGGATTAGCCGGCGGCGTCTCTGCTCACGTGCAGCCGGCGGCGTCTCTGTTCACGCTCACCCGGCGGGGTCGGCCCGCACCGCCGTTAGGGACCGACTTCAGGGGACGGGGCTGAACGGGACGGGGCTGAAGTGCCAGTGGGGGACGTAGGGGGGCAGTTCGCCGGCCAGGTAGGCGGCCTCCCCCAGCCCGTCCCTGAGCTTCTTCAAGGCCAGCCGCCGGTAGGTGACGTAGTGGAATTCGCACCGGGCGTCGCGGGTCGCGTCCCACAGCCGGTAGAGCCGTTCGTTCTCGCGGAGGACCTCGATGAGGGCGACGGCCCGGTCGGGTTCCCACAGCATGCGGTTCTCCAGGTGCCGCCGGAAGGCCCGGTTGAACTGGATGTAGTCGTCCAGCAGGCGACGGTCGGGAAGGCGGAGCGAGTCGGCCAGTCGCGGGGCGTCGGCGAGTTCGACCCGTCGTTTGCGGAGGAAGTCGAGGTCGGTCTGGAATTCCTCGGGCCTGGCGAGGACGTAGCGGGATTCGCGGGGGTCGAGGATCTCCCAGTCGGTGGCGACGGCCAGCAGGGCGGAGCGGACGAGCGGCCAGTGCTCGGGTGGCGGGGTCCGTTCCGGGGTGCCGACCGGGGCCGACAGCATGACCACGGCCAGGAACAGTTCCGAAGGGGACATGGTACTTCCTCCGAGTGGGGACGGGGCCGTGGGCGAGCGTCCGCCGGGACGGAACACGGGGGGCACGACCGATCGGAACGGCACGGTCGGTCGCGTCGGAGAGGGAACCGGGCGGCCCGCCGGGAGAAGAGGTTCCCCGGGTCGTGACACGAGCCGAGGAAGTGTTCGGCCCGGCCCGGCACTGCACTGCGGCTGGCACCGGCTGGCACCGGCTGGCACCGGCCACGGGTATCGGCTTCGGGTGAGGCCCGCCACGCAGCAGGTCGTCGGAACGACTCCCTACATCTGGCGTGCCACGGCGGCGATTTCCTGTCTCGGTCCGGCCCGCGGACGGCCACACGACCGGACCGCTCGGCGGCACCGTCAAGAACGTCAGACAGGCCGGGGCGATCGGGCCGCTCTCGGGGGGCCGGTCGGGCCGCTTCATCGGGTCGGCGTGGTGCGGCCGGGTGGCTCCTGCCCAAGAAACACGCAGGCCGTTGCGAATTGCGCGGGCAGTCGGCTAGTGCGGGGGACCGGCTCACGCGGACGGTCGGGACGGCCCCGGGCGGCGTCCCGCTGGGGTGGCCCCGGGCGACGACCTGACGGGTCGGCCCGGGCGGCGAGCTGACGGGACGGCCGGTGTCAACCGGGTGTCAACCGGGGTCAACCGGGCGTCATTCGTCCGGGAAGGCGGCGGGGCTCAGGCCCAGATCGACGATGCTACAGCCGGTGATGACGTTCAGACCCAGGCGGCGGGCCTCGGCCAGGACCTCGGGCGAGTCGGCACCGGGGTTCAGCCACACCTCGCCCGGGTTCTTCGAGGCGATCGCGGGCAGGACGGTCAGGCCGACGTGGGGCGGCAGGTACACGGTCACCCGGTCGAGACGATCGACGGGGATGTCGGCGACGGAGCGGTAGGCGGGGTGGCCTTCGACCGTCTCGGCGGTCGGATGGACGGGGAAGACGGTGAACCCGGCGGCGGCGTGGGCCCGGACCGACTTGTTGCCGAACTTGCGACGGTCGGGACCGGCCCCGACCACGGCGACGGTTCCCAGGCTCATCTCGCTTCGTCCGTGGGTGAGTGGGGGTGGCGCTGGGGCGGATCGATCGACCGTTATGATAGCAGGTCCGATCGCTTCGGGGTCGGCGGGTGCGGGACGGCGAGGGGGGTAGTGAGTGGGGCTGTGACTCGCCGGTCAAGACCGGGAGATGGAAGGGAGTGGCCGGGAGTGGCGGTCAGTCGCGGGGCGGGTCGTCGGACTTCAGGCCGACCGGCGGCCGGACCGGCGTCACCTTCACCCCGTGGATCGCTTCGTACACTTCTTCCCGGTGGACCGGCACGTCCTTCGGGGCCGCGATGCCGAGTCGGACCTTGTCTCCCCGGATCTCGACGACCGTGATCACGATGTCGTTGTTGATCACGATCGACTCATTTTTTTTTCTGGACAGCACGAGCATCGGTATCTATCTTTCGCTCAGTACTGAGGGAGGAACGGATTCCTCGCCTGCGACGGTCTTCCGGTGCCGGTTCCGCACGACCCCGGGGGTGTGGCGGGGGTCAATTGCCGGGCAGCCAACCCGATGTCGCCGGACCCGGTGGTGCGATTCGACACCCCGTCACGGCGGCACCCGGCCGCGGCCTCTCGCGCATCCCCCCACTACCCAGATACTTATCTCCACTGTAAAGCGGAGAAAGTTGTGCCGTCAAGGATCAATTCGTCTGGTGCCGGGTGTTTTTTGCCGAATTCCGGTCGGGTCGATCCGAGCGAAAGGAGTGCCCGTGCGGGGTAATCACCCCCCCGGACCGGTTGGCGTGCCGCCTCCCACGGACCCGGGCGACCACTCCCTCAGTCCGTAGTGAGCAGTGGGAGTCGGGTACCGGACCGGCTCGCGGGGTGCCAAGCCCGCTCGTCCGCTCGCGGCGTGCCAAGCCCGCTCGCCGGCTAATCCCCGACCCGGATGCTACGGCCGGCCTGAACCCGGACGTTATCGACCACCCGCTGGGGCCGCGCCCCGTTCGCCGGCACGACCCACACCGCGTAAGTTCCCGGTGGCACGAGCAGAGCGGCGCGGTATTCGCCCGCCGATTGCACGGCGACGTGGCCCTTCTCGCCGGGGCCGGGGTCCTTAACGTCGGTGATGACGATCTTCTCGGCCCGCGGCAAGTCGTCCCCGAAGACCTCGACCGTCCCGAGCACGTCCCCGGTCCGCAGTCGGTGGACAGTTCCCGGCTTGACGGTCAGACGGTCCAGCACGACGACCGGTAGGCCGCCCTTCGGCTTCACGACCACCTCGAACGGCCCGTCGTGCGGCAAGGGGATCGGGGCGTCGAACTTCGACCGTTCCGCGATCAGCAGCCGCTGCCCGTCCCGGGTGTGGAAGACGCTCACCGCTTCGACCGTCCCGAGTCCGGGGGTGGGAGAGACGAGCAGGGCACGGGAGGCGTCATCGGCCCGGCAGGTGAGCGGGGCCATCGCGAGGCCGAGCGCGGCCAACGCGGCGAGCGGGGCGTTCATGGCTGGTCCTCTGTCGGTCGCCAGGATGCGTACAATTCCGACGAACCGGACCCCCGATCGGATTCGGCCGGGAGCGATCCGGCTGCCCGGGCCGGTGGGGGGGCGTGGCACCGGCCCGGCCGGCGGAAGGAACCTGGCGGAGTATCCGGGGGCGTCACTCCCCGCTCGTCCCGAGGTGGCCACCGGGCCGGGCCGAGAAAAAGTCAGCCGCGTCAATGTTGAAAAGCCGGGCTAAGCCGAGCTAGGCCGAGCTAAGCCGGGCTAAGCCGAGCAAATTCGGAGAAACCGCTTCGGGCGGATTGCGGCGGCCGCCGGGCACGGCTAGATTGGCGGCAGCGTGACCCTGATATCTTGAGCCGCCCTCGTCCCGAGTCCGGGGCCGTCACGCCAACCGGCCGAACCGGACCACCCCGGCGGAGTTAGCCCGGAGTTAGTCCCTGGCACCGGTCCTCGTGGCCTCCCCTCCCGGTTCGGCCCGGTTCAGCAGACTCCCCTTGCCCCGCGTCACCGATGAGTTCCGACCACCCTGCCGAGGACAGCCCCGTGGGTTCCCGCCCCGTGACGCGGACGGACGCCTCGCCGTCGGGTCCCGGCCGCGACCACCCGCACGACCAGCCCCCCGACCAGCCCGAGGACAGCCGCACCGGAACCAGCGTCGCGGCGCTGAGGCGGGCCTTTCTCGACAGTCTCTATTACAACCAGGGGAAGTTCCCGGAGGTGGCCACCCGCAACGACCTGTACATGGCCCTGGCCCACGCCGTGCGCGACCATGTGATCCGGCGGGCGGTCAACACCTTTGAGACGTACTACCGGCTGTCGGCCCGCACCGTCTGCTACCTGTCGGCCGAGTACCTGCTCGGGCCGCACCTGGGTAACAACCTCATCAATCTGGGCCTGTTCGAGACGGCCCGGGAGGCGGTGGCCCCGCTGGACCTGGAGCGGCTGCTGGAACAGGAGGAGGAACCCGGCCTGGGTAACGGCGGGCTGGGCCGACTGGCGGCCTGCTACCTCGACTCACTGGCGACCCAGCAGATCCCGTCGATCGGCTACGGCATCCGCTACGAGTTCGGCATCTTCGATCAGGCGATCCGCGACGGCTGGCAGGTCGAGATGACCGACAAGTGGCTGCGGTTCGGAAACCCCTGGGAGATCGCCCGGCCCGAGATCGCCATACCGGTCGGCTTCGGCGGCCGCACCCACGCCAGCACCGATGCCTCCGGTCGCTACCGCGTCACCTGGGAGCCGGAACGGGTCGTCCTCGGCGTCGCCCACGACACGCCGATCCTCGGCTACCGGGTGGAGACGGCCAACCTGCTGCGGCTCTGGCAGGCCCAGGCCGTCGAGTCGTTCGACTTCCACGCCTTCAACCTCGGCGACTACTACCGCGCCGTCGACGAGAAGATCCGCTCCGAGAACATCTCCAAGGTCCTCTACCCCAACGACAACTCGGCCCAGGGCAAGGCCCTGCGCCTGCAGCAGCAGTACTTCTTCGCCGCCTGCTCGCTCAAGGACATGATCCGCATCTTCGGCCAGCGGGCCGCCGACCTGTCCCGCTTCCACGAGAAGTACGCCGTCCAGCTCAACGACACCCACCCCGCCGTCGCCATCCCCGAGCTGATGCGACTGCTCGTCGATGAACACGCCCTGGACTGGGAACCGGCCTGGGAGATCACCCGCAAGACCTTCGCTTATACCAACCACACCCTGCTGCCCGAGGCCCTGGAGACCTGGTCGGTGGAGCTGTTCGGCCGGCTCCTGCCCCGACACCTGGAGATCGTCTACGAGATCAACCGCCGCTGGCTCGACCGGGTGCGGACCGTCTACCCCGGCGACGCCGGCAAGGTCGAGCGGATGTCCCTGATCGACGAGCGGGGCGGCCGGTCCGTCCGCATGGCCCACCTGGCCACGGTCGGCAGCCACCGCGTCAACGGGGTCTCGGCCCTGCACAGCCGACTCCTCGCCCAGTCGGTGCTCAAGGACTTCGCCGAACTCGAGCCGCACAAGTTCTGCAACGTGACCAACGGCGTGACGCCGCGGCGCTTCCTGCTGCTCGCCAACCGGCCCCTGGCCGACCTCATCACCAGCGCCATCGGCGACCGCTGGCCGGCCGACCTCGAACAACTCCGCCGACTCGAACCGTTCGCCGACGACCCCGCCTTCCGCGCCGCCTGGCGGGCCGTCAAACAGCAGGCCAAGCACCGCCTCGCCGCCCTCGTGGCGGCCAAGGCCGGCGTCGCCGTCGATCCCACCGCCCTGTTCGACATCCAGGCCAAGCGGATCCACGAGTACAAGCGGCAGCACCTCAACATCCTGCACGTCATCACCCGCTACCTGCGGCTCAAGGACAACCCCACCGCCGCCGTCCAGCCCCGTCTGTTCCTCTTCGCCGGCAAGGCCGCCCCCGGCTACTTCCTGGCCAAGCTCATCATCCGGCTGATCCACGGCGTCGCCGAAGTGGTCAACGCCGACCCCGAGGTCAACGGCCGCCTCCGCGTCGCCTTCCTGCCCGACTTCAACGTCAGTTCCGCGCAAAACATCTACCCGGCCGCCGACCTGTCCGAACAGATCTCCACCGCCGGCAAGGAGGCGAGCGGCACCGGCAACATGAAGTTCGCCCTCAACGGGGCCCTCACCATCGGCACCCTCGACGGGGCCAACGTCGAACTCCGCCAGGCCGTCGGCCAGGACAACTTCTTCCTCTTCGGCCTGACCGTCGAGCAGGTCCAGCAGAAGTGGGCGAGCGGCTACTCGCCCGCCTCCGAACTGGCCGCCTGCCTTGAGCTGCGCCGCGTCATCGGACGTATCGCCGACGGCACCTTCTCCCGCGGCCACACCGAGCTGTTCGCCCCCCTCGTCGAGAACCTGACCCGCCACGACCCGTTCCTGGTCCTGGCCGACTACGCCGACTACGTCGCCTGCCAGGACCGCGTCGATGCCGCCTACGCCGACGCCGACGCCTGGACCCGCAAATCGATCCTCACCGTCGCCCGCTGCGGTTGGTTCTCGTCCGACCGGGCCATCCGCCAGTACTGTGAAACGATCTGGAACGTCAAGCCGGTCCGCCCCGGCGACGAGCTGGCGTGACCTGAAGTCTATCTGACAACCGGCGACCGGACGGTCGCCGCTCGCCGACACGCGATACGAGCCCGCAGCGCGAGCCAAGGCCACCCGCAGCCGTCACTTCGTCCGCTGCGGGTTCACGACCACCGGGACCAGGCCCGGCTCGGCCGCCGGCGGCACCTTCGGCCGGACCTGCTCCGCCAACTCGAACGGGTCGGGCAGCGTCACCCGCAGGAAGACCGCCGGGTCCGGCTTGACCCGGATCGGAGGCCCGGTGATGGCGGCGTGGCCGAGGTCGGCGGCCGGGTCGTCGAGACTCTCCCGTTCCGAGAACGGCCGGCCGAGCCGGGGCAGGGCCGGCGGCTTGCCCACGTCCGGGGCGCGGGTGTCGATGCCGGCGGCGATGGGGAAGGTCGGCCGGGCGGGCACGGCCTCGGCCCCGCTGCCCAGGTCGATCGGCACCCGTTCCCGGGGCGGCAACGGGCGGACCCGACCGGCCGGGGAGGGCCACACCGGCGGCAGCGTGTGCCGGACCGGCGGCGTCGCCTCGGGGTCCAGCAGCCGGCCGGGAATGGGCCGCGGCTTCGGGGACCTGCCGAACCGCTCCGGCGACGGCAGCGCCGGCAGGTCCGGGGCCACGGCCCGGGCCACGACCCGTCCGGCCAGATCGGCCGGGTACTCGAACCCGGGCGAGGGGGCCGGTGGCTCGGGCAGCGGTCGCTCTTCCGGCCGGGCCGCGATCGTCGGAATCGGTGTCGGTCTGACCACCGCCGCTTTCCCCTCCGCTGCCGGGTCCGCTGCCGGGGACGCCCCCGGATCGCTGACCACTACCGCGACCGCTATCGGGCCGGCCGGTGGCTCTCCATCCGGTCGCCGGGCACATCCGATCGCGGCCAACGCCACGAGGAGTACGAAACGCATCATCGGTCGCTCTCGTTCGGGTTTCGGTCGGCACAGCCGGCTCACTTCGGCCCGGGGACCTCGATCACCAGCTTCAGGGGGCTGCCCTCCTTGGGTAGCGCGGCCGGGTTCACGTCCAGCTTCAGGAACTTCTCTTCCTTCATCGTCCAGGTCGTCTGGAGGACGGTCTCGTCGCTGACCGGGAAGAGCACGATCAGGCTGCCGGTCAGGTCGGCCCCGTACTTCTTCTCGTCGGGCTTGTTCGGGTCGGGGGCGGTCATCACGGAGCCGGTGAAGACGAACTCCATCTTCGGGGCGGGCTTCTTCGTCTTCGGGTCCCAGAGGACCTTATCCAGGGTCAGGCGTTTGCTGCCGCCGGCCCCGTCCGGCACCTCCAGGAAGACGTTCACCTTCGGCCCCTCGGCCTTGGCCCCCTCGCCCTTGGCGGGCTTGCCGGGCTTAAGCCCGAGCGACTCCAGGCCCTTGTGGACCTCGGACGGGTTGACGTCGATCGACACCACGATCTCGTGGGCCTTCTTGCCCTTCGGTGCCCCCCAGCCGGCGATGAGTTCGATCGGGTACACCTGGTCCAGGTTGGGGAGCTTACGGGGGGCGACCTTACAATCGACGGTGACGGTCCGCTTGACCGGATCGACGGTCACGCCCGTCGGGGCGGCGGTCTTGTCCGGGGCGGCGGACTTGTCCTGGGCGGCGGACTTGTCCTGGGCGGCGGTGCCGGCGGCGAGGGCGGCGAGCAGGCCGAGAGGGAACGCCAGACGCATCGTGAGGGACTCCGGATCGGTTGGGTTACTTCGTGCCGAGGCAGACGACGACGGTCTCCTTGCCGGCGTAGGGGCCTTCAAGGTTACAGGTGGCGACGACGAGTTTACCGTCGTGGACGATCACCCCGCCGTAGACCATGCCCGGGCCGCCGCCCGCCTTCGCCAGCGGGAAGGTCCACTTCGGCAGTCCGGTCTTCAGGTCGAGGGCGTGGACGGTGCCGCTCAGGTCGGCGACGTAGACGACGCCGGCGGCGACCGCGGGCGGGGCGAAGATCGGCCCCTTGGCGTCGTAGAGCCAGGCCCGTTCGCCGTCGGCCGTCTTGAAGGCCCGGACCTTGCCGTCGGTGGCGGTGGTGACGGCCAGGCCGTCGCTGACGGCGGCACAGCCGAGGATGCCGCCGCTAGGGATTTCCTTGCGCCACCTCAGCTCGCCGGTCTTCAGGTCCAGGGCCGTCAGGTCGCCCTTGGCCCCCTTGAGTTCCTTGTAGTAGTAGCCGATGGAACTCCCGGGCACGACGGCCAGGTCGCCGGCCACGGTCGCACCGCCCCAGGGGTTGTAAACGAGCTCCCGCTTCCAGAGGGTCTCCCCGGTCCGGGCGTCGAGGGCGTACAGGGCGCGCTCACCGACCTTCTCCTTGTCGAGGAACGAGGTGGGAACCAGGAGGGTGTCGCCGGCCAGGTTCAGGGCGGCGTCGACGTGCCACTTCTTTTCCCCCTTCTGCCACAGCTTCTTGGGGGCGAACTTGAGGAGTTGGCTGTCGTCGGGGGGCAGGGCGAAGTCGTCCTTTTTGGCCTTGGCCTCCTCGTAGCGGGCGACCAGTTCCTTCCACCGGGCGTCCTGTTTTTTGGTGACGGCGGCGAGGTCGAACTCCTGGCCGTCGAGGATGGCGGTGTCGAGGGCGACGCACAGGACGCCGGCGGCCCCGCCGCCGATGTAGACGCGGTTGCCGGCCACGACCGGGGAGCCTTCGAGGTGGATCAGTTCGCCCGGCAGGGGCAGTTGCCAGAGCGGCTTGGAGGTGGCGGCGTCCAGCAGGTGGAGGACGCCGCCGGAGTCCTGGTGCATGCCGTCACCGAACACCAGCAGCCCGCCGGTCACGGCCGGGGAGCTGACCGAGGCGAGCTTCAGGTACGGGGCCGACTTGGTCCACAGCGGCACGGGCGGGGACTTGCCGGCGAGCGGCAGGACGGAGATCGTCGGCCGGTTGAACGGCCCGATGCCGGCGAGGTAGACGGCGTCACGGAGCGGCACCGGGGAGGCGACGAAGTGGTCCTGCGACCTGAGGACCCAGAGGACGGCGGGGGTCTCGGGACCGGGCTTGCCGTCGGTGTTGCCGGTGCGCTGCGGGTTGCCGCGGTAGGTGGCCCAGGGTCCCGGGTCGGCGGCGGGGGCGGGACCGGAGAGGGCGACGAGTACGAAGATGGAATACAGCAGCCGTGATCCCCACATCGCGTGGCACTCCTGAAGGTGGCTCACGGCGACCTCACGGTCGGCCGCTCGCCGTTGGGCCGTCCCAACCCCGTTCCGGCGGCCGGGCCGCTCGCCGTTGGGCCGTCCCAACCCCGTTCCGGCGGCCGGGCCGCTCGCCGTTGGGCCGTCCCAACCCCGTTCCGGCGGCCGGGCCGCTCGCCGTTGGGCCGTCCGAACTGCGTTCCGACGGTCGGGCCCGCGGGTCGCGGTCAGTCCACCGTCACGTTCAGGGGGGTCTGGGCGACGGTCAGTTGCTTGGAGACGGCCCGCCCGTCGGTCCCGACGAGTTCCAGTCTATACGAGCCGGGGGCGAGGACGAACCGGGGGGCCAGGCCGCTCTGTCCGCCGCGGCCGTCGCCGCCGGCCACGAAGGAGGTGGCCACGGGCTGGCCGGTGGCGTCCAGGACGACGACCTTGCCGCCGCACAAGCCGGCCGTGCCGTTGAGGGTAACGACCACGGGGGTCTTCGGCCCGCCGGGGGTCTGGACGCCGAACAGGACGGACGATTCCTGGCCCTCGTTGGCCAGGACGAGGTCGAGTTGGCCGTCCCCGTTCAGGTCGGCGAGGGCGGCGGCCCGGGAGTTATAGACCTTCTGTGTCAGTCCGATGTCACTCGACTTGTCGGTGAAGGTGCCGTCGCCGTTGTTGCGGAAGTACAGGTTGGGGCCGCGGAGTCGGCAGACGACGAGGTCGGGCCGGCCGTCGTTGTCGAAGTCACCCCAGGCGGCGGCGACGGCCCCGGGGACGGGCCGGGCCAGGTCGCCGGCGGCGGCGGTCACGTCGGTGAACTTGCCGGTCCCGTCGTTGCGGAACAGCTTGCAGGTGCCGTCGGCCTGCGGGACGAAGAGGTCGGCGTGTCCGTCGCCGGTGAAGTCGCCGAGGGCCGGGCCGACCTTGCCGGTCTGGTAGGCGATGCCGGAGTCGGGCCGGTGCAGGAAGCGACCGCCCTGGTTGACGAAGAGCAGGCCGCTGCCCGCGCCGTAGAGGAAGTCGGGCTTGCCGTCGCCGGTGAAGTCGGCCACGACGAGGGAGTCGCCCTTGAGTTCGGCGGCCGGTCCGTCCGGGCCCAGCCCCCAGGCAGCGGTCACGTCCTCGAACCACGGACCGCCGGGGCCGTCGCCGTAGCCCAGGCTGAAGCTGAAGGCGTGCGGCTGGTCGGTGTTAGTCATCTTGACGAGGAGGGTGTTGCGGCCGGGGTCGAGCTTGAGGCTCAGGGCGACCGGTTCGGGCTTGTGGGCGGCCTCGGCGTAGACCTTCTGGCCGTTCACCCAGACGGTCAGGTCGTTGCCGCTGGTGAGGGTCACGGGGACTACGCCGGGGGCGGGCATGTCGAGTTCGCGGTACAGGTAGGTCGCGCAGTTCTGGCCGAACTCGGACAGGTCGTGGCGTTCCCCGTCCTTGTAGTCCTTCTTGGCCCAGCGGACGGGGATGTCCCGCTTGCCCTTGTATTCCTTGTTCGGGTTGAACTTCTCGGTCTCGACGGGGAAGGCGGTCTTGAAGTTGTCGGCGGGGTTGGGGGCGCGGAACATGCCGATGGCGTGCCAGTCGCCGAGTTTGGGCACGACGAGTTTGGGCGCGTCGGCGCGGACGTTCCTGTAGAGCCGCAGGCCGTGGAAGCCGTTGGCCAGCAGCAGGTCGGGCTTGCCGTCGCCGTCGAAGTCGCCCCAGGCGGCCGAGGTCAGGTTGTAGCCGGGCTCCCGCGGCAGGCGGTGGGTGGCGTCGCGGAACTGTCCTTTGCCGAGGTTGACGAACAGGCGGGGTCCGCTCGGGGTGGCCAGGAACAGGTCGGGCTTGCCGTCGCCGTTACAGTCGGCCCAGACGGCGGCGCGGGCCCCGCCGGTCAGACCGGGCAGGGTGATTTCCGAAAAGCCGTCCCCGCCGTTCTGCAGGAGGCTGACGCGGTTGGCCCCGCACAGGCAGATGTCGAGCTTGCCGTCGCCGTCGAAGTCGATGGTGGTGACGGACTGGGCCTCGGCGTCGAGCCGGGTCAGGCCGGCGTAGCGGTCGAAGCCGGCCATGCCGCGGATGGCGACGATCTCCTCGCCGCCCCAGCCCACGAAGTCCCGCTTGGGGTTGTAGTCGAGGTTCTTCAGGCTCGTCTTCATCCGCTGGATGCGGGCCGTCTTCTTGTGGATCGCTTCCTTGTCGCCGTCGACCATGCAGGGCACGATGACCTCCTTGCCGTCCATGATCTCCTGACAGATGCCGGGCAGCTTGTCGACCTTGCCGGCGTAGCTGCGGAGCAGGTACGGCTCGCCGTGGGACATGCCCCACCAGTCGCCCTGCGGGTAGGCCTGGTACCAGGTCACGCCGATGTACGTCTCGCTGGCCCCGCCGTTGTGGAAGAAGACGGCCTGCTTGCCGACCTCGGCCCACTTCATGATCTCTTCCCACTCGCCGGGCCGCAGGCCGCCGCGGCCGATGTTGTGCTTGATCTCGGTCTGCGGGTGCTTGCCCTTTATGTCCTGCAGCTTCTGGTAGATGATCAGGTTCTTCTCCCGGTCCACCTTGGTCACCTGCATCAGCACGATGTTGGTGGACTGCCTGATGACATCGGCCAGGGTGATCGGCACCTCGACGTAGCCGCGAGCCGGCTCGGGCAGGGCCAGGAAGAGGCCCGCGGCGATCACGGCGACGGCCCGTACCCGGCGGAGAAGTTGACGGTCGGTCATGGTCATGGCCTCAATGAGACACGGCGTCGGCGGGGGATGACCGGCGGCGTCCGGGAGCGCTAGCCGACGGCGGCGGCTCGGCGTTACCTCCGGCCGGGTGAGTCGTGCCGCGGCG
>Ga0308417_1000366_pt1 | contig 33861 bp, 33 predicted proteins | sample HotsprSampleOS65_FD_203528 | JGI IMG/M metagenome (GOLD analysis project Ga0308417, IMG submission 203528) | Hot spring phototrophic mat microbial communities from Octopus Spring, Yellowstone National Park, Wyoming, United States - 20090730_OS65 ...
CGGCGCTCCAGCAGTTGCTGGCGCAGTTGGCCAGTCCGATGCCATACGACCTGGAGCAGACCGATCTGAGCGAGTACCGCCAGCTCCAGCCGCAATGGCAGGATTGGACGCGCGTGCGCGAGCTGTGTGCGGACATCGCCGCCGACATCCTCAAGGGGCTTTGAGCGCGGTCTGTTCCCCCGTCGCAGCCGATGCTATCCTATCGGCCCCTGCTGGTTCCCGCCGCGTGGCGGGCCGGCGGGTGAGCACAGGAGTATCTGTCGTGATCAAAGTGGCCATGATCGGCGCGGGCAGCGTCGTTTTCTCAAAGAATCTCACCGGTGACATCCTTTCCTTTCCCGAGTTCAAGAATGCGACGATGTCCTACATGGACATCGACAAAGACCGCCTCGAAGTGGGCGCGGCGCTGTGCCGCAAGGAGGCCAAAGCCCTGGGCGCCAATCCCAAGATCGAGGCGACGCTGGACCGCCGCCAGGCCCTGCGCGACGCCGACTTCGTCATCAACATGGTCCAGATCGGCGGCTTCGACTCCACCCTCGTGGACTTTGAAATCCCCCGCAAATACGGCCTGAAGTTCACCATCGCCGACACCACCGGTCCTGGGGGTCTGTTCCGCGCCCTGCGCACCTATCCCATGCTCCGGGGCCTGTGCCGCGACATGGAGGAGCTCTGCCCCCGGGCCACGCTCTTGAACTACACCAACCCCATGAGCATGAACATGCAGACCATCACCCGTACCAGCGGCGTGAAGTCTGTGGGCCTGTGTCACAGCGTGCAGGGCACCTTTGAGCGGCTCATGAAATACATCGGTGAGAAGCCGGAGGAGGTGACCTTTCTCTGCGCCGGCATCAACCACATGGCCTTCTTCCTGCGCCTGGAGAAAAACGGCGTGGACCTGTATCCGCGGCTGTTCGAGGCGATGAACGACCCGGTCCACAAGGAGACCAACAAGGTGCGCTTCGAGCTGATGCGGCGCCTGGGCTACTTCGTCACCGAGTCCAGCGAGCACAACGCCGAGTACTGCCCCTGGTTCATCCCGCGCGGCCAGGAGGTGATCGAACGCTTCGCCGTGCCCATCGACGAATACCTGCGCCGCTGCGACGGCATCGTCGAGGAGTTCGAGCGCATGAAGGCTCTGGCAAAGACCGACGAGCCGATGGATGTGCAGCGCAGCAAGGAGTACGGCAGCCTGATCATCCACAGCATCGTCACGGGCACGCCGCGCGTCGTCTACGGCAACATGCCCAACCGCGGTGCCATCTCCAACCTGCCGGCCAACGCGATCACCGAGGTGCCCACACTGGTGGACCGCGCCGGCCCTCAGTTCACCACCGTCGGCGAGCTGCCGCCGCAACTGGTCGCCTATGTCATGCCCCACATCCAGCAGCACGAGCTGTTCATCCGCGCCGCCATGGAGGGGCGCCGCGATCACGTCTACCAGGCCGCCATGTTCGACCCGCTGACGGCCGCCAGTCTGACGCTGGACCAGATCGTGCAGATGTGCGACGAGCTGATCGCCGCGCACGGCTTCGAGGACGAGGGCGGCTACCTGCCGCGGCTGGATACGAAGAAGACGCTGGTCCCCACCAGCGGCAAGACCTTCGGCCGGGCCGACTTCAAGGCCCTGCACGCGAGCTGGAATGCGCGCAAGCCCAGGAAGGGGGCGGAGAAGTTGTACTGAGAGGGTTCCCGGTTCGCGCGTTCCGGAGGGCGAGCCTCCCGGCGGGCCCGTAGCCGTCCGGCTATCTGGCGATGGCCACGAATCGTGTGCGGCGCCGGCAGGCGCCTGCGCTCGCTTCAACACGGCCGCCGTGCGGCCGCTATGCGCATGGGACAGGAGGCGCTGATGACGATGGATGCGAACGGAGCGGCCCTGCGCCGGCGCGGCCGCGGTGTTGTCCTGATGTGGGCCGTCTTCGCGGCGGCACTGGCGGGGTGTGTGGCAACGGCGCGTGCGGCTGCGCCGACGGGCACCGGCGACGACCCCGCCGTGCGCGAGCTGGCCGCCGAGGTGGCCAACCACGGCTGGATTGTCTTCGCGGCCAGGTCGGCGGCGGGAGACTATGACCTGATGCTCTGCCGTCCGGACGGCTCGCGGCTCCGCAACCTCACCAACACGCCCGACTTCAGCGAGTTCGGCGCCCGCTTCTCGCCCGACGGCACGCGGTTGCTGTATCGCCGCCTGCCACGCGGGCAACCGATCAATCACGACCTGTGGGGCCAGTTCGGCACGCTGGTGGTCGCCAACGCCGATGCCTCGAATCCGGTGGAACAGGGCCGCGCCGGCGAGTACCCCTGGGCGTCGTGGGGCCCCGACGGCCGCCAGTGGGCCTGTCTGTACCGGCGCGAGGGGGTCATTCGCATCATCGACGCCCAGACCAAACAGGTCGTCAGGGAGCTGCCCAATTCCGGCATCTTCCAGCAGCTCTTCTGGTCGCCCGACGGCAGGCGCCTCTGTGGCACCGCCAACGTGGCCGGCCAGGACTGGAACATCCTGAGCATCGATCTGGCCAGCGGCCGGCCGACGCTGCTGTCGCGTCAGCTCAACTGCACGCCGGACTGGTTTCATGACTCGCAGCGGGTAATCTACTCCAATCGTCGTCCGGGGCTGGCGGACGGCTACGGTTTCACCATGCTGATGCAGGCCAGCGTCGACGGCACGCAGCGCACGCTGGTGTACGCCGAGCGCGACCGGCACGTTTACTTCGGATGCCTCTCGCCCGACGACAAGTACGTCATCTTCTCGCTCCTGCCGCAGGATGGCGGAATCGAGGCACCCATGGCACTGATCCGCATGAGCGATACGCCGATTATCGTCGGCGGCGCCAGGGGCTATCCCGAGCTGGAGGCGCTGTACCCCGGCTCGAAGAAAGGCCCGGTGCTGCGGCTCGGCAACGTTCCCGAGGGCTTCGAGCCCCACTGGACCGCCGCCGATCCGGCTGCCGGCCGCGCGGGCCAGGACAAATGAAGCACCTGTGGCCGACCATCCCGCTGCTGCTGGTGGCGCTGCTGGGCGCCGCCCCGGCCACGGTGCCGACGACCGCGGCCACCAGGCCGCTGGACGCCGAGGCGCTGCGCCTCGCCGAGGAGGTGCGCGAGCTGGGGTGGATTGTCTTCTCAGCGCGATCGGCGTCGGGCGACTTCGATCTGTTCGTCGCGCGCCCCGATGGCTCCGAGCTGCACCAGATCACCCGGACGCCGGACTTCGATGAGCTTGGCCCGCGCCTCTCGCCTGACGGGACGAAACTGATGTACCGCCGGCTGGCCAGGGGCACGCGCGTCGACCACGTCCACTGGGGCAGCTTCGGCTCGCTGATGATTGCCGACGCCGATGGGTCGAATCCGCGCCCACTGGGGCGGGATGGTCAGTACCCCTACGCGACGTGGGGTCCGGACAGCGCCCATATCGCCTGCCTCTACCGCCGCGAGGGGCGCATCCGCGTCTTCGATCTGGAGGGCGGCAAGCCGCTGCTGGAACGCCCGCGGCTGGGTATCATCCGACAACTGGTCTGGTCGCCCGACGGGCGGAGCTGGATCGGCTCGGCCGAGTTGGACGGACTGGACTGGAACATTGTGTTGATCGACATCGAGACGGGCTGGCGGAGGCTGCTGTCGCGCGGGCTGGCCTGCACGCCGGACTTCATTCCGCCCGACGGTATAGACGTGCTCTACTCCTGCGGCAACGGCCAGGAGCGCGATGGCGGATGGGTTGTGCTGATGCGCGCAGACACACACGGTCTGAGCCGCGAGCTGGTGTATGCCGAGCGCGGGCGGCACATCTACTATGGCTGCGGGTCGCCGGACGGCAGGTACGTCATCTTTTCCCGTCGCGAGCGGAACATGGGCGCCATCGAGGGTCCGATGGCCATCGTGCGCCTGGCGGATGCCCCCATCATCGTGCCCGGCGGCAGCCGCTTCGACCAGATGATGCGCGCTGAGTTTGGCGAGGCCCGCCCCGGTCCCGTGCTGCACCTGAGCGCCCTGCCCGCGGGGTTTGAACCGCACTGGACCGCGGCCGACGCAGGCCCGTCCAGCTCGACGCCCGACGAAGCGCCGACGACGAAGCCCGGCGAACGGCCGGCCGAAACCGAGCTGGATGGGTGATCGAGGATACCATGCGATCCTGTATCTGCACGTTGTGTCTGTTGCTGTGGGTTATGGCGGCCGCCGCCGCGGTCGGCGCCGAGCCCCAGACATCGCCGGTCGATCCGGTGGCGAAGCTCGCCGAGGAAGTCAAGTCGCTGGGATGGATCGTCTTTTCGGCGCGATCGGCATCGGGGGACTTTGATCTTTACCTGTCGCGGCCGGATGGCTCCGACCTGCGCCGGCTGACCGACACGCGCGAGTATCATGAGCTGGGTGGCCGCTTCTCTCCCGACGGGACGAAGATGCTGTACCGGCGGCTGCCGCGGCGCGTGCGCTTCGACCACACGGAATGGGGCGCACTCGGCGAGCTGGTGCTTGCGGATGCCGATGGTGCCAATCCCGTCGTCCTGGGCGCCAATCGCCAGTTTCCCACCGCCACCTGGGGACCCGATGGAAAGCAGATCGCCTGTCTGCACATCCGCGAAGGCGTCATCCGCGTCTACGACCTGACCACGAAGGCGATGGTCATGGAGCGCCCCCGGCAGGGCATCTTCCGCCAGCTCTCCTGGTCGGCCGACGGGCGGGCCTGGGTTGGATCGGCCGACGTGGACGGCCTGGACTGGAACATCGTGAGCATCGACATCGCCACCGGCCAGCGGACGCTGCTGTCGCGCGGCACCTGCTGCACGCCCGACTGGGTGCAGGGCGGCTCGCAGCGGGTGGTCTATTCGCACGGGCAGGGTCTGGAGCGCGACGATGGCTGGAACGTCATCATGGTGGCAACGGCCGACGGAAAGAGCCGCAGCCTCCTGTATGGCGAGCGCGGGCGCCACATTTACTACGCCTGTACCTCGCCCGATGCACAGTACGTCATCTTTTCGCGGCGGCTGCGCAATGACGGACCTGCAGAGGGCGAGATGGCCATCATCCGCATGGCCGACGCGCCGATTGTGGTGGGGGGCACGGAATCGTACGATGCGCTGATGCGAGAGCAGTATGGCGCGTTCAACAGCGGTCCGGTGCTGCACCTGACCCGGCTGCCGGCCGGCTTCGAGCCGCACTGGGCCGACGCCAAGGTGGGGGCGCGGCCATGAGCCGGGAGGTTGGCGGCGCGGCGCCGGCGGGGGGGCCGTCGGCGGCGCGCGGGCTGGCGGTGATCGCAGCGTTGGTGCTGGGCACATGGCTGCTGGCGCGAGCTGGCGACGATGGCGCCGATCCGACCGTCCGCACGGCGGGGCGCATCGAAGTCACCGCCCGCCTGGTCGAGTGCCCCGCGCGATTTCCCGACCGGGGCGCCTATCGCTACGTCTATGTCCTGCGGTATGTCGTTCTGGAAGTTCATCGTCCCGATCCCGCCGGCAAGTACCCTTTGAAATCCGGCGACGAAATCTTCGTCGGCCACTATCAGCCCTTTCTCCCGCGCGACCGCATCAAGGACGAGAACTGGCCCGAGGACGAGCCTCTGGGCGGACGTCTGACGCGCTTCGTCGCGGGCGAGGCGCATCGCATGGCGCTGGACTACGAGCTGGCCAATCTGGCGCCGGCGGGCGTGCTTGACTACTGCTATCCCCCGCGGGTCAACCGTTTCTTCGCCATCTGGACCAACCCAACGGCCAGATGAGGCGAATCGGGTGATCGGGCCATCGGGTGATCGAAAGGATGTGCGGATGCCGATTTCGCGATTGACGGAAGGGAGCCCGCCCGGGACCTGACGGCCGGCTTACCAAATCCAAAATCGAAATCCAAAGTCGAAAATCCAAAATCGAAAACGACATAATGGTCTTCTCCTCCCACATCTTCCTGTTCTACTTCCTGCCGCTGGCGCTGCTGGTCTACTACAACCTCCCGTACCGCTGGCGCAACGCCTTCCTGGCCCTGGCCAGCTACATCTTCTATGGCTGGTGGCGGCCGTGGTTCGTGCTGCTGATGATGACCTCGACGGTGCTGGACTGGTTCTGGGGGCGGGTCATCGCCTCGGCGCGCTCCGGGCCGCTGGCCCGAAGGCTGGCGGTGGCCGCCTCGGTCGTGGGCAACCTCTCCATCCTGGGGTTCTTCAAGTACTACATGTTCTCGGCCGAGAGTCTCAACACGCTGCTTTCGCTTGTCGGCGCCGAGACTTATGCCGTCCTGCGCGTCACGCTTCCCATCGGCATCTCCTTCTACACGTTCCAGACCATCAGCTACGTCGTCGATGTCTACCGTGGCGACGCCAGGGCCGCCCGCTCCCTCGTCGACTACGCCTGTTTCGTCTCGCTCTTCCCCCAGCTCATCGCCGGCCCGATCATCCGCTATCACACCGTGGCCGAGCAGTTGACCGGCCGCGAGCACACGCCCGAGCGCTTCGCCTCGGGCGTGGCCATCTTCATACTGGGCCTGGGCAAGAAGGTGCTGCTGGCCAATCCCATGGGCGAGATGGCCGACGCCGCGTTCGGCGCGCACGCCCCGATGGCGATGGACGCGTGGGTGGGCGTGACCGCCTACGCCATGCAGATCTACTTCGACTTCTGCGGCTACTCGGACATGGCCGTGGGGCTGGGGCGGATGCTGGGCTTTGAGTTCATCAAGAACTTCAACGCCCCGTACCGGGCCGACAGCATTACCGAGCTGTGGCGACGATGGCACATCTCCCTGTCCACCTTCCTGCGCGACTACCTGTACATACCCTTGGGCGGCAACCGCAAGGGCCCGGCGCGCACCTATCTGAACCTGGCCATCGTCATGCTCCTGGGCGGGCTGTGGCACGGAGCGCGCTGGACATTTGTGCTCTGGGGCGCCTACCACGGCCTGCTGCTGGCCTACGAGCGATGGCGCGGCCGCGACCGCCCCGGCATCCTCCCGCGGGCGGCGGGCGTGGCGTTCACGTTCCTACTGATGCTCTGCTCATGGGTCCTGTTCCGATGCGAGGATCTGCCCTCGGCCATCGCCTACTACGGCGCCATGTTCGGGCTGGCCCAGCCCGCGGCCGCCGCCCCGCTGCTGGCGGGCGAGCTGTATACGCCCATGCACCTGGCGCTCCTGGGGTTGTGTCTGGTTCTGGTTTTCCAGCCCCTCCAGGCTCACGACTGGGTCTGCCGCGGCCGCCAGTCCTGGCTGCGTGCCGCCATCCTGCTGCCGCTGTTCGTGCTGGCCCTGGCCGCCATGTTCAGCCAGGCGTTTCAGCCGTTCCTCTATTTCCAGTTTTAGGAGGCCGCGTGAGAGAGCGAACATGGCCTGGCGAGTGGATGCTGATCGTCGGCTTTGTGGCGATCATTGGAAGCGTGCCGCTGGCGCAGATAGCGCTGGAACTGGCTCGCGGGCAGCGCGTACGGTTCACCGAGGTGTTTTGCCAGGCGCCGACGCCCGCCAACCTGCGGCAATACGAGCGCGGGCTGGAAGAGAGCTCCTGGGCGCAGCAGACGCTGCGTCCCGTCTATCAGCGCGTGCTGTGGGAGGCATTCGGCCACACGACGGCCGACGCGATCGCGGGTCTGGACGGCTGGATGTTCTATCGGCCGGACGTGCGCTACCTTCTGGAGCCGCATTTGCGCGAGCCGCCGCCGGAAGATGGGACGTGGGTGCGGAACGGCCGGGCGGAGCTGCGGCGCCAGAGCGTGGTGCGGGCGGTGGTGCGCTTTCGCGACCAGCTTGAAGAGCGGGGCATCCGCCTGCTGGTGGTGCCGGTGCCGGGCAAGCCCGGTGTCTATCCCGAACACCTCACGCGGCGTGTCTCCGACGCGCTTCCGGCGCATGGCCTGCCGAGCAAGCTGTTTATCGACCGACTGCTCAACAACGCCGTCGACGTTGTCGATCTGCCCTTCGAGACCATTCGCAAGCGCAAAGAGGACGAGCCGCCGCTGTACCTTCAACAGGACACCCACTGGAGCCCAGAGGGCGTGCGCCGGGCCGCCCATGTGGTGTCCGAGGCCGCCAGGCAGCTATTTCCTGACATCAAGCCGACGCGGCGGCTGCAGACGCGGACAGTGCGGGTGACGCGTTTCGGCGACATCCCGGAGATGGCCCGCGCCGCGGGACTGAACCTGCCGCGCGTGGGGCAGACGATCGAGTGCCGGCAGGTGATCGACCAGCAACTGCTGAGCATCCACGGAGGGTTGCTCATCCCCGACGACACCCAGCGTCCCGGGACCTTCCGTTACCCCGGCGGCGGCGCGGAGATTCTGCTGTTGGGCGACAGCTTCTGCCGTATCTATCAACTGCCGGAACCGCCGTCGCTGGGTGAGCTGCCCGCGCCCGCGACGGCGCCGACGACCACCTCCACTGCGCCGGCGGCGACGCGCCCGGCCGGTGGCGGGCCGGTTCTCCTGCCCGGCTCAGCCGGATTCCTCTCGCACCTGGTGCTCGGTCTGCGGGCCCCGGTGGATGCGATCATCAGCGACGGCGGCGCGTCCACCGACGTGCGCCGGACGCTGAACATGTACCCGGAGATCCTGGAGAACAAGAAGCTGGTGATCTGGGTCTTCGCCGAGCGCGACATCATGCTCGGCAGGGCGGGCTGGCAGGATGTCGATCTGCCGGTCGATCTGTCCCGCGTCGGCGCGCCCTGATCCGGCTCTGTGTCGCTCCCCTTCGTCGCTCCGTCGCTTCGTCGCTTCGTCGCCCCGCCTTGCAACTGGCAAGTTCCGCGCGGCGTGTCTACCGTATCGGCATGGTGATGTAACAGCTCGGCTGGAGGTCAATGTGAAACCCGTTTATGCGATTCTGTTCGGCGGTTCGGCCAGCACCTCGTGGATGGGCGAAGCAGCGCTGGGCGCCTTGCGCATCTTCAGCGGCCTGGCCCTGGCCCTGGCCCACGGCTGGGGCAAGCTTCCGGTCTCGGCCGACTTCGTTCAGTTTGTCGCCAGGATGGGCTTCCCGCTGCCTGCGTTCTTCGCGTGGTCGGCCGCGCTTTCCGAGTTTGTCGGAGGTCTGCTGCTGGCGGCGGGGCTGTGTACCCGCCCGGCCGCGTTCTTCGTGGCGGTGACGATGTCGGTGGCGGCGTTCATCGTCCATGCCGATGATCCGTTCGTTCGCAAGGAACCGGCGCTGCTGTTCCTCATGGTTGCGCTGATGTTTCTGTTTCACGGCGCCGGCCGCGTCAGCGTTGACGCTCTGATCCGACGCCTTGCCCGACTGGGCAGGTGAATACGCATGGAACGCTCGAGCGGCGCAGCAGCCGCGGCAACGCGTTTTGTTTTCTCTACAGAGCCAGGCAAACCCGATTGCGACCGCCGTTTTTGGCCCGATACAACGCATCATCGGCCGCCGCAAGTACTGTGTCGATCGTATCTCCATCACGGACGATTCGTACGCCGATGCTGACAGTAATGGTGACAGTGCCCGTCCTGGTGGATATCGGGGTGTTGGCCGCCCTCATCCGCAGCCGCTCAAACAGATTCATGGCGCCATCGTTATCGACCTCCGGTGCGATTATCAAAAACTCCTCGCCGCCGATCCGTCCCAGACAATCGTAATCCCGCAGGCCGGTCTTCAGCAAACGTGTAAATGCGCACAGCACATCATCACCGACCATGTGACCGTACGTGTCATTGATTTTCTTGAAATGGTCGATATCGCAAATACCTACGGCCAAGCCATGGTGCTGCCGCGATTCCCGGGATAACTCGCGTGAAAGCACCGATACGACAGCCCTGCGATTGAAAATGCGCGTCAACGGATCATGAGAGGCTTCATGCGCCAGCGCATCGCGCGCCTTGCATAATTCATCCTGCATCTCCACCATGCGGCGGCCGACCTCGACGCGGGCGCGCAGCTCCCCGACGTCGAAGGGTTTGGCCAGGTAGTCGTTGGCGCCGGCATCCAATCCGGCGATGATATCGGCCTTCTCGCCCCTGGCGGTCAGCATAATCAGATAGGGCGGCCGGTCGGTCTTTACGGCCCGGACCTGGCGGATGACCTCCAGGCCGTCCATGCCCGGCATCATCCAGTCGAGAATAACAAGCCGCGGCGCGTCTGGTCTCTGCAGCTCCTTCCAGGTCTCGGCGCCGTCCACCGTTTCCATGACCTCATGTCCGGCTTTCCTGAGAACGGCTGCCAGCATGTTTCGGCTTGTGAGATCGTCCTCGGCGATAAGGATGCGCATGGTCTGTACTCCTTTCACCAAATCCGTGTCAGCTTGCGCAGCTCTTCCGCCCGTTTCGCTCTCTGGAACGGCTTGTTCAAACACGCGTCGCCGGAATTGTGATAGGTACCCATCATCGCTCTGCAGGGCCGGATGTACCGGAGCGCGGCCTGTCCGTTGATTTCAGTTCCTGGTGGAGCAGGCGGCGCTGGTGAAACTATCCTCAACGATCCGCGTGTTCATGGTTCGGTTCTCCTTTCAATGGTTTCAGGTGACTCAGGGAGTATTCTCCTGATCTCGTCCCGCAGCCGGTCGAAGCCCGCGGCCAGCTCTTCCATATTCTTCATGACCGTATCAAGGTCGCCAGCCTTGCACGCCTGTTCCATTTCGAAGGCCACTGCATGCAATGCCTCGCCGCCGACGTTGGCGGCCGCCCCCTTGATGGTGTGGGCCTGGCGGTGGGCGCCTGCGGCGTCCCCGGCATCCAGATAAGCCTGCAGGGCCTCGATCTGGCGGGGGATGTCCATCAGGAACTCCTGGAGGATCGACCCGGCCAGTTCCTCGTCGCCCATCAGCCGCTCCATCATGTGCGCCCGGTTCCAGATCACCCGCGAAGGGCGCTGTTGCTGCTTCCGACTCGTGACTTGCCACTTGCGACCTTTGACAACCGACTCGTGACTTCTGACTGCCGTTTCCTTCGGCAGCCACTTCTCCAATGTCGCGGCCAGCGCTTGGGGCGACACGGGCTTGGTCACATAATCGTTCATGCCCGCCCTCAGGCACTCGTCCAGGTCTGCCTGCATGGCGTGGGCCGTCATGGCGATAATGGGAATGTTTCGGTTGAGAACTGCGGATCGGGGACTGCGTATGTGCCGAGTGGTTTCCAGGCCGTCCATCTCGGGCATCTGCACATCCATCAGTACCAAGTCGTAGGGCAGGGTCTCGAGCGCTCGGATCACCTCCTGCCCGTTGGCCACGGCATCGGCGGTGAGACCGAACTTGCGCAAAATGCCAAGCGCCACCTGCTGGTTGGTGATGTTGTCCTCGGCGAGGAGGATGCGGGCCTTGCGATGCGAGAAGTCGGGCGGTGCCTCCCGCACAGGAGGGCGGGTAAGAATGTGCCGGGCCGCTGCGGTTGCTGCGGACGGCTCGCCCAGCGCCAGAGCGAGAACGTCCCGCAGCTCCTCGTGTCGCACCGGCTTGGTCAGATAGCCCGAAAAGCCGAGATCAGCGAACGCCTTCGCGTCGCCCCGGTCACCCAGGGAGGTGAGCAGCACCAGGCGGGTTCCCGAAATCCGGGGATCTGCCTTGATGGCGCGGCCCAAGGCTGCGCCATCAAGACCGGGCATCTGCAAGTCGATGAGCGCCAGGAGGAAGGGATCGTTTTCCGCCGCCGCCCGGCGGAGCCACGCCAGCGCGGAGGGTCCGTCTTCGGTCTGCGACGGACGCATGCCCCAGGAGGCCAGGCGGGTCATCAGGATTTCGCGGCTGGTGGCGTTGTCATCCACGATCAGCACGCGCACACCCTGAAGATCGCCCTGCGGTGGCGGTTCGACCCGTACCGCGTCGGGCTGTGTTTCGAAACGCGCCGTGAACCAGAATTCCGAACCCTTTCCCGGCTCGCTGACCACACCGATCTGCCCGCCCATCATCTCGGCCAGTTGCTTTGAGATGGCCAGCCCCAGGCCGGTGCCGCCATACTTGCGCGTGGTCGATGCGTCCACTTGGGTGAACTTGTCGAACAGCAGATCCAGCTTGTCCGCCGGAATGCCGATGCCCGTGTCGCGCACGGAAAAGCGCAGCAGGCAGGAGCAATGGTCAATTGCCTGCGTTTCCCGGGCCCTGCTGACCCGCACCACCACCTCCCCTTTGTGAGTGAATTTCACCGCGTTGCCAGCCAGGTTGGTGAGGATCTGGCGCAGACGGCCCGGGTCGCCGCGCAGCAGGGTCGGCGTGCTGGGATCAACCTCGCAGACGAACTCCAGCCCTTTTTCGTGGGCCCGCAAGGCAAGGGTGGAGGCGAAATCCTCCAGCAGGCTGCCCAGGTCGAAGTCCAGGGTCTCCAGCTCGAGCTTGCCTGCCTCAATCTTGGAGAAATCGAGGATGTCGTTGATCAGCCCCAAGAGCGATTCGGCGCTGGACCTGATAATCTCGGCGTAACGCCGCTGCTCCTCGGTCAGCTCCGTGTCAAGCAGGAGCCCGGTCATACCGATGACGCCGTTCATCGGCGTGCGGATTTCATGGCTCATGTTCGCCAGGAACTCGCTTTTGGCAGAGTTGGCAAGCGCGGCCCGTGCGGCCATCTCCTTGGCAATAACCGTCTGTTCTTCCAGGGCCGCGTTCATCCGCACCATCTCCAGCTCGGCCTCTTTGCGTTCGGTGATGTCCCGAATAACGCCGACACTGTGCCAGCCGTCAGCCATGCGGAGCGAGGAAAGCGAAAGCTGCACGGAGATTTCAGTCCCGTCCTTGCGGCGCGCGGCCAGATCGACAGTCTTGCCCACCGCGTTGCCCGTCCCCGTCCCCTGGAAGGTTTGGAATGCAGCATCGTGTGCGGCATGGAAGCGCGCCGAGGCGAGGAGCCGGTGCAGGTTCTGTCCCAAGGCCTCTTCGGGGGAGTACCCAAAAATGCGGGTGGCGGCGGGGTTCCAGTAGGCGATACGTCCCTGGGGGTCCATCATGAGGATGGCGTCCTGGGCGGATTCGGTGATCGCTCGGAGGCGCGACTCGCTCTCCACCAACGCCAGCTCGGCTTGTTTGCGCTCGGTGATGTCCGTATCGCTGCCCCGGTATCCGATCAGGTTTCCGGCCATGTCGAGCATGGGGATGCCGTTCGTGCTGAGCGTGACAAGCTGACCAGTCTTGGCCTGAGCCGGGTTCTCCATGTTCGTGAAGCATTGTTTCCGGGCGAACACCTTGAAGGCCGCAGCCCTGAAAGCTTCGCGTCCGGCCACTGGATGCAGGTCGTAAAAATGCATCTTGCCGACGAGCTCTTCCGGTTCATATCCGAGAACAGTCCTTACCGTCTTGCCGACAAAGGTGTACAGGCCGTTTGCATCGACTTCCCAGGCAAACGTGCGGCTCTGTTCGGAGAGTTGTTCAAATCGCTCATTAGCCTCCCGCAGCTGCTCCCGTGACTTGTATTCCTCGGTCACATCGCGGAAAACGAGCACTGCGCCGCAGACTTTGGCGGAGGCGTCCCTGATGGGCGCGCAACTGTCGGCGATCTGGTATTCCCTGCCGTTTCTGGCGATGAGCGCGGTGTGGTTGGCCAGATCGACGTTGACGCCCTCGGCAAGGACTCGAAAGACCGGGTTTTCGGCCGGCCCGCGGGTCTTCGCGTTGATGATCCGGAAGACCTCCTGGATCGGCTGGCCGGCGGCCTCCGTGTCCGTCCAGCCGGTCAGAATCTCGGCAGCACGGTTGAGACTCGTGACCCTTGCTTGACAGTCGCAGGCGATCACGCCGTCGCCGATGGAGCGCAGCGTGGCGGAGAGGTGTTCTTCGCTTTCGCGCAGCTTCGCCTGCTGGGCGCGAATGCTCGCATCAGTGCGTCGCAGCACCACAAAGGTCAGACCCACAGACGCTCCAATAACGACTGCGCCGGCAAGTCCGCCCAGGGCCATAGTGCGCTGATACGCGGCCTTAATGTCGGTGATGTCGATCATGACCAGCAAGTCGCCCACCTCCCTGCCCGAGGCATCGGCAAGCGGCGATGCCACCATGCGCCAGTATCTGCTTCCGTCAGCAATCTCTCGACCAGGCGTGCCTTGGTAATGGCTGTCCCCGACGAGTTGCGCGAAGGCGTCGGGCAGGCGGCCCTGGGAGGCATAGATCACCACGCTGTTTTGCAGGCGGTCCCAATCGGCCTCGCGGCCCAGCATGCGCATGCCCTCTTCCCACTTCTGGCGGGATAGGTGCACTTTGTGGATCGTCGCGGCCAGTTGGACAGCGGAACCGTCGTGCAACGACTGCAGAATACCCTCGATTTCCTTCCCCAGTTCGACATAGCCGAGGAGCTTGACTCCATCGAAAACCGGCTGCACGACTCGAAGGGTGAAGGTGCCCAGCGGCCCCAGCTCGATACCCGAGGCGGTCCTGCCGGTGTGCTCGGCCTCGAGGGCCGTGAAACGCTCGATCCTATCCCCGCGTTTTTCCGGTTTGTGAACCCGCAGCAGGCAGACGCGATCGGCACCGAGAAAATAGAAGTGGGTCACTGACTGCTCGCGGTTGAGCGTTTCGTACAGGCTCTGCCAGTCGGTCAGAAGGCGATCAGCATCTCTCATGGCCAGGGCCTGGCGTATCCGCGCATCCATAACGAGGGGCTGCATGGCTGCGGCCAGCCCGCGGCTCTCGTGTTCCAGGGCGTTGTTGAAATCAGACACAACTTTGCCGCTCACCCGGGCGATTTCTCTGGCCAGTTGCTCCGTCTGCTGGTGCCACAGGAGCAGGCCCGCGCCGACAACCAGTGCCATGATCATGAGGGCCATGAACGGCAGCAGGCGACCCGTGACCGGTTTGGGCGATGCGGGCGCGCGCGCCGACACAAAAAAGGCCGTTATCACGCCGCTCATAAGCAGCAGAACCAACCCCGCGGGCAGCGCGGCTCTGGCCGCCACGTCCAGTTGCCAGTCTCGCGCATCGATGTCCATGCCCAGCACGGCGATAAGCTCGCCCGTCTGGGGGTCGGTCAACGGAACCAGGCCGCTGACCCAACGGCCCCAGCGGTCGGAGTAGGGCCCATCCACCAGGGCCGTTCGAGTGTCGAACGCGCGGCGAGTGCCCGCTGACGCTTCGTCATAGACCTGCCCCGGCGGAGACTCGTCTTTGGACCCGGCCGGTTCACTGTCCAGGAAGACGAAGATCGAACCCTCGGCCTTGCGCCCCAGGAGATAAGCGAAGCGGCATTTCGGTTCGGCGGCGCGGACGGCGGCCAACTGCTTCTTGAGCCGCAGGTAGTCGGGCGAAGAGAGGTCGGCTTCCGTACCGGTCAGGGCTTTGATACGTTCACGGTTGACGGCTTCGGCCACCAGACGTGTTCTGGCAAGCAGGTCCTTGCGCAGGTCATGGTCGGCTCGCACGGCCAGCCACCAGATGCCAAGCACACCGGCCGCGAGAATGGCCGCAGGCAGGGCTCTGAGCCAGCGGCTTTTAACGACGGTCTTGCCCAACAGGCTCCGGGTTTCTTTGTCAAGGGCATTGTCCGGATTCCCCTTGAGATTGTGCCATTGAAGCCTTGCCAGCATTGGGAGCCACTCCGGAATGTTCTTCGTAGTCGTCCCCCCGGCAGTCTCGGCTCGTCCCGACTTCACGTACGCAGCCGACACAGAAAGAGGCGGAGATGCCGATCCCTTCTGGAGTTGTACAAGACCTCAGAAAGGAGAAAAGGCATGTCCCCCAGTCTCTTACAAGGTGCGGAGCATTCATGGCTGCCGCCTGCTTCACACCTGCTTTGAAAGAGCCGTGGTGCGCTTCGCCATCGAACGCCGGCCCGATACGCCTGCGGCTCGCAGCGCACACAGAAGTCCGGACGGTCGCCGCGCCGCCTCCGCACCCTGCCCATCGGCTGGCGGGCGGTCATGCTTGAGTTGTCCGTTCAACGCCTGCGCTGTTTCGACTGCGGCGGCACCCACCAGGCCAGGCCGGGCTTCGCCGACCAGCGCCGCAGCTACACCCGGGCCTTCGAGCGTTACGTCCTGGAAGAGTCCGGGGGCACGGGCAAGGACGCAGGCCGGGACGCCCGTGTTATGGTTGGGGGAGGTGCTACGGCAAAAGGCCAAAAGGCCCCTGCTACGTCCTGCGCCGGCACGATTTCGGACCGCCGGCCGCATTAACTTAGACGCGCCGGCCCGGCGGTGACGATGGCATGGCGGAGGGCGCGTGACAGTTTCTGCGGCCGGCGGTCCGGGATCGCGCCGGCACACGACGTGGCACGCGTGCTACGGACAATCCGCCGGGTGGTAGTAGCACGGGCGTCTCGCCGGCGTCTCGCCCGTGCCGAACGACGCAGCGCCACCCCGTAGCACGCATAGCACGGGCGTCTGGCCCGGCTGGCTTGCGTCCGCGCTTCAGCGTGTGCCACGGCCCTCCTGGCTCCATCCGACGCAGAAACTGTCACACACCCCGGCCGCCCCAAGGGAACGATTCGCGCCCTTGTTTTCCGCCCGTTGGCGAGTATACTGCCTGATTCCGGTCAGTTTGGACCATTGGAGATCACAGGATGGCAGTGAAGCTCAGACTCAAGCGCATGGGGCGATCCAACCGCGCCTTCTTCCGGCTTAACGCCGTCGATTCACGCAGTCCGCGCGACGGGCGCGTTATCGAGGAGCTTGGCTTCTACGACCCCGTCAACAAGGACCCCGCCAGGCAGTTCAAGGTCGACCTGGACCGCTGCCGCTATTGGCTGGACCACGGCGCCATCCCTTCCGAAACCGTCTCCTCGCTGCTCAAGAAGAGCGGCTTGGAACACAAACAGTTGCGCCTGCCCAAGCCCGGCAAACCTAAGGCGGCGGCAGCCGAGGGCGCCAAACAGGAGACAGCACAGCAGCCGGCCGCCTCCTGAGCGCCGCCGGCCACGGCAACATCACGGCGGCGAATGCGGGTATTGCCTTCAGGTGCAGGTTGGATGACCCATGCCGCTGCGAATCGACATTCTGACTCTCTTCCCGGAGATGTTCGCCGCCTTTCTGGGCACCAGCATCCCCAGACGGGCGGCCGACAAGGGACTGGTTCAGTACCACCTGACCAACATCCGGGACTATGCGACCGACGCTCACAGATCGGTCGATGACAAACCTTTCGGCGGCGGACCGGGAATGGTTATGATGTGCCCGGTCGTGTGTGATGCGGTCAGGTCCGTCGAAGCGCAGGATCCCCGCCCGCCGGTGCGCATCCTGCTGACCCCGCAAGGACGCGTGTTCGATCAGCGGCTGGCTGAGGAGCTGGCCGCCAGCCAGCGTCTGCTGCTGATCGCCGGCCACTATGAGGGCTTCGATCAGCGCATCGTCGATCTGCTCTGTCCCATGGAACTGAGCATCGGCGACTACGTGCTCAGCGGCGGCGAGCTGCCCGCCATGGTGGTGATCGACGCGGTCGTGCGGCTGCTGCCCGGCGCCCTGGGCGCGGATGAAGGAGCGGCCGACGAAACCTTCGCCGACGGGCTGCTGGAGCACCCGCAGTATACCCGCCCGCGCGAGTACGCCGGTTTGGGCGTACCCGAGGTGCTGCTGAGCGGCAACCACGCGGCCATCGCCCGCTGGAGGCAGCAACAGCGCGAGCTTCGCACGGCCCAGCGGCGCCCGGATCTCTGGCAGCGGTATTGCCGAAAGGCGCAGGTTGAACGGTAGAGACAGGACGACGAGACGAACTACAGAATAATGAAGGCTTCACGCGGTCGGCGGCGGGCATGTTGTGCCGCCCCGCATCGCGGGTCGCAACTTGATAGCTCCGGAGCAGTCATGGCCAACCGTATTGTGCAATCCGTCGAACAGCCGTATCTGAAGAGCACCGTGCCGCAGTTCAGTGTTGGAGACACGGTTGACGTGGCAACACGAATTATCGAGGGCGAGAAGGAACGCATTCAGATCTTCTCTGGAACGGTGATCGCGCGCAAGGGCCGGGGCATCAACGAGACGTTCATGGTCCGCCGCATCGTAAACAACGAGGGCGTGGAACGCATCTTTCCGCTGCACTCGCCGTTTTTGGCAGGCATCACCGTCCGCCGCAGCGGCCGCGCACGCCGCGCCAAGCTCTTCTACCTCCGCGACCGCGTGGGCAAGGCCGTGCGCCTGACCGAAAAGCGCAAAGAAAAGCGCGCTGCGGAAGAGCCCACCGTCCCCGAGGCCCCGCCCGCCGATGCTTCCGAGATGGCGGCCAGCGCCACCTGAGAACACCCAGATCATGCGTCCAGTGCTTGCAACAGCCTCTCTGCTGGCGCTGGCCGGGTGTCTCATCCTGGCCGGCTGCGCTTCGGGACCCGAGGACCGCTATGCGCGGTACCACGACTACTACGAGTTCCGCCAGGGCGAAGTCCTCTACGTGCTGGGAAGTGTCGACTCCCTGCACCGTCTGCGCGAAGAGGGCAAGCCGCCCGAACGCACCGTGGCCGCCTGGGGAGCAGGTGGCCGCCGCCTGCAATTTGAGGCCACGGCCCCGGGGCTGGCCGACCGCCTCATGGCCGAGTACGACCGCCGGCACGGGCTGGTGCGCTGACGTGCGGCCAGGCTTCCGATGCCCCAATCCGCAATGCCCGGCTGGCTTGACAGATTGTTCGGACGCCTGACGCCAGGGCGAAGCCTCGCAGAGCGCGGCGAGAACCTCGCCGCCCGCTTCCTTCGCGATCAGGGTTGCAAGATCATCATCCGTAACTACCGCTGCCCCGTTGGCGAGATCGACATCGTCGCCCGCGACGGCGACACCCTGGTTTTCGTGGAGGTCAAGACCCGCGCCAGCGACGAACCGACCCCCGAGGAGCAGGTCAACTCCGCCAAACGCCGCCAGTTGACCCGCGTGGCCAAGACCTACCTGGGGCGCTATGGCTTCCCTCCGCCGCCCGCTCGCTTTGACGTGGTGGCCGTCATCTGGCCTCCCGGCCAGGAGCCTCAAATCCGCCACACGAAGAGCGCCTTTGAGGCGACGGATTGAGAGAAGACTGGAGACGGCGGTGAAAGCTGAGGCTGAGTCAGTGGTCCGCTGTCCGTTGTCAGTCGTTGGGTCGGTGGTCCGTTGGTCAGTTGTGGGGCGTCCTGTCGGTCGTTCCTGGCTGCCTGCCCTCGTCCGTTTCTCAGGGCCGAGTACAGACGCGCACCCCCCAACTGACCAACGGACCAATGAACCAACCACTGACAACTGACCACTGACCACGGACCACTGACAACTATGCTCGACAGCCACTGTCACCTGACCTATCCACAGCTCGCGTCGCAGATCGACGCCGTGCTGGCGCGGGCGGCCGAGGCGGGGGTCGTGCGAATGGTCACAATCGGCACCAGCCTGGACGATGCGCAGCGCGCGCTGGCCCTGTGCCAACGGCACCCCCACATCCGCTGCGCGGCCGGCATCCACCCCCACCACGCCGCCGAAGCCTCCGAGGGCTGGGTCCAGGCGCTTCGGCGCATTCACGAGGACCCCTGCGTGCTGGCCGTGGGCGAGATGGGCCTAGACTACCACTATGACTTCGCGCCACGCGACCGCCAGCGCCAGGTCTTCATGCAGCAGCTCGAGCTGGCTCGCGAGCTGGGCAAGCCGGTCATCATCCACTGCCGCGAGGCGACCGACGAGTGCCTGGCTGTGCTCGCCGATTTCCCCGACATCCCGGCCGTGTTTCACTGCTTCACCGGGAGCCTCGACGAGGCCCGGCGTGTGCTCGACCGCGGCTACCTGATCGGCCTCACCGGCGTGGTCACGTTCAAACGGTCGGAGGAGCTGCGGGAGGTGGCCGCGTTCGTCCCGGCCGAGCGGCTGCTGGTGGAGACCGACGCGCCGTATCTCAGTCCCGAGCCGATGCGCAGACAGAAGGTGAACGAACCGGCCCTGGTGGTCCACACCGCGCGGGCCCTGGCAGTGGTCCGGAAACAGGCCCTTGAGGACATCGACCGGCTGACGACGGACAACGCGCTGCGGTTCTTCCGGTGGCGATGAGCGCGGCACCAGGCGTGACATCTGGTCCGGCGTCGGCCGCCTTGCGGCGACATCCAACAGCCGGCGCCGCGAGCCGCCGGAAATCGCCCAAGCCCTGGGCAAGCCGTAGTGGGGGGGCGATAGTGCCGGCGGTGTAACACCCTTCGCCCAGCGCCCCCGCCCGCTGCCGGTCGTCAGGCCATTGATCGCCGGCGGTCGTTGCGCCATAGTGTCAGCGGTGTCTACGAAAGGGCCCGCATGCTGACACAGGAGCAGGAAGCATTCGTGAACAAGCGTCGGCGACTGGCAACTGCCTGGCCGCTTTTCGGCGCGATTCTGGCGCTGGCGGTGATCGGTCTGGGGCTGTGGATGTTCATCCGCACTCCCATGTTGATCAATCCCGTTGAGGCGATGGCGCGCGTGGAGGATCCGGCCATGGACCGCGCCACGCTGTCGCTGATGGCCATGATGCTGCCGATGGTGGTCGGCGCGCTGCTGCTGGTGATGCTGGCGCTGGTGGCGTTCGCTTTTGCGCAGTTCAGGAACGAGCGGCGACTGATCGAGCTGATCGACGGCCTGAACGACTCGAGCACATCCCAAGAGAAGTCGCGAACTTGAGGCCGCGCTGCCCCGCGACCCCCTGTCGGCTCGTCGAAATCCTCCCGCGCCGCCAGTCCGGCACCGCGGGATACGGTGCCTCACCGGCGAGCCACTCCTGAGCGCGCCGCAGATCCTCAGCAGCGCCGAACTTGCTAAGGGCGCCGGGCGGGTTTGGGTTTGGGCGGACATCCGCTAACATCTGTTTCATGATCCGCCGACTCGCGGGCGATCGCTTCATCCTCATCGCCCAGCATGACCACGCGCTGCTTGCCGGAGAACTGGCATCCCGCTATGGGAACGGGCGCTTTGCGCGGCCGGATCCGTGGGAGCCGACGGTGGCGGCCGCGGCGCATCACGACGCCGGCTGGCCGCTGCACGACGCGGCGCCCACGCTCAACGCGGCGGGTCTGCCCACCGACGTCTTCGAGACTCCGCTGCGCACGGCCCTGAGGGTGTGGGCGGAGGCAGCCGAGCTGGCGTCGCGCCATGGCGACTACGCCCAGCTCCTGGTGAGCCTTCACGTGATGGGGCTGTCCGGTTACGCGGCGACCAACCCGCACACGCGCGAGGAGCTGTTCGACCTGAACTGTTTTCAGCAGCGCGAGATCGAGCGTCAGGAGCTGTTGCGGCGGCGGCTGGGGCTGCGCACCGACCTGCCCCTGCGGCTGGGACTGGCCGTGCGCCGGGGTGATGAGGCCGAGGAGCAACTGCGGCGCAACCATCAGGTGATTCAGGTGGTCGACCGCATCAGCCTGGCGCTGTGCTGTTCGCAGATGCCGTTCGACGTGATCGAAGACGTGATCCCGCGCCCGGGGGCCGGGCCGCTGTGCATCCGGTTCGCGCGCAGCGGCGAAGCGTCGGTGCGGGTAGATCCCTGGCCGTTTGACTGCCCGCAGGTGCATGTATCGGTGCCGGCGCGGTCCGTTCCGGCGCGGCCTTACGAAAGGGTCGAGGCACTGCACGAGGTCTATAACGCCGCCGATATCGAGCGGCTGGAGATGCTGGTACACCCCGGGCAGTAGGGGGGTGCGGAGTGTATCGGGACTATCGCAGCTCACATGTCCGTCGTCGCCGGTGGCCGAGCTTCGAGGGCCCAATGAAAAACCGCCCCTGGCGACGGGGCGGTTGGCGGACGGCTTCGTTGGGCTTGGCTCAATTGAGCGTCACCCGTGTGGCTTTCAGTCCTTTGGCGGATCGCTCCGCCTCATACTGGACGACCTGTCCTTCTTTCAGACTCTTGTAGCCGTCCATCTGTACCGCCGAGAAGTGCACAAAGACGTCCTCGCCGCTCTTCTCGTCCGCGATGAAACCGAATCCCTTCTGGTCGTTGAACCACTTGACCTTGCCGGTGGCCATAGCCACTCCTTCGTGAGATGAGGGATTGCCCGAAGCACCCACTCGAAACACCGGCGCCGAGGTCCTCATGCCGTGCGACGTGCAGGTTTGACCGGACCCGGCGCCACGGTCCGGTCCGGCTGGATCGATATAATACAACTGCGGCGCGCAACTACGCAAGCCGCCTCCGCCACCTCCGCCCACGCCCCACCTCCGCCAGAGTGCCCGGGGAGGCGGTGCGCCGTTGGAAATGGGCGCGAGGGCCCCGCGTGGAATCCGCGCGCAGCGCCGGCTGCGCGCCGTTCCTGCCGCGCAGTATAATCCCTTGCAGAATCTCCAGGAGGTTGCCGTGGCAAAACCACTGGTGTTTGAGCTGGGCGGAAAGCAGATCGCTGTGTCGCTGACCAAAGTCGACCGCTCCACTCTCTACGGATACGTCGAAACGGAGGCCCTCGACGACCGGGGACGTCCCTGTACGCTGGCCACGCTGGCGGACGACGGCCAGACCCTCATCGGTCCCGGCGGCACGGCGCTGGCCAGTCTGACGGCCGAGGGCAACTGGGTGGACCGGCGCAAACTGGCGCCGGTTGATGCCGAGGGCCGGCGGCTGACGCCGGTGCCCTCCTCCTTCGCCGCACCCTTGCCGCTGGAGAAGACGGCGAGCATCGACGAGTATCTGAGCCACAATGTCAGGGCCGTGTATCAGCTCAGCGGCGACGAGATCGCACCCCTGCTGACGGAGCTGAAGAAGGGCACGATCTACACGTTCCCCTATTCGTTCCGCGGCTGAATCGAACCCGATGTCGGCTTTCTGCTGATGGCCGCGGATGGAAACGCCTTCCTGGCCGTCGCCTCGCCCACGAAGATCGAGTTTGTGGGGCTGCAACAGGCCGCCTTGGCAGCGGAGGAGGAACCGGCCGAGGAGGAAGAGGAGGAGCTGGATTTCGGCATGATTTAGCCAAGAGCGACGGAGCGACAAAGCGACGGAGCGATGAAGGTGAGAAGGGCAGGCGACGAGCAGTGACCAGGCCCGATGACGAACGCCGAAGCCCGAAAGAACACCGAAAGCCACGCGTGAGGGCGCACTGAACCCTGAACCCTGAACCCCCAGCCCTGAACCCCCAACCCTGAACAGTGAACCATGGGCACCATCAACATCGCCAACAGCAAAGGTCGCGACGCGGTGGTCAACACCCAGAGCGTGCGCAAGGCCACGCGCGTGCGATGGCTCGACGAGCAGGGCCGCCAGGTCAGTTCGGCTCGCCTGCTCAAAGCGACCCTTGCGCGTGACGTGGCGGCGCTGGAGAAAGCAGCCGGCGGCCTCGACAAACTGTCGGCGGCCCTGATCGCCTCCGACCCGGAGGTGGACATCGAGACGTTCGGCCGGCTGCTGCGTCAGACCTCGCGCGTCTACGTCGATCCCGACGGGCAGATCGTGCACAAGGTTCGGCATGTCGAGATTGTGCGCAACCCCGACGGCACCGAGCGCGAAAGGCGCCCGCGCAGGATCGCCCAGCCCAATACCTGCACCGAGACGCCGCTGAAGTGGTCCGGCCGGCTCATGAAAAAAGGCGAGGTCTATAACCGCTTTGTCTTTTCCAGCAAGATGCAGATCGTCCACGTGAAAGGGCTGACCTACGACTTCCTCTACGCGATGGCCAGGGAATTGGAGGAGAAGGACAGCCTGCTGCTGGTGGGCGCCGGCCCGCGGTCGAATCAGCCGCTGGTCTTCACGCGCGGCGGCAACGCCTACCGCGGCTTCCTGGAGGGTCAGACCCAGGGCGATCGCTACCGCCTGGTCCTGCACCTTTCCAACATGGAACTCAAGGCCCCCGCCGTCGATAAGGCCGGCCAGTAGAGCTGCCGCTCAGGTCGCCGGCACAGCCGCCGGAGCAAGCTCCAGCACATCGGCCAGGGTATAGCGCCCCGGAGGGCGTCCTGCCAGCCAGCGGGCGCATCGCAGGGCCCCGCGCACGAACGTGTCGCGGCTGGTGGCGCGGTGGGTCAGTTCCAGGCGCTCGCCCAGGCCGCCGAAATACGCCGTGTGCCGTCCCACCTCATCGCCCATGCGCAGAGCATGCACCCCGATCTGACCGCTCCTCCGCGCGGCGTCGGCGCCGTGCCGGCCGAAAACCAGGGAATCGCGCGACTTGCCGGTGGCCTTGAGGATGGCATCGGCCAGCCCCAGGGCCGTGCCCGAAGGCGCATCCTTCTTGAAGCGGTGGTGAGCCTCTTCGATCTCGATGTCGTAGTCGTCACCGAGGATTCGGGCGGCCTCGGCGGCCAGGCGGTAGAGGACGGCGACTCCCAGCGCCATGGTAGGCGACTGGAGGATGGGGATGACCGCGGCGGCGGCGTCGATGGCGGCGTGGTCGGCACTTTCCAGCCCCGTGGTGCCGATGAGCATGGCGATGCGGCGGTCGCGGCAGACGTTCAGCCAGTGCCGTGTCGAATCGGGGAGCGTGAAGTCCAAAAGCACCTGCGGGGTGGGCTTCAGCTCGGCGGTGATGGGGATGCCGATGGGACCGATGCCGGCAACTTCGCCGGCGTCGCGGCCCTGCGCGGGATGATCCGGGCGTTCCAGGGCGGCGACAATACGGAAGCCCTCGTCCTGGCGGGCCAGAGCGATGAGCCGCTGGCCCATGCGGCCGGCGGCGCCGGTGATGGCGATGCAGATCATGGTGGCTGTCGGGGTTGATGGTGCTGCGTTGGTCACGTCGACGCTGGAGATATACCCCAGCGCAGGCCGCAAGTCGATGCCACCGATGCCACCGATGCCACCCGCCGCCCCCCATTCATGCCCCCGCGATGCTCAGTTGCAGCCAACCCGACGGCGGCGGGCCAACAGCGCGCCGGCGGCCGCTGCCAGCCACCGCAGGGCGCCCGGCTCGGGCACGAAGACGGCCAGACCATAGTCGGCGGCCGCCGTGCCGGTGTTGATCACCTGAAGGTAGTATCCGGGGTTCTCGATCTCTCCGTATCGTGGGATCAGAAAATCAAAGAGCTTGACGTTCTCACCGACATTGCTGGTGCTCGCAAGTAGAACGTCGGCCAGCGGAGCGGCGGGATCGAAGCCGGGGGCATTGCCATCGTCGGGCCCCTCGTGGTAGAGCCGCAGCTCCAGCGGCTGGAGCGCGCCGGCGATATTGTCCCAGGTGAGCGTGGCGCGAAGCCTCTCGCTCTGGACGTCGCCCAGCAGGTAGTCAACCGTGCCGGCGATACCATCGCTCAAGGGCTGCACTTGCTCCAGGTCCCAGAACCTGCCCTCGAACAGCGTCGTTCCGCTTGGCGTGGTCGGAAACGGGATGGTCGTGTTGAGGGGCGTGTTGATCACCAGGTTGCGCGCTGCGTTGGCGTGCGAATCGCTGATCTCGTCGGCGGCGAACTGCTTGAGGGCCTCGAGCACGTTGAGCGCGCCCGCTCCCAGCTCCGAATCGAGGCTCTGCGTGACGGTCATCGGGTCGCCCACATTGGCCGTGCCCGTTGTGACCTGGGCCCAGGCGCCGCCGCCGGAGTGCTCGACGTCCGTAGATGCGGCGTTGAGCAGCACCGCTTTGATCACGCGGTGGTCCTGCACGTGATGGGCTGGATGCTGCGTCTGGTACTCCAGCAGCAGTGCGGCCGCGCCCGCCACATGGGGGGCGGCGAAGCTGGTGCCGTTGACACTGCCGGTGTCGGCCGCGCTTCCCGTGTTCGCCGCGAGCACACCGGCGACAGCCAGCGTGTGCTCATCCGTGAAATCGCCGACCGGCACCGCCCCGGGATTGACAATGGTGATGCCGGGCAGGGCCGTGTGCGTGGTGTACGCCTCCCCCGGTTCAAGGATGCCGACCCTGATGCCAGTGCCATCCGCCCCATAAGTCGTCCGCGCCGCCGGCGCATTGACGAACTCCCGGCTGTTACCCACCCCATCGGGATAAGCGCCCAGGCTTACCGCCAGTCCGAGGCGCTGGTTGCTGGCGGCGTTGTCGAAGAGATCGACGACCGACTGCGCGCCTGCGTTGGCCGGGTCGCCGTTGCTGCCCTGGGCGATGATGCTCAGCGTCGCCCGCAGCCGATAGGTATTGGGCGCCAGCGGGGCAGCACTGCGGGTGTAAAAGAAGCTGTCGACGTTGGTGGTCCCAACCGTGCCGAAGCGAGTGAACGAGATGCCCACGGGGTGTGTGAGCACGGCCGTTCCGGCCGGATCGTAGATGGTAACGGCCGCCTGAACCGATGCCTGCGTCAGGAAGGCGTTGGGGCCGCCAACCGTCAGTGTTCCGTTGAGGAAGGTCGGGATGGCGACAAAGGCAGCCTCCTGTAGCGTGAAGCTCTGCTCTTCCGTTCGCCGCAAGAGAAATGAGTCGTTTGGCGGCGTCACCCCGTCCTCGGTCGCTGTGCCTTCTAATCCCAGCAGCGTCAGTCCCGACCCAGCGCCACCGCCATCATAAAAGGAGCCCTGGTTCACGTTGGTGACATTGCCGCTGGAGCTGCCCGGGCCCGGATCGGCGGGCGGATCGGTCGCGGCACCCCAGTTGTTGGGGAAGTTGCCAAGAAAGACGTTCTGAGCCCAGAGCGTGGTTGAAAGTGTGACGACGGCGCCCAGAACCAGCGCGCCCTGCGCGATTCGGCGAAGCATGATTCTCTCCTGTCTGGCACAATGCCGGAACGCTGCACGGACGCGAAATGACAGCAGATTGCATATCAGACTTTTATGCTTCTATAATGCCACAAGATTCGCCAAAGGCAAACCACCGAGCCAACGAGCCGGCGAGCCGGCGTAGGCGGGGCGTGACGCTTTCTGCGGCCGGCGGTCCGGAATCGAGCCAGCGCACAACATAGCACGGGCGTCCTCGCCCGTGGCGCCGACCTTGGCGGCTGGTTGGCACGGACAGAAGCAACATGCGCACGATGCGCCCCGCTCTTTCCCTACTATGACCCGGAGGAGGGTGGGGCCGTGCCTTCATCCGACGCAGAAACGCTTACGCACCCGGCATGGGGCGCCTTGCCGCCCCTCTCACCCATGCTTGCCTGGCCTACCGACTCCGTGTCAGCCCCACCAGCCATCCCACCAGGGCGGCCACCGATGAGGGCAGATGGGTCCGCATCGCCTGTTTCACATCGTCCACGTGCAGCGCCAGCCAGTCCGGTACCTGGCCAAGATACGCGCCAAGATTGCTGAACGAAATCAGCGTCACCCCCAGATACTGAAGCGCCACAACCACCACCAGCGCGATCAGCGCCGTGGAGATTGCCAGCCGCAACACCGCCCGCATGACGTAGGCCACCACAAAGCCGGCCAGAAAGCTGATCCCCAGCCGGAAGGCCGTCGTGCCCCAGGGGCCGGCGGCCTCGGCGCTGGTGGCCACAGGCGCATCGCCCCCCAGCAGCGCGCGCGCCCCGGGCGGGGCCAGCGACGGGTCGGTCCGGCCCGCGTCGCCCCGCCCGCGGTACATGCTCACCGCAATGGGCACGACCACGAACAGCAGTGCGGCCAGAATCAGCAGCCGTTTCCACCTCGGCAGGTAAAACCGGCTGCGCAGCACAACCTCATCCTCCCGCTGGCCCCCTAGGCCCAGCGCGCGCGTCAGTCTGCCCATGGTTCACCTCGCGGCTTTTCGGGCCGCATCCAGTGCCGTCCGCGCCTGCGTCAATTGCTTCTGCACGGCCTCGGGCAGCGAGTTTCTGATGGCCTCCAGCTCCTCGAGGATCTTGTCGGCCGCGTCGAGCTTGTTCTCCTTGACGTACTGGAGCGCTTCCTGAATCCGCTTTTCCGCGTTGGCAACCAAGTCCTGCGCGGCGTTCTTCGCCGTATCGACGGCTTTGGTGATGTCTTTGGTCACCTGGTCGACAGCCGGAGTGCCGGAAGGTTGCGCCGGCGCCGCCGGCTCCTCCTTCTTGCTGTCACAACCAACCATCAGACCGGCCGCGATCAAGAACACGATAGCGAAGCGCTGGATCATGGTATCTCCTTCTGTACCCGGGCGGTCATTGTACCCGATCCAGCGGTCCGTGGGACCCGCCGTGCGGTTTTTCTGATGGTCCTGGCTGGGGCGAGTTCAGCGGCCTCCGCGCCAAACGGTGCCGCCGCCAGGGCCGCCACCGCCGGGGCCGAATCCACCGCCGCCGGGGCCAAAACCGCGCCCACCGCCGCGGCCGGCGCCCACGCCGCCCTGCTGCTGGCCCCAGCGCCATCCACCGCCCTGGCGCACGCCCTGGGCGCATAACGCGAACAGTTGCTGTTGCTGCTCGGCGGTCAGATGCTCACGCACGCTCAGCACATACCGAAGCACCCGCCGCTCCAGGGCATTGCTGGCCGCGATCACCGCCTCTACACGCCCCGTGATCAGTTCATCGGGCGAGGATGAGTCCTCAAGCGCCGCGGCCAGCGCCATGCGGGCGGCGCTCAGATTCTGACGCAGAGTGGCCAGGTCGGCCTCGAACGTCGGATCATGCTGGCGGATTTGCTCACGCTGCGACGGCGGAACGCTCAGCCAGTCCAGCAGCGCATCGGTCGGCTGAACCGCCGCCGGCCCTGATGTCGCCGTGGCGGCGCGGGTGATGGCGAAGGCGCCGGCCGCCACGACGAGGGCCAACGCGGACAGGATAATGGCTCGGCGTGTGGTCATGATGGGGCCTCCTCGGTCGAGTCCTGGGACTCGGGGACGAACAGGGTCGCGAAGGCGCTGGGACCATCTGCCAGTGCATCCAGACCGATGGCCTGAATAACCTCATCGGCCGAAACACGGACCGTCGGCGCGGGCGCGGTGGCCAGGCCCGCCACGACACCCGCACCGGCCGCCAGAGCAAGCACGGCCGCGGCGGCCCAGGAGCCGCCGAACGCCCGGCGGTGCCGTGCGGCGGCAAGGATGCTGGCGGTCAGATCGGGGGCGGCCGGCGGCGACAGCACGCCCAGCGCGTCCCAGGTGAGCTGAAGCTCACGATAGAGGCGCCGACACGGCTGGCAGGTCTCCAGGTGAGCCTGGATCTCGCTGCGCCGCTGGGCCGTCGTTTCACCGCCCAGGAGACGAATGAGGTCGCTTTCGCTGGGGCACATGGCTGTCTCCTTGAGATTGAACGGACGTGGCCAACGAATCCTGCGGAGCGATCAGGACTCGGCCCAGTCCGCCAGTGTTCGCCGCAACTGCTGATACGCGCGCGTGAGCAAAGATTCCACCGCCGACTCGCTCCAGCCGGTCGCCTGGGCGATCTGGCCGTGACTGAGGCGCTCGAAGCGGTGCAGCACCAGGGCGATGCGCTGCCGCTCGGGCAGCGCCGCGATGGCGTCCCGCACCGCCTGAATCTTCTCCTGCTGCACCATCTGGTCGATTTGCCGTGGCGCATCGGCCACCGCGCCCTCCGGCATGGGGTCGGGCCCCACGGAGCGCATGCGGTCGAGGCACAGGTTCACCACGATCCGGTAAAGCCAGGTGCGGAAGGCGGCCGTCGGCCGATAACCGCCCGCCGCCCGGTATAGCCGCAGGAACGTGTCCTGAGTCACATCATCGGCGACATCGGCGCGACCGCACACGCGATAGGCGATGGCGTGAACCGTGCGCTGATGGCGCTGCACGAGGGTGGCAAGTGCGGCCATGTCACCGCCGCCCAGGGCGCGCATGAGATCGGCATCGGAGCGGTCCGAGTCGGAATGGGGAGACTCGTCTGCCACGGGATTCGATGGTCCATTCTACGGCCGGCGCGGCGAAGGGCGAGCCTCCCGGCGAAACGCGCGTGGGTTGCGCGTAGCCTAATAACGGCCCGGTCGGAGCCTCGCACCCCCTTCACGTCAACCGCTTCGCCTCGCGTTCGTTCCGCAGGAACTCGGCCGCTCGTGCGTTGAACCTTTAGAACGACGTTGCTCGCGAGCAGAACATGAGATCGAAATCAGAAGCGAAGTTGCACAACGAGAAAGGAGCAGATGTCATGAGGAAGTTGACGTGGATCGTTTCAACGGCGGCGCTGGCAGCGCTGCTTTGGCCGGGGGTGGCGCTGGCCGGACGCGGCCAGGGCGGACCGGGCCGCGGCGGCGCCGGTCAGGGCGCCCAGTGGCGAAATGGCGCAGCGCAGGTGGCGGATCAGCAGGACCGTGGTCCGGCGCGTTTGCGACAGAGACTGCAGATTTGCCCGCAGCAGGCGTCCTGCCCGTTCTATCCGAACCGACAGGGCCGTGGGTGGGGCGGCGGCGGGCGGGGTGGCGCGGCCGGTCCGGGCAACTGGACGTGTCCCAATCCCAATGCCCCTGACGCCGATGGAGACGGCATCCCCAACGGCCAGGATCCCGACTACAGACGGCCGCGCGACGGCCGCGGACCACGCGGACCGCAGCGGTGAGGGCATGGTTCGGATGCAAACAGCCCTGTGGTGAGCGCTGAGTCAGTGGTCAGTGGTCAGTGGTCCGTTGTCAGTTGTCGGGTCAATGGTCCGTTGGCCAGTGGTTCAGGAATGCCCGGCCATGAGCCGTGAGACCCTGGACGGCCCGCGTCGCAGCAACGGCGCGGGCCGTTTGCGTGCAGTCCGAGCGCGGGCGAAATGCGCAACATATCAGTCCGGCGACCGCCGATTTACGGCGCGGGCGGATCCGCATCGTGGAGCACACGGGCGTCCGGAGGCAGCGGTGCGGGCATGCGGTAGCCGCTCTCGATCAGCGCCGCCAGGTCGAAGCTGAACTTCTTTTCCGTCTGAATCTCCCTGGCGCGGGCCACCATCGCGTCCCTGGTCATGTTCGTCTGACGCGGCGTGGAGAGGACGATGCGGTTGTCGCTGGTGGGCGAGTCGATGACGTGCTGGCCCTCGAACACTTCCCGATAGGTCCGCAGCATCGAGTAGTAGAGCCGGTTGCTGGAGGGCCCCCAGATATTGGCCATCACAACGCCGTCGTCCGCCAGCCGCGAGCGCAGCGCGCGGATGAACTCCACGGTGGCCAACGAGTAAGGAATGCTGTCGGCGCCGTAGGCGTCCATGAAGATGATGTCGTAGCGGTTGTCGGTCTGTTCGATGAAGCGCCGGCCGTCGCCAATGTGGACCTTCATCCGCGGGTCCTCGCGGAAGCCGAAAAAGCGCCGGGCGACGTCGACCACCACCGGGTCGAGCTCGGCGTTGTCGATCTGGGCATCGGGGAAATGGTGGCGGAGGAAGGTGCTCATGCCCCCGCCGCCCAGACCCACCACCAGAATGCGTTTGGGCTGAGGGACGATGGTGAGGGCCGACATGGCCACCTTGGCGTAGTTGAGCATCAGCTCGTTGGGGCGCTTGGGATCGTACTTGCTCTGGATGGCGCCGCCCTCCTCGAAGAGCAGCACGCGCACCCCCTCGCGGTCCTCCTCGACGATGATGGTGTTGAACTCGGATTTGGTCTGGTAGATGATCTCCCCCCGCGCGGGGACGAGGATCAGCAGGCCGGAAAACAGACCGCAGAGCAGAGTGATGGCTCTGATGCGATTGAGATGGAGCAATGATCGAGTCATAATCGGGAACCCGGCAGCACTGCCCCGGCGATCCACCGAGCGTCATGAGAACCTGCCCGCCGGGGCCGCATAAGCATAGCACCGCAGCTCGCCGTTGGAAACCGATATGGCATATCGCCTGCTGAAGCGGGTGTATAGGGCGGAGGTGGCGCGGCCCGGTTCACGTGGCCGGCAGCGGCTTGGTGCCGGATGAGGAATCCCCGGCCAACACCAACGACGACCGCCCGCGCCAGTACGGCATGCCCCTGTGGCGGGACATGTTCTCGCCGCGCCAACTGCTGGGGCACTGCACGAGCGTCGAGGTGTTCCAGGAACTCGTCGATGAGTGCGGCGGGCCGGGCAAGGTGAATGAGCTGGACGCGGCGGCGATGACGTATATCGCGCTGGCGATTGACAAGATTCTGAACTACAACTCGCGCATGTCGGTATGGATGCCGACGCGGCAGGTCGTTGCGAACACATTCAAGCGGCACGACTTCGCGTTCTGCTGGAGCCACGCCGAGATGGCGTCGGCCCAGAGCGACGGAGGGCCGCCGCGACCGGTACCACGGACGCGACGCCGAAGGTCGCCGATGCGCCCTTGGCGCGTTTCTTGGCGCGGTTTCGTGGCGAGAGCGGTGATGGGCGGTCACAAGATAGACTGAACCCCGCAGGTGCGGCGTTGAGTGTCGATGGGCGGAATGCCTCGATTTTGGCCGGAAAACCGCAGTATTTGACGGCTTCCACGGCATCGGGTACAGTCCTGCCGTCGCTCCGGAGAGGTGGCCGAGCGGCTGAAGGCGACGGTTTGCTAAACCGTTATACGGGTTAAAACCTGTATCCCGGGTTCGAATCCCGGCCTCTCCGCTTTTGCAGGTGCCCGCGACTGCAGTCGCTGCAATCGCGGGCACTTGCGTTTCTCGGGCGGTCCGGCAGCTCACCGACTTGCGGCGTTTCTACGGCGGGAAGTCGCTGCGACCCGTGGCGTGTGTGGCGCGGCCTTGCGACCCTTGCGACCGGCGCCCTTTCCAAATACGCTCGTCGCCAGCCACAGGCTCTGACAGGAGGTTGCCATGTTGCGTCTGACGGCGCTGTTCGCACTCATCCTCGGTATTTCCCGGATTTCCGCCGCCGACTGGCCGCAGTTCCAGCATGATGCAGCTCGCACAGGTCGCACTGTCGAAGCGGTGGCGCCGCCCTATCGCGCCCGGTGGATCTGGGTCGGACCGCAGAAGACGCTTCGCAACAGGGACTCCCGCAGCGGCGATGGCGCCTGGACCGATGATCTTACTCCCCGACGCGGCATGCGTCTGGACTTGCCCGCCGAAGTGGCCCACAGCTTTGCCGGCTCGATGCAGCCGATCGTGCTGGACCAGACGGTCTTCATCGCCGATGCCCAGTCGCGTGTTTATGCGGTCAATCTGGACGATGGAAGCACGCGCTGGCAGGCCGACAACCCCGGCGGATCCTTGTGGCCGGGCGTGGCCGCCGACAACATCGTCGCCTTCGCCTCCCTGCTGGGTTACGTAACCGCCTACGACGCGAGCACAGGCCGCCGGCTCTGGCAGGTGGACACCGGCCGCACCATCAGCAGCGCGCCGGCACTGGTCGACGGGATCATTTACGTGGCGAACCAGGGCGGCCACGTCTACGCCCTGCGGCTGGCGGACGGCGCACAGCTCTGGCGCAGCGGGCGGCTCGGCGGACCGGTGCAGGGCGGCCTTTGCGTGGCCAACGGGCGGGTCTACGTCGGTACCGATGCGATGGAAGCGATGGCCCTGGATGCCCGCGATGGCCGGATTGTCGCCCGGCAGAAACTGACGGGCCAGAGCTTCCGATTCACCTGGCCGGTGGCCGCCGGCAGTCGCATCATCTTCACGACCGTGCCGGTGATCTGTCCCGGCAGCGAATACGTCAACGACCCTGTCCTTGGCGCTGGCCGCAAGCTGACCACATGGCCCGAGCCACCAGGCCACCCCTCTCCCCAGGCGGAGGAACAGGCCATGCTCGAGTGGCTCGCCGGCGAAGGGCGGGTCTGGGAGCAGTTCTTTGCGTTGGATGCGCAGACCCTGAGCAAGGACTACATCATCGCCACCGGCGCCACCGAGGGATGCGGCGCTTCACCCAACCCGCCTGCCCTGGATGCCCAGGGCCGGCCGCTGCTGTGGTGGGCCACGGCCTATCCCACGCTGACGGGGATTGGTTCCTTCGGGACGCATTTTTCGATGGACATTGGCGCTGTCGATCTGGCAACAGGGAGGCGCATCCACATTGACAACGGCCGGCACAGCGGACAGTCGACCGAGACCGACAACCTCTTTGCGCTGACCGTGGGAGGCGAGTGGGTCTACCTGCGTCAGAACTTCCGCGGCACCGCGGCGATCAACCTGCGCACCAGCCAGCAGCAGTGGATCAGCAAGACGGTGCATGAGGACGGTCAGCACAACCCGGCCGCGGTCTACTACGGCAGTTCGGGCGCCAAGGGGCCTGACGGAGAGCCGATCATCAGTTTCCTGCCGCGCGGGCCCCGCTCTCCGCACGGGCGCACCGCTCCCGCCATAGCGGGCGGCAGGCTGTTGTTTACGGAAGGGTTCGGTGCCCTGACCTGCGTGGAGTCGGCGCGCTAGTGCCGTTTCCAGTTGACCAGTTGCGCGCTCATCGTGCCACTCATGCTGCCTTCCTGCAATGACGGCGATACGAATTCCAACTCTGGAGACTGATCTGACGAGTGCCGTTCCGCCAAGT
>Ga0308417_1000367_pt1 | contig 33849 bp, 32 predicted proteins | sample HotsprSampleOS65_FD_203528 | JGI IMG/M metagenome (GOLD analysis project Ga0308417, IMG submission 203528) | Hot spring phototrophic mat microbial communities from Octopus Spring, Yellowstone National Park, Wyoming, United States - 20090730_OS65 ...
TCGGAAAAGCCCCGTAGCCTGCGCCGGAAAGCCCCGCAAAGGCTCGAAGCCCGCACACCCCCAACCGCGCGGCCGCCCCCAACGACCCTCACCAACATCCAGCCAGACAGTTATTCGAGGTGTCCACACGCTCCGACCGACGCGCCAACGCCTTCCTCAGCCCCCTCTCCCTCGCCGCAACCGTCACTTGCTGGTTGTGAGTCCAGACCCTAGCGCAGCGCCTCGGCCTCGGCCACCGCCTCCCAGGGCACGGCAAGGTCTTCGCGCCCCATCTGCCCATAGACAGCGAGCGGGCGGAAGAAACCCCGCTCCTCGTCAGCCGCATGCGCGAGCCTGCGCAGAGCGAAGCGGCGTTCAATCGCGGCCGGGCGGAAGTCGAAGAGGGCGCGCAGGCGACGGGCGATCTCCTCGTCGTCGATCCGAGCAGTACCGAAACATTCCACACCAATGCTGACCGGGCGGGCATGGCCGATGACGTAGCCGAGATGCACCTCGCAGCGCCGAGCCAGCCGCGCCGCGACCACACACTTCGCGGCGTGCCGCGCGGCATAGGCGGCGACGCGGTCGATTCGGGAGGGGTCCTTGCCTGAGAGCGCGGCACCCGATTGCCGCGCCGCTTCGCCGTAGGTGTCGATGCCGTTCTTCCGCCCAGTCAAGCCGGCGTGCCGAGAGGGGCCGCCAATGGCGAACGGACCGCCCGCGTTGACGTGGACCTCCGTGCGCGGGCCAAGCCGGGGCTCGGCCTCGGCCAGAGCAGGCTCGATCACCGCCTCGCGCAGCACCCGCTCCATCACGTGGTGCGGCGGCGTTCCTTCCAGGGTGGCGACGGTGAGCGAAACGGTGGCGAGCTCGGCCGGACGGCCGCCGCGATAGACCACCCCGGCCTGCGTCTTGCCGTCGGGACCAAGCCAGGGGAGCTGCGCGCGGGCGGCATCAAGCGCGCGCGCCAGCCGATGCGCGAGCACGATTGGGCTCGGCATCAGCGCGGGTGTCTCGTCCGCCGCGTAGCCGAAGACATTGGCTTGCTCGGTCGCCGCAAAGGCGGCGATCTCCTCCTCCTCATCCAGCGCCTCGACATGCGGCGCGCGGTCGGTCGTGGGCAGTTCGGACACGCTGGTCAGGATCGAGCAGGTGCGTGCATCGAAGCCCTCGCCGACATAGCCCGCTTCCGCTATCACGCGCCGTGCCAGCCCCGGCAGATCGACGACCGCCTCGGCCGCGAACCGGGCGGCGATAAACACGATCCCCGTTGCCACGGCGCATTCGACAATCGCGCGCGCCCAGATGTCCTGGCGTAGGAAGGCATCGATCGCCGCATCCGAGATGCGATCGCACAGCTTGTCGGGGTGGCCGGGTGTGACCGATTCCGAGATCAGGATGGTGCCGTCACGCATGGTGCTCGCGCTCCTTGCGCGCGCGGAACATCGCGTAGATGGTCGCGTTGATCAGGGTGGGTGCCGCGGCAGTGGCCGCGATCGCCGCAAGCGCCGCCGGGCTGAGGGGGCCGAGCCCAAGTCGTGCGCGCAGAGGCGGCAGCGCCTGCGCCGCCGCCTGCAGCCCGAGACAGACGCCGAATGCTCCGAGCAGCATCGGGTTACGACCGATTCGAGGGTCGAACGGACCGTGCAGCTCCGAGCGGCAAAGGAACGCATGCAGGAGCTGGGCGAGGGTGAGACCGTGAAAAGAGGCCCCGGGCGGCGCCGTCAGTGCCGCCGTCAGCGCGGCCGCGCCGATCACCGCTCCCTCCCGCAGCGTGCGACGGAAATCCCCCCGCGACAGGATCGGCGCCCGCGGGTCGTGCGGTGGCTGGTCGAGCACGTCCGCTTCCGCCGGTTCGAGCCCGAGAGCAAGTGCGGGCAAAGGGTCCGAGATGAGGTTCAGCCACAGGAGCTGGATGGGAGTGAGCGGCTCAGCCAGGCCGGCAAGGGCCGCCCCGAGCATGACCATGGTTTCCGAAGCGTTCGTTCCGACCAGGTAGCGCAGGACCTTGCGGATGTTGGCGTAGGTCGCGCGGCCGAGCCGGATCGCCTCCAGGATGCCTGAGAGGTCGTCGTCGGCAAGCACGATCGCGGCCACCTCGCGCGCGACATCCGTCCCCCCTCCCCCCATCGCGATGCCGATCTCGGCCGCTCGCAACGCCGGGCCGTCGTTGATCCCGTCCCCGGTCATGGCGACGATCTGCCCGGCGGCCTGCAGCGCGCGCACGATCTCAAGCTTGTTCGCCGGGCTGACGCGCGCGAACACGTCGGCCTGCGGCGCGAGCGCGGCGAGCGTATCCGGCGGAAGGTCGCGCAACGCCCCCGACTCCAGCACCCGAACCTCGCCCTCGCGCGCAAGCCCAAGCCGCTTCGCGATCGCGTAGGCGGTCGCGCTCTGGTCACCCGTGATCATCACCATGCGGATGCCGGCGCGGTGCAGGCGGCGGACCACGTCCTCCGCCCCCTCGCGCAACGGATCGGCGAGGCCAGCGAGCCCGAGCCAGACGAGCCCCCGCTCGTCGCGCGGATCCCCGCCCGCCCCGCGCGCCACCCCGAGCACGCGCAGCGCCTCGCCTGCCATGCGGTCGTTCGCGGCGACGATGGCGCGGCGCGACCGGGGATCGAGCGGCAGCGGGCCGCGCGCGGTCAGCCGGTGCGTGCAGCGCGCGAGCACCTCAAGCGGATCACCCTTCACGGCAAGCACGGCCGTGTTGCCAGGGGCCGGGTGCAGCGTGCTCATCCGCTTGCGTCCTTCCGCGCGGCGGGCGACGGCAAGGCGGGGGTAGCGGGCCGCGAGATCGCCCAGGCTGCCGCCAAGGCGCTGGTAGCCGCGGGCGAGCGCAATCTCCGTCGGGCTGCCGACAAGCACGCCGTCCTTTTCCTCAACATCGCTGCACAGAGAGGCGGTTTCGAACAGCGTGCGCGCAAGCCCGGCTTCGGCATCGGAAAGATCGGAGGCCGGGACGAAGCGACCGTCCAAATGCAGCGCGACGCACTCCATCCGGTTGGCGGTCAGCGTCCCGGTCTTGTCGAGCGCGATCACCTGCACCGCGCCCAGGGTTTCCACCGCATCGAGGCGGCGGACCAGGATCCGCCGCCGCTTCATGTCCTGGATGCCGAGCGCCAGCGTGGTGGTGGCGACCGCCGGTAGCCCCTCGGGAACGGCGGCGACAGCGAGGCTGATCGCGCTTCTCAGGATCCGCCCTGGCAGCAGGCCGCGGGCGAGCCCAATCGCGGCGACCAGGCCGCAGATCGCGCCGTTGATCAGCACGAGCTCGCGGCCGACTTCGCCGAGCTGGCGTTCGATCGGAGTTTGCGGCGGGCGGACATTGCCGAGCAGAGCCTGCACACGGCCGATCTCCGTCGCCGCGCCGGTCGCCACCACCACCGCCTCGCCCGACCCGCCCGTTACCGCCGTGCCGCGGAAGACCATGGTCGGGCGCTCAGCAAGCGCGGCATCGGCGGCGACAGCAGCGGAAGGGTCCTTGTGCACGGGCAGGCTTTCGCCGGTCAGCGCGCTCTCGTTCACCGTCAAGTCGTGCGCTGCGAGGAGGCGCGCATCGGCGGGGATGAGCACGCCCGGCTCCAGCAGGATCACATCGCCAGGGACGAGGGCGGCAAGGGGAAGCATCAAGCGGCGCCCGGCCCGGCGGACGGGGATGGGAGCGGGAGCGGCGTCGGCGAGGCCGCTGATCGTCGCCTCTGCGTTCCGTTCCGTCACCGTCGCAATGCCCGCATTCAGCAGGACCACCGCACCGATCGCCGCTGCGTCGGCAAGACCGCCGGTGGCGAGGGAGACGGCGGCTGAGGCGCCGAGCAGCGCGACCGGGACGGAGGCGAGCTGGTCGAGGAAGATCGCGGCAGCCGAGCGCGGTGCGGCGCGAGGGAGCTCGTTCGGCCCGAACTGGGCGAGGCGTTCCGCGGCCTCCATCGGAGCAAGCCCGCGCGCAGGATCGACCCTCAGTGCAGCGAGGGCGGAGGCCGCGTCCATCGCGTGCCAAGCATGCGCGGCAAGGTCCTGCCAGAGCTCCATGCCGTCCTTGGCCGCGGCGGAGAGGCTGCGGGGGGATGGGGGGTCGCCGAGCGCGCGGCCGAGGACGGCGGCGATCGTGCGCGGGGACAGGGCGGGGCCGGCACGCACCAGCACCGAGCCGGTGACCGCGTTCGCGCGGGCGGAGACCACGCCCGGCAGGCCGGTGAGGGCGGCCTCGGCGAGGCGCGCGGCGGAAGCGTTGCCGCGCAGCCGGGCGTCGCGGAGGCGGTACCGCCCCGGCAGCGCGTGCGTCAGCGTTGGTCTCGGGCTGGACACGGCGCTTCCTCTGCCGCGCGCCGCCATGCCGGGCAAGCGCCGGCACCCCAGGAGGTGAGCCTGTTGGTGGCAGCGCCCCTCGCTCCCCTACTTGGGGCTGCAGCCGCCGGCTTCGCGCCGGCTCAGCGCGGCACCGGGGTGGAGGCGAGCGCGGCCGCGGCGGAGGCGAACGCGGCGAAGGAGTCCGCATCGAGTTCCGGCGCAACGAGGCTGCGCGCCTCGGCCAGCCGGCCGCGCATCGCCGCGACGAGGCCGAGATTATGCCGAACCCGCACGTCGCCGTTGCCGCCGGCACGGAGGTCCTCGAACAGACGCTCCGCCTCCGCCGCCTGCCCCGAGAGGGCGAGCGAAAGGGCGAGATTGTTGCGCACGCCAGCATGCTTGGGCGCAACCTCGAGCGCGCGGCGGTAGAACTCCTGCGCCCGAGAATGCTCGCCGGCGAGGTCAGCCGCGACCCCAAGCCCGTTCAGGGCCTCCGCGTCCCGCGGTTCGAGGGCGAGGGCGCGCCGGAACAGCGTTTCCGCCTCCGTGAGCGACCCGGCGCGAAGCTGCAGCCGCGCGAGCGCAAGCAGGGCGGCACGATCCGCCGGCCGGCGCGAAAGCAGCCGCTGCAGCGCCTCGACCGCCTCGTGCGACGCGCCCTGCCGCGCAGCCGCATGGGCATAGCGGATCTGGGTCTCGACGTGGTCCGGCGCGGCCGCGGCGGCGTTGCGGTAGATCGACAGCGCCACCTCGGCGTTGCCGTGCGCCTCGGCAATCGCGGCGAGGCGAAGCCGTTCCTCCGGCGCGGGCGGGCGGGGGTCGCTGCGATAGGGCTGCGCGCAGGCGGCAAGGACGAACAGGACGGCAAGAACGGGTCTTGCAACAAGAACGGGTCTCGCCACTGGCATCGTCATGACCCCATGCGGCCGAGCACGCCGATGAGCTGCACGAAGGACGGACCGGCGAGCAGCACGATCAGGCAGGGCAGGATGAACAGCGTCAGCGGCAGAACGAGCAGGGCCGGCAGACGCGCCGCCCGCTCCTCGAAAGCGGTGAGCCGCTCGTGCCGCATTTCGGCAGCCAAGGTGCGCAGCGCCTGGCCGAGCGGTGTGCCGTACTGCAGTGTCTGCGCGAGCGTGGTGCCGAGACGCTTCAGCCCCTCGACCTTGGTTCGCTCGCCGAGATTGAGCAGCGCCTGCCGGCGGTCGGAAAGCAGACGGAGTTCGTTGGCGAGGGTGGAGAACTCGGAGGCGATCGCACCGTTGGATGGTGCCATCTCGACCGCCACGCGCTCAACCATGCTCTCGAGCCCGAGCCCGGCTTCGGAGCAGATCACCATCAGGTCGAGCGTATCGGGAAGCCCAACACGAAGCTGCTTGACGTAGCGCCGATGCAGATGCTTGAGGGCAAGGCTGGGTCCGAGCACGGCCGCACCGACAGCGATGCCGACCAGCAGGATCTGATGCAGCCCGCCCACCCCGCGCCACAGCGTCGCGGCGTAGGCAGCGGCGGGCAGAGCGACCAGCAGCACCACCTTCAGCCCGAGCACCACGGGAACCACCGTTTGCGGCCTATACCCCGCCGCGGCGACGGCGCGTTCCAGATCGTGCCTGTCCTTGTCGGAGATGAGCGCGGTGCCCGAGATCGCCTCGCCGATCGCGCGGAGGGCTCCGCTTGCGGTCATCAGCGGCCGACGCCGCGCCCGCGGCGCAGGCCCGGCACGGCCGAGCCCGGCGAGACGGCCGGCGAGCCGACGCTCCGTCTCCGCCCGCTCGGCGAGCCAAGCGGCGAGCAGGATGAGCGCCGAGACGACGAGGGCAAGGCCGGCAAGCCGTGCGAGCCCGGCGGCGTCGCTTGCGGCGAGCATCCCGCTCATGTCACAGCAAGGCTGCGGCGGATCATCGTCCGCATCGTCAGCACGCCCAACCCAAGCAGGGTGAAAGCAACAGCAGCGACCGTCGGCCCCTTCTCGTTCTCGATATAGAAGCGGAGGTAGTCCGGGTTCAGCAGGGCGATTGCACCGAGGGCGACGAAGGGGATGGCGATCAGGATCGTCGCCGACGCCCGTGCCTGCCCGGCCAGGGCCCGGCCGCGCGCCGCAGTCTGCACCCGCTTGCGCACGACATCCGCGACATTCTCGAGCGTCTCGGTGAGACTGCCGCCGGTCTGCTGCTGCAGCGCGATGGTGACGGCAAAAAACCCATACTCGCGCAGCCCGGTGCGGGCGTGAAGATTGAGCAGGCTCGTCTCCAGTGCGACGCCAATCGCCCCTTCCGCCGCGATCTGGCCGAACTCCCGCCGCGTCGGTTCGGGGCTTTCGCGCGCGATCGTGCGGATCGCCTCGTTCACCGGGATGCCGGCCTTCAGCGAGCGCACGACGAGGCTCATTGCGTCAGGCAGTTGGGTCAGCAGCTTCTCGCGATACGCGGTGCGGCCGTGGGCGAACGCAGCACGGGCGGTCAGCAGGGTCGCCGCCGCACCTGCCGGCAGGGCAGCTGCACCGCCGAGAAGCGGGGAGGCGAGCAGCGCCGCGGCCACGCCGATCAGGCCGGCGAAGGCCAGCACCACCGGCCAGGGCGCCGGGTGATGCTCGGGGCGCGCAAGATCGAGCGCGATCAGCTCGGTCAGACGCCGTAGCACAGAGGCCCGCTCGCGACCGGCCAGGATCAGGGCAGGCGGCCGCTGGTCGACGGGCCGCCTGTCGGAGGCGCGGCGGGCCGCCCCGAGACGTGCCGCCATCCGCCGCCGCCGGTTGTGCTCAAGGAGGAGAAGCGCCGCGGCGATGATCGCAGCCAGGGCGGCAGCGGCGGCCAGAGTTAGCGGCGAAACGGGAAGGCCGGGCATGCGTCAGGTGCCTTCGATCGCCGCCATCCAGGCGCGATCAAGCCCGAAATACTCGAGCCGGGCAATGAAGCCTGGGCGGATCGGACTCGCGCGATAGCGGCCGCGAATCCTGCCCCTGCCGTCCTCGCCCTCGTACTGGAAGGCAACGAGATCGTTCATCGTCACCACGTCGCCCTCAAGTCCGCGAACCTCGGCGAGCTGGATCACGCGCCGGGTACCGTCGCGCATCCGCTCGATCTGAACGATCAGGTCGACGGCGGAGGCGACCTGGGTTCGAATCGCCTTCAGCGGCAGGCCGAGATTGCCCATCTGGACCATGTTCTCGAGCCGGATCAGCGCATCGCGCGCGCTGTTCGCGTGCAGCGTGCCGAGCGAGCCGTCGTGGCCGGTGTTCATCGCTTGCAGCAGGTCGAAGGCCTCCGCGCCGCGCACCTCGCCGAGGATGATGCGATCGGGCCGCATGCGGAGCGCGTTGCGGACGAGGTCGCGCTGGGTGACCTCGCCTTTGCCTTCGAGGTTGGGCGGCCGCGTCTCGAGACGGACCACGTGCGGCTGCTGCAGCTGCAACTCGGCCGCGTCCTCGATCGTCACGATGCGCTCGCCATGGTCGATCATCCGGCTCATGGCATTCAAAAGCGTGGTCTTGCCAGACCCCGTGCCGCCTGAGATCAGCACGTTGAGGCGACAGCGGGCGGCGATCTCCAAGAGCTTGGCCACGCTCTCCGTGAGCGAGCCGAGCTCGACCATGCGGGCGAAATCGATTCGCTTGCGGGCGAACTTGCGGATGGAGATGCAGGCGCCGTCGAGCGCGAGCGGCGGCAGCACGATGTTGACACGCGAGCCGTCGGCCAGCCGAGCGTCCACCATCGGCGAGGACTCGTCGACCCGGCGCCCGACGGCGGCGGCGATCTTCTGCGCCACCGCAACCGCGTGCTGGTCGTCGCGGAACCGCGCCGCGCTCCGCTCCAGCTTGCCGCCGATCTCGACATAGATGGCGTTTGGCCCGTTGACCATGATGTCGGTGATGCGGTCGTCGGCCAGCAGGGGCTCGAGCGGGCCAAGGCCGACCATGTCGTCTGCGATGTCGCGGGCAAGAGCCGCCTGTTCGCGGGCCGAGAGCTCGATGCGGTGCCGATCAGCGAGCTGGTGGATCAGGCGTTCGATCTCCTCGCGCAGACGCTCGGGCGGCAGCTCCGCCGCAACCGTGGGATCGACCTGGTCGATGACGAGCGACCACAGCCGCTCGCGCGGGGCGGGCGGCACGGCGGCGGAGGGGGCGCCGCGCGAAGGTGCGGGCGAAGGCGCGGGGGAAGCGCCCGGCGCGGCGACTGCCGATCCGGCATCGCCCGGCATGCGCTCCAGACGGCGCCCGAACCCGCTCATCGCGCGAACAGCCGCCCGACCAGGCCGGCCGGCCTCGCCACCCGCGCGCCCGCAACCTCGCGCATCAAGGCCAGCATCGCTTGCCGGAACGGCCGGCTGCGCGTGCATGCGGGAACGCCGAGATTGAGCGCGGCGAGCAGCGCCTTGTCGGTCTCCGGCAGGCGAAAGTCGACCTTGGCGCCGAGCCCCTTCTCGACCATCGCCGCGGGCAACCCGCCGCGGATGCCGCAGCGGTTCAGCACCGTCAGCGCGCGATCGTTGCCGGCAAGCGCGGTCAGCATGGCGCGCAGGCGGGCGGTGTCGCGCACGGCAACGATATCCGGCGTGAGCACCAGAAGGCGGATCTGCGCGATCGGGTAGATGGCGAGCAGCGCCGGGTCGGCTGCAGTTGGCATGTCGACCACGATCCAGTTGAACCGCCGGCGCAGCAGCGTCATCAGCCTGGCCAGTCCGGTCGCCGTCGGCCGCGGCGCCTCCTCGAACGGCTCCTCCGCCGCAATGAGGCGAAGCCGATCCGATACCGCAACGGCTGTGCGGTCGAGGAAGAGCGCATCCACGCGGTCGGGCTGTTCGAGCGCGACCCGCAGCCCGGCTGATGGCTTCACCCCGAGCATGAGCGCCGCCGCGCCGGTCTGCAGGTTGAGATCAACCAGCGCAACGTAGCCTCGCGTGTGCTCGGCGAGCAGGACGGCGAGGTTGGTGGCCACCGTCGTCGTTCCCACCCCGCCATGCGCGCCGACCGTGGCGACGACGCGGCCACCGACGATCTCATGCGGGAACGCGGCCCGGCCCTGGATCACGGGCAGGAAAAGCCGCGCGACCGAATCGCGCGTTAGCGGCTTCTCCAGGTATTCGAGCACGCCCAGCCCGCGCGTGATTTCGCGGTAGAAGGAGAGGTCGGTCTGTTCCCCGATCACCAGGACCTTCACGTCCGGTTCGCAGACCTCGGCAAGATCGTCGAGCGCCTCGATCGGGTTCGCGACACCGCTGACGTCGACGATCAGGACCTGGGGCGTGGGCTTGCGGGAGAGGTCGCGCACGGCGTAGGCGATGCCGCCGCGCAAAATCGCGACCGCCTGGCCGAGATCGGCCAGCGCCGCGCGAAGCGTTCCCTCGGAACCGGCGTCGCTGACGTAGGCGACGAGGAGGGGGCGGGAGAAGGCAAAGTTGGCGCCCTTGCCCGCCTCGGCCGACGGTTCGTGGAGACGGTCACCGTCCACCGCGCCCTCCAACCGCTCCGCCCACCGGCGAGGTGCGGACCTCCGGCAGCGGTTTCACGTCGTCGTCCTCCAGCCGTTCGATCGCATTCGTTGCCTGGCGGGCGCGCCCGCGCGCATCGCCGACACCGCGGTCGAGGTGTGCGGGGTCGGCGATCATCGCGCGAAGATTGGCCTCGTTCACCTGCCGTGCCCGCCACGTGCCCTCGCGCGCGAACGGATCGGCGGCGCCAGCGCAGCCGGCGGCGAGGACAAGGGCAAGCAAGGGCAGGAGGCGGAGCGGCATGGCGGGGCTAATCGAGGATGAAACCGGCCTGACCTGGCACGCGGCGTGGCGCCGGATGCCGCGAGAGCTGGCGCAGGAGTAGAATCCGCTCGATGTCGTTGGCGGGCCTCAGCCCGTCCGTTGGCAGGGCGAGGCTGCGCGGGTCGGAGACGGGCCGCACGACATAAGGCGTGACGATGATCACGAGCTCGCTTTCATTGCGGCGGAAGCGGTCGGAACGGAACAGCGCGCCAAGGATCGGCACCTCGCCGAGGAAGGGCAGGGCGGAGGAGGAGAACCGGTTGCCGTCCTGAAGCAGGCCAGCGATGGCGAAGGACTGGCCCGAGCCCAGTTCGACAGTGGTCTCGGCCCGGCGCACGCGGAGCGCTGGCACACGCACCACGCCGCCCGCCAGCGGCAAACTGATCGCCCCCTCCTCGCTCAACTCGCTCACCTCCGGCCGGACGCGGAGGTTGATCCGTTCGTCGCTGAGCACCGTCGGCACGAAGGCAAGCGAGACGCCAAACTGCTTGAATTCGATCGTGATTCGATCGAAGGAGGCGCCGACCGGGACCGGGAACTCGCCGCCGGCGAGGAAGGAGGCCGTCTCGCCCGACTGGGCGGTGAGGTTGGGCTCGGCGAGGATGGTGATCAGCTGGTCGGCGGCAAGCGCGTCGATCAGCCCGTTGATGTCGAGGTTACGGGTGGCGTAGCCCGCGCCCAGGAAGGCGCGGCCGGCCTCCCCGCCGAGGCCCGGGCGAAGCGGAGCACCGGCGAAGGGGCCGATCAGGAGGCCGAGCGTCCAGTTGCCTGACGTGCCGATCGCTTGCCAGTTGACGCCGAGTTCGCGGCTGATGCTGCGCGCGACCTCGGCCACCCGAACCCGAAGATTGACTTGGATCGAGCCCAGGACGCGGAGATCGTCGATCACGCGCTCGTTCTCGGCCAGGCCTGCGCGCGCAATGGCCAGCGCCCGCTGCGCGTCCGATGCCGTGGGCACTTCGCCGGAGACGATGACGCCGCCCGGAACGCGGCGCAGGGCAAGGTTAACGACGGCCGGCACGGCGGCGCGGATTGCTGCCTCGACGGGCGGCAGGGCCCCAGGTGCTGCGGCCGCTCCGCCCGCCGCCGGGGCGGGGCGCTGTGCTCCCACCACCACCTCGTAGGTGGCGATCTCCCGCCCGTCCGCCCCGGCGGCGACCACAACGGTGCGACCCCGGGCGAGGCCGGAGACGAACAGCGTGGTCGGCGAGGCCGCCTGGACGTTGACCACCTTCGGGTCGGCCGCGAAAACCGTCGCCGCGGCCTCGGGCAGGGTGACGAGCTGGCCGCCGCCGACCTCGAGCGCGAGGCTTGTGCGCTGCTGCGCCTGCGCTGCCGGCAGAGCCTGCGGCAGGACGGTGCTGGCGGACAGGATGACGAGCGCGGCGAGGGCTGCGCGCAGGATGAGGGTCACCGGAACGTCACCTCCTGCCGTTCCGTGCCGCGAATGATCTGCATGCGCGCGCCGACCGGGCGATCGGCCGGGTCCGTTTGCGCAAGGGCAGGCGAGACGTCGCCGCCGAAGACGGAGCGGCGCGCCTCGCCCTCGCGCTCAAGCCCCTCTGCCATGGCGCGGATGGTCAGCGACAGCCGGCCGAGCTGGCTCGCCACCGCAACACGTTCCGCCTCTTCCGGCGTCACCTCGAGGGTGACGGTGCGGGCGATGCGCCCATCAAGCGAAGGCGAGGCGCCGAGGCCGCCTTGCGTCAGGTGCTGATCCACCGCGATCACGCGCACATCCGTCAGCACCGTCTCGCCGACCACGCGGCGGGACAGCAGGGCGACAGCGTCGTCCAGCTTCTGGGTAAGCAGGAGGTCGACCCTGTCCCCCGGCCAGATCAGCCCGGCTGCGCCGGTGACGGCGTCGACGCCGACGGTGATTGCGCGCCGTCCGGGCTGCAGGACGGCGGCGAGGAAGCCGCGATCGCGCGGCCGAAGCACATCCCCGCTGTGCAGGACGGTGCCTGGGTCCAGGTAGCGACGGACCAGGGCCCCGGCGAGTTCGGCGCGGGTTTCGGGGGACTCTCGCACCGCCCCGTCCGGGACGCGGTCAAGCGGAATGTCGCGGCCGAGGAGGTCCTCGTTGCGCAGAAGCAGGCCGGGCGGCAGAGGGCGCGCGGAGACAAGCACGCGGGCCGTGACGGGCTTCGGCGGTTCGGCGGCGGGCGGTGGGGCGGCTACGGGGGCGGGGCGCGGCGGGCCGAGGGCCTGCAGGCCGAGGGCGATGAGCACGCCGGCGGCGAGGACGATGACGCCGATCAGCAGCAGCCGCACGATCATGCGGTCAGGCTACGGCGTGAAGGTTTCTCGAAAGCAAAAGCCCGGCCGCGATGGCCACACCGTAGGGCAGTGGCCCGCGCCGGCGAAGCCGCCAAGCTTCCGTCGCGGCGAGGCGGATGAGCACCGGTTGGGCGCGGCCGGCGGGGCTGGGCCGGGGCAGCGGCAGGTGGGGGGCGGCGAGGTAGAGGAGCGAGAGGAGCCCGCCTGCGAGCGTGGTGGCGACGACGAAGTCCCAGATCGCGACCGGGGGAAGGCCGAGCGCGCCGGCGGTGGCGAGCTTGACGTCGCCGCCGCCGAGGAGGCCGCGGCTGAAGAGGACGACCAGAAGCGCGAACAGGGCGGAGGCGGCGGCGAGTGTGGCGCCGAGGGCGGCAAGGCCTTCGGTTGCGCGGGCGGCGAGCGAGAGGAGAGCGAGCAGGGCGCAGAGCGCGTTGGGGATGCGCCGGGTGGCGAGGTCGTGCGCGGCGGCGAGGAGGACGAGGAAAGCGGCGATCAGGCCACACATATCAGCCCAAACATTGCTTCGTTGGGCTCGCCAACTTGACGGATTTCTTTCACATCCGCACTATGCAGGCGAGCATTATTTTGCTCGCCTGCCGTAAATTTAAAGAATCTTGATGATGTGTTTATTCTTCTGTGATGCGGGCAAGTTCTGTTGCAATTCGGTTGAAGGTATCACGAAGCTCGTTGCTGATAAGACCGAGAGCCGTGATGATCGCTATAAGGATGAACGCGGCGATCACGCCGTATTCGAGCGCCGTCACCCCGCGTTCGTCCCGCCGCAGAGCGGCGAGTTGAGAAGCCACATACGTCCAGACCTTGAGCATCTCCGTCACCCTCTCCGTTCTCCGTTGTCCCTTCCATCCCTTCCTTCGCCTCCGCTGCGCCGCCGCGCGCGGGGCAAGCAAGGCCATTGCCGCAGCGGAACACGCACCGTGCCCCGCAACCGCCACCTGGAGGCCAGCCACACACGCCCGGCGCGGTCGCCGCCCCTGCGTGTGCTCCCCGCCTCCGGTCGGCGGTCGAGAACGACTCAAAAGGAGATCGGTAAACGCTCTCTTAACGCTTCCCCACTAGACGTTTACGCGACGGCAACGGTCGTCTCCGCCCGCGCGACCGGCTCTTGACGCGAGGGACCCGTCCCGCCCGCGGCGAAGAAGGAGGAACGACCCGCGCCCTAACGTCACGGTGGGGACTGACGCGATGATGTCTGTTCGCAACCCGCTAAGAGCCCGGCAAGCCCCCTCGCCGCTCCTGCCAAAGGATGCCGAACCTCGCTTCGGCCGCGGTTCAATCCGCACTGCAGCGACCGTCGCCGCCTCCAGGCTCTGGCGCAACCGACGCGGTGCAACCGCGCTCCTGACCGGTGCCGCCGCCTCCGTTCTGGTCGGCTTCGCTGGTCTCGTCGTCGACGGAGGGGCTTGGTATGTGACCCGGCGCGAGGCGCAGACGGCGGCCGACGCCGCCGCCCAGGCCGCCACACTCGCGCTCTTGCGCGGCCAGAACGCGGAACAGACGGCGCGCGAGGCCGCCGCCCGTAACGGCTTCGACCCCAATGCCGCGGGCACCACCGTGCGCGCGCGCGCCTTTCGACGAGACCCGAACCCGGGGCTCGAGGATGCCGTCGAGGTGGTGGTGGAACGGCGCGTGCCCATGCTGTTCGGCCGCGTCGTCCGCCTCGCCTCCGGCCGGGGCGAGGCCGAGGACGATCGGGTCACCATCGCCGCCCGCGCCGTGGCCCAGGCTCTGACGCTGCCGGGCGGCGGCGGGGCCGCTTGCGTGCTCGCCCTCGGCGAGAATGGCGGCATGGTGGTGCAGGAGAACGACCTGCAGATCGGCGGCAATACGAGGCTCAACGCGCCGCAGTGCTCGCTCGCCTCCAACACCTCGATCCGCCAGTTCGGCAACTCCCGCGTCACCGCCTACACCATGGTCGCCGCCGGAACGGTGAGCATCGGCAACCCGGCGAACGTCACCCTCGCCCGGCCGGCGGCCGCGTTCCAACCGCCGCTCTACGACCCGTTCGCGCCCGAGGTACCGGGAACAGGGATCCCACTGCCGCCGAACAACCAAGCCTGCACGCGAACCAACTTCTCCACCTCGCGGTCCTCCACCGCCGCCATCACTCCGGGCGTCTATTGCGGGGGGATGACGTTGCGCGGAACGCACGACTTTGCCCCCGGCGTGTACTATGTCCAGAACGGCGGGCTGACAGTGCACGGCAGCGCCACCCTCACCTGCAGCACGTGCCGGCCCGGCAACGGAGTCACCTTCGTCTTTACTGGCGAACCGAACCAGATCTGCGGCCCGGAGAACATCAACGCCCAAGCGCGGATCGACCTAATCGGCGGCACCGCGCAATACCCCGGCATCCTGATGTACCAGGACCCGCGCGCCGTGCCAGGCTACCGCTTCCACCTCAACGGAGGGGCCCACATCACCACACGGGGGCTGTTCTACTTCCCGCGCTCCGACCTGACCATCAACGGCAATTTCGGAGGCGAAACCTCCACCTGCAAGGCCTTCATCGCGGAATCGATCACGCTTACCGGCACCTCGACCCAGACCATTCGCGTCGAGGGCTGCGCCGAGCTCGGCCTCGAGCCGGCGGTTGAGCTGCCGCAGATCCGCGTCGTTCGGCTTGTGGAGTAAGCGATGGGCCTCTGGCAGCGTCTCCTCTCGGGGCGGGCAGGCGTCTCCGCGGTGGAGTTCGGTTTCGTCGCGCCGTTCCTCGTGCTCGTCCTCTCCGGCCTGGTTGATCTCGGCCACGCCCTGCAGCGGACGATCGTGCTCGAGAACGCCGCTCGCGCGGGCGCGCACTACGCGATGAGTTTCCCGCAGGATACGGCGGCGATCCGGTCTCGAACCTGCGACGCCCTTGGCGGGGTCGACGCCACCGTTGTGGTCGACCCGCCCTCGTGCGAGTGCGCCGACGGTACCCCGGCCGCCTGCGACGGCCTCGCTTGCCCGGGCAGTCCCCCGCAGCCCGCCCAAGTGTTCGTCCGCGTCACCGTCACCGCCCCCTACCAGCCCGTCATCGGCTTCGGCAGCCTTCTGCTGCCGTCCACGCTTCGCGGCGAGGCAGTGGCCCGTGTGCGGTGAGCGGGCGGAGCGGCGCGGTCTGCTGCCGGGTCGGCGGGGGCGGACTGGCGGGGGCGCGGCGGTCGGCTTCGCGGTCGTTGCGCCCCTCCTACTCCTGCTCGTCTTCGGCCTGATCGATCTCGCGCGTTTCGCCTTCACCGTCATCTCCGTGCGCGAAGCCGCTTCGATTGCTGTGCGTGCCGCCGCGGTCGGGCGAAGCGAGGCCGAGGCGCGCGCAGCCGCTCTCGCCCGGGTGCCCTTCCCGGGCGAGGCTCTTGCCCTCGACATCCGCTGCTTCGTCATCTCCGTCTCCGGCGGCGTGACCAGCGAAACCCCGATGCCCTGCGGCGGCGCCCTCGACCCCACTGCGACGCGCCGGGCGAGCGTGCGCGCCACGACCGCGTTCCGCTTCCTCCTGCCCTACCTGCCCGGCGGCACGATTCCGGTCGTGCAACAGACGGAAGTGACGAGCTAACGATGCGCGAGGGAAAGGCAGCGCGCGTTTCGCCACGGCGAGGAGGCGTGCGGGAACCGCGGCCGCTGTTCAGGCGGCGGGCACGCCGCCCGCATCGGCTGCGGCAGCGTTTGCGGCGGGTTCCCCTGGAGGAGAACGCCTCGTCGCCTCGGCGAGAGCCGAGGGAAGATCGCCGAGCAACGCGAGTATCGTCTGGCGTGCGGTCTCGTCGGCCCTGAGGCGGGCAAGGAGCGCTTGCTCGTAGTGGGAGTGTTTTTGGAAACGAAGCGTCTTCGCAACGCACGCGGCAACGCCGGTGTTCTTGATGGAGTAACGGGCCAGCAAGCCGGCGAGGTCCTTTTTCGCTGTCAGACCATCGAAGGTCGCAGCTTCCTCAGCGAAGAGGATCGCCGGATTGACCTCCAGAGTTATTATGTCGGACTGCCATGGCTCCTCGCCCTGCCAGAGGGTGCCGAGGATCTTACGCTCGAGCGTGGGTCGACAGCGGCGCTCGAGCAAGAGGGCGCGAACCCTCCGGAGTTCGTCCAACGCAGCGTTCACCGCTTCGGCCGCAAGGTTGCTGGCGTCACACCCGAAGGTCTTCGCCTGGTGGTTCGCGACCAAAGCAATCGCACGAGGGTGGTAGGAGAGGGCTTCGACTGTGGAAACGGCAAGAGGGTGAATGCCCTCCTGGCGCAGGTCCTCGGTCTCCTCCTCGCCTCTGTGGTCGCGATCGACGATGCCGAAGGCGCGCACCCAGTGCAGGTGCTCGACCTTGCGCAAGCTGCGAACCGTTTTGATGACGTCCTCGGCGCTCCCGCAGGGGTACACGGTGACATCGGGAAACAGGATCCTGTAGAGTGGTTGATCGCGGCTGCTCTGCGTGCCTTCGACGAACAGCAGCACGCGCCTTGCGCCGAGGATCATTCGCTTGACGTCGTCCGGGATGTCGGCCTCGCCTTCGAGCACATCCAGGTCCCACTCGACGCGGCCGCCTTCGCCAAAGCGGCAGTCGCGCAGAAGCGGCACGCGCCGCCCACGGTTCTCCATCACCAGCGATAGGTCGTGCGTGGCGACGAGGAAGGCGCAGTCGGGCCGGGCGGCGAAGAGCTCGGTCAACAGCGGGGCCGTGATGGCACGGTGCAAGTGTCGCTCCGGCTCGTCGATCAGGATCACTTTGCCCTCTTCCGCGCCGAGCACGTCCGCGGCGAGGAGAAGGGCGTTCCGCTCCCCATCGGAGAGCTCCGAGACGGGATAGGGGGCGGAGCTGTGTTTGCGCGCCAGGATCTCCTGAGCGGGTGTCATTTCGATTTCGATCGGCAGTTCCGCGGCGCGGAACATTTCGTTCAAACGCGCGATCGGTTTTTGATCGCTGCGCGCAAGCTCCTGAGCTACTTTCAAGTCGCGCGCGCCGTTCGCCTTGTCGACAGCCTGTGCAATTCGCTGCGCTCGAGCAGTTTCGGCTCTCACGAGATCAAAGAGGGCTGCAAGTGGTCGCCAATGGCAATGCGCGTCACGCCAGCGGGCGTTCGGGCTCCGATCCCATGTTCGGACCTGCGGTTCTTGGCGTAGGCGATCATATGCCGTGAGTGTTACCGCGCTATCGTTCAACCACGTCTGCCGGTGCGCCCAGACCACGCGGGCCCGATCGCCCACCTGCGCGGCCGCGCGATTGATCAGTGCCGACTTGCCCGCCCCGTTCGGCCCGACCACGAACACCGGGTCGCCGTTGCGCAGCTCGAGCGCCAGAGGCCCATCGGGACTGATACGATCGATATTGATGCGAAACACAGCCGCCATGGCGAACCGTCTCTGCGGTCTTTTTCGTTTGCCATAACGAAACAGGGCGGAGTCGCGCAACCGAGCGCGGCCAAAGCCGTCGGGGCGCGGCGGCGGGCGGTGCGTGACGCAATCGAAAGCCCACGCCGCGAGGCCCATCGGCGGCGCGCCGCACGCGGGCTACACTGCGCGCCCGATGGCGCTCCTCAACCTCAGCTCCCTCGTCGCCAGCCTCGCGCCAGGACAACGCCTGCTCGGGCTCGACCCGGGCGCGAAGACGATCGGCCTCGCCCTCTCCGACGTCACGCTGAGAATCGCGAGCCCCCTGCGCGCCATCCCCCGCCGCAAACTCTCGCAGACGGCAACGGAGATCGCTGCGATCGCGCGCGAGCGCGGGGTGGGCGGTCTCGTCGTCGGCCTCCCCCTCGCTATGGACGGCCGCCTCGGGCGGGCGGCCCAGGCCGCGCGCGACTGGGCCGAAGCCCTGGCCACTGCGACCCTGCTGCCCACAGCGTTGTGGGACGAACGGCTATCCACCGCCGCCGTGAACCGAATGCTGGTCGAGGAGGCCGATCTCTCGCGCAAGCGCCGCTCTGCCCTGGTCGATGCGGCCGCCGCGGCCTGGATCCTGCAAACCGCGCTCGACTGCCTTCGCCCCGACCGGCCGCCCGCGCGCTGACGAGGCTCAAAGCGCGTAGGGCGGCTTGTGCAGCGCGCGCGGTGAGAGGGTGAAGATCTCGACGCCCGTTTCCGTTACCCCCACCGTGTGCTCGAACTGGGCGGAGAGCGACCGGTCGCGCGTGACCGCGGTCCAACCATCCTCCAGGATCTTCACTTCCGGCCGGCCGACATTCACCATCGGTTCGACGGTGAAGAACATTCCGGGTCGCAGCACCACGCCGTCGCCGGGGCGGCCGAAATGCAGCACGTTCGGCGGTTCGTGGAAAGTCCGCCCAAGCCCGTGGCCGCAGAACTCGCGCACGATCGAGAAGCGGTGGCGTTCGACATAGGACTGGATCGCGAAGCCGAGATCGCCGAGCGTGGCCCCGGGCCGGATCGCCGCAATGCCGCGCATCATCGCCTCGTAGGTGACGTCCATCAGCCGCTGCGCCTTCACTGAGGCCTTGCCGGCGACGTACATGCGCGAGGAATCGCCGTGCCAGCCGTCGAGCACCACGGTGACGTCGATGTTCAGGATGTCGCCCTCCTCGAGCCGGCGCGGGGAGGGGATGCCGTGGCACACGACGTGATTGACCGATGTGCAGATCGACTTCGGAAAGCCGCGGTAGCCGAGCGGGGCCGGCACTGCGCCGCGCGCGACGATGAAGTCGTGGCAGAGGCGGTCGAGTTCCTCGGTTGAGACACCCGGGCGGACGTGCTCGGCAATCATGTCGAGGGTTTCCGCCGCAAGCCGCCCGGCCCGGCGCATGCCCGCGAAGTCCTCGGCGCGATAGAACGTGATCTTCCTCGCCTCGGCTCCGCGCATGGCCTCGCTTCGCTCGAGCTGTGTCATGCCGTCACGGTCCATCCGCCGGCCCTAGCGCGCGCCATCGTGGGGCGCAAGCGGCGCGGAATCGCCCGCCGGGTGTTCGACCACCCCGAGCGCATCCGCCAAGCGGTGCTTCGCGCTCCCGGGCCGAAGCGGCTTTGGCTGGCTCGCGGCCGGGGCCCAGCCGGTCATCGTCAACAGCACGAGGGGGATCGCGATCCGCCCCTCGCCATCGCGCGGCAGGCGCGCGAACGCCTTGGCGAGAAGGTCGCGCGGGGGGATGGCGCGAGAGCGGGCGGCCACCGCGTTGGTTTCACCGAGGGCCCGCAAGTCCCGCACCAGAGCGAGCGGGTCTTGATACGTGACGGTGAGGGTCTCGCTGTCGGCCACGGGCAGAGCGAAGCCGGCGCGCTGCAGCAGCCCGGCCGCATCGGCAAGGTCAGCGAAGGGAGAAACCCGCGGGCTGACGCCGCCCTTGATCTCCAACTCGGCTTCGAGGAGCGCGCTGCGCAGCGGGGCGAGCGTGCCGAGCCCCGGCAGGACAGCAAGGAACAGCCCGTCGGGGACGAGGGTTTGGCGGATCTGGATCAGCGCCCCGGGCAGGTCGTTCGCCCAATGCAGAGAGAGACAGGAGACGACGAGGTCGAAGGCACCGGGCGCGAAGGGTAGCCACTCCTCGTCGGCGGCCACTGCCGGCCCGGCCAGCGCGGCGCGCGCGGCAAACCTGGGCGAGAGGTCGGCCGAGACGACGAAGGGAGTGCCCCGCTCGCGCAGGCCCTGCGCAACGAGGCCGTGCCGTCCGCCGAGGTCAAGGGCGCGGGTGAAGCGCCGCGTCGTGTCGTCCAGCCGATCAAGCAGCCGTTCGGCGATGGCCGCGAAGAGCGGCGCCGCCTCGTCGACGCGGGCGGCTGCCCGGTCGCGGTGCGAACGGACTGAGCGGCGGTCGAAGATCACGGCTGGTCCGGTGCTCACGCACAGGATGTGGGCGGCTTGCCTTGCCACGCCAACGGGCGGCAGACTGGCGCCTCGCTGGCGACCAGGGCAGCGGACGGTGAGTGAACCGGCGACACTCGAGGAGCGGACAAGCGCCGTTCTCGCGACCATGGCGCAGGTCACGCGAATCCTTGGCCGAGAGCCGCCGACGCGGCAGACCCTGCTCGCCGTTCGCCGCGCCCTGGAGACGCTGGCAGCGCGCCTCGACCTGTTCGGCGAGGAGGCGGTTCCGCTGCCGCGGCGAGGTTCTGCCAGCGCCGCCCGCACGGCTGTCTACGAGGAACCGGGCGGGCGGCTCTCCTTGTCGCTGACGGCGCTCGACCCGGGTACGGAAACGCGCCCGCATGCGCACGGGACCTGGGCGGCCATCGCCGCCATCGAGGGCAAAGCGGTGAACCGGCTCTACCACCAGGGCCCGCGGGGGCTCGAGCTCCTCGATGTGGTCGTCCTCGGCCCAGGCCACGGCCTTGCCTTGATGCCCGAAGACATCCACGCCGTCAGCGTGCCCGGCCCGGGGCCGGCACGGCTGCTGCAGCTCTATGGGCTCGCGCTCGGCCGGGCGCCGCGCCGGGACGAGATTCGGTGACCGGCTGGCCGCTGCCAGCGTCGCAGGCGAGGCGCGAGGGGCGGCGCCGTGCCCCCGGCTAACCTCGGCGCCCGCCTGCAGGCCCTAGTGCGCAGCGGCGCGCACCTCGCCCGCGTTGCCCTCGACGCCCTGGTTCCGCCCAGCTGCCCGGTCTGCGATACGCCCGTTGAGGCCCCCGGGCTCATCTGTCCCGCCTGCTTCCCCCGCTTCCGACCGATCGTGCCGCCCCTCTGCACGGCCTGCGGCCTGCCCATGGTCGTAACCGAGCCGCCGCCAGGTTCCGGCCTCTGCCCCGCCTGTGCGGCGCGCCGCCCCCTCTTCGCTCGCGCCCGCGCAGTCTGGCTGTACGAGGGCGCGGCCAGGGACACGATTCTGCGGCTGAAATACGCGGACCGCGAGGACCTAGCCCCGACGCTGGGACGGCTGATGGCAGGGGCAGGCGCAGACCTGCTGCGCGACGCCGAACTTCTGCTGCCCGTTCCCCTGCACCTCGGAAGGCTCGTCGCCAGGCGCTACAACCAGGCGGCGCTGCTCGCCCGTGCCGTCGCCAAGGTCGCTGGCGTGCCGGTCGCGGTTGATGCGCTGCGCCGCACGCGTCGCACTCCGGCGCTGGCCAATCTCAGCCGCGGCGAGCGGGAGGCGATCCTGAGCGGCGCATTCGCCGTCGCACCCTCTTGGCGCGACCGCATCGTCGGCCGTCGTCTCCTCTTGATCGACGACGTGCTCACCTCCGGGGCGACTGCGGAGTCCTGCGCTGGGGCCTTGCTTCAAGCCGGCGCGGCTGGGGTTGACGTGCTCGCCGCCGCGCGCACCCCTCCACCGGGCCAAGCTCCGTCTTGACCCCGCGCCGTCGCAGCGCGACAGAGTGGGCGATGGCAAATGTCGAGATCTACACCACGGCGTGGTGCCCCTACTGTGTCGCCGCCAAGCGGCTGTTGCGCGGCAAGGGGCTGACGTTCCGGGAAATCGACGCGCCCTCCGGCAGCGCCGCGCGCGCGGAGGCAGTCCGCCGGTCGGGGGGCAGGACCACTGTGCCGCAGGTCTTCGTCGACGGCCGGGCCTTGGGCGGCTACGACGACATCGCCGCTCTCGATCGGGCAGGGGAGCTTGACCGCCTCCTCGGCCTCGGCGGCTCGGGCGCCTGATCGCCGTTTGCGCTTGGCACTCCCTTGCGCCGAGTGCCAAGCGACCCGACACTGAAGAGTAGGGAAACGGGGCGAAGGGCCATGATCCACTATACGCTCCGCTGCGATGCGGGGCACGAGTTCGACGGCTGGTTCAAGGACAGCGCGACCTTCGAGAAGCTCGCCGCGGGTGGTTTGGTCACATGTCCGTTCTGCGCCTCGACGCGGGTAAGCCGGGCGTTGATGACGCCGGCGATCGCCAGTCGGCGGCGCGATGAGGCGGCGCCCGAACCGCCCCCCATGCCGCCGGTCGCCATGCCGGAGAAGGCGGTGGCCGGGCAGATTCCGCCTGCCCTTTACGCCGCGCTCGCCCGGCTACGCGCCGAGATCGAGCGCAGCTGCGAGTATGTCGGCGCTGGATTCGCCGAGGAAGCCCGCCGCATCCACGAGGGCGAGGCGGAGCGGCGGGGCATCTATGGCGAAGCCACGCCCGAAGAGGCCGAGGCGCTGCGCGAGGAGGGGATCGACGTGCGGTCGATCCCTTGGGTGCCGCGGACGGAAGCGTAGGCGGCACCGCTTCGTCGCCACCCCCCGCATGGTGCGCCGATCGGCCGCTGTCGGCCCGCAGCTCCGGGCGGAAACGAGACCGGCCTCGGTCACCCGTGTCCTCCTGCCCCTGCGCCGTCGGTGCGTGCGGCCTGGAGCAAGGAGGCAATCGCGGCCGCGAGGTCGGCGCGCGCGATCGGCTTAGAGAGGAAGGCGATCGCCTCCTGTCGGGCGAGCTCATCAGGCAGGCGGCTGCCGGCGAAGCCGCTGATCAAGAGCGTGGGCAGAACCTTGCCGCCGCGCCGCGCCCACAGCGCCAGTTCGTAGCCGTTCATGTCGCCCGGCATGATCACGTCGGTGACGAGCACGTCAGGTCTCGCCTCGGCCAGCCGCGCCCTGGCTGAGGCGGCATCCTGGGCGTCAGTGACGCGCGCCCCGAGCGCCTTCAGGGTTTCCGACATGACGTGGCGGACGGTCGGGTCGTCGTCGACCAGCAGGACATGCGCTTCAATGCGCGCCGGCACGTCCTTCGACCGGGTGGGCTCGGGCGGGATGGCCTCTGCCGTCAGCGGCAGCAGGACGGAGACCCGGGTGCCGCGGCCGGGCCTGCTCTCGATGATCGCGGTGCCGCCGGATTGCTTGGCGAAGCCGTAGACCATGGCCAGCCCAAGCCCGGTGCCGCGGCCGAGCGCCTTGGTGGTGAAGAACGGCTCAAACGCCCGCGCGGCAACCTCGGGCGGCATGCCGCGGCCGTTGTCCTCGACGTCGATCACGGCATAGCGACCGGGTTCGAGCCCGGTCGCGTCCCGTTCGGAGGGGCGGAGGACGCGCATCCGAGTGCGCACGACGATCCGTCCGTCGCGTTCAATCACGTCATTGGCATTCGAGATCAGATTGATCAGGCAGGCATCGAGATGCGCCGGATCGACCCGCACCGGCAGCGGGCGAGGGGCGAGGTCGAACACGAGCTGGTTGGCTTCGCCCGCGGCCTTGGCGAGCAGGGTCCGGCTCTTGCGGATCTGCGCCGAGACGTCGCAAGCGATAGGGAACAGCATCTGCTTGCGGGCGAAGGACAGCAGATCGGCCGTCAACCGCGCCCCGCGCTCGATCGTCGCCATCATGAGGTCTGTGGTCTCGCGCACGGCGTGGTCCTCGGGCAGGCGGCTCTGCACGCTCTCGGCGCAGCCCATCAGCACGGCGAGCAGGTTGTTGAAGTCATGCGCCACCCCGCCGGTGAGCAGGCCGACGGCTTCGAGCTTCTGCGCTTGGTGCAGCTGGTCCTCCGCCTTGCGTCGCGCCTCGTCCGCATCAATCACACATTCGACGAGGTCGGCATGCGCGTGGGCTGCCCGCCAGAGGGCGTAGGCGAGAGCGCCGATCGCTACCGAGGCGAGCAGCAGGACGAGGCCGAACCCAACGGCCACGCGGTCATGGGCGCGCGAAAGCCCGCTTCGCGAGCCAATGACAGAGACCGCCACCACCTTCGGCCCGATCGCGCGCCAGGCGATGAGCCGTTTTCCCCCCTCGCCTGTGACCTCGTCGATTTCTCCACCGTGCGCACCCTCGAGCCAGTCTTGGAGGATCCGGCTTATGCCCGGCTTGCGGCGGGCGAGCCCAGCCTCCGCCGGCCGGCTCGCCAGCACCCAGCCGTCGCGGCTGATCCAGGCGACGGTGAAGTCGACGAAAGGGGAGACGGCGGCGAAGGCGCGTTGGAGATAGTCGGTCGGGATCAGGATCACGGTGGCGCTGGCCGCGCCGTCGCCCTCGTGCGGCACGACGACGCCAAAGGCGAAGCCGTTCCCTTCGGCCAGGGGCTGGGGCGCGATCACCGCCACAGGCTCGCCCCCGAGCGAAGCCACAGTGTCCGGAGTCGGCAGAACAAGGCGGACGTCGTCGCGTGCGCCCTGGGCTGTCGAATAGACGATCACCCGCCCCTCCCGATCGGCAATGGCGATCGCGCCGATGTGCGCATGCCGATCCGCGATGGCCGAGGCGAGGCGCTGCAGACCCTTGTCCGCCTGGAGCTCAGCCGCCGTCCGATCGGCGGCCACCTCGTTCAGCCGTCGCCCGACATCGATGCTGACCGCGAGCACCGTTCGCGTGTGATAGGCGGCGAGATCCAAAACCTCGGCCAGCCGCGCTCGCCCCTCGCTGGTCGCGATCGCCTTCAGCCACGCTGCGCCGACCAGGATCGCGATCAGCGGCGCAAGCATAAGTCCGCCGAGCAGCAGGGCGATCCAGCGGTTGAGACGCTGGGCGGAAAGCGACATGTCGGCGAGCACGGCCTCAGGCGAGGCCGCGTCAAGGCGACGCGGGAATGCGGCCATGGCGGGTCCTTCGGCGGGGAGGAAGGCGGAGGGAGAAAGCGGGCAGGGCTCCGCCCCACTTTGGACTATATTCCTACACGCCCTCCGGCCCGCGGTCGAGAGAAAACCGCACCCCTCAGAGCCGACGCGCGGCGAGGAGGTAGTTGACCGACAGGTCAGGCGTTTCCCGCCACTCCCCCGAGAGCAGGTCGATCGCCATGCCGGAGGCGTCCGTTGCCGCGAACCCGGCCTGCCGGAGCTCGCGCGCGAGCTCCCGAGGACAGACGAAGGCGCGCCAGTCATGCGTGCCGACCGGCAGAAGTCTAAGAAGGTATTCCGCGCCCACCTTGGCAAATAGGAAGGACTTCGCCGTGCGGTTGAGGGTGGAGAGAAACAGCATCCCACCGGGCCGGCAGAGCGCGGCGAGTGCGGCGAGGAACGCGGCGCGCTCCGCGACATGCTCCACCACCTCGAGCGCGGTGACGACGTCGTACACCAAGCCCTCTGCGGCGAGGTCCTCGGGCGCGGCGACCCGATAGTCGATCGCGAGCCGTTCCCGGCCGGCGTGGAGCCGGGCTGCGGCGATGGTCGCGGCGGCAGCGTCGATCGCCGTCACCCTCGCCCCGGCCCTGGCGAAGGCCTCGGCCGCGATCCCCGCGCCGCAGCCGACATCGAGCCAAGCCAGCCCCGGCACCGCCATCCCCATCCTGCCGAGCCGCTCCAGGATCCAGCTCACCCGCAGCGGATTCATGCGGTGCAAGGGCTTCATCGGCCCGTCCGGGTCCCACCACTGCTCGGCGAGGGCGGCGAACTTCGCCGTTTCCGACGCCAAAACCGTGCCCGCCATCGCCATCCCCCGGTTGCCGACCAAAACCCCTCGCGTTATCTGTGACTTTTGCCGCCCCGCGCAACGCAGAAACCCGCCAGACGCCGCCCCCCAATGGCCCGCCTCGTGATGAAGTTCGGCGGCACTTCGGTCGCCGATCTCAACCGAATCCGCGCCGTCGCCCGCCGGGTGAAGCGCGAGGTGTTGGCCGGGCACGAGGTCGCGGTCGTCGTCTCCGCCATGGCCGGCGAGACCGACCGGCTCGTCAAGTGGTGCCAGGAACTGTCGCCCCTGCACGACGCGCGCGAGTATGACAGCGTGGTCGCCACGGGAGAGCAGGTGACGACCGGTCTGCTCGCGATCGCCCTGCAGGCGGAGGGGGTGGAGGCGCGCTCCTGGCAGGGCTGGCAGGTCCCGATCCGAACCGACGACGCGCACGGCAAGGCGCGCATCGAAGCGATCGAGGCCGCTGAACTGCGCCGGCGCATGGCCGCGGGCCAAGTGCCCGTGGTCGCTGGCTTCCAGGGTATCGGCCCCGACCGCAGGATCACCACCCTCGGTCGCGGCGGGTCCGATCTGTCGGCGGTCGCTCTCGCCGCCGCCCTCGAGGCCGACCGGTGCGACATCTTCACCGACGTCGACGGCGTTTACACCACCGACCCCAGGATCGTGCCGCAGGCGCGCAAGCTCGAGCGGATCTCCTACGAGGAAATGCTGGAACTCGCCTCGGTAGGGGCGAAGGTGCTGCAGACGCGGTCGGTCGAATTGGCGATGAAGCGGCGCGTGCGGGTGCAGGTGCTATCCTCCTTCGCGGACGTGCCCGGCACGCTGGTGGTTGACGAGGACGAGATCGTGGAGAAGGAACTGGTCAGCGGGGTCGCCTACTCGCGCGACGAAGCCAAACTGACGCTGCGCCGCGTGCCCGACCGGCCGGGAATCGCGGCGGCGGTGTTCGGCGGGCTAGCGGGGGCGAACATCAACGTCGACATGATCGTGCAGAACGTCTCCGCCGACGGGCTGACCGACATGACCTTTACCGTCGGCCGCGCCGACCTCGCCCGCGCCCGCGCCGTGCTCGAGGCGAACCGCGAGCGCATCGGCTTCGCCGAACTCCTCGTCGATCACGCCGTGGCCAAGGTCTCAGTCGTCGGCATCGGCATGCGCAGCCACGCCGGCGTGGCGAACACCATGTTCAAGACGCTGGCGGAACGGGGCATCAACATCGAGGTCATCTCGACCTCGGAAATCAAGATCAGCGTGCTGATCCGCGAGGAGGCGACCGAACTCGCGGTGCGCGCGCTGCATGCCGCGTACGGGCTGGATCGGCCCGCGTCATGACCCGCACGGAGGCCGAGGCTCGCCTCGCCGAACTGTGGCGCCGGGGAACGGAGTTCCTCGGCTGCCGCTACGCCATCCTTGGCGGGGCGATGAGTTGGGTGAGCGAGCGCAACCTCGTCTCCGCGATCTCCAACGCGGGCGGCTTCGGCATCATCGCCTCCGGTTCGATGTCGCCGGCGCTGCTGGAGGCGGAAATCCTCGCCACCCAAGAGCGCACCGCTCGCCCCTTCGGGGTCAACCTCATCACCATGCACCCCGAACTCGAACACTTGATCGCGGTCTGCCTCGCCAACCGTGTCAGCCATATCGTGCTCGCCGGCGGCATCCCGCCCGCTGGCGCGATCCGCAGGATCAAAGACGCCGGCGCGAAAGTGGTCTGTTTCGCTCCTGCTCTCGCCCTGGCCCGCAAGCTCGTGCGGTCGGGCGCGGATGCCCTGGTGATCGAGGGCTCGGAGGCCGGAGGCCATATCGGGCCCGTCAGCCTCACCGTGCTCGCACAGGAGATCCTGCCCCATCTGACCGAGGTGCCGGTCTTCGTCGCTGGCGGCCTCGGCCGCGGCGAGGCGATCCTCTCCTACCTCGAAATGGGGGCTGCCGGCGCGCAGCTCGGCACCCGTTTTGTCTGCGCGACCGAGTCGATTGCCCATCCGCGCTTTAAGGAGGCCTTCATTCGCGCCGCTGCGCGCGACGCCGTGCCTTCGGTGCAGCTCGACCCCCTCTTTCCCGTGATCCCTGTACGCGCGCTGGCCAACGACGGGACGAAACAGTTCCTCGCCCTGCAAGCGGAGGTGATCCAGCGCTTCCGCGCTGGCGAGCTCTCAAAGGAGGAGGCGCAGCTCGCGATCGAGCAATTCTGGGCTGGCGCGCTGCGCCGGGCGGTGATCGAGGGCGACGTCGAAACCGGATCGCTGATGGCGGGGCAGAGTGTCGGGTTCGTCACGCGCGAGCAGCCGACCGCCGAGATCATCTCAGAACTGGTCGAGCAGGCGCTCGCCGCCCTGGTCCGCCGCGCCGGCGAGGCCAGAGTGGCGGCAGCAGCAGCGTGAGGGGCGAGGGCGGGTGAGCGGGCGGGAGGCACCGCTCCTCCCCCGCACCCTGCTCGCGCGGCTGCGCGCCCTGATGGGCGCAGACACCGGGCTCGCCGCGCGGCTCTCAGGCGTCGTCCGCCTCGTCGCCGCCGAACTGGTCGCCGAGGTCTGCTCGATCTACGTGGTCCGCCCGGGCGAAATCCTGCAGCTCGTTGCGACCGAAGGCCTGCGCCCCGAGTCGGTGGGGCGGACCAAGCTGCGCCTTGGCGAGGGCATCGTCGGCACAGCGGCGGCCGAGGCGCGCGTGCTCAACCTGCCGGATGCGCAACTCCATCCGGCCTTCGCCTACCGCCCGGAGACAGGTGAGGAGCGGTTCGCCTCGATGCTCGCCGTGCCGCTGCTGCGCGGCACGGAGGTGCTCGGCGTGATCGCGGTGCAGAACCATCTGCCCCGGCGCTACGGCGAGGACGAGGTCGAGGCGGTCGAAACGGTCGCCATGCTGCTCGCTGAGATCCTGCATGGCGCCCGCCCCCGCGACGAGGAGGTTGGCCGCAGCCTCGCCGCCACCCTCTCTCGCCACTACGAGGGAGTCGGGCTGACGCCGGGGCTCGTGCTCGGGCCAGTGCATCGGCACGGTCGCGCCATGAGCCGAGGGCCGGTGCTGGCCGAGGACCCGCAGGCGGAAAGGAACCGCCTTGCCCGAGCGGTGGAGGCGATGCGCGCCGGCCTCGAGGCACTGATCGCCGCCCCGGGCTTCGGCGCGGCAGAGGAACCCGCAGCGGTGCTGGACGCCTACCGCATGATCGCGACCGATGCCGGCTGGATCGGGCGGATCGAGGACGCGATCGGGCAGGGGCTGTCGGCCGAGGCCGCGGTCGAGCGCGTGCTGGCTGATCTGCGCGGGCGTTTCCGCGGCATGGCCGACCCCGTTTTGCGCGAGCGTCTGGCCGACATCGAGGACTTGGCGGGGCGTCTTCTCGATGCCCTAGCCGGGCCCGAACCGGGCGCCGTCCCGCCGCCAGGCTTCGTGCTGATCGCGCGCCGGATTGGACCTGCCGATCTGCTCGACTACCGACGGCACGGCGTAGCGGGCCTTGTTATCGAGGAGGCCTCGCCGACCGCGCATGCGACGATTATCGCCCGCGCGCTCGGGATCCCGCTGCTCGCCGGATGCCGCGGCGTATGGGAGTCCGCCCAGCCCGGAGAGACCGCGCTCGTCGATGCCGATCGCGGCCGGCTCGTGCTGCGCCCGGATGCCGAACTCGTCTCCGCCTTCGCTGCCGCGAGCGCGGCACGCGAAGCCCGCGTGGCTGAGATGGCCGGCCTGCGGCGCCTGCCGCCAGTCACGCGCGACGGGGTGCGGCTGTCGGTCATGCTGAATGTCGGGCTCCTCGCCGACCTCGCCGACCTCGACGCATGCGGCGCGGACGGAATTGGCCTGTTCCGGAGTGAGATCGAGTGGCTGGCCCGCGGCGGACTGCCCGACCCGCAGACCGAAGAGGCGATCTACCGCGACGTGATCGCGGCGGCAGGCGAGCGGCCGGTGCTTTTCCGCACGCTGGATCTCGGCGGTGACAAGCTGATGCCGGGTGTTGGCCACGACGAGGAGGAGAACCCCGCCTTGGGCTGGCGGTCGATCCGGATTGGACTCGATCGGCCCGCCGTGTTGCGCCGGCAGTTGCGCGCCCTCCTCGCCGCCGCGGCCGGGCGGACACTCGCCGTTCTGTTTCCGATGATCACCACGGTCGAGGAGTTCCGTGCCGCCCGCGCGCTGCTCGAGGCAGAGGAGAAGACCGCGCGGGCGCGGGGCGCAGCGCCGGCGCGAGTGCTTGCGGGAGCGATGCTGGAGGTTCCGGCGCTCATCTGGCAACTTGACGCGCTACTGGACGAAGTCGATTTCCTGTCGGTCGGCTCGAACGATCTCACCCAGTTCCTGTTCGCCGCCGATCGCGGCAACCGCCGGGTCGGAGGGCGCTACGACTTCCTCTCCGCCCCGGTGCTCGATCTGCTCGAGGAGGTTGCGCAGGCAGCCGATCGGGCGGGTGTCCCGCTCAGCCTTTGCGGTGAGGCGGCTAGCCGTCCGCTCGAGGCGCTCGCCGTGTTCGGGGTCGGGGTCCGCACGGTCTCGGTCGCGGCCGCAGCAGTGCCTCCGGTTAAGGCGATGGTGCGCAGTCTTGATCTTCGCGCCTTGCGCGAGGTGCTCGCCGAGCTGCGCCGCTCCGCGCGAGGGGGATCAAGCCTGCGCGCGGACCTTGCGGCCTATGCGCGGGATCGCGGCATTGTGGTCGATTGAACCGGCAGCCGGCACCGGGCGGTGGAGCACGCTTCGCGCTTCCCTCTGGCAGGGGGCGGCGAACTCGCGATAGAAGCCCTTCGCGGCAACGGCTGCCGCATCCGAGATGGGACGCACCGAGGGTCGAGCGGGTGCATCAGAGCGGGCAGACAATTCTGGCGGACGACGAGGCGGCGCGGACGCCAGGTGCGGCGGCTTCATCGGGCGGGCTCTTGCGCGCCACCCGTCTGCGCTACGGCTTGTCCATCGCCGACGTGGCGGCAGAGTTGCGGATCCGCAGGGAATACCTCGAAGCGATCGAGACTGGCCGCACCGACCGCCTGCCTGCCCCCGCCTACACACTCGGTTACGTCCGCTCCTACGCCGCCGCTTTGGGGCTTGATCAGGACGAGATCGCGCGCCGCTTCCGCGCCGAGACCGGGCTCGCGCGCGCGGGCAAACCCGACCTCACCTTCCCCGCTCCCGTTCCGGAGCGCGGGGTGCCGCACGGTGCGCTCGTCCTCCTCGGTCTCGTGCTGGCGGTCGGGCTGTATGCCGGGTGGTATTGGCTGACCGAGCCCGGGCAGAGGCTTGCTGGCACGATCCCGCTCCCCCCTGAACGCACTCTGCAGGCCGGCCCCCCTCCGCCCCCCTTACCGCCCTCGCCCCCCGCCATCTCCGGTTCCGCACCTGGCCTGGCCGCGGCATCGGGCACGCCCCCAGCGGCGGCGACACCGCCGCCGGTCTTCATTCTTCCGCCCGAGGGTCCATGGCCGACTGGTCCGGCCGTCTCCGCTTTGCCGGGCCGCCGCGCCGACCCCTCGGCTGCCCAGGCTACACCTGTCGCCGCCCCGCCCGACCCACCGGCGGCAGAACCGCAGGCGACCTATGGCGCGACCGGCTCAGAGGCCGGAAGGGTGCTGCTCCGCGCGCGCGCAGACACCTGGGTGCAGGTACGGGAACGAGCCTCCGGCACAGTGCTGTTCAACCGCGTCCTTCGCCCCGGCGAGACCTACCGCGTACCCGACCGGCCAGGGCTCCTGCTGACCACCGGCAATGCCGGCGGGCTGGAGATCCTGGTCGCTGGCGACCCTCTCCCCTCCCTCGGCGCGAACGGGGTGGTCAGGCGCGATCTGCCGCTTGAGCCGGAGATGCTGCGCCAAGCCATCGCCGCCCTGCCGCGCTGACTGCGAGACTGCGGGAACCCTGGCCGGCGAGGCGCTGCCGCAGGCGCGTTTCGGAGGGGGACGGGGGTCAAAAGGTCCTCGTCGCGTCGTCGCCTGCAGCGGGGGCCTGGCAGGATCACGTCCTCCCAGCAATTCGGGTCAAAAGGTCCTCGTCGCGTCGTCGCCGGCGGCGGGGCACGCGACTGGCAGAGACGGGCAGGCGTCGCCATAGTGAGGGGGCGCCAAGGAGTACGCCATGGCTTACCGTCCCTACCAGCAGATCCAACGCCGTAAAAGCCGGCAGATCCGAGTCGGCAAGGTCCTGGTGGGGGGACATGCGCCGATCAGCGTGCAGACCATGACCAACACGCCGACCACGGACGTGGCGGCGACGATCGCCCAGATCCGGCGCTGCGAGATCGCTGGCGCCGATATCGTGCGCGTCTCAGTCCCCGACGAGGACAGTACCGCCGCCCTCGCCAGGATCGTGCCCGAGGTCGGCGTGCCGATCGTCGCCGACATTCACTTCCACTACCGGCGAGCCATCGAAGCCGCTGAAGCCGGCGCCGCCTGCCTGCGCATTAACCCAGGCAACATCGGCAGCAAGGACAGGGTGCGCGAGGTGGTGAACGCCGCGCGCGACCACGGCTGTTCGATCCGCATCGGCGTCAACGCGGGCTCTCTGGAGAGGCACCTGCTCGAGACCTACGGCGAGCCCTGCCCGGAGGCGATGGTGGAAAGCGCCCTCTGGCACGCCGCCCTTCTCCAGGAACTCGACTTTCACGACTTCAAGATCAGCGTGAAGGCCTCGGACGTCTTCCTCGCCGTCGCTGCCTACCAGCAGCTCGCCGAGGCCTGCGACCACCCGCTGCATATCGGGATCACGGAGGCGGGCGGGCGTCGGACAGGAACGGTGAAGAGCGCGATCGGGCTCGGTTCGCTGTTGTGGGCCGGGATCGGCGATACCATCCGCGTCTCGCTCTCCGACGAACCCGAAGAGGAGGTTCGTGTCGGCTGGGAGATCCTGAAGGCGCTCCACTTGCGGCATCGGGGGGTCAAGATCGTCTCCTGCCCGTCCTGCGCCCGGCAGGGCTTCGACGTCATCCGAACGGTCGAGGCGCTCGAAAAGCGGCTTGAGCACATCGAGGTGCCGATCACCCTCTCCATCATCGGCTGCGTGGTGAACGGTCCCGGCGAGGCGCTGCTCACGGATATCGGGCTCACGGGGGGCGGGGCCGGCCGGCACATGGTCTACCTCGCCGGCAGGACCGACCATACGGTCCCGACCGAACGGATGATCGACCATATCGTCGAGCTGGTCGAGCAGCGCGCGGCAGCGTTGCGGGCTGCGGGGGCGGCGCAGGCGGCACAGACCGCGTTGCCACAGGCGGCGGCGTAGCCTCGCCCCACCGGACCAGGTTCCACGCGGCCAGGATCAGCCCTGTGCGTGAAGACGTTCGCACGGAATGGCCAGAGCGGCCTTCAGCTGTGCGCAAACTGGGTCACGGGGCTTGCGCGACGTCGGTGCGGGTCCGGCCGGCGAGGGCGAGCAAGGCGCGCGCCTTCGCCGCCGTCGCAAGGCCCGATCGGGGCGGGCAGCGGAGCGGCAGGACGGAGAGCGAGGCCGGCGCGACTTCGGCCAAAGCGGAACGGACCCGGCAGACATAGGCGACCCCCGAGGCCGATGCCGGGCCGGCGCCGTGGTAGAGGGCGAGCGCGGCGGTGTAGGAGCCGCCCCGTGCGCGCGCATCGTCCAGCAGCGCAGCCGCGAACAGGGCCGAGGCATGGGCGTCGAACGCCCACTCGCCGGCCTCCTGCCCGTGCACCCGCAAGTTCAGCTGGAAGCACCCGGCGGAGAGGCTCCTCGCGCCGCGGCGCATCGCCTCCGCCTCCCGCCGGGCTTCCCCGAGCGTGGTCGGAAAGCGCGACGCTGCCCCGGTACCCAAGGCGAACGGGTGCAACGCGCTTTCGACGATGGCGATCGCGACCAGAAGCCCTTCCGGCACGCGGTAGACCGTCTCCGCGACGCGCGCCGCCTCGAGGCAGAGGGCGGCGAGTTCGCCTCGCTCATTCCGTTCCGTTGTCGTATTCGCCGCGGCGGAAAAAGCCACTGAGACGGACACGAAGGCGGCCGCCGAAACGCGCCTGACCTTGCTCATCCTCCCGGCCTAGCGGGTTGTGTCCAGCAGAAAAAGGGGGAAATGTTGTTGAATGACGAGCCGAATCAGTTTTTCCCGCTCCGGTTGCAGGAGGTGGAAAGATTGTGGCAACTTGGCCATCGCCCAACAGTACTACTCATTTTTTCCTAATAACTTCAGCTAAACTGAAATCGCGTTCCAGCGCCAAGGCGAGGGTGAGAAAAGGCGGCGGTGTCGGCAGACGGTTGCAACGCCCCGGCCATGCTTTGCTTCGATAGACGCTCTGCGTGAAGCGCATGGACACCTCGAATAACTGTCTGGCTGGATGTTGGTGAGGGTCGTTGGGGGCGGCCGCGCGGTTGGGGGTGTGCGGGCTTCGAGCCTTTGCGGGGCTTTCCGGCGCAGGCTACGGGGCTTTTCCGA
>Ga0308417_1000368_pt1 | contig 33815 bp, 34 predicted proteins | sample HotsprSampleOS65_FD_203528 | JGI IMG/M metagenome (GOLD analysis project Ga0308417, IMG submission 203528) | Hot spring phototrophic mat microbial communities from Octopus Spring, Yellowstone National Park, Wyoming, United States - 20090730_OS65 ...
GGGGGGGTGGGGGCCGCGACGAAGGGCGGCGAGCGAATGGCGAAGGACGAAATCCGAAGCCCGAATCAATGACGAAGGACGAATGACGAGGTCCGTGGTCGGTCTGGGGAGGTCCGTGGTCAGTTGTCCGTTGTCAGTTGTTGGGTCCGTGGTCCGTTGGTCAGTGGGGTGCGGGTTCGGGGCTGCCGGTGGTGGTGGCATGCGCGGCGAGGACGGTGTCGCATGCGCGAAGTGGTCAATGCCATGATCTGGCGCCCAACTGACCACAGGACCAATGGACCCGACCAAGGACTACGGACCGCTGACCACGGACTTCCGACGCCGACCACGGACTACTGACTTCCACCCTTACGATGCCCGTCGGCTACAATCCCCTCATGTCGCGCAGTGCGAAGCTCGAACAGTTGCCGCCGTCGGGGGGTTTTCTGGCCGTCAGCGCTGTGGCCGCCGGCGATGCCGCGCTTCAGGCGGCCATCGGCAACGCGGTGATGAAGCAATACCTGGGGCGGCAGACACGCCTGCGCGAACTCGCCGACGCCGATGCCCTGCGCACGCTGGCCGGGTGCATCCGCCGCCATGCCCTGGATCATCTGGACTACTACCTGCGGCAACTGACGCTCAACGTGCAGCGCAACGGCGGGGAGGTCCATTTCGCGGCCGATGCCGTCGAGGCGCAGCGCATCGTGCTGGGCATTGCGGAGCGGGCGGGCTGCCGGCGCGTCATCAAGTCCAAGTCGATGGTCTCCGAGGAACTGGGACTGCTGCACGCGATGGAGGCGGCCGGACTGGAGGTCGTGGAGACGGACCTGGGCGAATTCATCGTGCAGATCAGCGGCGACCGCCCCAGCCACATCGTCGCCCCAATCGTTCACAAGAACCGCGCTGGCATCGCCACCCTCTTTGGCCGGTTCTTCTCGACCCCGTACAACGACGACCCGCGCGCCCTGACCATGCAGGCCCGCGCACATCTGCGGCAGCGCTTCCGCGCGGCCGAAATGGGCATGACCGGGGCCAATTTCCTCGTGGCCGAGACCGGCCAGGCCTGCATCGTCGAGAACGAGGGCAACGCCCGGCAGTCGATGACCACGCCGCGCGTGCTGGTGTGCGTCAGCGGCATCGAGAAGGTGGTCCCGCGCCTGGCCGACCTGGCGGTCCTGCTTAAGCTCCTGGCCCGCAGCGCCACCGGCCAGCACATTACGGTGTACACAAGCCTGGTCGGCGGCCCGCGCGCCGCCGGCGAGAAGGATGGCCCCGAGCAGTTTCACCTGGTGCTGGTCGACGCCGGGCGGATCGAGATGCTGGGCGGCACATACCGCGAGGCATTGTGCTGCATCCGCTGCGGGGCCTGCCTCAACGCCTGTCCGGTATACCGCAAGATCGGCGGGCACGCCTACGGCCACGTCTACAGCGGCCCGATCGGGGCCGTCATTGCGCCGCTGCTGGAGGGTCTGGAGCGTCACGGGGAGCTTCCGCAGGCCAGCTCGCTGTGCGGAGCGTGTCTGGAGGCCTGTCCGGTGAAGATCGACCTGCCGCGCATGCTGGTGGATTTGCGGCGCGACGCCGTGAGCGCGCGGATGGTGGGCTGGGGGCAGCGGACGGTGCTGCGCCTGTGGGGCCTGATGCTGAGATCGCCGTTGTTGTACCGGGTGGGCGGGATGATGGGGCGCTGGTGGCTGCGTCGCCGCGCCGATGCCGACGGCTGGATCACGCGGCTGCCGGGTCCGGCCGCCGGCTGGACGCACTGCCGCGACATGCCCGCGCCGGCCGCGCACAGCTTCGCCAGCCTGTGGCGGCAGCGGGGTCAACGCCGTTGAAACGGCATCTTGACGAACCTGAGACTATTGGCCGCGCCCGGGTCGGGAGTCTCTTCTGCACCTCCTGACCGACTCCGGTCCGTCCATGCAACGGCGGCTCGAAGTAATGTGCGAGCCGCAGCCGGAAGTGGATGCACAATGCGCCCGCGCCGGCGGGCAACCGGCGCCCACGTTCATGGCCCCGGCCGCAGCCATGTGGGACGGCGCCTTATCGGATTCCGGCTACCGCAGACTACCGCCCTGATCGACCGGCCGTCCGGGTCGTGCGTTCAGGAATGCACGGGGAACTTCAGCCTGTGCAACATGTCCGTGGAGGCGGCCAGGAGTTGGCTGACGATGGAATTGCCCGTGCTCCCGGCCGTGGTGTCGCCTTGAAAGCTGGGGGGAGACTGTGGCAGCGGGGCGCCGTCAACGCCCGACTCAAACCCCACGGCCACGTCCAGGTCCTCGTCCATGTCGATCTCGTCAAAGCCGTCTGCCCCATCGGCCTGGTCCGCCTCGCCATCGCGCAGAAGTATGCGGTCGTTGCCGCCGTCGCCGAAGACGCTGTCGCGGCCGGCGGCGGGGTCGATCAAGTCGTCGCCGGCTCCGCCGCGGATGATGTTGTCGCCCGCGTCGCCGTAGAGCGTGTCGTTGCCCCAGCCGCCCTGGATGTTTTCCATGCCGATGAGAATGTCGCGTTCGCCGGCCTCGCCGCTGGGCGATCCGTCCAGATGAACGGTCAGCGCATGGCGCCGCGAGCCATACCATGCGGTATCGCGGCCATCGCCGCCGACAAGCTGGTCATTGCCGGGTCCGCCATCGAGCACATCGTCGCCGCCCTGGCCGATCAGTCGGTCATGACCGGGGCCTCCCAGCAGGGTGTCGTTGCCGTGACCGCCGCTCAGATAGTCGTTGCCCGCTCCGCCGTTGAGCCTGGCGGGTATGGCGCGGGCGCCGTTGACGATGAAGTCGTCGCCGCCCTTGCCGTTGATGACGATGAGCCTGACGCGCGCGGCCGGCACCCTGCTCTCGACGTTGCGGTGGAAGACGATGAGATTCGCCCCGTGGATGCGCACGTGAATGGTGTCGTTGCGGGCGGAGCCGTTGATGGTCAGCACGCCCTTGGCCAGCGATGCTGAAAGGAGGATTCGATCTTCAAGCGGCTCGATCATGGGCGGCCAGCGCGACAACAGCTTCCCTTGTGGGTGTGAATCGGCAGGCCGGCCCCGCAGGCGTGAGAAAAGCCGGCACACAACCGGCGCCTGTCCGGTCGGCGCTGCGTGGCCATGCGGCGCCCCGGCGCGGTCCCCAGAGGCGGCCTACGCCCAATGAAACACAATCGGTGCTTCGATGTCCGGGTGCAGGCTCCGGTGCACGGGGCAGGCGTGGGCCGCATTCTCCAGACGGCTGCGATGTTCCGGCGGAATGCCCGCCGGCATGGAGATGGTGACGGGCAGGCGGGCGATCCGCCGGGGCGGCTCGGCCGACATGTGCTTCTCCACAGTGGCCCTGGCCCCCGTCATATCGATGCCATGGCGCTGAGCGACAATGCCCATGGTCGTCAGTATGCAGGTGCCCAGGGCCGTGGCCATCAGGTCGGTCGGCGAGAACGATTCGCCCCGTCCCATGTTGTCGGCCGGCGCATCGGTGGTCATCGTTGTCCCCGACGGCCCGTGCGTGGCGGTGCAATGAAGCTGTCCCTGGTACTCGACTCGTATTTCAACCATGTGGCCTCGCGGTTGATTTGGATTATCGGCAACCGACCGCTGTCTGTCACGGCCGACGACGTTGCCTTCAACCAATCTCCGGCTCGGCTCTATCAGTTGCTGGAGGTACATCATGTCCAGCACCACTTCGCTTCGCACTTCCGGGCGACGGCAGTTTCTGCGACAGCTTGGCCGCGGGGCCGCTCTGGCGGGACTGATGGCGGGCACGGGTCGGCTCATGGCCGCACAGCCGCAGCCGCAACCGCCGCAGCCGCCTCCGTCGCCCGCTTCCGATGGCCCGCTGAAGATCACCAACGTCAGGGCCATCCTCACCGCTCCCCAGGGCATCCGGCTGTGTGTGGTCAAGGTTGAAACCAGCGAGCCGGGGCTCTACGGTCTGGGCTGTGCGACCTTCACCCAGCGCATCCGACTGGTGGCGGCGGCCGTCGATCAATACCTCGCGCCTTTTCTGCGCGGCAAGGACCCCGACAACATCGAGGACCTTTGGCAGGCCATGTTCCAGAGCTCGTACTGGCGCAACGGCCCGGTGCTGATGAACGCCCTCAGCGGCGTCGACATGGCCCTGTGGGACATCAAGGGCAAGCGGGCCAACATGCCGCTGTATCAGCTGCTGGGCGGTCGCTGCCGCGTCGGCGTGCCCTTGTACACGCACGTCTCGGGCTCCAGCAACGAGCAGGTGGAAGAGCGCGCCCGCGCCGCCATGGAACAGGGGTTCCGCTACATTCGCGTGCAGGTGGGCACGCCCGGCAACGCCACCTACGGCGCATCCGGCGGCCGCGGAGCTGCTCTGCCGGGCCGCGAGCTGCTCCAGGGACATTTCGAGGGGAACTTGTTCGATCCGGTGCTCTACCGCAACTCGGTGCCGCGGCTCTTCGCCCATCTGCGCAGCGCCCTGGGCGCGGACATCGAGCTGCTGCACGACGTTCACGAGCGCCTGGCGCCGATCGACGCCATCGGGCTGTGCAAGGAGCTGGAGCAGTATCGGCTGTTTTTCCTGGAAGACCCCTTCGCTCCGGAGGACGTGGGCTTCTTCAGGCTCCTCCGCCAGCAGTGCGCCACCCCCATCGCCATGGGCGAACTGTTCAACAACCCCAATGAATGGGTCGAGCTGGTCTCCGGGCGGCTGATCGACTTCATCCGCTGCCACATCTCGCAGATCGGCGGCATCAGTATGGCCCGAAAGATCGCCGCCCACTGCGGCTTCTACGGGGTGCGCACTGCCTGGCACGGCCCGGGCGACACCTCGCCCGTCGGCCACGCCGCGCACATTCACCTGGGGCTGTCGACCTGGAACTTCGGCGTTCAGGAATTCGCGCCCATCAACGACGCCGGCCGCGAGGTCTTCCCCGGTGCCCCGCAAGTCCAGCGGGGAATGCTCTTCGCCAGCGACCGCCCCGGCCTGGGCGTCGACATCAATGAGACTCTGGCGGCCAGATACCCCATCCGCGACGATCCGCCCTTTGACCTGGGCTGGGGCCGCCTGCGCGGGCGCGATGGGACGATCATGCGGCCGTAATGCACAGGAATCTTGATCATGTCCACACCATCACGTCGAACCGTCCTCCAGAGTACGATCGCCGCCGTCGCCGGCGCGGCCGTCTCGCCGTCTGTGCTCCAGGCGCAGGCCACGGCCCCTCCCCGAAAGAACACCATCAAACTCGCCGAGATGGTCAGCCCCGGGGCGAACCTCGAGCAGCGCATACGCCTGGCGCGGCAGATCGGCATGACCCGCGCCATCGTCAGCCTCAACAGCACTCTCGGCCGCGTCCAGCGCAACCAGTACGAGGAGGAGTTGCTCAAGCTCAAGAAACAATACGATGACGCCGGCCTGCCGATTGGCGGCGTGGAGAGCCACCCCGTCGACGCCACGCGCATCAAGCTCGGTCTTCCCGGCCGAGACGAGGAGATCGAGAACTACATCGCCGCCATCCAGGCCATGGGCAAGGCCGCAATCCCCATGCTCTGTTACAACTTCATGGCCGGTCTGGACTGGGTGCGCACAAGCTTCGACGTGCCGGAACGCGGCGGGGCCATGACCAGCGAATTCGACTACAAGACCGCTGAGGCCCAGGGCGAAACGCGCTACGGCAAGGTCAGTGAGGAGAAGATTTGGGACAATATGGTCTACTTCCAGAAGGCCGTGATCCCCGTGGCCGAGAAGGCCGGCGTACAGATGGCGCTGCATCCGGACGACCCGCCGATCTCTCCCCTGCGTGGAATCGGGCGCATACTGACCAGCGCGGCCAATTTCCGCAAGGTGATGCAGATCGTGCCCAGCCCCGTCAACGGAATTACTTTCTGCCACGCCAATTTTCTGCTGATGGGGGAGGACATCCTGGCCCTGGCGAAGGAGTGGTGCCAGGAGAAGAAGATATTCTTCGTCCACTACCGCGACGTGCGCGGCACGAAGGAGCATTTTCGCGAGACCTTCCACGACAACGGCCCGAGCGACATGGTGAAGATGCTTCAGGTGCTCAGCGAGAACGGCTTCGACGGCCCGATCCGGCCGGATCACGCCCCGACGCTGGAGGGCGACACCAGCGGCAGCCGCGGCTACGCCATGCAGGGCAAGATCCTGGCATTCGGGTACATGAAGGGGATCATGGACAGCCTGGGTATACCGTATGAGAAGAGCTCAACGCCGTAGGCCCCGGCGACGAGGTCGTGCGACGATCGGGACCCCCCGGCCGGCGCGGTGTCAAGCACGGGCAGGGGTCGCAGGACTGGAAACGCGCCGCTGACTACAGATCGTAGCAAGCGTCCATCAGCCCCCGGATGTACGCGATCGCGAAGATGCGGCCCATGTCCCCGTCGCGCTGCCCCCCGGCGCCCCCCATCACCGGCCAGTGGTCGGGGCTGATGATGCCGTCAAAGCCGATGTCGCGGTATGCCCGCATGCACGCGGCCATGTTGGTCTTGCCGGCGTCGGGGAAGGTCTCGTCGAACTTCGTGCGCGTGCCCACCACATCGCGGAAGTGAACGAAGTGAATGTTTCTGCCGAAGCGACGAATGGCCGCGGGCAGGTCATCGGTCATCAGCGTAAAGTTGCCCTGGCAGAAGGTGATGCCGTTGACGGGGCTGGGCACCAGGTCCACCAGGCGCTGATAGTCCTTGAGGCTGCTCATGATCCGCGCCACCCCGCGGATGGGGGAGTAGGGCGGATCGTCCGGATGCATCGCCAGCTTCACGTTGGCCTTCTCCGCCACCGGCACGACGCGCTCCAGAAAGTACTTCAGCGCATCCCACAATTGTCCGGCCGGCACCTGGCCGTATTCCGTCAGTCCCGTCTGCGTCTCTTCGGCCTGGTCGTAGGCCTGCACCTGCGCCCCCGCGCGCGTTGGCCGGGTGCGGCTGGTGCGGCGCACGCCCAGCACCATCCACTCGTAGCACCACACGTGGATCCCCACGGTGCCCATGTTCTTCAACAATTCGCAGACCGTCTCGATCTCCTCGTCGCGCCCGGGCAGACCCAGCTTGGTCCTGGTCATGGGCGGCCGGCTCTCGATCACCGCCAGTTGGAGCCCCGCCTCCTGGAAGCGCTGGCGCGCGGTCTGGAGGGACTTGACGCTCCAGGGCACGCCATCCTCGCGGACCTCCAGCCCCGTCACGGCGTGCTCCACGCCGGCCTGCCTGACCAGTTGGATCGACCGCGTCATCGGAAGCTGCAGGTAGGTCCCGATCTTCATCCGCGGCCCGGGGGCAGCAGGGCGGGGCGCTGCGGCCGCCGCCGCGCCCCCCCGCACCGGCACGGCCGCCGCACCCGCCGCCGCCAGCGAAGCCCCCAGAAAACTGCGTCGAGTCAGATCGGGTTGCCAGTCGGACATGATGGGTCTCCTTCGCTGCTTGATACACGGCCGGCAGCGCTGGCGTTGGAAGAGGCCTTCCGCGGTCAATGGCCACCAGTTGTCAGTGGTCCGTTGTCAGTGGTCCGTTGTTGGGTCCATGGGTCCGGTGGTCCGTTGCGGCGAGAGGCGCGGGGGGGGCGGGCCGATGCGCCGGCCCCGTAGGTCCGGGGCACCGCCGGTCGCGCGGCCGGGCTGCCTGGTGGGGCACTGGGGCGCCGGGGAGGGAGACGGGCGAGCCCAGATGGGGGGGTTGCGAATCGCGAACCGATGACGAATGAGCGAAACGGGGCCACCTGCGCGCCAGCGGGCGTGGACGGACGCCGAAGGCGGGTGCCGGAATTTCGATGTAATGTATTGCCTGGACGGTGTTTACGTACCACGTCCCCGGACTTCGGCACGAAGCTCCTTGGGCCATCCCTGCCTTGGGGTCGATGCTCGTCCTGATCGCCCGGCTGAGCCTCGACGCGCGAGCGGGCGACGTGAGCACGACATTGGCATCGGTCGCTGCCCGCAATATACTGCCTCGATGACTGAGCCTAACCCTCCCGCCGGCCAGCACTCGCCAGGCCGCGCCGTTCCCGTCCTCATTCTGCTTCTGGTTCTGGCGGCCGTCGTCATCGTCTACCTGCTCATGCGCAGCCCCGGCTCCAGCTCGTCGAATCAGACGCACGTCATGGCCGGCTCCCCCGCGGCCGCCGGGCGATACCTGATCCTCGTCGGCGGATGCAACGACTGTCACACGCCGGGGTTCATGGAGCAGGGCATGAAGGTGCCCGAGTCGCAGTGGCTGACGGGCGTGCCGCTGGGCTGGCGCGGGCCGTGGGGCACGACATACAGCTCAAACCTGCGGCTTTACGCTCAGACCCTTACCGAGGAAGGCTGGGTCATGGCGCTGCGGAACCGCAATGCGCGCCCACCCATGCCCTGGCCAAATCTCAACGAGATGAGCGGCCGGGACTTGCGGGCCATCTACCGCTACATCCGCAGCCTGCCGTTGGCCGGCGAAAAGGTGCCCGACTGGGTGCCGCCGGACCGGGAGCCGACGACGCCGTATCTGGTGATGGCTCCACCAACGATGCCCAAAGACGCCCCCGCCCCATGATGTCGATGACCTGCACACTGATAGCGGGGGCGGCCGAGATTCCGATCACGCCGCCGTTGGAGGTGGGCATCCTCATGTCGTCGGTTCAGCGCCGATGGGAGCCGTTCGAGCGGGTGAGTCTGCCTTTGATGGCACGAGCCCTGACCGTCGCATGCCATCGGCGACGGGTGGCCCTGGTCTCGCTCGATCTGCTTGGTGTTTCGCTGCGAGCATTCGGTCGCGACCTCTGCCGCCGCATCGCCGCCGCTTCCCGCGGCGCTGTGGCGGCAGGCGACGTCATTCTGGCGGCCACGCACACGCATTCAGCGCCTGAATCGCTCGCCCTCACCAATCTTTATCGGACCGCGCCGTTCCGTCGGTGGTCGCGGGAGCTGGTTGGGCGCATCGGCACGGCGATTCACCAGGCATGCCGGCGCAGCGTCCCGTGCACGCTGTGGGCGGGATCGACGCGGGCGCCCGGCCTGGCGATTCACCGCCGGATCCGAACCACCCGGGGCATCGTTCTGTCGCACCCGCCGCCGCCGCGACGGATCGTCATCAGCCGTAAGGGCCCCGTGGACGATCGGGTCACGATCATGGCCCTGCGCCGGTCCGGCGGCGAGCTGATGGCGCTGCTGGTCAACGCCGCATGTCACCCGGTCCATGAGATGTGCCTGCGCACGATCTCGCCCGATTATCCCGGATACATGAGCCTGGAGCTTCAGCGCCGGCACCCCGGCACCGCGGTCCTGTTCTTCAACGGGGCGGCCGGCAACATCAACCCCCCCACCGTCAGCGGCGGAGCGGCCGCTGCCCGTCGGCACGGCCTGCGGCTGGCCCAGCAGGTCGATGCGGCACTGGCGCGGCTGAGGCCGGTTCAAGTGACGAGCATCGAACTGAAACGGCGAACGGTCAACCTGCCGGCGCGCAAGGTTAGCGGCAGACCGCGCGCCCGGCCGCTGGGCTGTGCGCTGGCCGCCCTCAGGCTGGGGTCGGCAGCCATGGTGTTCGTGGCCGGCGAACCGTTTGTGGAGAGCGGCCTGGCCATCCGCGGCGCTTCTCCGTTCAGCACCACGGCCGTGGTGGGATATGCCATGGACTACATCGGTTATATCCCGACCGATCAGGCATTCGACGAGGGGGGTTATGAGACGGGGCCGGGCCTGTGGTCTATCGCGGCCCGCGGCAGCGCACCGATCGTCGCGAACGGGGCGATAGAGCTCTTAAGGGAAAGCGTGCGCACCGGGGAGGTGCCCGCGGGAGATACTCGATGAGGTGACGGCCCGCGCGCTGTCGATGATCGATCCGGAGGCGGAATACTGAACGGGATTGGCCTGGCCGCCCGGATCAGGGAGCCGCACGGGCAGTCACCGGCCCCAGCACCGCCATGACCTGCTCTTTCCGCACGTTGGCGCGGTCCAGAGGCGTCCGGTTCTGGTAATCCCTGGCATTGGGGTCGGCCCTGGCGGTCAGAAGAGCGCTGATCGCGGCGATGCTGCCATTCCCAGCCGCCCGGTGCAGCGGCGTTTCCCTGTATCTGTTGGCCGCGTTGACATCGGCGCCGTGGCGGATGAGACAACTTACGATTTCCGGTTCGTGCGTGGAGTCGTGAAGAGGCGTGTCGCCCAGCGATGTCGTGGCATTGACGTTGGCGCCATGCGCCACCAGCAGTTCCACAATCGCGAGGTGGCCCCGAACCGCCGCCAGATGAAGCGGCGTGTATCCGTCGGGATGCAGGGCGCATCTGTCGGCGCGGTTCGGGTCCGCGCCGCGCGAGAGCAGGAACCTGGCGACCTCGAGCTGGCCATACTGAGCGGCCACGTGCAAGGGCGAACGCCCGAACAGGTTGTCGGCGTCGTCGGTCAGCGCGGGGGTCTCATCGAGCATGCGAGCCAGTTGATCGGCCCGCCCGAGGGCTGCCAGCGAATGTGCGTCCGCCGGCACTCCCTGTGTGAGCAGGAGTTGGATCGCCTCAACGGAGGGCTGCGCCGAAGCGGCCGCGTGCAGCAGGACGTCGCGGCGGAAACTCCAAGCCGCAGACTCGCTTGGCGTGCGGCCATCGTTGTCCTTGGCGCCGACATCGGCCCCGGCGGCCAGGAGGGCGAATGTGGCCTCCCAGTGGGAGCGCCCTATGGCCAGGTGGAGCGGCGTCAGCCCTCGCGCATCGCGAGCATCAACCCGCGCCCCCTTTTTTTATCAGGGCCTGGATCGCGGGCGGCCGCCCCGATGCCGCGGCCATATGAAGGGGCGTTCGGCCATGGTTGTCGGTCAGATTGGGGTCGGCGCCGGCCGCGATCAGCGCTTGGACCGCCTCAGCCGCAACGGGGGCCTCGCTGTGCAAAGCCGTCCGTCGATTTGCGTCGCGCAGGTTCGGATCGGCGCCCGCGGCTACGAGCATCTTGATGATGCCCACCGCCCCGCGATCCGCGGCGAACCCCAGCGCCGATCGCTCGCCCAGGATCACGTTCACGTCGGCCGTTGCGCCGTTGTCCAGCAGGAGCCGCACGATTTGCGGCTGGTTGCACACGGCCGCCCACTGAAGGGGCGTGTGACTGCTGTTGCGGTTGATGGCCAGGCGAGGGTCCGCCTTGAGCAACGCGGCCACGGTCTCGGCGTCGCCAGCACTGATTGCCCTCATCAGGGCGATGGGCCGCCGCGCCACTTCCCCGAGATGGTTGTGGATGGCTCGCTCGGCGGTCCAGGTCCCCATCCACGCGGCCACCGCGAGTATCGCCACCGTCCCGGCCATCCCCACGCGACGGATGCGGCGCCCCACGACGGAGGAGCCGGCAACGCGCAGATCGGAGCCGCACTCTGGGCAGCGATGGCTTTCGGGCGGCAGGCCGAACAGATCGTAGCCGCAGCGGCCGCACTGTGGATGCTCGCCCACCCTCCGGCCATGCAGGTAGCGCAGCGCCAGCACGATGGCCACGGGAACGATGGCCCACCGAACCATCCACAGCGTCTGGGTCAGCAACGTCATGCGGCCTCCCTCGCGTCTGCTGTGACTATACCGGACGCGGCCATCGAGGTCACGAGGGCGGAGGAAAGGGTGTTGTGCGCGAGTAGAAATGTCACCCCATAGCTCAAATGAGCGGGAAAAGGGGTCAGAGCCGGGTCAGAGCGCTTTGGGTCCACTGGCGGCGCGCCAGTGCCGCTAATTGGTGACGACGATCCGCCCCTGCATTCGCGGACGCAGCCGGCAGCCGTAGTCGAACGTCCCTGCCTTGGTGAACCTGTATTGGAACGTCTGGCCGGTCCTGAGGTTTTCCGAGACGAACGATCCGTCGGCGGCGGCAATGATGTGGTCCACATTGTCATTGTTGGTCCAGCGGACGGTGTCGCCGACCTTGACGGTGAGCGTGGCGGGGACGAACTTCAGGTCCTTGATGGACACATCGCGCGTGGGCGGCTTGGGGGGCGCTGCCGCCCCCGCCAGCATCAGGGCCAAACATGCGAGAATGGGGCACAATACGCGTGGCATGGTTCCTGTGTCAGTCGCCGATCGGCGCGGCCCGCGGCCACGCCTTGTCCATAGTATGCAGACACGCAGGGCGGGCGTGGGATTGGTGCGAAAAACCGCGCCGCCGTAGTATATCGGCCGCATGGCGGAAAAACTCATCCGCGATCCGGTACACGACGTCATCGCCTTCCGCACCGACCGGCCGGAGGAGGCGCTGCTGTTCCGCCTGCTCAACACGCCTGAGTTTCAGCGGCTGCGACGGGTGCGTCAACTGGGTCTGGCGGCCCTGGCCTATCCGGGCGCTGACCATTCCCGCTTCAGCCACTGTATAGGCGTCATGGAGACGGCCCGCCGCATGCTCGCCCGCATGGAAGCTTTCGTGCCCGTGACCCCAGAGCAGCGGCTGGTGTGCCTGGCGGCCGCACTGCTCCACGATCTGGGCCACGGTCCGTTCAGCCACGTCTTCGAGCGCGTCACCGGAATCCACCACGAGGAGGTGACGCGCGAGATGATCCTCGATCCGGCCGGCGAAGTGCACCGTCTGCTCAGCGAGCGCGATGCCCGGCTGCCCCAGCGCATCGTCCAGTTCCTGGGTGGACGCCCGCAGCGCACCTTTCTCAACGACATCCTCTCCAGCCAGCTCGATGCCGACCGCTTCGACTACCTGTTGCGCGACAACCTCATGACCGGCAGCCGCTACGGCGACTTCGACCTCTCCTGGCTGCTTCAGGCGCTGATGCTGGACCCGTCCAGTGGGCGGCTGGCCGTGGCCGCCAAGGGCATCAGCGCCGTGGAGGACTACCTGCAGGCGCGCTACCACATGTACCGCAACGTCTACTTCCACAAGGTGGTGCGCAGCGCCGAGGGCATGCTCAGGCTGGCCGTGCAGCGGGCACGGCGCCTGGCCGTGCAGGACCGCCTGGCCTGGCCGTCGCGTGACCACTGGCTTTTCAAGGCGCTGCTGGGCCAGGCGCTGTGCCATGAGGAGTTCGTGCAGTTTGACGAGGTGTCGATGCTGTCGGCGTTCAAGGTCTGGAGCGAGTGCGAGGACCAGACCCTGGCGAGCCTCTGCGGCGGGCTGCTGTTCCGCCGTCTCTACAAGGTGATCGACCTGTCCTTCGTCGAGGATGCCGCCGAGGCGGCCCGCATTTACGCCGCCGCGCGCGACGCGGTGATGGCCGCCGGCGGCGACGCCGACTATGACCTGTTCCTCGACGAGCCGCTGGAGACGTCCTACGCGATCCCTTCGCCGGGCGCGGCCGATGGCCAGGAAGATTCGATCATCGTCGTCGACGGTCAGGGCCGCTCCAGCGATTTTGCCCGCTCCTCGCCGCTGGTGGCCGCCCTCAACCGCCAGCTCATGTTCCGGCGCATTCACGTGGCCCAGAGATACCGCGACGTGGCCGCCGCGGCCGTGATGCGCGCGGCGGGCCGCTGAACCCGAGGCACCGCATGCACAGTTTCGAGTTCTACAGCGTCGCCAGGATCGTCTTCGGCCGCGGGCAGTTCGCCGGCGCGCCTGCGCTGGCCGGCGCGCTGGGATCGCTGGCGCTGATCGTCTACAACGGCGATGAGCAAGGCGCAGGCGGGGCGCTGGACCGCCTGGTGGACGGCCTTATGGCCGCGGGACAGCGGCGTCCGGTGCTGCGACGGCAGAAGGGCGAACCCGACGTCGATGATGTCGACCGCGCGGTGAGCGTGGGGCGGCAGGCGGGCTGTGACATGGTCATCGGCCTGGGCGGCGGCAGCGCCATCGATACGGCGAAGGCGGCCGCCGGACTGCTGGCCAACGGCGGATCGGCGCTGGACTACATGGAGGTCGTCGGGCGGGGCCAGAAGATCAGCCGGCGGGCGATGCCGTGGATGGCGATACCGACGACGGCGGGCACGGGCGCGGAGGCGACGAGGAACGCGGTGGTGGGATATCCGCCGCGGCGTTTCAAGGCGAGCATCCGCAGCGAGCTGCTGCTTCCGCGCGTGGCGCTGGTGGATCCGGAGCTTGGGGTGGGCGTGCCGCCGCAAGTTACCGCCAGCTCGGGCATGGATGCTCTGTGCCAGTGCATCGAGGCGTACACCTCGCGTGCGGCCCAGCCGATCACCGATGCGCTGGCGCTGACGGGCATCGCCTGCGCAGCGCGATCGCTGCGGCGCGCCTGGGCCGACGGGGCCGACCTGAATGCGCGCGAGGATATGGCGCTGGCCGCGCTGCTGAGCGGCATCGCCCTCACCAACGTGGGTCTGGGCGCGGTCCACGGCTTCGCAGCACCCATGGGTGCCAATTTCCCCATCCCCCACGGCACGATCTGCGCGGCTCTGCTGCCGCACGTGATGGCGGCCAACGTGCGGGCGCTGCGCGCGGCGGGCGGGCATCCGACGCTGTCGAAGTACGCGCAGGTGGGACGAACGCTGAGCCCAGAGCCGCAACTGGACGACGAGCGCGCCATCGACGCCGGCATCGCGCGCTGCGCCAGCTTGTCGGCCGAGATGGGCATACCGCCGCTGTCGCACTTTGGGGTGGCGGAGTCGGACATTCCCGCCATGGTCGAGCTGGCGCAACGCTCCAGCAGCATGAAGTTCAATCCGGTGGCGCTGGACGACGCGGCGCTGTCAGGGGTGCTGGCAAGTGCGATTGCGGGGGCGTAGTGGGCAAAGGCATGAGGCGCCCGGCAGGTTGCTGAGGTTCCCGACGGACTCCTGCCGGGGGAGTCTGACGAACACCGGGTTCCCCCGGGACCGCGGCGCACCCTCACCCCTGCCGCCGGTAGCGGGCATTGCCGGCGATGTGCACCACCTGCCCGAAATACATGCGGTGGTAGTCGCCGTGGTACATGGGCATGATGAAGTCGGCCAGGAAGTGGCGGTGCTCCAGGTCGTCGAAGTACATCTTGCGGCACTCGATGGCCAGCTCCGCCTCGTCGAAGATGGGGCTGGCGACGCGGACCGCGGCGATGGGCGTCAGGCCCGATGCTCCGATCTTGTCGATCTCGCGCCCGGAGCGCGTGCCCAGATTCTCCAGCGTCCCCCGGTGGCTCTCCGGAAAGACACAGAGCGTGAATGTGTCAAACTGCTCGATGAACTTGTACGTGTATCGCTGGGGGCGCACCAGCACCATCGCGAAGGGCTGGTTCCAGATGACCCCCAGGCTCCCCCACGAAACCGTCATGCAGTTGAACCGCCGCGACGCGAAATCGCCGCTGGCCAGCAACGCCCACTGATGGTCCCACAGCTCGAACGGCCCCGCGACAAACTCGCTCGGCGGAATATCGGTTCTCTCCATGGCCTTCTCCCAAAAAGCGTCAGCGCTCGCCGTCACCGAAGACCGCCTGATGAATCACCTGCACCGGGTGCAGCACATCCAGCCGCAGGCCGTCGGCCCGCGCCTGGCCGCCGATGTGCAGGGCGCAGCCCACGTTGCCCACAAGGCAGGTGTCGGCCCCGGTGGCGACGATGTTGGCGAGCTTTCGCCGCGCCAGGTCGGCGGCCATCAGCGGCTGGGTGAGATTGTACGTGCCGGCCGCCCCGCAGCACATGTCGCTCTCGAGCAGCGCCACGAGCTTCAGGCCGCTCACGGCCGCCAGCAGTCGCCGCGGCGCATCGGCGACCTTCTGCGCATGTATCAGATGGCAGGCGTCGTGGTACGTCGCGATGCGCCGTACCGGATACGGCATGGGCGGCGGGCCCAGCTCCAGCAGCGCCTCGCTGATATCCCGAACGCGCGCGGCGAAGTCGGCCGCGCGGGCGGCGTAACGCGCATCATCGCGCAGCAGGTGCCCGTATTCGCGCAGCATGGCGCCGCAGCCGGCGATCGTGCTGACGATGAGATCCGGGGGTGGCGAGCCGTCGGGCATGAACACGTCGATATTCCGCCGCGCCAGCGACTGCGCCTCGCTCCAATCGCCATTGTGATGGTGGATCGCCCCGCAGCACACCTGCGATCCCGGCACGATGACCTGGGCGCCGGCGGCCGCCAGCAGCTCGATCGCCTGGCGGTTGACCTGCTCGTAGAGCACGCTGCCAACGCAGCCGGCCAGGAACGCGACCCGCGCCCGCGGCGACCCGCTCGCCGGCCGCGTGATTCTCCGCGGCGGCCGCGGCCAGATCGTTCCGCTCTCCGGGAGCATCTGCTCCATCTTCCGCAACCACTCGGGCAGCAGCCGCATCGCCCCGCCGCGGCGGAACAGGCCGTAAAGCCCCGCCCTCTGCATCAGCCGAGCCGGCAGCAGCGCCAGCTTCAATCGCGATGGATAAACCATGACCTTCGAGGTGAACCATCGCAGCAGCCGCGCCGACAGGGGCGCCGTCGCCGCATCCGCCAGGCGATAACGCGTCTCCTCGATCAGCTCGTGATAGATCACGCCGCTTGGGCAGGCCGTCTCGCACCCCCGGCAGTCAAGGCACAGGTCCAGATGCCTCCGCACCGAAGCGCTCAGCTCGATCCGATCCTCCGCCAGCGCACGCATAAGCTGGATTCGCCCGCGCGGCGAATCGGCCTCGTGGCCCGTCTGCGCATAAGTGGGACAGGCCGGCAGACACAGTCCGCAATGCACGCAGGCCAGAGCGCGGTCGAATGTGCGCGGATCCAGCGGCAGCAGCACCGCCGTGGCAGCTGCCGTCGTCTGCGAGGCTGTCGGGAGAGTCTGTGGAGTCATTCACCACTCCAGAGGCGCCAGCCGTCCCTGTGGATCCAGCGCCTCTTTCAGCCGCCGCAACAGCCGGCGCTGCGCCTCGTCGACCAGCAGGAATCGAACCTCATCCCCTCTGGCCAGAAAAGCGCTGCCGCCCACGCGCTCCAGCGCCGCTCTGGCGAGCCCCTCGTCCACGTTGCGCAGAATCATCGTCCCGAAAGCCGCCTCCGCCACCCACTCGGCCGCGCCCAGCGCCTCGGCCAGCTCCACAATCCGCGCCGGCGGCACGCTGGCGTGCAGCGCCCATACGTCATCGGGAACATCCCACAGCGAAGCGCGGTGCGCCATGTCCTCCTCCAACGATCGCCCCTCCATGGCCGCCGCCCCGGCGCCAGCCAGCCGCGAGGCGTAATACGCCAGCGTCCGCGCATCCGCCAGATAGCCGCACCACAGCTCGCCGGGCCGGGCCAGCATCCACTGCGGCCGGCAGTCGCCGCCCAGCAGGCCCCCGGCCAGTTGCACATCCAGCGGAAACCGCGCTGCAAGTGCCCCCGCCGGACGGCGATACGTGCGCGTGGTGATGGTGACGACCCGACCGAAAACGCCGCGCTGCCCGACCATGAACTTGGTCAGGTCGTAGCCGGCCACGTTCTTCACCGTCCGCCCGCCAACGGTGATCAGCTCACCCAGGCCGTTGTTGAACTGCACCCCCAGAAGCAGGTCGCGCCACGCGCCGAAGCCCAGCCGCAATGGCCCGCTGCTGTTGCGCTCCACAAGCTGGCCCACAGCGCGCCGCGGATCGCCGTCGACTGGCAGCCACTGGCCGTGCTGGCTCAACTGCTGCTGCACGCGCTCCAGCGGCACGTCGGCCGCAATAATGGCGGTCATGTCGCGGGCGAGAGAGCTCACCTGCCCGCTGGCAACCAGGGCGGAATGCGGCGGGCGGAACGGAACATCAGCCATGGCACCCATTAGACCGTCGTGCGTCCGGCAATGCCACCCGCGGCGGCTGAGCCTTTTCGCTCTCCGCCAGCAATCGCCTGTGCGCGTGGGCCATTCGGAATTCGTCATTGATTCGGGCTTCGGGTTTCGCCACTGTCGTTCTCCACCCCTTCGTGCCTTCGTGCCTCCGTGCCTCCGTGCTTTCCTCCCCCTTCGTCGCTTCGTCGCTTCCTTCTTGATCCCTCCGTGCCGCCCCGCCCGCCGTCTTTGCGTTCCCCCGCCCCGCCAGATACCATTCCCGCCGATGCGATGCCCGTTCTGCGAGGCCCAGAAGGAGTTCCTGAAGGTCATCGATTCCCGCACCTGCGAGGGAGGGCGTGCGATTCGCCGGCGGCGGCGGTGCCAGAAGTGCCTCAAGCGTTTCACCACCTACGAGCGCGTCGAGCGCAACATCCGCCTGACCGTTGTCAAGAAGGACGGCTCGCGCGTCCCCTTTAACCGCGACAAGATTCTGCTCGGTCTGGAACGCGCCTGCTACAAACGCCCCATCCAGAGCGAAGCCCTCCATCAGCTTGTCGACGAGGTCGAAGAGGAGCTGCTCAAGACGCACGACAAGGAGGTGCCCAGTTCCACCATCGGCGAACTGGTCATCGAGCGCCTGCGCCGCCTCGACCAGGTGGCCTACGTCCGTTTCGCCAGCGTCTATCGGAGTTTCAAGACCCTCGAAGAGCTGGTGCGCGAGGCCCGCGCCGTCATCGACGCCCAGCATTACGACCTGCCCGGCCAGGGACGGCTGTTCATCGAACCCCCCGCCCGGCCGGCCGCCGTCAACCCGACCAGAGGCGGTCAGGACGATGCATGAAAGCCGGCCTTCCGCAACGGCCGACTCTGTCGCACATTCGCGGCATCGTGCCATGGCGGCATGGAGGTTGACGGCCACCGCGCTCTGACATATTGTCAAGCACGTCAGGAACCGTATCTCGCCGGGCACTTCAACGGGCCTGAAAATGAGTGACGCCGACCCTTTGACTCTGGAGCCCTCCACGGCTTTCACACCCGAGGTGGATCCTCGCCCCAAGATGCCCGAGCCGCCTCCCGTTAGGCTGGTGGCGGTGAACGATGTGACGTTGCCGGCGCCCGTCGGCGCCGAGAGGTGGCTGGACGAGTTCTATATCGGACTGCTCCGCTTCCAGAAGGACGAGTCCGAGCCCAGGCCCGCCTACCGCGCCGAACGCTTTCGAGTGCTGTTCAACCCATTCGAGGGACCATTCACCCGCGACTGCTATGGGGTGTTGCGCATCGAGGTGCCCTGCCTCGCCGATGCCGAAAAGGCACTGGCGGATCGGCAGGTCGAATACACGCGTCAGCGCGGCCTGCTCCCCGGCACCGAGTCCCTGCTGCTGCTGGACCCCGCCGGCAACTGGATCGAGCTCGTGGAGGGAGCCCGCATCTTCTAGCCGCTACCGGCACTCCACGCCCCATCGCCACAGCGCCCCGCCACTACTTGGCCGCTGCCGCCGGCCGCGCGGCCGCCGTCTTCTGGAAACTGTAGGTGCCGCCGAATTTCCTGCTGAAGCGCTCCACCCGCCCGGCCGTATCCACGAACTTCTGCTTGCCCGTGAAGAAGGGATGACAGGCCGAGCAGATATCCACCGTGATCCTGGGAAGCGTGCTGCGGGTGACGAAGGTATTGCCGCAGGCGCAATGCACCGTGCAGTTCTGATAGCGCGGATGGATGCCGGATTTCATCTTTCAACTCCTCTAGAGGGCGAGTCGTGCGTCGCACCTGAGGCGTGACGTCAGCCCGCCCAGCCACTGCTCCCCGCCGGTGGCGGGCCGGCAGGGCGAAAACCTCCAATATAGCGCAAAAGGCCCCTGCGTCAATTCTCACGCGCTCACGCCGCCGATCCGCCGCGATTGCAGCCTCCGCCGCTTTGCCTACAATCCGCCCACCAGTCATTCGGACCATTCCTATGCGACGTGTTGTCATCACCGGCATTGGCGTTGTTTCGCCCATCGGCATCGGCGCCAAGGCGTTCTGGGAGAGCCTGCTGGCCGGCCGGATTGGCGTGCGCCGGATTCAGCGCTTTGACCCGGGCGGTTTTCCCTCGCAGATCGCCGGCGAGGTCCCAGAGTACAGGATCGGCGACTATGTTCCCAAGAGCTATCGCAAGGCCACCAAGGTGATGGCCCGCGACATCGAGCTGGCGGTGATCGCGGCCGACGATGCGTTTCGCGACTCGGGGCTGCGCTCGCGCGCGTACACCGATTCGCCGGACATCGACCCGCTGCGTTTCGGGTGCAACATCGGCGCCGGTCTGCTCAACGCCGACATCAACGAGCTGACGGCGGCCATGCACGTGGCGCGCGACGGCGAGCGGCTGGACCTGCGCAAGTGGGGGCGCGAGGGGATGAATCAGCTCACGCCACTGTGGCTCCTGAAATACCTGCCCAATATGCTGGCCTGCCACGTTACGATCATCCACGAACTGAAGGGCCCCAGCAACACCATCACCTGCGCCGATGCATCGAGCCATCTGGCCATCGGCGAGGCGTTTCGCACAATCCAGCGGGGCGATGCCGACCTGGCCATCTGCGGCGGCGCCGAGAGCAAGGTCAGCGAGATGGGTTTGCTCCGCCAGGTGCTGCTGGGCCGGGTGACGACGCGGCACAACCAGACGCCCGAGCAGGCCGTCCGCCCCTTCGACGCCGAAGCCGGTGGCACGGCCATCGGCGAGGGCGGCGGGTTGTTCATCCTCGAGGAGTACGAGCGCGCGGTGCGGCGCGGCGCGCGGAGGTACGCCGAGATCGTCGGCTTTGCGGCCAGCCAGGACACGTATTCCGTGACCGATCCGGACCCCGCAGGGCACAGCTACGCGGCTGCGATCTCGCGGGCGATGGCCGAAGCCGGGGTGACACCGCCGCAGGTGGGGTGTTTCGTGCCGCACGGTCTGGGCATCGCCTCGCATGACCGGGCCGAACTGGCGGCGCTGAGTCGGGCGCTGGGGGAGGAACTGGGGCGCGTGCCGCTTTGCCCCATCAAAGCGCAGACGGGCAACCTGGCAGCCGGAAGCGGCGTGGACGCGGCGGCGGCCGTGCTGGCGGTACACCATGGCACGCTGCCGCCGGCCGTGAACACAAGAACACCGCTGGACGGCCGGAAGCTCAACGTCGCCGCCGAGCGCCGCGAGGCGGAGGTTTCCGTGGCCATCAGCAGCGTCTACAGTCTGGGCGGCCAGAACGCCGCGCTGGTTTTCCGGCGGGTGTCATGAGATCAGGTCAGTCGCGCGCGGAATGACAAGGATAGGCAGGTGACGGTCCGACGGTTCCATTCTCGTGATTGCCGCATATGATCTGGTCGGAAAGGCAAGTGCGGCGTTTCGGCGGCGCAAACGGAGACACTCATGATCAGACGCGGCGGCAAGCAATCTCCCAAGGATCCCAACGTCTATCCCCCGGGCTGGGACCGACAGCGCGTGGCGCGAATCATCCGTTACTACGACGCGCGGAAGGATCAGGACGTGTTGGCCGGCAATCGTGCCCGGCGGACCGTGGCTCAGCACGTCTGGATGGAAATCCCGCGCGACCTGGTGCCGGCGGTGCGGAACCTGATCGCGAGCCGGCGCAAGTCCGCATGAGCGACAAGTGGCCCGGTGCCCCAATGGAACCGATCTCTCTCACTGAACCCTGAACCCTGAACCCTGAACCCTGAACCCCGAACCCTGAACCCAGAACCCCAACCCCCACCCCTCCCATGCACCGAGTCGTCATCACAGGAATGGGCTGGATCACCCCGATGGGCCACGACATCGAGTCCGTCTGGAAGCGCCTGCTGGCCGGAGAATCGGGCATCGCGCGCACCACACTCTTTGATGCCAGCACCTTTCCCACCAGCATATCCGCCGAGGTCAGGGGCTTTCGCCTGGAAGACCACCTCTCCGACACGCGCCGGCATCGCGACGCCGGCCGCAACACCCAGTTCGCGCTGGCCGCCTGCGCCCAGGCCTGGAACTCCGCCTGCCTCCCGCCACTGCGGACTCAGCACCCAGCCCTCAGCACTCAGCACTCAGCACACAGCACTCACCTGGACCTGGATCGCGTGGGCATCTACCTCGGTTCCGGCGAGGGGTCGCTGGACTTCGAGGCGTACACGACCTGCGCCCTGGCGGCGTGGTGCCCGGATACAGGCAGCGTGGACACGGTTCGCTGGGCGAAGCTGGCTCTGCAACGCATGGACTGCCGGCGCGAGCTGGAACAGGAGCCCAATATGCCGCTCTCGCATCTGGCGCTGCTCACCGGGGCGCGCGGGCCGGCGTTTAACTGCCTGACGGCCTGCGCGGCCAGCACCCAGGCGATCGGCGAGGCGATGGAAATTCTGCGCCGTGGCGATGCCGACGTGATGATCGGCGGGGGGGCCCACTCGATGATCCACCCCTTCGGCGTGACCGGATTCAACCGTCTGACCGCGCTGTCGACGGCCAACGACGACCCTCCCCGGGCCAGCCGACCGTTCGACGCGCAGCGCGGCGGATTCGTTCTGGGCGAGGGCGCCGGCATGGTCATCCTCGAGACTCTCGAACACGCGCGTGCGAGGGGCGTGCCGATTCTCGCCGAGGTGGTCGGCTACGGCTCCACCGCCGACGCCTTCCGCATCACAGATCAGGACCCCGACGGCCTGGGGGCCATCAACGCCATGCGGGCGGCGCTGGCCGACGCCGGTCTGTCGCCCGCCCAGGTCGACTACATCAATGCCCATGGCACCGGCACGCGCGAGAACGACGGCAACGAGACCGGCGCCATCAAGGCCGTCTTCGGCGAGCACGCCCGACGCGTGCCTGTCTCCTCCATCAAGTCGATGATGGGACATCTCATTGCGGCGGCCGGCGCCGTTGAGCTGATCACGTGCGTGCTGGCCATTCGCGACGGCATGCTCCCGCCGACCATGAACCTGCACAACGCCGACCCCGAGTGCGACCTGGACTATGTCCCCAATCAGGCGAGGCGGGCGCGCGTCGAGGTGGCCATGTCCAACAGCTTCGGCTTCGGTGGCCAGAACGACACCATCATCCTCCGCCGCTTCGTGGCATAGCCCGCCAGGCCGCATAAACGCTACAGCTTGGCGCGCGGCAGCCTGTCTGCCGTCGGGCGGGCACAGTTTATCCGCCGGGGAACTGCGGTCGGACCCGAAAAGAATCGTATTTAGATAGTGGACGGCTCACGATGCGTCCCCGGAGGTCTGTGCGATATGAGTGCAACCAACAAACGCGGTTTCACGCTCATAGAGATTCTGATTGTGGTGATCATCCTCGGCGTGCTGGCGTCGCTGGTGGTGCCGCTGTTCGCAGAGGTTAGCAACGACGCACGCCGGGCGGCGCTTTCCGACCAGCTCCACGGCATCCGCGTGCAGATACAGCTCTTCACGCTCCAGCACGGCGACACCCCGCCCAATCTCAACGGCGCCAACTGGGACGACCTGGTGACCCAGACCTTCTACCGCGGTGAGCCGCGCGGACCGTATCTGCCCTCCATTCCGCGCAACACGCTCAACCAGTTCAGCAACGTGGCCGTGGTCAACGCCGACCCGGCTTTCGGCGATCCGGTGGCGGGGGCGAACATCGGTTTTGTCTACAACCCCAACACCGGCGTCATATGGGCGACCAACACCGCGGGCAACCGCGTGTACAACGAAGCCAACCCGCGCGACCCGAACAACTAACCGGGGGGCCGGGGACACCCGCTGCCATCAACGCCGTTCCCACGAGTCTGCTGTCGACGTTTGTGCCGATTCGATCGTGCGAGTCCCCAGGGTGCCGTTGACCGCAAGCCGACGCCTACCGCGCCGCCGCGCGGGCCTCGCCGTACAGCCGCGGCTCGAAGTGGTACAGCACCGGGATGACGTTCGCCGGCGGCGGGGGCAGCGGCGGCGAGGGCGGCTCCTGCATGTACGCCAGCGACCGCTCGAGCACACGCACGGCCGCCGGAGCGGCCACGGTGCCGCCGTAATAGCGGTTGGGGTTGCGCTTCACCTCGTGAAGCACCATGGCGATTACCAGTTTCGGCTCCTCCAGCGGCGCGCCACCCACGAAACTGCTGTGAAAATGCTCCTGATCGTAACCGGCGCGGCCGCGGCTGATGTGCGACGTGCCGGTCTTCCCGAACACATTCCATAACTTGCTGCGGGCCGCGCGGGCCGTGCCGCGCACGGGCACGTCGGCCAGGATCCGCCGCACCAGCAGCGCCGAGTTCTCATCCATCACGCGCGTCGCCGCGTCGGCTTCGCTCGCCGCTGGCAGCGGGACCACCGTTCCGTCCGCCTCAACAGTTCCGCGCACAAGTCGCGGCTGCACCAGCCGCCCACCGTTGGCGAACGCGCAGAAGGCTCGTGCCAACTGGAGCGGCGTGGCCATCATGGCGTAGCCCTGGGCCACCGATTCCGTGTCGCCGCGGGTCCATTGCCTCTGTGTCTTGACCAGCCCCGGGTCCTCGGCGGGCAGCTCGATTCCCGTCCGTTGTCCGAATCCGAACGACGTGAGCGCATCGTACATCCGCCCGTAGCCCAGTCGGAACGCCGCCATCACCATGCCCTTGTTGCTGGACTTGACCAGAACGTCCCAGGTGCTCAGCGGCGGATATGACGTGACGTCGCTCACGCGCCGTCCCGTTGGCGTCACGTACGTCCCCGGCGGGATCGGCCAGACCTCCTCGGCGCGCGTCAGGCCCCACGCCAGCGCCGGACCCATGATGAAGGGCTTGAGCGTCGAGCCCAGCTCGTAGGGCACCACGATGCACCGGTTGAGCCGCGCCTCCGCCGTCGAGGATTCCAGATCCTGCGGGTTGAATGTCGGCCAGTTGGCCAGCGCCAGCACCTCGCCGTTGCGGGGATCCAGCACCACCACCTCGCCGCGCGGGGCACCGAATTCCCTGCACGCGGCCGCCAGCTCCTGCTCGGCGATCATCTGGATATTGGCGTCGATGCTCAGCACCAGGTGCTGCCCGTGGCGCGGGGGCACGTAGTCGGCCGCGCTGATGTTGATGACCCGGAACTGGGCGTCCTTCTGCACGCGACGCAGACCGTCGCGGCCCGCCAGGCGCGAATCAAACCGCAGCTCGACGCCCTCCAGGCCCCGGCCCTCGCGGCCGACAGTGCCCAGCACATGGGCGGCCAGCGAACCCATCGGGTAATGCCGTACGCCGACTGGCTGAGCGCCGACGCCGGGGAAGCCCAGTTTGAGCACGGCCGCCGCCGTGCGCTCGTCGCGGTTTTCGGCAATGCGGACGAACCGTGCCTCGGGCCGCCCGCGGACGATTTCGCGCAGCGCCTCGGCATCGAGGTCGAGCAGTTCGGCCAGCGTGCCCAGGTCGCGCTGCATGCGTGCCAGGTCGCGGGGCGGCTCCTGATAGCGCTGGATCATGAACTGCGGATCGAGGTAGATCGTCTGGGTGAGGACCGAGGTGGCCATGAGCAGGCCATTGCGGTCGGTGATGTTGCCGCGGTGGGCGGGCGAGACCTGCGTCGTGTGCTGTTGGCGCTCCGCGTGCAGGACCATCTTCTGGCGGCCGTAGGTCTGAAGATAGGCCACGCGCAGCGTCATCCCCGCCAGAAGCGCCGCGATAGCGCCCAGAGCCAGCCCCGCCCGGTGCAGAGAAAACGAAGCCATCGTATCGCTCCTGGCACAGCGCCAGACAGCGCTGCGCTGCGGCCCACCGGCCGCGCCCGCCCAGCGCGCGCAGAGCGCTGGGGCGCGGTCCCATAAGACATCGGCTCGCGCCCCTTACCGGCCGCAGCGAAAGTTTGTACCCAACCAGGTCAGCGGCTTCCCGCCCCGCGGCGAGCCCGCGTTCGAGGCTGTCATCGACATGGAAGCCGCGCCTGACCGTCGAGATGCATCAGTTCTGACTTGAGCGCCACTACTGCGTGCTGGGCAAATGCCGCCCGTTTCTGCTCGTCCGAGCGGCCGCAGGCCAACTCCGCCGCCCAGTCCGTGGGCCACTCGGCATCGATGTGGACAGCGCCGGCAATCCGGATGCTCCGGCACCGGCCCGCCAGTGCCCGCTCGATTCCCGCCGCGTTGCCTTGTGCGTTCCACGGCGAGGGCTCCGCTCGCAGGATCACCGCTTGCGCTGGCAGCCTTGTGGCCGCCGCAGCGCCCCAGCCGCTGCGGTCCACTGGATCCAACCCCACCCAGATGAGAATGGCGGGATTGTCGGCCGCCGCCAGCAGGCTGGACAATCCCCCGGCGGAGAAGCCCATGACCCCTACCCGATCCCTCTGGATGTACTGGACATACGGTGAGTCGGTGCAAAGCCAGTGGATCAGCTCGTTAATGGACCGGCCGTTGAGCCTGTGATCCGACCACGCCGGCAACGTCGGGACCGCCGCAACGAAGCCTTCCTCCGCCAGGCGTCGTCCCCAGCCTGCCATATTCGCTTTGCTGCGTGAGAAGCCATGCGCCACCACGACCAGGGGCGCTTCCCGCGAGGAGGCGGGCAGATAGAGGTCGAACGCTACCTTGCCGGATTCCAGCGTTACCTGGCGATCGGCGATGCATGTCGGCTCGGTGGCGAGAGGGAGTGCCGGCGGCTTGTGGCGAGATGCGCACCCGCAGCACAAGCCGAGGAACTGCGGCAGCACCAGACACGCCAGGGTGATCGGCCCGCATCGCACCATCCCGCTATTGTAGCAGGCACCTCAGACCGTATGGACTCATCGCACCGGTTAACAGCGATGGCCAACGCCAAGCCACCAGCTATAATCCAGACTCTACGGTCTTCTGAACAAGGAGTTTCCTATGAACCGGCGTATCAACGATGCTGCTGTCGCCAGCTTGGCAGTCCTCATGCTCATTGTCGTGGGCGGGTGTGCCACTACGCCCAACTCGCCGACGGCCGTCAGGGATGGCGTGTTTGTTCACATCAAGTCCGGGCCGGATCATCCGCATAGCGTGCTCATGGGCCTGCGCATGGCGCAGATGATGTCCGCAGATCGAGACGCGCTGGTCTACTTCGACGTGGAGGGGATCAAAAACGTCCTTCAGGACTCGCCTGACTTGAGGATGGAGCCGTTTGGCTCGTCGCGAGCGATGATCGAGGATTTGATCACCCGCAAGGTCCAGGTGTACGCCTGTCCCGGCTGCATCAAGGCCCTGGGCAAGAGCCCCGAGCAACTGATGCCAGGCGTGAAGGTTGCCGAACGGGAGTCCTTCTTCACGTTTACGCGCGGGCGCATTCTCACTCTGGACTACTGATATTTGATATTGGGTTCAGCGTCAGCGGGACATAGTGCCCTGACCGGGGACATCATCATCGAACGCGTGGAAACGCAGTATGACAAGAACCGCAACCCAATCTTCCTGACGACGAGCCAGCGCCTGCCGGAGGGTGGGCTGCGCACGAACTACGCGGGGAACTACTACAACCTGGCGGACCGCCTGACGGACACGGCGGACTGGGGCACGACCGGCGGCGGATTGCACCTTGCACCGATGGATTGCTGCTGGACAGTTCCCGAAACCCGAGGGCTACACTGCCGACCTCCGGCAGGTTGCTCTAACTTGAGCCAGCGGCCTGAATTATCGACAGTGGGCGCTACAGGGCTCGAACCTGTGACCTCCAGCGTGTCATGCTGGCGCGCTAGCCAACTGCGCCAAGCGCCCGTTTGTTCCGTGGCCGCGTTGCTCGTCAGGGGCATTATATGCCCAATGCTTGAGTACACAAGAGCATCGGCAGCATCGGCAGAATCGGAGCCGTGGAGACGCGGGGCCAGGGAACGAGACGGGCCGCGGCAATGCCGACGGCGGCATATCCCCGAAGGGCCATGGCCGCGGCGAGGTACGACGCGGATGGGCCATCGCCGCGACTTGCAGGCCACGCCCACGGGCGCCGATGACCAGGACCGTGCACGAAGTGCGCCGGCCCCGGCGCTATTGCTGAGTCTGGGCCGCCCGCGCGGCTTCGGCGGCGGTGGCGGCCTTCTGGGCCGCCTCGATGGCGGCCTTGCTCTCGGCGTCAGGCGCGACCCACACCTTGATCTCCGTGGCCAGGTCCTCGGCGAACCGCACCTGTACCGAGTAGGTATCGACGCGGTCGAGTCGACCCGGCAGGTTGATGTCGTCGGGATTGACGTTGAAGCCCTGCGCCTGGAGGGCCCTGGCGATGTCGGTGGCGGTGACGGAGCCGAACAGATGTCCGTGGTCGTTGGTCTTGCGCTCCAGGGTGACCTCGGCCCCCTCCAGACGCTTGATGAGCGTTTCCTGCTGGGCGCGCCGCTCGCGCTCCATGCGTTCGATTTCCTGGCGACGGGCCTCGACCTTTTTCACGTTGCCGGGGGTTGGCTCCACCGCCAGATGCCGCGGCAGCAGATAGTTCCGTGCGAAACCGGCCGAGACCTCGACGACGTCGCCGACGCGGCCGACGTTCTTGACGCTCTCTCTCAACAATAACTTCACGCGTGCCATGCTAAACCTCGGAATCCGCTGGACAATACATGCTCGGACGCAGGGCCAGGCGGGCCATGCGCCGCTCTCGCAAGCGTTTCAGAATGGTATGTCATCTTCCTTGAAGTGCTGCTCGTCGGGAGGGGCGGAGGCCGCGTCGGCAGGCGGCTGAGCCGGCGGTCGCGAAACCGGGGCCCGCCGCGGCGGCCCGCCCTGATCGGCGTCGGCGGCACCCTCCTGGCGGCCGCCGATGAACTGGAAGTTCTCCACCACCACGCTCAGCTTGCTGCGTTTGCCGCCGCCCTGCTTGTCCTCCCACGTGTCGAGTTTGAGCCGCCCTTCGACGAAGATGGGCCTGCCTTTCTGGAAGTACTGGTTGATGACCTCGGCGGTCTTGCCCCACGCGGTGCAGTCGACGAAAAGGACCTCCTCGCGGTCCTCGCCCTGAGCGGTGCGGAACTTGCGGTTGCACGCCAGCCCGAAATCCACCACGGCGGTCTGGCTGTTGGGCAGGTAGCGCAACTGCGGATCGCGGGTCATGTTGCCCATGAGAAGGACTTTGTTGTAGCTGGCCATGGCGGTCCTCGCTGTTGGCCGCAGGTTTCCGTTGCTCCCGGCCACCGGCCGGAAACGCACGTGACGGTCGGCGGCGGGTCTGCGGCGAAGAAGAACAGTCTACCGCAAACGCTATTGTTTTTCTGCAGCGGCCTCGCCCGGCTGCTCCTCGCGACGGGGGCGCGGCGGGCGGTCGTAGGAGCGGTGCGGGCGCTCGGTGCCTTCGCCGCGCTCCTCGCGCGGCTGGACGGGCTGGGGCTCGACGGCGGCCATCTCCTGCTCATTGAGGTGATCGGCCCGCTGCACCAGTACGCGCAACACGTCCTCGCTGAGGCGCACGTCGCGTTCGATCCCCGCCACCGCCGATCCGGGGGCGCGGAAGAACGCGATGATGTAAGTGCCGCGCTTGTGCCCCTCCACCTCATAGGCCAGCCGCCGTTCATCCCATTTCTTAAGCACGATGATCTGCCCGCCGTGGCGCTCAATGATGCCACGGCAGAGCTTCAGGGCGGCTTCCGGTTCAGCGGCGCCCATCTGGCCCAGCAGGAACATGGCCTCGTACTGATTCAGCTTCTCTTGCATACGCTCAGGTCCTTTCAAGCCTGGGTTCTGACCGGGTCGCCCTGAGGCGCCCGGCCGCTTGTGAAGACGGCCCCGTGTCGGGTCGCCGGCCCAACCATGTGGGTCGGCAGCGGGACTCAGGCCGTCTGATCGTCCCCGCCGTCTTGCTCGTCGGCGGGGGCGTTGAATTCGTTCATGGCGGCGACGATGCCGTCGGCAATCCATCGCTGGGCGGCGGCGGCGGCCCGAACGATGGCCGGCTCAACAGCCCGCCGCTGTTCGGGCGTGAAGCGCGCCAGCACGTAGTCGCGTGCGGGCACGGGCGAGGGCGGCGCGTCGATGCCGATTCTGAGCCGGGGATAGGCACGAGTGCCCAGCGCCCGCTCGATGTCGCGCAGCCCATTGTGCCCGCCGTCGCTGCCGCCGGCCCGCAGCCGGATGCGTCCGGCGGGCAGGGCCATGTCGTCCAGCACGATCAGCAGGTCCGCCGGCGACAACTGATAGAACGCGCTGGCTGCCTGTACGGCCCGGCCGGCGTTGTTCATGTACGTCATCGGCTTGAGCAGCACCAGCTTCTGCGGCCGGTCGGCAGGGCCAACCAGTCCGTCCATCATCAGGCCCTCGAAATTGCTGCGGGCCAGGCGGTCGAAATCTTCGCGGCTGCCCGTCCAGCCCAGACGCCTGGCCAGCTCGTCGACCGTCTCGAAGCCGACGTTGTGCCGCGTGCCCACGTACTGGCGGCCGGGATTTCCTAAGCCGACGACGAGTTTCATGCGGACGATGATCCATGGACCGCGATGGCGCCGGACAGCTACTCCTTCTTCTGCGCAGCGGGGGCCTCCGCGGCTGCCTCCGCGGGCTCCTCGGCGGGCTTGCGGCCGATGAGCTCGGGCTCGGCGGCGGCCTCTTCGGCGGCCTCGGGGGCGATGACCGCCTCGTGGACCTCCTTGACGGTGGCGACGATCAGCTCGCCGTCCTGCAGGCATCTGACACCCGGCGGGAGCTGGATGTCGCGGATGTGCAGCACATCGTTGAGTTTCATCTCCGAGACGTTGTGGCGGATGACGTCGGGGATTTCCAGCACCAGGCACTCGATCTCAAGCTCAGCGATGATCTGCTGGAGCACGCCGCCGTCCTCCTCGCCCTTGGGCGTGCCCTTGAGTTCCAGAGGCACCGTCACCTCGACGCGCTCGTCGGCGCGGACACGGGTGAAGTCGACGTGGAGCACATTGGTGCCCAGGTGGTCATACTGCACCTCCTTGACAAGGACCTTCTCGCTTCGGCCTTCGATCTCCAGGTCGAACACGTGGGCACCGTGCGCGAGATGGTGCACCAGCTCCCGCCGGGGCAGCGTGATGGGGATCACTGCCTCCTTATGCCCGTAGATGACGCCGGGCAGAAATCCTCCGTCGCGCAGCCGTTTGTTGGCGCGCGAACCCCGCTCCGAACGCGGTTTCACGGACAGTGGAATGCTCTGTACGGCCATGCTTTTCTCCTCAGAACTCAAGACAGAGCCGAATTGGGGCTCACGAACAGCGCGCTGACCGACTTGTTGTGGTGGATGCGGTGGATCGCCTCGCCCAGCAGCTCGGCGACGCTCAGCACCACCAGCCGGTCCCTGATCGGGTCGGCGCGGTTGCCGATGGGAATGGTGTCGGTCACGGCCAGCCGCGTGAAGGAACACTCGGCCAGCCGCTGCATCGCCGGCGGCGCGAACACGGCGTGCGTCGCCGCCATGTAGATTTCGCCGGCGCCGTGGTCGCGCAGGATCTTGACGGCCTCGGTCATGGTGCCGGCGGTGGTGATCATGTCGTCGACCATGATGACGTTGCGTCCCTCGACCTCGCCGATGATGTGGACGGCCTGGGCCTCCGAGCCGCTCTTGCGCCGTTTGTCGATGATGCAGATTTCGCCACCCAGTTCATTGGCGAAGACCTGGGCGCGCTTCACGTTGCCGACGTCGGGCGAGACAAAGACGGTGTTGGTCAGCTTCAGACCCCTGAACCATCGGGTGAACACCGGCGTGGCGTGCAGATGGTCGACGGGCACGTCGAAAAACCCCTGCACCTGGGCCGCGTGCAGGTCCACCGCCAGCACACGGTCGGCGCCGGCGCGCTCCAGCAGGTTGGCAAAGAGCTTGGCGGTGATGGGCACGCGGCCGGTGTCCTTGCGATCCTGGCGGGCATATCCGAAATAGGGGATGACCGCGGTGACCTGTCTGGCGCTGGCGCGGCGCAGGGCGTCGATCCAGATGAACAGCTCGCAGTAGTGGGCGTTGACCGGATGGCAGGTGGGCTGGACGACGTAGCAGTCGCGGCCGCGCACGTCCTCCTCCACCTTGACGAACACCTCGCCGTCGGGGAAGAGCTCGGTGCGGCCTCGGCCCAGGGGAATCTGGAGGTAGTCGCAGATCCGCTGGGCCAGCAGGGGGTTGGCCCGCCCGGTGAACAGCTTGAGGTTGTCGGCGTCTTCGACGGACATGGCTTTGGCGATCAGGTCTTGATGATGGCCGCATCGGCGGCGACATTGGCGGCGACGGTGGTGCCCTCGGGAACGATGCCTTCGCGGGGCACGACGGCGAAGGGTCCGATGACGCAGTCGTCGCCGATGCTGGCGCCGCGTCCGATGAACGCGAACGGCTGGATGACGGTGTCCATGCCGATGGTGGCGCCATCCTCGATGTAGGTGGTGTGCGAGGAAACGATGGTCACGCCGCGGTCGCGGTGTGCCCGCTGGATGCGCTCCTGCATCACCGCATCCACCTCGGCAAGCTGCTGCCGCGTGTTGACCGACAGCACATCCTCCGCGGTCACCGCCTGCACCGCCAGCACGCGCCTTCCCGCGGCGCGCAGATGGGCGTAGATGTCGGTCAGATAGTACTCGTTCTTGCGGTTGTTGGGCGTCAGCATGGTCAGCGCCCACAGCAGGTCCTCCGACCGCACGCAGTAATAGCTGGGGAAAACCTCGCGTATCTGCCGCTGCTGGGGCGTGCAGTCGACCTCCTCGACGATGGCCAGAAACTCGCCGTTCTGGTCGCGAAGAATCCTGCCGTAGCTGGTGGGATCATCCAGCACGGCGGTCGCCATGCTGGCGGCGGCCCGCTCCTCGCGATGGGCCTCCAGCAGCGTCCGCAGCACCTGCCCGCGGATCAGCGGACCGTCGCCGGCGAGAATGAACACATCGCCCTGGGTCTGTCGCAGCAGCGGTTCGCACATGAGCACCGCGTGGCCGGTGCCCAGTTGTTCGGTCTGCTCCACCCAGTCGATCCGCCCGTCATCGGCGTAATGGGCGATGACCTGGTCCTTGCCATGTCCCACCACGACGATCACCCGCGCACAGCCGGCCTCGTAGCAGGCGCGCAGCACCCAGGTGAGCATGGGCCGACCGCACACTTCGTGCAGCACTTTGGGCCGCGCGCTCTTCATGCGGGTGGACTTCCCGGCGGCAAGGATCACCGCTATCGGCTGGGACATGGCGGAGAACCGTCCCCACACCCGGCCGGGCGCATCCGTCTCGTGGACGAAGGGCACGGCGGGCGGAAGCTGTGGATGTGACCGCGCGCGGCAACATCCTCCGGGGCCCAAGCCGTCTGAAACCGCGATACGGCCTGGCTCGTCTACCCTCTCGGCCACGCGCCGAGCCTCTCGACGAATGCCCCATCGAAGAGGAAGCAAACATGCTAGGGCCGTGGCGACGATTGTCAAGGGCGGGAAGCTCGGGAAGCTCCGGGAAGCTCCGGGAAGCTTGGAAGTGGCGCGTGACCGTTTCTGCGGCTGGCGGAGATCGCGCTGGCGCACGACGTAGCACGGCCGTTCTCGCCCGTGCTGGCCATCGGGGCAGAGTCTCCACACTATGAAAATGCCAAACTCCAGGGCACGGGCAAGATGCGCAAGATGCCCGTGCTACGGAAAGCCCGCCGGCTGGTCGTAATCCCATGAAAGGCTGTCTCCCCCGGGCAGGTTACACTGTCCGGTGGTGAGTCGAAGAAAGGAGACAGCCATGGATCTGATGGACAAGGTATCACACGTGGGCCTGGATAACCACAAGAACTTCAGCAGGCTGACGGCGCGGGACGCGAACAACCGTGTGCTGTTCCGTCAACGTCTGGACCACGGCGACCGGCGGAAGCTGCGGAAGGAGCTGCGGCGGTTTCCGGCGGGGACGCCGGTGGTCCTGGAGGCCAGCTTCGGATGGGGCTGGATGGCCGACGAATGGACGGCGGCGGGGCACCAGCCGCACCTGGCCAGCAGCGGGACGGTGGCGGCGTGGCGTAAGGCGCGTGGTCTGGCCAAGAACAATCGGATCGACGCGGATCTGCTGGCGGAGTTGTGGCCCCAGGACCCGCGGTGGTGGGAGGTGTGGCTGGTTCCGCCGGAGGTTATGGCCGTTGCCGGGCTCGTGCCGGCATCGGGCCTCTTCGTAAATAGGCCGCCCACACCGGACGGGATCGTATGCCGCGTCGAGGCCCATTTGTCTCGACGCCAGCATGAATGGATAGCTGGACCTCCTGGAAGGGATGAGTCCTCGGTGCCGGTGGCCCAGAAGACGGGAACTGCCGCTTGCAGCGTGCCGCGTCACCGTGACGTGGCCGCCGGATTGGATTTATCGCTTTGAGGGCCTCCGGCAGGTAGAGAAACCAGGCGGCAGCGTGTATACGATGCCGCCCTGCCGTTGGGCCGCCGCCGCGGCGCTGGGGTCGCTTCCCAGCGTTGCCCTATCCTCCGCGGCGGCAGAGTGATGATACCGACCGGGGTCGGTATTGCGCAAAATCGGGCTTGACTGCCGAA
>Ga0308417_1000369_pt1 | contig 33811 bp, 28 predicted proteins | sample HotsprSampleOS65_FD_203528 | JGI IMG/M metagenome (GOLD analysis project Ga0308417, IMG submission 203528) | Hot spring phototrophic mat microbial communities from Octopus Spring, Yellowstone National Park, Wyoming, United States - 20090730_OS65 ...
TCGAGCATGTCGCCAAGGACGGCGATGCGCCGTCTGGCCGGCACGGCAGCGAGCACAGAGAGGGCAGCGCGTACCGAAGGCGGGGAGGCGTTGTAGCTGTCGTCGAGCAGAATCGCCTCGCCGTCCGGCAGAGGGATGGGCCGCCTTCTGCCACGCCCGCCTGCCGGTCCGATCGCTGCGAGTACGGGCAGGGCGGCGCAGGCGTCGGCGCCGGCGGCGTGGGCGGCGGCGAGCACGGCGCAGGCGTTGCGCGCCGCATGCAACCCTGGCGAGGCGAGGGTCGCGGCGAGCTCCCGCCCGAACAGCGCGATCCGCACGCGCGCCTGCCACCCGAGCGGCTCCCAGGAGAGGAGCCGCACATCGGCCTCCGGGTCGGAGCCGAAGGTGATGACGCGCTCGATGCCGCGGCTGCGCGCCGCCGTCTCGAGCCGCGTGAAGTGGCGGTTGTCGCGGTTCAGCACCGCAGCGCCGCCTGGCTCGAGCCCGTCCATGATCGAGGCCTTCTCCTCAGCGATCGCCTCCTCGTCGGGGAAGAACTCGATGTGCACCGGCTCGACGGTGGTGATCACGACGACATGCGGGCGCGCAAGCCGCGCAAGGGGCGAGATTTCGCCAGGATGGTTCATGCCGATCTCGATCACGGCGTAGCGCGCCTCTGGCGGAAGCCGCGCGAGGGTCAGCGGCACGCCAAGATGGTTGTTGTAGGAGGCCGGGGCGGCGTGCGTCTGTCCTTGCGCGCCCAGCACGGCGGCGAGCGCCTCCTTGGTGCTCGTCTTGCCGACCGAGCCGGTGATGCCGATGACGGTTGCGCGCGCCCGCGCTCGCCCGGCCTGGCCGAGCCCGCGCAGGCCTTCGAGCGTGTCGGCGACGGTCACGAGCGGCGCATCCGCCGCAACCCCGGGCGGCGGCGCGGAGACGACCGCAGCAGCCGCCTGTTTCGCGAACGCATCGGCAACGAAGCCGTGGCCGTCGCGCACCCCCTTCAGCGCGATGAAGAGGTCGCCTGAGACGAGGCTGCGCGTGTCGATCGAGACGCCTGAGGCGGCGAAGTCGCGGCTTGCGCGCCCGCCTGTTGCGGCTTCCGCCTCGGCCGCGGTCCAGAGCGGGGCGCTCATGCCCGCCTCGCCGCGGCCGCCCGCGCGACCGTCGCATCGTCGAACGGAATGATCCGGTCGGCGATCTCCTGGCCCTGCTCGTGGCCCTTGCCGGCGATCACGAGGACGTCGCCCGCCCCAAGCGCCGCGATCGCTGCCTCGATCGCCTCCGCCCGCCCGGCGATCTCGCGCGCCTCGGGCTGAACCGCGCGCGCCCCGGCCAGCACCGCAGCGCGGATAGCGGCCGGATCCTCGTTGCGGGGATTGTCGTCGGTGACGATCACTCTATCGGCTCCACGCGCGGCCGCCTCCCCCATCAGCGGGCGTTTGCCCGGGTCGCGATCCCCGCCCGCACCAAACACGATCGCAAGCCGCCCCGCGACATGCGGGCGGAGAGCGGCGAGCACGCTCGCGATCGCATCAGGCGTGTGCGCGTAGTCGACATAGACGGCAGCACCGTTGCCGAGCACGGCGACGCGCTCGATCCGCCCGCGCACGCCGGCAAGCTTCGGCAGAAGCGCGAACACCGCCTCAGCCTCCGCTCCCGTCGCGATCGCGAGCATGGAAGCGACAAGCGCGTTCTGCCCCTGGAACCCGACGAGCGGGAGGTCAAGGTCGCGCAGCCGACCCGCGTGCCGAAGGCGCATCGCCTGGCCGTCCGCCCGCTTCTCGATCCGCTCGACCGAGATCGCCTCCCCGCCCGGCCCGACGGTCAAGAGCCTGAGCCGGCGGGCTTTGGCGATCCCGCCGAGCCGTGCGAGCGCCGCTCGAGGCAGAGCCGTGTGCGCGACGGCGGGGGCGCCCTCTGGCAGGAGCGTGTCGAACAGCCTGAGCTTGGCTTCGAGATACGCCTCCATCGTGCCGTGATAGTCGAGATGGTCGCGTGTGAAGGTGGTGAAGGCAGCGGCAGAGAGCCGCACACCATCGAGCCGCCGCTGGTCGAGCCCGTGCGAGGAGGCCTCGATCGCGGCATGGTCGATGCCGGCGCTGGCGAGCGCGGCCAGGGTCGCGGCGAGCGACACTGGGTCGGGCGTGGTCAGGCCCGTGCTCTCCTCCCACCCGGGCGCGACGACGCCGAGTGTGCCGAGCGAGGCGGCCCTCCCCGCATGCAGCCCGGCCCAGATCTGGCGCAGGAAATCCGCCGTCGAGGTCTTGCCGTTCGTGCCGGTGACGGCGGCGATGGTGCGCGGCTGTGCGCCGTGGAAGGCGGCGGCCATCAGCGCGAGACGCCGGCGCGGGTCGGCATCCTCGATCAGCGGGCGAGGGGGAACGGCGGGCGGCCAGGCAGTGCCCTCAGGGGCGAGCACGGCTGCCGCGCCCCGCGCCACCGCTTCGGCGATGAAGGCGCGGCCGTCGCCGCGCGCGCCCGGGAGGGCGGCGAACAGGAACCCTGGGCGGACCGCCCGGCTGTCGGCGGTGAGCCCGGCGATGGCGATCCCGCCCTCGCCGTTCTCAAGGCCAGCGCTGCCGCCGCTTGCGCGCATGAGGTCAATGAGCCGTCGCACGGGGTTGTGTCCCTGCTGCAGCGGGTGCTGCGGCTGTGCGCTGTGCCGCGGGCGTTGCCTGCCGTCCCGGGCGCGGCGGTTGCAGCGGCAGGGCGAGGGCTGTGCGCACCGCCTCGGTCTGGGCGATCGGCGAAAGCCCGAGCAGAGGCCCGATCTGGCCGATCACCTCCTGCGCCGCCGGTGCCGCCACCCAGCCGCCTGTGGCGTAGCCCGCGGTGTCACGGCGCGGCTTGGGCTCGTCCACCATCACGTAGACGACGTAGCGCGGGTCGTGGCTCGGGAAGATGCCCGTGAAGGAGGCGATGCGCGCGTTGGCGAGATAGCCGCCGCGGGGGCCGACCTTCTGCGCCGTGCCGGTCTTGCCGCCGACGAAATAGCCCGGCACGTCCGCGCCTTTGCCGGTTCCGTCGGTCACGGCAAGCCGCATCAGCCGCCTGAGCGTATCGGAGGTGTCGGGGCGGATCACGCGGGTGCCCCGCGCCTCCGTGCCCGGCTCGCGTGCGAGTAGAGTCGGGCGATGGAGGATGCCGCCGTTGACCATCGCCGCGGTCGCGGTCGCCACAGCGAGGGGGCTGACCGAGATCCCGTGGCCGTAGCTGATGGTCAGCGTATTGATCTCGCGCCAGGCGTTGCCGCGTGGGTAGAGCGGGGCTGCGACCTCGGGCAGCTCGATGCCTGGGCGCGCGGTGAGGCCGATACGCTCGAGGAAGGCCTTGTGCCGCGCCACGCCAACCTCGAGCGCCATCCGCGCCGTGCCGATGTTGGAGGAGTAGATGAAGATCTCGGGCACGGTGAGCCAGCGGTTCTTGCCCTTGAAGTCGCTGATCGTGAATCGGCCATGGGTGATCGGCCGCGAGGCGTCGTAGCCGCCCCAGATCTGCGTCGTGCCGAGCTCGAGCGCCATCGCCGTGGTGAAGAGCTTGAAGGTGCTGCCCGGTTCGTAGACGCCGACGGTGATGCGGTTGAAGCGCTGCTCGCTGGTCGCTGTGCCGACCTCGGCCGGGAGGTAGTCGGGCAGGCTTACCATGCCGACGACCTCACCGGTGCGCACGTCCATCACCACGGCGGCGCCGCCGATCGCCTCGAAGCGCTCGATGGCCCGGGCGAGCGCCTCGCGCAGCACGTGCTGCACACGGACGTCGATCGAGAGCCGGAGCGGTTCGCCCGGCTCCTCGCGCAGGCGGGCATCGAAGAAGCGCTCGACGCCGGCGATGCCGTGGCCGTCGACGTCTGTGCCGCCGAGCACGTGCACGGCGGACCGCCCCTGCGGGTAGACGCGCCGCTCGGCGCGCTCGAAATAGAGCCCCGGGATGCCGAGGCGGTTCACAGCGTCCTGCTCGCGTGGCGTCAGGTGGCGGCGTATGTAGACGAAGGAGCGTTCGGTCGAGAGCCGCGCGGTCAGCGCTGCGACGTCGAGGCCGGGCAAGGCGCCGGCGAGGGCCTGGGCGACCTCAGCCGGGTCGGAGATCTGGCGCGGGTTGGCGTAGAGGGCGACTGTCGGCAGGGAGACGGCGAGCAGCACGCCGTTGCGGTCGACGATCGAGGCGCGCTCGACGGGCGGATCGGGCGCGATCGCCGCAACCGGCGGCGCTGCCTGCCGCGGAGCGGTGCGGCTGAACACGGTCGCGTCCGCTAGTCTGGCGGCGACCGCGAGATAGAGTACGCCGAACAGGCCTGCACCGATCATCAGCCGGAACCGGGCGCGTTCAAGCAGGAGTCGTCTTCTGCCGTCTCCGGTGATCCGGGCGGGAGGCGTGTGGCGCGCGGGCACGGCCGTCTCCGCCACGAGGCGGATGCTGACGGGGGGCGGGGGCACCGAGCGGATCATCGCTGCACCGGCACGGGAGGTGGCAGGGCCGGTGGGGGGGCGCCGAGCAGAGAGCCGTTGGCGCTCGCCTGTGCCCTGGCCGGAGGCTGCGCCGGGGCGGCGACCGGCACGGCGAGAGCGGCCGGGCCGGGGCCGGGCAAGAGCGGGCGAGGCGGTCCCGCCTCGAGTTCCCGCCTCGGCTGCGGCGCTGCCTGGCGCGGTGGCGTCAGCGGGTCCTCGCGCTGCGGCGCAAGCCTTGCCGGAGGCTCGCCGGGGCGGAGGTCTCGCCGCGTCTCAGCCTGGCGCGTGGGCGCGCCCGGCGCTGCGGCGGGGGCGGAGGCGCGGGCGGGGGCGGGCTGCGGCCTCGCCTCTGCCGGGGCTTTTGCGATCTCCCGTTCCGCGTGCGGCACGGCGAGAGCCAGGGCGGCGATCGCTGCCGGCTCTGCGAACTGGGCCGGCCGCATCGGCACGAGGTCGAGATGGCGGCTTGCGAGGTCCCGCAGCCGCTCCGGCTCGTTGAGAAGGGACCATTCCGCCTCGAGCACGTGGAGTCGCTCCTGGGTCGCGTGGATCGCGCGGTTGATCCGCGCGAGCTTCTGCTCGAGGCCCTGCACCTCGAGCTTGACGTTGTAGAGCAGGAGGCCGACGGCGATCGCCACCGCCATCCAAGAGAGCGTTGTGAGGCGCAGCATCAGGCCGCCTCCGCAAAGCGCTCTGCGGCGCGCAGCCTTGCCGAGCGGGCGCGCGGGTTGGCCGCGACCTCGGCAGCGCCGGGCCTCAGCGGCTTCGGCGTGAGCAGCCTGAGCCTCGGGGCGGCGCGCGGTGGGGCAAGCGCGGCGGGCGCATGGCGCGAGGGATTGCCGCCGCGGCCTGACGCCTCCGCGAGAGCGCGCTTGACGATCCCGTCCTCGAGCGAGTGGAAGGCGACGGCGACGATCCGCCCGCTCGGGGCGAGCAGGGAGATCGCCGCGTCAAGCCCGCGCGCGAGCTCGCCGAGCTCGTCGTTCACCGCGATCCGCAAGCCTTGGAAGCTGCGCGTCGCCGGGTCGATCCCATCCGCCGAGGGCGGCACGGCGGCGCGCACGATCGCTGCGAGACGCGCGGTGGTGGTGATCGGCGCCTCGGCCCTGGCACGCACGATGGCGCGGGCGACGCGGCGGGCATGCCGCTCCTCGCCGAACCTTGCGAGCAGGTCGGCAAGCGCGCGCTCAGAGAGGGTGTTGACGAGGTCGGCCGCGGTCGGGCCGGTGCGTTCCATGCGCATGTCGAGCGGGCCGTCGACGCGGAAGGAGAAGCCGCGCTCCGGGGTGTCGAGCTGGAAGGAGGAGACGCCGAGGTCAAACACCACCCCGTCAAGCGCCGCCACACCGCGGCCGGCGAGCAGCGAGACCATCTCTCCGAAACGCCCTTCGACGAGGTGCAGCCGGCCCGGAAAGCGCGCCGCCAGGGCTGCGCCGCGGCGGATCGCATCCGGATCGCGGTCGAGCGCGATGACGGTGCAGGCGGCGGCCTCGAGGATCGCGCGGGAATAGCCGCCGCCGCCGAAGGTCGCGTCGAGGTAGAGGCGCCCCTGACGCGGCGCAAGCAGCGCGAGCACCTCCGAAAGCATCACCGGGACATGGCCGGCAGGCGCGCTCATGCGGCCGCTCCGGGCCGGCCGCGCGGCACGGTGAGACGACGCTCGAGGGCGCGACGCTCGGCCTCCGCCACCCGTGCCGCCGCCGCCTCAGGCGCCCAGAGCTGGAAGCTCGACCCGACCCCCATGAAGGCCACCTGGTCGGAGAGCCCGGCATGCGCGATCAGCCGCTCGGGCAGGGTGATCCGCCCCTCGGCATCGGGCATGGCCGAGGTCGAGCGCGCAAACAGCGTGGTCGCGAGGTCGTCATGGTCGTCGGAGAACATGTCGAGGGTTTCGAGCTGGGCGGCGATCTGGCGGAACAGCGTGTCTGGGCGGGCGTCGATGCAGGGATGCTTGTGGTTCGGAGACAGGATCAGATCGTTGGCGCCGAGGCGCTCGAGCACGGCGCGGAAGGGCGCCGGGACGGAGACGCGGCCCTTCTTGTCCAGCCGGTTTGTGTAGGTGTCGTAGAACTGGGTCATCCAGGCTCCGACACGGCCTCCGCTCTCGGACAGGCATCGACGCTGCCCTTCCCGTCGCCTCGCTGGCCGCGGACGGGCGGCAACCGCATGCCCAGCCTCTGCCAGCCATGGTTGCGCATGGGATAACACGGGCATTTATGGGATACAAATGGAAACGGGGCGTTTCCGAGCGCTCGACTTCGGGACTCGGTGCGCGCGGTCTTCCGCGATCGCTGTCGCGGACGTGGCGACTAGGCCTGCTTTCTTTTCGAGGATCGTTCCTGTGGCTGCGATGGTCGCGCCGCCGGGGACAGGGTCAGGCGGCCTGTAAGCCGGGTTCTGTCCGGGGCCTTGCGGCCCCTGGACGGCCATTCCTCTGGGACGCCCGTCTCCGGGCGCCTCGCGCGACCCACCCGGGCGGAGAGCGCGGGAACGCGCCTGCTGCCTGGCCCTTTCGGGCCATCAGCCGTCCGCCCCTATTCGGTCTTGCTCCCGGTGGGGTTTGCCGTGCCGCGGCCGTTGCCGGCGCGCGCGGTGCGCTCTTGCCGCACCGTTTCACCCTTGCCCGCTGGCCTTGCGGCGAACGGGCGGTCTGTTCTCTGTGGCACTTTCCCTGGGGTCGCCCCCGCCGGGCATTACCCGGCACCGTGTTCCCGTGGAGCCCGGACTTTCCTCACCCCGTTCCCTTTCGGGCGTTGCGGAGCGCGGCCGCCCAGCCGCCTGACCCGAGCCTTTCATGCGCCCGCACCGCGGTCGGGGTCAAGCGCGAAGCGAGGCGAGCGCTTGCGCAGTCAGTCGGTCCGCACGCGACCCTCGGCGAGGCCGAGCACGCGCCCCGCCCGCCAGCGCGTCTCGCCATCGGCGACGCCATCGGTTCGGTGCTGTGCCCAGTGGCGCTGGAAGGCGGCGACCGTGGTGGCGAGAGCCTGGTCGAACCTTCCCCCGGAGGCGAGGCGATAGCCGATCCGCAGCAGTGTCTGCCTGAGCGCGGTCACGGCCGGCCCCTCCTCGCCCAGAGTGAGCGCGGGCAGAGCGCGCGCCTCCGCGGGCGCCGCGCCGGGCCAGAGGCCGATGCCTGCGGCGGCAAGCCTCTCCCAGGGGAAGCGCTCGCCCGGGTCGCGCTTCCGCTCAGGTGCGATGTCGCTGTGCGCAACCACGTTCCGCGGCGGGATCGGATGCCGGCTGAGGATGTCTCGGCAGAGGGCGATGACGGCGGCGATCTGTTCGGGCGGGAAGTCGCGATAGCCCCACTCGTGGCCCGGGTTGACGATCTCGATGCCGATCGAACGGTCGTTGAGCGCGCCGTGGCCGCGCCAGCAGGAGAGCCCGGCGTGCCAGGCACGCCGCTCCTCCGGCACGAGGGCGAACACCCGCCCGTCCTCTTCAACGAGGTAGTGGCTCGACACTCTCGCCTCCGGGTCGCGCAGCCGCGCAAGCGCCGCCTCTCCCGTCTGCATGCCCGTGTAGTGCAGGACGAGCGTGTCTACCGCCATGGGCTCGGGTCGCGGATCCTGGTTCGGGCTTGGCGCAGGCAGCGGCGCGAGGCTCAGAGACCGCGCTCCTTCTTGATCCGGTTCCAGGCGGCGTTGAACTCCGAGACGCGGCGCGTTGCCGCCTCGATGAAATGCGGCGGCACCCCGCGCGCGGCGAGGGTGTCGGGGTGGTTCTCGCGCATCAGCTGCCGCCAGGCGGCGCGGATCTCCTCGTTGGAGGCGCTGCGCGAGACGCCGAGCACCGCGTACGGGTCAGGCCCCGACGGCTCGATCCGGCCCGTCGCGCCCGAGCGTGCATCCTCCCAGGCGCGTTCGGAGAGGCCGAAGCGGGCGCGCACGGCGGAAAGGAAGCGCTCCTCCGCGGCGTTGAGCGGCCCGTCCGCGCGGGCGACGGCGAACAGGCTCGCGAGCACCTGCTCGAGCACGGTGCGGTTGTCGGAGAAGGCTTCTGCGAGCTTCTCGGCGAAGGGCTCGAAGCCGTCTGGGCTCTCGCGGGCGCCGTCCCAGAGCCGCGCGATGTCCTTCGCGTTCTCCGGCGCGAAGCGGAAGATCCGCTTGAAGGCGTCGATCTCCGACCGCTTCACCGGACCGTCCACCTTCGCAAGCTTGGCCGCGAGCACGACGACCGCGATCGAGAACACCGTGTCGCGGCTGCCGAGCATCTGCGCGATCTCGGTCATCCTGAGCGGGTCAGGCTGGCCCAGGAGGTCGGTGGGCCGCAAGCCCGCCCCGCCGCGCGTGTCGGCGGCATGGCCGAGGGCTGCGCCAAGCAGCGCGCCCACCGGCCCGCCCATGGCAAAGCCGGCAACGCCGCCTAGGATCTTTCCCCAAACGCTCATCGAACGACCGCCAAACCCTTGTCCCGGCGAGCCCGACGCGCCTTGCCCTCGCCGGTCTCGAAGGCTACCACGCAGCCGCGTCGGCCGGTATCTGGCCCCGAACCGTTGGAGCAGAAGATCGCATGCAGGCGACAGAAGGCCGAAGGGGCTGGCAGTTCTGGATCGACCGCGGCGGAACCTTCACAGACATCGTCGCCCGCGCCCCGGACGGCACGCTCACCACACGCAAGCTCCTCTCCGAGAACCCGGGCCGCTACCGCGACGCTGCTGTCGCCGGCATACGCGCCGTGCTCGGCCTCGCTCCCGGAGAGCCGATCCCCCCTGGCCTCATCGAGGCCGTCAAGATGGGCACCACAGTCGCCACAAACGCGCTCCTCGAGCGCAAGGGCGAGCGCACCCTGCTCGTCGTAAACCACGGCTTCGCCGACGCGCTCAGGATCGGCTGGCAGACTCGCCCGCGGCTGTTCGACCTCGCGATCGCCCTGCCTGAGATGCTCTACGACCGGGTGGCCGAGATCCCCGGCCGGCTGATGGTGGACGGTTCCGAGCGCGAGCCGCTCGACCTCGAGAGGACACGCGCCGTGCTCGCCGACGCCCATGCCGCAGGCATCCGCGCGGTCGCTATCGTGCTGATGCACGCCTGGAGGAACCCCGCGCATGAAGAGGCCGTCGCCGCTCTCGCCCGCGCGGTCGGCTTCACGCAGGTGAGCGCGAGCCACGCGGTCAGCCCGCTGATCAAATGGGTCGGGCGCGGCGACACCACAGTGGCCGATGCCTATCTCTCGCCCATCCTGAGGCGCTATGTCGCGGAGGTGGAGGAGGAGCTCGGCGACACGCCCCTCTTCTTCATGCAGTCGAACGGCGGGCTCGCCAAGGCGGATGCCTTCCACGGCAAGGATGCGATCCTCTCAGGGCCCGCGGGCGGGATCGTCGGCGCGGCGCGCACCGCAGGCCGCGCAGGCCTCGATCGGATCATCGGCTTCGACATGGGCGGCACCTCGACCGACGTCGCCCTCTACGACGGCGCCTTCGAGCGGAGCTTCGAGACCGTGGTCGCCGGGGTGCGCATCCGCGCGCCGATGCTCGCGATCAACACCGTCGCTGCCGGCGGCGGCTCGATCCTCCATTTCGACGGCGCGCGCTACCGCGTGGGCCCCGACAGCGCCGGCGCCGATCCCGGCCCCGCCTGCTACCGCCGCGGCGGGCCGCTCACGGTCACTGACGCCAATGTCTGTGTGGGCAAGATCCAGCCGGCGCATTTCCCAGCGATCTTCGGCCCTGGCGGAGACCTCCCGCTCGACGACGCGATCGTGCGCGAGGGCTTCACCGCGCTCGCTGCGCGGATCGCGCGCGACACCGCCACCCCTCTGCGCGACCCGCGCGAGGTGGCGGAGGGGTTCCTGCGCATCGCGGTCGCCAACATGGCGCATGCGATCAAGCAGGTCTCGATCGCGCGGGGGCATGACCCGGCGCGTTTCGCGCTGCAGTGCTTCGGTGGTGCTGCTGGCCAGCACGCCTGCCTCGTGGCGGACGAACTCGGCATGCGGACGGTGTTCATCCACCCCTTCGCGGGCGTCCTGTCCGCCTACGGCATGGGGCTTGCCGACCAGGCGGCTATGCGCGAGAAGGCAATCGAGAGGCCGCTTGCGCCGGGCGAGATGGACGCGCTCGCCGCAGCGCTCGAGCAGCTCGCGGCCGAGGCCTCGGCTGCTCTCGTCGCACAAGGGGCGGAGGCGGGGCGTATCCGCGTCATCCGCAGGCTGGAGCTCCGCTACGAGGGCACGGATACCACCCTGCCGGTCGCCTTCGCCGGGCATGAGGAGATGCTCGCCGCCTTCACGGAGGCGCACCGGGCGCGCTTCGGCTTCGCAACGCCGGAGCGGACGGTGATCGTCGAGGCAGCCTCGGTCGAGGCGGTGGCCGTGGGGGAGCCGGTCGAGGAGGCGCGCCTGCCGCCGCGCGGCGAGGTGCCGCTCGCCCCGATCGACCGGGTCTCGATCTTCACCGGCGGCAGGGCCTGGGAGGCGCCCGTGTTCGACCGCGCCCTTCTGCTCGCGGGCGATCTGATCCCCGGCCCGGCCCTGATCCGCGAGGCGACCGCGACCACGGTCGTCGAGCCCGGCTGGCAGGCAGAGGTCACGGCCGCAAACCACCTGATTCTGCGCCGGGTCGCTCTCCGGCCGCAACGGGTCGGGGCCGGCACCGGCGCCGCAGGCGAGGGCGCAGACCCGGTTCTGCTCGAGCTGTTCAACAACCTTTTCATGGCGATCGCGGAACAGACCGGCACGGTGCTGCAGAACACGGCGCAGAGCGTGAACATCAAGGAGCGGCTCGACTTCTCCTGCGCGCTGTTCGACGCCGAGGGCAACCTGGTCGCCAACGCGCCACACATCCCCGTCCATCTCGGCGCGATGGGCGAGAGCGTGCGCGCGGTGCTCGCCTCGCGGCGCGGAAGGCTCAGGCCGGGCGACGTGGTGGCCCTGAACAATCCCTACAACGGGGGGACGCACCTTCCGGACATCACCGTGATCACGCCTGTGTTCGACGAGGCGGGGGAGGAGCTCCTCTTCTTCGTCGCCTCGCGCGGCCATCACGCCGATGTCGGCGGCATCACCCCAGGCTCCATGCCGCCGCTGTCCCGCAGCCTCGAGGAGGAAGGCGTGCTGATCGACGACTTCCTGCTCGTCGAGGGCGGGCGCTTCCGCGAAGCCGAGTTCCGAGCCCTGCTGACCAGCGCACGCCACCCAGCGCGCAACCCAGACATGAACGTCGCCGACATCCGCGCCCAGGTGGCGGCGAACGCGAAGGGCGTGCAGGAGCTGCGCCGCGTGATCCGGGAGTTCGGGCTCGACACGGTGCGCCGCTACATGCGGCACGTGCAGGACAATGCCGAGGAGAGCGTGCGCCGCGTCATCGACCGGCTGCGCAACGGCGCGTTCGACTACCGCATGGACGACGGAAGTCTTCTCTCCGTCGCGGTGCGGGTCGATCACGGCACCCGCAGCGCGGTGATCGACTTCACCGGAACCGGGCCGCAGCGTGGCGACAACTTCAACGCTCCCCCCGCGGTGACGCGTGCTGCCGTGCTCTATTGCTTCCGCTGCCTCGTCGGCGCCGACATCCCGCTCAACGACGGCTGCCTCAAGCCGATCACTATCGTCCTCCCGGAAGGCTCCTTCCTCGCGCCAAGGCCGCCAGCGGCCGTGGTCGCGGGCAATGTTGAGGTGAGCCAGGCGGTGGCGAACGCGCTTCTCGGCGCGCTCGGGGCGATGGCGTGCAGCCAAGCGACGATGAACAATTTCACCTTCGGGGACGGAACATTCCAGTACTACGAGACGATCTGCGGCGGCACCGGCGCCGGCCCGGGCTTCGACGGCGCCTCCGCTGTGCAGTCGCACATGACCAACACGCGCATGACCGACCCGGAGATCCTCGAGCTGCGCTACCCCGTCCTGGTCGAGGCGTTCTCGATACGCCGCGGCTCTGGGGGCGGAGGGCGCTGGCGCGGCGGCGACGGTGCCGTGCGGCGAGTCCGCTTTCTCGCGCCGATGACGGCGGCGATTCTCGCAAGCCGCCGCACCGTCCCTCCCTTCGGCCTCGCCGGCGGCGAGGATGGCGCGCCCGGGCGGCAGTGGCTCGAGCGTGCGGACGGCAGCGTCGAGGCTCTGCCCGGCACCGCCAGAGCGGAGCTTCGCCCAGGCGATGTGTTCGTGATCGAGACCCCGGGCGGCGGCGGCTACGGCGTCGCCTGAACGCGTTCTGCGGCTGGCTGCCGCCGCGGCGCGCCTGGAGCGCCGCGTGGGCGCGGCGGCTGCGAGCGCGCCGCCTCGGCGCTTGTGATCCCCGGCATGGTCTGGCAAGTCGCGCCCGTGGCAGCGTTCCTCCGCCCTCTTGCCTGGGTTGCGGCCTTCCTCGCGGCGCTTTCGGTGCTTGCCGCGTGGCTGGTGCCGCCGCGCCTTGACTGGTCCCTCTACCGGGAGGAGCTGCAGCGAATCGCCTCTGCCGAGCTTGGGCGGGAGTTCCGCATCGACGGCGCCTTCACCCTCGCGCTGCTGCCGGCGCCCAGGCTTGTCGCCCGCGGGGTGGCGATCGGCGAGCCAGGCGACAGCGTCACCGGAACGGCGGAGGAGCTGCGCCTGACGCTGGCTCTCGGCCGGTTCCTGGTCGGCGAGATCGCGGTCAGCGAACTCACCCTGGTCGGTGCGCGGATCGCGGTCCGCGACGTGCCGCTCCCGCTCTCGGCGGCTGCGGTGCGGCCGGCACCGTTCCTCGCTGGCACCCGCGTTGCGCTCGAGCGTGGGGAGATCACCGTCGGCACCATGCGGCTTGCCGATCTCTCCGGCCGGCTCTCCGCGCAAGGCCCCCTTGGTCCGTACACGCTGAATGGCCGCTTCTCGCTTGGCGGCCTGCCGGTTGAGGCAAACCTGACGCTCGGCCGGGCCGGTCTCGACGGGGCGGCGACCCTCGAGGCTGCCTTCACCGGCCGCGGCGCGCGGGTCGCGGTCACGGGCGTCGTGCTGCACGGCGGCTTCGTCTTCTCCGGCAATGTCGAGGCCGAAGGGGTGGACCTCTCCGCGCTGCTCCCCGCACCGCCTCTGCCGTTCCGGGCCGAGGCGCGGCTCGCTGTCGAGGGCGGCGCCGGCAGCGCCGACCAGCTCTCCGTCCAGATCGGCCCCTCGCGGCTTTCCGGCGCGGTGAGCTTCGTGACCCAGCCCGAGCCGCGCGTCGACATCGCCCTGGCAGGCGTACGCTTCGCCCTCGACCCCTGGGTCGGGCCGGCGCGCGGCGCCCTCTCGGCGCCGCCTTTCCCGATCGGCCTCGATCTCTCGCTCGAGGCGGCCGAGATCGGCGGCGGCACGCTGCGGTCGCTCCGCGCCTCCCTCCTCGTCGCCGGCGGCCAGGTCGCCCTGAACGAGGTCGCGGCGTTGCTGCCCGGAGGGACCGCTCTCGCGCTCGGCGGCGCCGTTGCGGCCTCGGAACGGGGCCCCCGCTTCGACGGCTTGGTCGAGCTCGACTCGCCCGATCTGCGCGCGCTGCTCGCCTGGCTCGGGCTGGAGCCGGGCTGGGCCGGGCCCGAGGCGCTCCGCACCCTGCGCCTCTCGGCGGGCGTCTCCGTCGAGCCGGGGCTGATCCAGCTCGAACAGGCGACGGCTCGGCTCGACGGCGTGGCGGTCGAGGGCGGGGTCGTGGTCCGCCCGGCGGCGTCTTCGGGCGCGCCCGAGTTCGGCGCGGGGCTGCGCTTCAGCCGGCTCGACCTCGACGCCCTGTTCGGCCGGCCCGACGCCTGGGCCGGTCTTGCCGCGCTGCCGCCGCTCGAGGCCAATCTGCGCCTCGAGGCGGAGGAGGTGGCGGTGCGCGGCGTGGTTGCCCGCGAGGTCACCCTCGACGCCGCCCTGTCCGGCGGCCGGGTCACCCTGCGCAGGCTCTCCTCCGGCGATCTCGCCGGCGGCACGCTCGCCCTCTCCGGTGCGGGCGAGACCGGGCCGCGCGGCCGGATCACGGCCTTTGATCTCGATTTCTCGGGAACCGACGCGTCCCGGCTTGGCGCGCTCGTTCCAGGGTCGGAAAGGCTTGCCGCCGCCGTGCCGCTCTGGCAGGGCGGGTTCACCGTGCGCGCTGCCGGCCGCGCGGCAGGCGAGCAGATGGAGGTCTCGGCCTTTGCGGAGCTGCTCGATGCGCGGCTCGAACTGGCCGGGACGACAGATGCCGCTCTCTCTGCGGCGTCCGGGCGGGTGGCCCTGCGCCACCCCGGCGCGCCGCGCCTGCTTGCGGCGCTCGGCTTCGCCGGCACCGATGCCTGGCTTGGCGAGGGGTCGCTTGCGCTCGTCGCCGAGGCGACCCTGTCCGGGCGCACGCTGACGCTTGGCAGCGGCGAGATCGTCGCGGGGGGGCTGCGCACGCGGCTCTCCGGCGAGGGCACGCGCGCTGACCGGGGCGGACGGCTCCGCCTCTCCGTCGAGGCGGAGCGCCTGCCTTTGCCGCCGCTTCCGCTCGCCCTGGCAGCGCCGTTCGATCTCTCGCCGCTTGCCGGCTGGTCCGGCTCGCTCGCCTTGCGCGCAGCCGAGATGCCGATCGGCGCCGGGCCCGAGCTCTCCGCGGTCGAGGCGCTGGGAGAGCTTGCGGACGGGACGCTCAGGCTTGCTTCCCTCAGCGGCAGGCTGCGCGGCGGCACACTCGCGGGTTCGGCAAGCCTCTCTCCGGGCGGGGCGCTGGCTGCCGACTTCGTGCTCGCCGATGCGGTGATCGACCGGCCGCAGCTCGATCTCCCCTTTGACCTTGTCGGCGGCAGCATCGGCATCACGGCGAGCCTGACCGCGCGCGGCCTCTCTCCTGCCGCCTGGCTCTCCACCCTCACGGGCGAGGCGCGGATCTCGGCTGCGAGCGGCGTGCTCCTCGGCTTCGATCTCGCCGCGGCGACAGAGGCGCTGACCGCGCCGCTGCCCGAGGCGGAAGCCCTCGCCCGGCTGCGCCGCGCCTTCTCCGGCGGCGCCACGGCGTTCGACGAGTTCAGACTAGGACTCAGCGTGGCGCGCGGCATCGCCCAGATCTCCGAGCTGTCGTTCCGCGCGCCCTCCGGCAACGGCTCCGGTTCAGGCGAGATCGACCTCGCCGCTGAGGCGATCAGCCTTGCGCTCTCCATCACGCCCGTCGGCGGCGCCGAGGCCCTGCCTGAGATCGGGCTTCGCGCCTCGGGCCCGCTCGGGGAGCCGAGGCGCGTGGTCGAGACGGCGGCGGCGGCACGCTTTCTTGCCGAACGCGCGCGGTCGCGCGGGCGTTAGAGGCGGTCTCAGCACGGGTGGAAACCGCTCAGGACAGGCTAGGCGAGCAGCGTCGCTGCGCTGCGAGGGCGTGCAGGCGAAGCGCGCTCGCAAGCGGCACGGACGGGTCTGGGCGGGCCTCGTCGACACGCCGCACGAGCGCTGCGAGAGTGAGGCCCTGGCGCGCCGCCTCCTCCTCGAGCGCGCGCCAGAAGGCGGGCTCGAGCGCCACCGAGGTGCGGTGGCCGGAGAGGGTGAGCGACCGCTTCTCGAGATGCCGGGGCATGCTGGCTGCCGCGCGGGTGTTTGCTCTCCGCAACGATCATCCTTCCCCCGCGCCGGGGCGTCTGACGCCGCCGCCGCGAGGGCGTGGGTTGCGCTCATCGCCGCACTTGCGCGCGCTCGCTGCCCTCTGCGAGGGGGCTTCGCGATCGCGTTCTCTTCGACAGCGCGCAGCCATGAGCGACGAAGAGCGAGGGTCAGAACTGATAGGTGCTGATCTCGATCAGGTTGCCGTCAGGGTCGCGGCAGTAGAGGGAGGTGATTGGCCCGAGCGCCCCCTCCCTGGTGACCGGCCCCTGCTCGATCGCCACGCCGCAGCCGTGCAGGTGGGCGACGACGTCTGCGGCAGCGACGGTGACGACGAAGCATAGATCCTGCGTGCCCGGCGCTGCCGCCTCGCCGGTCGGCCAGCGATCCTGCGTCTCCGCCTCGGGGCGGAGGTTGATCTTCTGGCCGCCGAAGCGCAGCGCCGTGCGCCTGTGGAGCCCGTAGGCCTCGCGCTCCATGCCGAGCACGCGCATGTACCAGTTCGCCATCGTCTCGACGTCGCGGCAGGTGATGACGAGGTGATCGATGCGGTCGACCGAGAAGCGCATGCGCCTCAGTCTTTCCCGGGGAGCCGCGCCGTGACCTCGATCTCGATTCGCATCGCGTCGTCCTGCAGGGCGGCGTGGATCAGCGTCGAGGTCGGCCGCGCGCGCGCGAAGTGCTTGCGCAGCACCGGCCAGCAGGGCGGCCAGTCTTCGCGGCGGGGGACGATCACGAGGGCGCGCACCACGTCATCGAGCGTGCACCCGGCCTCCGCCAGGGCTTGCGCGATGTTGGCGAAGCACTGCTCCGCCTGGGCAACGACATCGTCCGCGATCGTCATGGTCGCGTAGTCGTAGCCGGTCGTGCCCGATACCCAGACATAGTCGCCGTCGACGACGGCACGCGAATACCCGATCTCCGCCTCGAAGCGGGAGCCGGACGAGATCAGCTTGCGCATCGAAATCGCTCTCCCGGATGGCCTGTGGGGCTTGGCGCCCGGCTGCGCCCGCAGCGGCGCACGAAGACGGCATCGCCAAGCCTCACTCGAGCCCGTCGTAGAAGTCGTTGCCCTTGTCGTCGATCACGATGAAGGCGGGGAAGTCCTCGACCTCGATCCGCCACACCGCCTCCATGCCGAGTTCAGGGAACTCGATGAGCTCGACCTTCCTGATGCAGTCCTGCGCAAGCCGCGCCGCCGCCCCACCGACCGAGCCGAGATAGAACCCGCCATGGCGCCTGCAGCTCTCCCGTACCGCGCGCGAGCGGTTGCCTTTGGCGACCATCACGAGAGAGCCGCCCGCCTTCTGGAACTCGGGGACGTAGCTGTCCATGCGCCCGGCCGTGGTCGGCCCGAACGCGCCGGTTGCGTAGCCCGAAGGCGTCTTGGCTGGGCCGGCGTAGTAGACTGGGTGATTTTTCATGTAGTCCGGCAGGGGCAGCCCGGCATCGAGCCGCTCCTTGAGCTTTGCATGCGCGATGTCACGCGCCACCACCATCGGCCCAGACAGCATCACACGCGTCTTCACTGGAAGCCGAGACAGAGCGGCGCGGATCTCGTCCATCGGCTTGGTCAGGTCGATCCGGATGCTGTCCTGGCCGAGCTCCTTGTCCGTCGTCTCCGGCAGGTACTTCGCCGGATCGGTCTCGAGCTGTTCGAGGAACACGCCTTCTGGGGTGATCTTGGCGAGGATCTGCCGATCCGCCGAACAGGAGACGCCTATGCCGATCGGCAGAGAGGCGCCGTGGCGGGGCAGACGTATCACCCTGACGTCGTGGCAGAAATACTTGCCGCCGAACTGCGCGCCTATGCCAAGGCGGCGGGTGATCTCGAGCACGCGCATCTCCGCCTCGAGATCGCGAAAGGCGTGGCCAGCGATCGAGCCCTGTGAGGGAAGCGGGTCGAGATACCGGGTCGAGGCGAGCTTCACCGTCTTCAGCGTCGCCTCAGCCGAGGTGCCGCCGATGACGATGGCGAGGTGATAGGGCGGGCAGGCTGAGGTGCCGAGCAGCTTGAGCTTCGTCTCGATGAACTCGTAGAGGCGCTTTTCGTTGAGGATCGCCCGAGTCTCCTGGAACAGGAAGGTCTTGTTGGCGCTGCCGCCGCCCTTGGCGACGAACATCAGGTGGAACTCGTCTGCGTGATCCTCGCCTGGGGCGGCCGCGATGTCGAACTGGACGGGCAGGTTGTTGCCCGTGTTCACCTCCTCGAACATGGAGAGGGGCGCCATCTGGCTGTAGCGCAGGTTCGTCTCGGTCCAAGTGCGCCACACCCCGCGCGCGAGCGCCTCCTCCTCGTTGCCCTCCACCCAGACCCTCTGGCCCTTCTTGCCGAAGATGAGCGCGGTTCCCGTGTCCTGGCACATCGGCAGCACGAAGCCCGCAGCGATATTGGCGTTCTTGAGGAACTCAAGGGCGACGTAGCGGTCGTTCGCCGAAGCCTCCGGGTCGTCGAGGATGGCGCGGAGCTGGGCGAGGTGGCCCGGGCGCAAGAGATGCGCACTGTCGCGGAAGGCCTCGAAGGCAAGCTGGGTCAGCGCTTCCGGGGCGATGGTAAGGATCCTCCGCCCCAGAGCCTCGATCGTGCCGACGCCGCCAGTGTCAAGCTTTCTCCAGGGTGTGGGCGACTCGCTGAGAGGAAACATAGGGCTGTAGATGAAGGCGCCGGTTGCGGCAGCGCGGGTGGCGGGCGCGTTCATGCGCGTTTGCCTCGCTCAGGTCTTCGGAACGGAGGGCTTATGGCACGAGGCCTCGCCGCCGGCCAGAAGGTCCGAAGGCAAGGTGCGAAGGCGGCAGAGCGGCCGGGCCCGACCAGGTCCCGGACCGGTCAGGTTTTGCCGGGAGGCCGTTTGCGGAAGGAGTCGAGGCTGACGATCTGCGGCGCGCCCTGGGGTTGCGCTGGCCGGTCCGGCTCGGTAGGGGCGGTGGCAAGAGCAGGGAGGCCCGGCTTCGGCGCTGCCTTCGGCGCGTCGAAACGCAGCCCGAAACGGACGGAAGGGTCGGCGAACTGCGTCACTGCGCTCCAGGGGACGGAAAGCCTTGCCGGCACGCCGCCGAAATAGAGCGTCACCGAGAAACCCTGGTCGTTCGCCGCGAGATCGTCGAACTGGTGCTGCAGGACGATTGTCATCTCCTCCGGATACTGCGCGCGCAGCCGCTCAGGCAGCGCTACACCAGGGGCATCGGTGCGGAAGGTAAGGTAGAAATGGTGGTCGCCGGGCAGGCCTTCGGCGGCAACGCGTTCGAGGGCAAACCGCATCACCCCGCGCAGGCTCTCCTGGATCCAGGCCTCGTAGGGCAGGAGGCTTTTCTTGAGCCCCGGTTCGTCCTGCGCCATGCCGTCGTGTCCCTCGCCGCACCCAAGTTGCTGCCGCAAGGCTACGTCGCTTGCCACGGCTCTGTCACGCCCCGGAAAGATCCCGCCCGACGGGAGAGGGCGGGATCGGGGGAGGGGCTTCAGTCGCCCAGTGCACCTCGACCGAGGCGCCAACCACGCTCGGCCGGGTCGCCAACTGTCCCTGGACCAAGTCGCCAAGTGGCCCGGACCAAGCCGCCAAGCGCACCTCGACCGAGTCGCCGAGTGCGCCCGGCCGACTCGCCGAGTGCCTCAGGACCGGACTTCCCCGAATGTGTCACGCAGCAGGCTTGAGGCGGCTCGGCAAGAGTCGGAGCTGCGGGCTTCTGTTGCCCGGTGCTCCCAGAACGCTTTCGAGGCGCGCACGCCACGCGCCTGACGGAAGTGGGGGGCTTCTGTTGCCCGGTGCCCCCCGAACCGCGCTTACCTGAATCTGTCAGGCAGCGAGCGCCATACGGTTGTTGTCGTTGGCACTTGTGGATCGGCCCGATAACGGCGGAACCATGCCGGGCGAAAGGTGTGTCTTTACCGCGCGCGTCGAGCCTGTTTCGCCCCCTCAGGCACCCGCGCGCCGCGCGGGAGTGTAACTGGTGGAGGCGCCGGGCACTGCCCCCGGGTCCGCAACGCTTATTCCACGCACCGTTTATCGCCATAGCCGGGTTGCCTCGGCACCCGCCAATATAGGAAACGGGACGGGCCGGCGGAAGTGGCACGACTCGGTGTCGCCCCGCCAGGCAGCAGGGCCAAGCGGGGGAAAGGCGCGGGATGGACTTGACCGAAGCCCAGGGTGCCGAGATCGCCGAGGCGCGCGCTGCCTCCTCCACCACGCTGCGGCCGACCGTTCCCGCCCTCGAGGCCCTCCTGCACACCCCGATCCCGGTGCTCGACCACGGCTTCATCCGCGTGGTCGACTACATGGGCGACGATGCCGCCGTGGTGCAGGCAGCGCGGGTCTCCTACGGCCGAGGCACGAGGCGGGTGCAGGATGACCGCGGCCTGATCCGCTACCTGATTCGGCATAGGCACTCGACGCCGTTCGAGATGGCCGAGATCAAGCTGCATGTGAAGCTGCCGATCTTCGTCGCCCGGCAGTGGATCCGACACCGGACCGCGAGCGTCAACGAGTATTCCGCCCGCTACTCAGTGCTCGACCGCGAGTTTTATATTCCAGCGAGGCACGCTCTCGCCTCGCAGAGCGCCACGAACCGCCAGGGGCGCGGCGCCGTGCTCGATGGCGCCGAGGCCGAGGAGGTGCTGCGGATACTCAGGGAGGACGCTGCCCGCTGCCACGACCACTACGCCTGGATGCTGAACGAGGGCGAGGACGGCAAACCGGCTGACCCGGCCCGCAAGGGCTTGGCCCGCGAGCTCGCCAGGATGAACCTGACGCTGAACACCTACACGCAGTGGTACTGGAAGTCTGACCTCCACAACCTCCTGCACTTCCTCTCGCTGCGGGCCGACCCGCACGCCCAGTATGAGATACGCGCCTATGCCGAGGCGCTGCTCGAGGTGGTCCGCCGCTGGGTGCCGATCACGGCTGAGGCGTTTCTCGACTACCGGCTTGGCGGCGCCACCCTCTCGGCGCAGATGCTCGCCGCCCTGCGCCGCATGCTCGCTGGCGAGACGGTCACGGCGGAGAACTCAGGCATGAGCGGCCGGGAGTGGCGCGAGTTCCTGGCCCTGATCGGCCGCGGGCCATGAGCCGGTGATCCTCGTCTTCGGCTCGGTCAATCTTGACCTCATCGTGCCCGTGCCCGTGCTGCCCGGGCCGGGCGAGACGGTGCTCGGCGAGGCGCTACGCCTGGAGCCGGGAGGCAAGGGCGCAAACCAGGCGGTAGCGGCGGCGCGGGACGGCGCGACCGTCGCCTTCGCAGGCGCGGTCGGCGAGGACGACTTCGCCGCCCAGGCGGTCGCTCTGCTCAGGTCGTCGGGGGTCGATCTCGCACGCCTCGCCACGGTCAGGGGCGCGACCGGCGCGGCGGTGATCTGCGTCGATCCGGCCGGGCGCAACCAGATCGCCGTCGCGCCAGGCGCGAACCGCTTCGCCCGGGCCACGCAGATCGCCGATGCCGATCTCTGCCCGGGCACGACGCTTCTTCTCCAGATGGAGGTCGATCCAGGCGAGACCGCCGCCCTGATCGCCCGCGCCAGGGCGCGCGGCACGCGGATCGTGCTGAGCCTTGCCCCGCCGCTGCTGCTGCCGCGCCCGAGCCTCGCTGCCGTCGACATCCTGCTCGTCAACGCGGGCGAGGCGGAGGCGCTCGCCTCGGCGCTCGGCGTTGCGGCAGACCCGGAAGCGCTGCGCGCCGCGCTCGGCGGGCCGGATGTCGTCGTCACGCGCGGCGAGGCGGGCGCGGTCGCGGCGACGGGCGCGGGCCTCCTGCACCAGCCGGCCTTCCGCATTGAGGCGGTCGACACCACGGCGGCAGGGGACACCTTCGCAGGCGTTCTCGCGGCCTCGCTTGACCGGGGCGAGGAACTGCCCGCGGCGCTGCGCCGTGCCGCTGCAGCCGCCGCCCTCGCCTGCACCCGCCGCGGGGCGCAGGCAAGCATTCCCCTTGTGGCAGAGACGGATCGCCTCGTCTGCCGGGGCGTTTCCGAGTGCATCGCGCCCTGACCGGGGGCAGAGAGCACAACCCGGATGCACAGGGTTCTCCCGACCTCGCTGATGATGATGGCGCAGGCGTGCCTGATCGCGGCACTCGCCGCGGCCTGGACGATGCCTGCCGTCGCGATTGGCGCTGCCGTGGCGCTTGCTTCGCCGCCGCGACGCTTCGGCGGCTATTCGACGACGATCCGTGGCGCGGCCGCGGCGCGGCGTGCGAGCACCGCCTCGCACTTCGCCCAGACGCGGGCAGCGATGGCGCGGTAGAGCAGAGCCTCCTCGCCGTCGGGCATGGTTGCGGTGATCGGCGCGCCCTCGTCGGAAGTGGTTCTGATGTCGAGCCTGAGCGGGATCTCGCCGAGGAACTCGGCGCCCAGCCGCTCGGCCTCGCGGCGGGCTCCGCCATGGCCGAAGATCTCGCTGCGGTGGCCGCACTTCGGGCAGCAGAAGTAGCTCATGTTCTCGATCAGCCCGAGCACGGGGACGTTGGTTCTTGCGAACATCGCCATGCCCCGTCTTGCGTCGATCAGCGCCACATCCTGCGGCGTGGAGACGATCACCGCGCCTGTCAGAGGCACGCGCTGGGCCATCGTCAGCTGCGCATCGCCCGTGCCAGGGGGCATGTCGACAACCATGATGTCGAGCGGGCCCCAGAGAACCTGGCCCATCATCTGCTCGAGCGCGCCCATCACCATCGGCCCGCGCCAGATCATCGGCGTCTCCTCCTCGACGAGGAAGCCGATGGACATGACCTTGAGCCCCCATTTCTCGAGCGGCGCGATCATGTTGCCTGCCGCGTGCGGCCTGCCGCGCAGGCCGAGCATGCGCGGCATCGAGGGACCGTAGATGTCGGCATCGAGCAGCCCGACCCGAAGCCCCGACTGGGCGAGGGCGATGGCGAGGTTGGCGGCCGTCGTGCTCTTGCCGACCCCGCCCTTGCCGGAGGCGACCGCGACGATCGCGCGGCAGTCGGCGAGCAGCATCTGCCCCTTGCCGGGGCCGGTGGCCGGCCTTGCTGCCTCCGCCCCCGTCCTGGACGGCGGCGCTGCCTGCGCCCCGCTGCGATGGGCGGTCAGCACCACGGTTGCGTTGCGCACGCCGGGGATGGCACTGACGGCCGCCTCCGCCGCCTTGCGCAGAGGCTCGAGGGTGGCAGCGCGCTCGCGCGGCACCTCAAGCGCGAGCGAGACGAGCCCCTGACGCACCTCGAGCCCCTGCACCATGCCGAGGGAGACGATGTCCGCGCCCCTGTCGGGGTCGCGCACGCGGGCGAGGGCTTCGAGCACCGTCTCGTGCGTCACTGCGGTCATCTCTTGAAAACCCCTCCGGACTGGACGATATCCCGGCGGCCAGCGGGTGTTTGCCCGACGGGCTCTCAGCGCTCCCTGCGGGCGCGCTGCCGCTCGCCGATATGGGGCGGGGCGGAGAGGCTTCCAACAGCGAGAAGGCCGGGACACAGCACATGCCCTGGACAAACAATAGCGGGGGCGGCAGCCCCTGGGGCGGCGGCGGACGTCAGGGCGGGCCCTGGGGCGGCGGCTCCCAACTTCCGCAGGCGCCCGATGTCGACGAGCTTCTGCGTAAGGGGCAGGATTTCATCCGACGCTTCCTGCCGCGCGGCTTCGGCGGCGGCAAGGGGCTCGCCGTCATCGGCCTCGTCCTGGTCGCGCTCTGGCTGCTCTCCGGCTTCTACCGTGTGCAGCCCGACGAGCAGGGCATCGTGCTTCGCTTCGGCGCCTTCAACCGCGTCACTGCGCCGGGGTTGAACTATGCCCTGCCCGCACCGATCGAGACCGTGCTCACCCCGCGGGTGACCCGCGTCAATCGGATCGAGGTCGGCTTCCGCAGCGGCGTCGATGGCGGCGTCGCGCGGGTCGGGCCGTCGCGTGATGTCATCGAGGAGAGCCTGATGCTCACCGGTGACGAGAACATTATCGACATCGACTTCTCGGTGCTGTGGCGCATCTCGAACGCCCCCGATTTCCTCTTCAACATCCGCAATCCCGAACAGACGCTCAAATCGGCGGCCGAGAGCGTGATGCGTGAGGTGATCGGCCGCACCCCGATCCAGCGGGCGCTGACCGAGGCGCGCGCCCAGATCGAGCAGGCCGTGCGCACAGGCACCCAGGCGATCATGGACCAGTATGGTGCCGGCATCGAGGTCACCCAGATCCAGCTGCAGAAGGTCGACCCTCCGGCAGCGGTGATCGATGCCTTCCGCGACGTGCAGCGCGCCAACGCAGACCGCGAGCGGCTGCGCAACGAGGCGGAGGCATTCCGCAACGACATCATCCCCCGGGCCAGAGGCGAGGCCGAGCGCCTCGTGCAGGAGGCGCAGGGCGAGCGTGAGGCGCGGATCGCCCGTGCCAACGGCGAGGCGCAGCGCTTCATCGCCGTGCTCTCGGCCTACAGTCAGGCGCGCGACGTCACGAGGCTTCGCCTTTATCTCGAGACGATGGAGGAGGTCATCCGCCAGAGCCCCACTATCGTGGTCGACGACAAGGTGCAGAACGTGGTGCCGTTCCTGCCGCTCAACGAGATGAACCGTGGGCCCTCGCGTCAGGCCGCCGGCGCCGGCAACCAGCCTCTGCCCATGCCGCCCATGCCGCTTCCGCCCGCGCCTGCCGCCCGTGCCTCTGGAGCAACGCGATGAACCAGAAAGCCATCATCGGCGGCGCCGTCGCCCTCGCCGTCGCCGCAATCATCCTCTTCTCGACGCTGTTCACCGTGCACCAGACGCAGCAGGTGCTCGTGGTTCAGTTCGGCAAGCCGGTGCGCGTCATCACTGAGCCTGGGCTCAATGCCAAGCTGCCGATCATTCAGAACACGCTCAGCTTCGACAAGCGTCTGCTCGATTACGAGATGCCTGGCGAGGAGGTCATTCTCGGTGACCAGCGCCGTCTGATCGTCGACGCCTTCACTCGGTTCCGGATCGTCGACCCGCTGCGGTACTACCAGACGGTCGGGGTCGGTGATAACGCGATCCGGGCGCGGCTCTCCTCGATCGTGACGTCTGCTCTGCGACGCGTGCTCGGCAACGAGCCTCTGCTTGCCGTGCTCTCTGCTGACCGAGGCAGGATCATGGGCGACATCCGCGCCCAGGTGAACAACGAGGCGCGCCGCTTCGGCATCGAGATCGAAGATGTGCGGATACGCCGCGCCGATCTGCCGGAGGAGAACACCCAGGCGATCCTGAACCGGATGCAGTCCGAGCGCGAGCGCGTCGCGCGCGAGGCGCGCGCTGAGGGCGCGGAGGTCGCCGCCCGGATCCGCGCCGGCGCCGAGCGCGAGCGGACCGTGATCCTCGCCGAGGCGCAGGCCCAAGCCGATATCCTGCGCGGCCAGGGCGAGCAGGAGAGCATCCGAATCCTCGCCGATGCCTTCCAGCGCGACACCCAGTTCTTCGCCTTCTGGCGGAGCATGCAGGCCTATCGCGAGGCGTTCGGCGAGGGCTCCGAGGGAGGCCGCCTGGTGCTGACCCCGGACAGCGAGTTCTTCCGCTTCTTCAAGGACATTCCGCAGGACGTGCGGGCCGCCGGGGTGCGGTGAGGACGGGCTTCGCGGCAGCGCCTCCCCTGGCGTGTCGGTCGCTGGCTTGATCGCTGCCTTGGGCCTCCTGATCGCGCTTGAGGGCCTCGTCTACGCAGCCTTCCCTGGGCGCGTGCGCGAGGCCCTCGGCGTTCTGCTCTCCCTCTCCGAGGCGGGGCTTCGCGGCCTCGGCTTCGCTGCCGCCGCGTTTGGGCTCGCGCTTCTCGGCGTGGCTGCTCTCTTCGGGTGAGGCCTCGATCAGAAACCAGGGCGGGAGCGGGGTTGGTCCTTCCGGTCAGGCCGCGTGCGTCCCATACTGAGAAAAGCCCGTGCGGGATCGGAGTGGCGGACGACGCCACCGCCTCTCCGGTCACCGCCTCCAGAAGAGACAGGACGGCCATGCCCCTGACCAACCGTTTCGCCGCTGCGCTGCTTGCGCTCGGTCTGCTCGCTGCCCCCCTCGCGCTGCCCGCGCCAGTGCTCGGCCGCGGCGCGCCCGAGAGCTTCGCCGACCTCGCCGAGCGTCTGCTTCCCTCGGTCGTCAACATCCAGACGACGCAGACTGTCCAGGCGCGCGGCGACCGGCAGGGGCCGGAGGGTCTGCCGCAGTTCCCGCCAGGGTCGCCGTTCGAGGAGTTCTTCCGCGAGTTCTTCGACCGCCAGCAGAGAGGCGGGCCAGGCCAGCAGCAGCGGCCGCGCAGGGCGCAGAGCCTCGGCTCCGGCTTCATCATCGAATACACGAACGGTGAGGGCTACGTCGTCACCAACAACCATGTGGTCGACGGCGCAGACGAGGTGAACGTGGTGCTGACGGACAACACCACGCTCCGCGCCGAGGTGGTGGGGCGCGATCCGCGCACCGACCTGGCCCTGCTCCGAGTGAGGACCGAGAAGCGGCTGCAGCCTGTGCGCTTCGGCAACAGCGACACCCTCAGGATCGGCGACTGGGTGCTGGCGATCGGCAACCCCTTCGGCCTTGGCGGCACGGTGACGGCGGGCATCGTCTCGGCGCGCGGCCGCGACATCCGGATCGGCCCCTATGACGACTTCATCCAGACCGATGCAGCGATCAACCGGGGCAACTCGGGCGGCCCGCTGTTCAACATGGCGGGCGAGGTCGTCGGCATCAACACCGCAATCTTCTCGCCAACCGGGGGTTCGATCGGCATCGGCTTCGCGATCCCTGCGAACATCGCGACCAATGTGGTCGCGCAGCTGCGCGAGTTCGGGCGCACACGCCGCGGCTGGCTCGGCGTGCGTATCCAGCAGGTGACCGATGAGATCGCCGAAAGTGTTGGGCTGCAGGGCGGGCCACGCGGCGCTCTCATCGCCGGCGTCAATGAGGGCGGCCCGGCTGATCGCGCGCGGCTGCAGAACGGCGACATCGTGCTGCGCTTCGACGGGCACGAAATCCGCGAAATGCGCAGCCTGCCAAGGATCGTCGCCGACACGCCGATCGGCAAGCAGGTGCCGGTGGTGGTCTGGCGCGGCGGGCGAGAGGTGACGCTGACGGCAACGATCGGCGAGCTTCCGGAGGACACGCAGCAAGCGGCCGCCACGCCCGGGCCGCAGGATCGCGGCGGCAGGCCGGTGGAGGTGCCTGGCCTCGGCATGCGGGTCGCTTCGATCACACCGGAGCTTCGGGAGCGGTTCAGCCTCTCTGCCGAGGCGCGGGGTGTCGTGGTGGTCGAGGTGACGCCGAACGGCCCCGCGGCGGAGCGCGGGATACGCCCAGGCGATGTCGTGGTCGAGGTGCAGCAGGAGGCGGTTGCCACCCCTGCCGAGCTGCAGGAGCGTATCGACCGCGCCCGCCAGGCGGGCAGGCGGAACGTGCTGATGCTGATCGAGGGCCAGCAGGGACTCCGCTGGGTGCCGCTTCCCGCCGCGCCGCAGGGTGGGGGCCGCGCTCCGGGCTGAGGCGCTCGCTGGCCGCGTGGCGCTGGCTGGGGCGCGCGCCTCAGGGTTGCACCAGCTCGGCTTCGGTATAGCCCTGGGCCCAGAGCAGGGCCGTCAGCCCCGCATGGTCGATCCGCACCCGCGACGCTGCGGCGACGGCCGGCTTGGCGCGAAAGGCGACGCCAAGCCCTGCAGCCTGAAGCATGGGCAGGTCGTTGGCGCCGTCGCCGACGGCGAGAGTCGCAGACAGCGGCAGCCCCAGCGCCGCGGCGAGCCGGCGCAGCGTCGCGAGCTTGGCGTCCTTGTCAAGGATGGGCTCGACCACCCGGCCAGTGAGCGCCGCGCCTTCGATCTCGAGCTCGTTGCCCTGGTCGAGGTCGAAGCCGAGCCGGGCTGCCACGCGGCGCGTGAAATAGCGGAACCCGCCGGAGACAAGAGCGGCGAAAGCGCCATGCGCGCGCATCGTGGCGACCAGCGTTGCCGCCCCGGGCATCGGCGTGATTCGCGCCTCGACCTCGGCGAGCGCCGCTCCCGGCAGGCCTGCGAGCATCGCGACCCGCTGCCTCAGCGCCTCTCTGAAATCGAGCTCACCGTTCATCGCCCGCGCGGTGATCGCCGCGATCCGCTCCTTGAGCCCGGCGACGGCTGCGAGCTCGTCGAGCGTCTCGCCGACCACGATCGTACTGTCCATGTCGGCAACAAGCAGACGCTTGCGCCGCCCCTCAGCCGGCTGCGCCACGAGGTCGAACGGTGCTTCGCCGAGGGCGGCACGCGCTGCTGCCTCCGCCGCCTCCGGGGCGAGCTCGGCGAAGGGGATGTCGGCCGCCTCGCCTTGCTTCAGCCAGCGCGGCGAGCCGGCAAGCCCGCCGAGTTGGCGGATCGCCGCGCGCGCGGCGTCGAGGCTTGCGCGGTCGAGCAGCCCGCTCGCCGGCGGCGCGATCACGGTCAGCACGTGCTCCATCCATCGACCATGGCGGGGCGCTGGTGAGCGCGCAAGACACGCTGCCTGCCGCGCTGATCGTCGCGGGCCCCACGGCGAGCGGCAAATCCGCCCTCGCGCTTGCGCTCGCTGAAAGGCTCGGGGGTGCGGTGATCAACGCCGACAGCATGCAGGTCTATCGCGACCTTCGCATCCTCACCGCGCGACCGACCCCGGAGGAGGAGGCGCTCGTGCCGCACGCGCTCTATGGCGTGCGTGACGCCGCCGAGCCCGCCTCTGCCGGGTGGTGGCGCAGCGAGGCGCTTGCGGCGATGGAGCGTGCGCGCAGCGCGGGGCGGCTTCCCATTCTCTGTGGTGGGACGGGGATGTGGCTGTCCGCCCTCATCAACGGGATCGGGGCGATGCCGCCAGTGCCGGATGCGGTGCGCGCCGAGGCGCGCGCGCTTGCCGCAGCCATCGGCGCGGCTTCGCTGCATGCCCGGCTTGCCGCCCGCGACCCGGAGACGGCCGCCCTGCTCGAGCCGGGGGACACGCAGCGCGTGATCCGTGCCTGGGAAGTGCTCGAGGCCACAGGGCGCGGCCTCCGGTCCTGGTGGGCCGAACGCCGGGTGCCGCCCGCGCCGTGGCGCTTTGCGATGATCCTTCTGCGGCCGCCACGGGCTGAGCTGCGGGCAGCGATCGACGCGCGGTTCCTGGCGATGCTCGAGGCTGGCGCTCTTGAGGAGGTTCGAGCGCTTGCCGGGCGCGGGCTCGACCCCAGCCTGCCGGCGATGAAAGCACATGGCGTGCCGAACCTCGCCGCCTTCCTCGCCGGCAGGATCCCGCTCGAACAGGCGATCCGCGAGGGCCAGGCGATGGTGCGGCAATACGCGAAGCGGCAGGACACCTGGTTCCGCCACCAGCGCCTCGTGCCCCCCGAGGCCATGCATATGATCCATGCGCGTTTCACGGGTCTTGCGCAATTTTCGGAAAGGTCGCGAGAGGATTTATTTGCGTTTATTGATCGGATGGGGTTGACGCACTGCGGCAACCGCGCCTAGATGCGCGTGACGGTGGCCTGCGGCTCAGCCGCGGCCGCCGTTCGCGCTCATGGAAGGCGTTCGCGCTGACGGAAAGGGCGCGCCGGTTCGAACGGGGATCAGATCGTCATGTCCGCCACCAATGCTTCCGCTCCCGAGGCGCCCACAGGAGAGCTTCTGTCGGGCGCCGAGATCGTCCTGCGCGCGCTCAAGGACCAGGGCGTTGACGTCATCTTCGGCTATCCCGGCGGGGCGGTGCTGCCGATCTACGACGCGCTGTTCCAGCAGAATGCGATCCGCCACATCCTGGTGCGGCACGAGCAGGCGGCGGTGCACGCTGCCGAAGGCTATGCCCGCTCGACGGGCAGGGTCGGCGTCGTCCTCGTCACCTCAGGCCCGGGCGCGACCAATGCCGTGACCGGCCTCGTCGATGCGCTGATGGACAGCATCCCCGTGGTGTGCCTGACCGGCCAGGTGCCGACGCATCTGATCGGCAACGACGCCTTCCAGGAGGCCGACACAACAGGGATCACGCGCCCCGCCACCAAACACAACTATCTCGTGAAGGACGTCAACGACCTCGGCCGTGTGCTGCACGAGGCGTTCTATGTCGCCCGCTCCGGCCGCCCCGGGCCCGTGGTGGTCGACCTGCCAAAGGACGTGCTGATCAACAAGGGCCGCTACCGTGGCAAGCCTGAGGCGGCGCACCGCTCCTACCGCCCAGTGACGGACCCTGACCCGGCGGCGATCCGGCAGGCGGTTGCGATGATGAAGGCGGCGAAGCGCCCGATCATTTATGCCGGCGGGGGCGTGATCAACGCAGGCCCCGAGGCCTCGCGCCTGCTCACCGAGCTCGTGCACCTCACGGGCTTTCCCTGCACCAACACGCTGATGGGCCTCGGCGCCTTCCCGGCCTCCGACCCGCAGTTTCTCGGCATGCTCGGGATGCACGGCACCTACGAGGCCAACCTCGCCATGCACGGCTGCGACGTGATGGTGAACATCGGCGCGCGGTTCGACGACCGGGTGACAGGGCGTCTGCGCGACTTCAGCCCGAATTCGCTCAAGATCCATGCCGACATCGACCCCTCCTCGATCAACAAGAACGTCCGCGTCGACTGCGCGATCGTCGGCGACGCGGCGAAGGTTCTGCGCGCTCTGATCGCGGAGTGGAAGGCGTCGACGGCCAAGCTCGACACGGGCGCTGTGGCGGCGTGGTGGAAGCAGATCGAGGCCTGGCGGGCACGCGACTGCCTGCGCTTCCGGCAGTCAACGGCAGCGGAGGCGATCATCAAGCCGCAATACGCGATCCGGCGACTCTACGAGCTTAGCCTCGCCACCGGCAGGGACACCTTCATCACCACCGAGGTCGGCCAGCACCAGATGTGGGCCGCGCAGTACTGGAAGTTCGAGCGGCCGAACCGGTGGATGACCTCAGGCGGGCTCGGCACGATGGGCTACGGGCTGCCTGCGGCGATGGGGGTGCAGATCGCGCACCCAGACGCGCTCGTGATCGACATCGCGGGCGAGGCCTCGATACTGATGAACATCCAGGAGATGTCGACGCTCGCGCAGTACCGCCTGCCGGTGAAGGTGTTCATCCTCAACAACGAGTACATGGGGATGGTGCGGCAGTGGCAGGAGCTCCTGCACGGGGGGCGCTACTCGGAGAGCTACTCGGCCGCCCTGCCCGACTTCGTCAAACTCGCCGAGAGCTTCCATGCGGTTGGCCTGCGCGCGACCAAGGTGGGCGAGCTCGACGAGGTGATCCGCGAGATGCTCGCCGTCGATCGCCCGGTCATCGCCGATATCTGCGTCGACCAGAAGGAGAACTGCTTCCCGATGATCCCCTCGGGTGCTGCGCACAACGAGATGATCCTCGGCCCAGAGGACGAGGCGCCAAGAGGCGCCGGCGGCTTGGGCGTGACCGAGGAGGGCATGGTGCTCGTTTGACGGCCGCCATGCTGCTCGCCCCGACGCTGCCGGACAAGACCGTTGCGATGACAGAAACAGCTACCCGGCAGGCGGTCATGGCCGTGCTCGTGGAGAACGAGGCCGGCGTGCTCGCGCGCGTGATCGGCCTGTTCTCGGGCCGCGGCTACAACATCGATAGCCTCACCGTCGCCCCGGTCGACGAGGCCAAGAACCTCTCGCGCATCACCATCGTCACCTCCGGCACGCCGATGGTGATCGAGCAGATCAAGGCCCAGCTCGCGCGGCTTGTGCCGGTGCACCGCGTGGCCGACCTCACGCTCGAGGGCCCGCACATCGCCCGCGAGATGGCGCTCATCAAGGTCGCCGGCACGGGGGAGCGTCGCGTCGAGGCGCTGAGGATCGCCGACGCTTTCCGCGCCCGCGTCGTTGATGCGACGACAGAAAGTTTTGTGTTCGAGATGACGGGGGCGACCGACAAGCTCGACGCCTTCATCGGCCTGATGCGGCCCTTGGGCCTTGTCGAGGTCAGCCGAACAGGGGTCGCCGCGATCGCGCGCGGTCCAAGGGGGATCTGAGGCCTGCGGCGCGCGCTTGAAAGCGTTCGGTGCGGGGGCTAGACCCCGCTGCCTTGGCGTTCAGCCACTGATCGACAGAGGGGGAGGAGGATCGATGCGCGTCTACTACGACCGCGATGCCGACGTGAACCTGGTGAAGGGCAGGAAGGTCGCTGTGATCGGCTACGGCAGCCAGGGCCACGCCCACGCCAACAACCTCAAGGACAGCGGCGTCGCCGAGGTGGTGGTGGGGCTGCGCAAGGGTTCGAGCGGCGTCGCCAAGGCTGAGGCCGCGGGCTTCACGGTGATGGACCCGGCGGATGCCGCTGCCTGGGCTGACATGGTGATGGTGCTCACCCCCGACGAGGGCCAGGGCGACCTCTACCGGGAGAAGCTCGGGCCGAACATGAAGCAAGGTGCCGCGCTGCTTTTTGCGCACGGCTTCAACATCCATTTCAACCTGATCGAGCCGCGCCCCGACATGGACGTGCTGATGGTCGCGCCGAAGGGCCCGGGCCACACGGTGCGCTCGGAATACCAGCGCGGCGGCGGTGTGCCCTGCCTCGTGGCGGTCGCGCAGGACGCTTCCGGCAACGCGCTCGAGCTCGGCCTCGCTTACGCCTCCGCGATCGGCGGCGGCCGCGCCGGCATCATCGAGACGACGTTCAAGGAGGAGTGCGAGACCGACCTCTTCGGCGAGCAGGTGGTGCTCTGCGGCGGCCTCGTCGAGCTGATCAAGGCAGGCTATGAGACGCTCGTCGAGGCAGGCTACGCCCCCGAGATGGCCTATTTCGAGTGCCTGCACGAGGTGAAGCTGATCGTCGACCTGATCTACGAGGGCGGCATCGCCAACATGAACTACTCGATCAGCAACACCGCAGAGTACGGCGAATACGTGAGCGGGCCGCGCATCATCACCGCCGAGACGAAGGCCGAGATGAAGCGCGTGCTGGCCGACATCCAGTCCGGCCGCTTCGCGCGCGACTGGATGCTCGAGAACAAGGTGAACCAGGCCTCGTTCAAGGCGATGCGCCGCAAGCTCGCCGAGCACCCGATCGAGCAGGTCGGCGAGAAGCTCCGCGCCATGATGCCCTGGATCAAGAAGAACGCGCTCGTGGACCGGAGCCGGAACTGAGCGGCGCGGGCGGGGAAGCGCAGGTCGTGGCCGGGCAGGTCGTCGCCTTCCCCCACCGCGACCGCCCGCAGCCGGAGGCGGCCGAGGGGCTCGAGCTCCTGGTCGCCGGGCCGAAGGGCGAGCGCCCGGCCAACCTCCTGTTCCTGCACGGCGCTTCCGTCGGCGCCTGGGTCTGGGCGGAGCATGCGATGCCCGCCTTCGCCCGCGCAGGCTGGCGATGCGGAGCCGTATCGTTCCGCGGCCATGGGCAATCCTGCGGCCGCTCGGCGCTGCACGGCTGGGGCCTGCTCGACTACGTGACGGATGCGCGCGCAGCGCTCGCCGCTCTCGGCGGGCTGGTGGTCGTCATCGCCCATTCCCTCGGGGCCCTGGTCGCGCAGATGCTGCTCGGCGACCCGCGGATACGCGCGCTCGTGATGTTCGCGCCCGTGTCGGCAGAGGGGCTTGCGCCGGCCAGTCTCCGCCTCGCGCTGACCGATCCGCTCCTGTGGCAGGAGGTCGCGCGCATGCCGTGGGCCGACTGCGGGGGAGCGCCGCCCGGGCGCCTGCGCGAGGCGCTGTTCGGCGAGGCGACGGCGGAGGAGCGCGCGCTCGGGCTGATGGCGCGGATGCAACCGGAGAGCCTGCGGGCGCTTGCGGAGGCACACTGGCCTCGCCCTGTGGCCAGCGCGCGGCTGCTCGGCGTGCCGGCTCTGGTGATCGGCGCTGCCGGTGACCCGCTGGTGCCACAGGACGCGGTTCTGCGCACCGCCCTGTTCCATGGCGCCGACCGGGCGACCGTTGACGGAATCGGCCACGCAATGATGATCGATTCGGCCTGGGAACGGCCTGTCGCGCTCGCCCTGGCCTGGCTCGAAGGGCTTTGCCTCGGGCGCTGATCAGCCCTGCCGCGTCTGGTTGGTTCGCACGCGGCCCCGGGAGAGCTATGGTAAGGGCTCGGAGGAGTGCAGATGACAG
>Ga0308417_1000370_pt1 | contig 33778 bp, 26 predicted proteins | sample HotsprSampleOS65_FD_203528 | JGI IMG/M metagenome (GOLD analysis project Ga0308417, IMG submission 203528) | Hot spring phototrophic mat microbial communities from Octopus Spring, Yellowstone National Park, Wyoming, United States - 20090730_OS65 ...
ATCCAGATCGCGTGCGCCTGCGTGGTGTATGGCTGCCGCGCAGACAAGTCGCCTGCGCTGGCCAGCGCGGTGCGACTGGCTGAAGAGAAAGACATCCGCATGATGGGAGAAGACGAGTTGTTCCGCGCAGGCTCGGACGATATCGTGAGCGCCGGCGAAATCGCGCTGGAGCGCGACCTGCGCGAGATCGAAGTGCTGGCCGAACGATGCGAGGCGTTCCATCGCGCAGGTGTTCGCGTGATCGCGCTGGCCGATGGCGCGCTGATCCCATTCTCGCTGTTGAATGATGCGCGCCTGCGCCCCGGCGACAGGCGGCTTGCTCGCTTCACCGCCGCGCTCAGTCGCCTGCGGGAGGCCGGCGCGGTGATTGCCGGCCACATCGCGCGGCCCGGCAGCAACGCCATCGCGCAAACCTGCGCGCTGGCCGGCGTGCCGTATCAGGACGCAGCGGCAGCCGTTCGCCGGGGAGAGGATCGCGCGCGTCTTGTGCTCGACCGCCATTTGCTGGAGCGCGCGCTGCCCACCCGGCATCGCACAGCCTGTTTCACACCCACCTGGACGATCAATGGCGCCGAGTATCTGGGCCGCGACGGGCACACCATGCGCGCGTTCTATCTCAACGTTGGCCGCAATAGGCCGGAGATCGCGCGGGTGGAGTTGCCGGCCTGGTGCGCAGACACCGCCAGCCTCGGCGCGCTGACCGGCATCCTGGACCGGCACTGTCGCATGGGCGGGGGGTATCCCCTTATCTTAAAAGCGGCGCACGAAGAAGCCGTGCTGACCCGGCAGGATCAGCGCGAAATCGAGAGGCGATTGCAGAGCGAATTGCAGCGACAGGGAGTCATTACGACCCCATCTCCAAAACAGGAAGCCAAAGACAAACGGTAGGCGCCTGAGCGTGTCGCTGTTGCCTTCGACAGGCTCAGGCAACGGCGACTTCGACGGCTTCGACAAGCTCAGCCGCCGGCTCAGCCGCCGGCTCAGCCGCTGGCTCAGCCGCCGAAGTTAAAATCGCTGAGACATCAGCCAGCAGGCATTGAGATCGAAATCATGATAGGCAGAGTGATCCAGGCTAACATGCGCAGCTTCGTGTTCGGCACGCGCGTGCCCGAAAGCGACGTGCCCGTTTTCGGCGCGCTGGTGAAGACGCCGATCCGCCACCGTCAGGCAACGATCTATGGCCTGATCTACGACATCGCCGTGAACGAAGACGACGACGGCATGACCCGCATGCTATCGGTGGCCGAGGACGCGCGCGAGGAGGACATCGACTGGCAGCGCAGCCGGCTGATCCCGCTCAACGTCAACGTGCTGTGCGTGGGCTACCGGGAAGCGAACGGGCCGATCCGCCGCCAGTTTCCGCCCCAGCCGCCGATCGCCTTGAACGAGATCGAGTGCTGTGAAATCGACGAACTGATCCAGTTCACGGAGCGGCTGGATCATTTCCAACTGGTGCTGGACGCGCGCGACGCGCCGTGCGATGAATTGCTGGCGGCCAGCATCTCACAGGCCGCCGACGCGCGGGAGGCCGGCTTGCGCCGCGACTTTGTTGTGGCGTGCGGGCGTGAGCTGGCCCGCCTGCTGATGGGCGACAGCCTGCGCATCGAGCAAATCATCCGGCGCATTCGCTGGGACGAACGAGCATGACAGACGGAACCACCACCCTCCAAGACTTGCTGAGCGACCGCAATCCCTTGGCGCCGCTGGCGCGGGCGCGCGCGTCTGCCGAGGCGGGTCGCCGCCGGCTTGGCGTCGTCGTGGGCGGCTCGCTGAACGACGGCCTGGATGTCAAACTCGACCGCGACACATACACGGAAGGGCTGGCAGTCGGCTCGTACGTCACGATCGACGGGCAAACCGATCGCAAGTTCTTTGGCCTGATCACCGACATCCGGCTCGACGCGATAGACCCAAACGCGCAAAAGATGCCGCCGCCGGCCGGCGACGATCTGCTGGCGCAGGTGTATCGCGGCACGACCGTGTTCGGCGCGCTGCGGGTAAAGCCCATGCTGATGCTGGAGCGCGACACGGGCGATCCCAGGCCGGTGAAGACGGTGCCAGCGCACTTCACGCCGGTCTATAGCGCGACACCCCAGGAGGTGGAGGCTATCTTCGCCGCGCAAGACGCCGGCAAAGCCTATGAGATTGGCTCGTCCATCGAGGATGAAACGATCAAGATCAAGATCGACCTGGAGCGCTTCGTCGAGCGGTCGAGCGCGATATTCGGGCGCAGCGGCACCGGCAAGACATTTCTCGCCCTGCCGCTGCTGGCCGGGGTGGTGCGCAACGAGGTGGCGTCGACGCTGATCTTCGACATGCACAACGACTACGGCTACACGCTGAAAGGCGATCGCCGGCAGGCGCCGTTCAAGGGACTGAAGCAGTTGTCCGCGATCGCGTCGCGCGTGGTGGTGGTGTCGCTCGACGAGGAATCGTCGCGCGCGCGCAAAGCCGGCTATGAGTTCGCGCTTCATATCGGCTACAACCAGATCGAGCCGGAAGATCTGGAAACCCTGAAGAGCGTGTTGAGCCTGTCAGACGTGCAGGTCAACGCGCTGTTCATGCTGCATCGCAAGTTCGGCGCCGACTGGCTGCGCAAGCTGACGAACGAAGAGGGCGATCCGGAGATCAGCGAGCTGCTGGAGGGCAACAAAATCGCCGAAGGCACCTATCACGCCATCCAGCGCAAGCTGCTGCGCCTGCTGAAGTTCGATTTTCTGCGCGAGCGGGTGGCGGATAACTTTGTGGAGCGCATTCTGCTGCACCTGACGCGCGGCGGCAGTGTGGTGGTGGAGTTTGGACGCTATGGCAATGACCTGCCGGCCTACGTGTTCGTCGCCAACTTCATCACGCGGCGCATCCACAAACGTTACGTGGAGCTGAAGGAACAGGCCGAGGGGCGCGGCGCAGCCGGCGGCGAGGGGCCGCGCCAGCTGGTCATCGCGGTGGAGGAGGCGCACAAGTTCCTCGACCCCGAAGTGGCGCAGCACACCATCTTTGGCACGATCGCCCGCGAATTGCGCAAATACAACGTGACGCTGTTGATCGTCGATCAGCGACCCAGCCAGATCGACAGCGAAGTGATGTCACAGATCGGCACGCGCATCACGTGCGCGCTGAGCGACGAGCGGGACATCGCCGCCGTGTTCACCGGCGTGAGCGGCGCGCAACAATTGCGCAGCGTGCTCGCCGCGCTCGACAGCAAACAGCAAGCCCTTATCATGGGGCACGCCGTGCCGATGCCGGTGGTGGTGCGCACGCGCGAGTACGGCGAAGCGGTGTACCAGGAATACGCCGGCGACGCGCTCAGCCCGGACGAGCGCCATGCGCGGAACGCCAAACGCCTGGGCCGCGACGATGACGACGCGCTGGTGCGCTGAAATCGCCCCGCCGGGCAAGCAACGGTGTCAGCGCAATATCTGGCTGAGGAAAGCCTGGGTGCGACTTTCGCGGGGATGGTCGAAAAACTCCTGGGGGGTGTTTTGTTCGACGATCAGACCCTTGTCCATGAATACGATCTGGTTGGCGGCGTTGCGGGCGAAACCCATCTCGTGCGTCACCACCACCATGGTCATGCCCTCGCGCGCCAGCTCCAGCATCACATCGAGCACTTCCTTGATCATCTCCGGGTCGAGCGCGGATGTTGGCTCATCGAACAACATGACTTTGGGGTTCATGGCCAGGGCGCGGGCAATGGCCACACGCTGCTGCTGACCGCCGGAGAGCTGGCCGGGGTAGACATCGGCTTTCTCCGGGATGCCAACTCGTTCCAGTTGCGCGCGCGCCACGCGCTCGGCCTCGCGGGCGTCGCGCCGGCGCACAACCTTTTGCGCCAGCATGATGTTCTCCAGCGCGGTCAGATGCGGAAACAGGTTGAACTGCTGGAACACCATGCCAACCTCAGCCCGGATAGCATTGATGTCCTTGTGGTTGTGGGTCAGTTTCATGCCATCCACCCAGATTTCGCCGCTGGTGGGCGTTTCAAGGTGGTTGATACAGCGCAACACGGTTGACTTGCCCGATCCGCTGGGGCCAATGATCACGACAACCTGCCCGCGGGGAACTGTCAGGCTAACGCCGTTGACAGCTTCGACGTGACCGAATCGCTTGACCAGATTGCGGATCACGATCATGTCCTGGCTGTTGCCGTTAGCTGCCTCGCCCATCTTTGCCTAGCCGGGCCTCCACACCCTTCACGATTAGGGATAGCACGATCGTCATGCTGAGATACACGAAGGCCAGTGTGTTGTACGTCTCCGGGTAGCGGAATGACGCCGCGACGTACAGGCGGGCTTCCTGGGTAATGTCGCGCACGCCCAGCACCGACACGAGCGACGAATCCTTGAGCATGGCGATGAAGTCATTGCCCAGCGGCGGCAGCACCCGGCGCACCGCCTGCGGCAGGATAACGTAGCGCATGGCCTGGAAATAGCTCATGCCCAACGAGCGCGCCGCCTCCATCTGCCCACGCCCGATCGACTGGATGCCGGCGCGAAAGGTCTCAGCCTCGAACCCGCCGTAGGCGAACGCCAGCGCGATCACCGCCCGGCCCAGCAACGTCACATCCTGCGTGTTGGCCTGGGACAGAAAATTGTCCGCGCCCAGAACCGGCGCCAGCGCCGCGCCGAGCGCATTGGTCAGCGAGAAGAACGCCGGCGTCAGCACAAACGCAACATAGAAGATCCACACCAGGATCGGCAGCCCGCGAATCACCTGCACGTACAGCGTGGCCAGGTTGTAGATGACCGGGTTCTTCGACACGCGCCCCAGGCCGGCCAGAAGGCCGAGCAGGATGGCTGAGGAAAACGCCACCAGGGTGACAAAGATCGTTGTCGTCACGCCGCGCGTCAGCTTGTCCAGAATCACCGTGTACAGTTCGTTGGTGAGAAACTGGTACAGCAAGGTGACGCCGGCAAGCGCCAGCAACAGCAGCCACCAGGGCAGACGGGCCAATCGCTCGACGAGGTTGCCCTGGGCAGAGGCGGGAGAAGAGGTGGAGGAAGTGACGGTCATTGGCGGTAAAGGAAGGCTCTATGCTGCGCGCGCGATGCTGCGCGCGATGCTGCGCGCGATGCTGCGCGCGATGCTGCGCGCGATCCATAGCCAGACTGCCTTGCAACAGCCTGCTGGCGCCCTGGCGCCAGCAGGCTGACGTCTTCGCTGGATCGGCAGCGATCAGGGCGTTGGGATCGCCGTCGGGCCGGGCTTGATGTCGTCGTAGGTCAGTTTGAAGTCCGGGCCAAACCACTTGTCGTTGATGCGCTGCAACGTGCCGTCTGCGCGCATCGACTTGAGCGCCGCGTTGAACGGCCCAACCAGGTCGGACCCCTTCGGGAAGATGAAGCCCAGTTCCTGGCCGACCAGGAACCCCGGCAGAAGTTTGATCTGATCCGCATTGACGCCCACGTAGCCCTGGCCGGCGGTGTCGTCAATGATCACGGCATCTGCGTCCTTTGAGATCAGCGCCTGCACCGCGTCTCCGAAGGTGTCGAAAGCCACTACGCGCGCCTCGCCGACCAGCTTGATCGCCTCTTCGTAGTTGGTTGTTCCTTTCTGCGTGGCCAGCTTCAGATCAGCATTGTTCTTGAAAGTCTCGATGCTGTCGATGCGCGTCTCATCCTTGCGCACCATCAACCGCTGTTGCACTGAAATGTAGCCATCGGAGAAATCGACCACTTTGGCGCGCTCATCGGTGATGGTGATGCCGTCGGCGGCCATGTCGAACTGGCCGGCTGCCACAGCGGCGATCATGTTGTCCCAGGCAATCTCCTGATACACCGGCTTGCAATTCAGACGCTTGCAGATCTCAGCCAGCGCGTCATAGTCCCAGCCGGCCGCCTCGCCAGTGTCGAGACGGACAAAGTTGAAGGGCAGATAGGCGTTCTCGATGGCGACGGTCACTTCGCGGCCGCCCAGGTCGGGCAATCCTTCAGCAGACGCCGGGGCAGAGGCGGCCTCCGGCGCGGCCGCCGTGGGGGCAGCAGCCGGGCGCGGTTGCGCCACGCATGCCGCGCTGATCAACCCTGCCAGCGCGACCAGACTGATCGTTCGGATCATTCTCCTCATCTCTTATGCTCCTCCGCGATAAAATAAAACAGTGCGATGTCATGGACAACAGCGCACTGGGCCTAGTCGAAGATTTTACCGCAGGATCGACTGAATGCTATCTGCCTGGGACTACCAGCCGCGCAATACGCTCATCGAAAAACTGGACCCGCGCGCGCGGCTGATCGCTTACCTGTGTTTTCTGGTCAGCGTGCTGCTGCTGTGGGACGCGCGCATCCTGCTCCTATTTGCGGCGCTGGCCGTGGGCGTCACCGCGCTGTGTCGCGCCCCGTGGAAGGCGCTGCGCCGCGCCTGGTCATTGATCGGGCCGTTTATCGTCTTGTATGCCGGCCTGGCCATGCTTACTGGCCGCGCCGGCCCCGGCCCGTCTGTCAGCGATCGAATCCTCTTTAGCGCGCAGGCCGACACGACCATCCTGGGATGGCGCCCCACGCTCTCCGTCAGCGTCGAACAGGTTTTCTACGGCCTCAGCCAGGGGATACGCATCTTCAGCATTGCGTCGCTGACCATCCTGATTCCATTCACGTTCGACCCCGCTCTGTATGGCGTCACCTTCCGCAAGCTTGGGCTGCCAGACAAGCTGGCGTTCATTATGGATCTCACCATGCGCTTCGCGCCGAGCCTGAAGCGCGACTTTGCGCTGACTCTGGATGCGCAAAGGGCGCGCGGGTACGAACTGGATCGCCGGCGCGGCAGCCTGACGCAACGCATGCGTCGGGTTGCGCCCTTGCTCGTGCCAGTGGTCATCCATAGCATTGTCTCTGGCGAGGAAGTCACGGATGCCATGGACTTGCGCGCCTTTGGCGCCGGCCCGCGCACCTGGCTGCGCGAGTTGGCCTACGCGCCGCGCGACTACATTGTGATCGCCGGCAGCGTTGCGCTGCTGGCGGCATCTGCCCTGGCAAGCGCAGCCGGCTTCGGTCAGGTCTGGGCGCCGCTCTAGCCGGGCAAACGCACGCAACCTCCAACCCGGCCAACTCTACCAACCTTCAACTATGATCTTACTTCTCGATATGGATGGCACGCTCATTGACGATCGCGGCTACCGGGCCGCCATCGACGCGACCATCACCCGCTTTTGCCAGCAACACCGGCTGCCCGTATTCACGCCCTCAGATGACGACGTTGCCGTGCTGCACGCGCATGGTTTCAGCAACGAATGGGACTCTGTCGCCTTCCTGGCCGGCGTTATCTATGCGGAGTCGTACCGCGCCGGCGAGGGGCGGCCAGAGCGTCCCGATTATCAGATGTGGACGCGCCGCACCGCAGGCAGACCCGGCCTGCCGAACGAGCGCGCGCGCGACGTCCTGCTGGAGCACGGGCCGGCTGACTTGAGCGGGCTGTTCTGCGAGTTGCTGAATCACGTGACCGACGTGCAGCGATCTGAACTGACGCGCACATTCGCCGAGTTCATCCTCGGCTCAGAGTTGTTCGCCAGCCACTACGGGCTGTCCGCCTCGCTGAACACACCGTCCTTCCTGGCAACGCTCGATCGCCCGTTGATCGACGGAACCAGCCTGGACATCATCCGCGAGCACGCATCGTGCATCTATACCGCCCGTCCCAGCCTTGCCCCCGATGGACATCCGCCGGTGCACCCGCCGGAGGCCGAGATCGGACTGGAACTGCTCGGGCTGGACGATCTGCCGCTGATCGCGCTGGGACAAATACAGTGGATCGCCGATCAGCACGGCGAGCGGGTCTACGATTTGACCAAGCCGGCGCCGGTGCAGGCACTGGCAGCCATGCTCGCCTCACAGGGAGTCGAGCCATTGCTTTCGTTGCGAGCCGCCTATCACCTGTGGAAGCACGCCGATGGTCAAGCCGGCTTCGAATGTCTGAACGGTCAGGATGTGTTTGTCGCAGAAGACAACGCCGGCGGCGTGCGCGCCTGCCACGAAGCGGCCAGATTGCTCCGGCAGCACGGCATTGAAACGCGCGTGCATGGTCTGGGGGTCGCGGTGGCAACAGCCAAGCGCGAGGCGCTGGCAGCGGTGTGCGAAGGCGTTTACGACAGCGTGAACCACGCCCTCGCGGACTGTTTCCGCCGCGCCATCGGGCCACAGTCCGGGGCTGCAAACCGTCTCTCCTGAGCAAGGCGGAGCATGCAATGCTGACGGCGCGCAAAAATCGTGCGCTCAACTGGCTGATCTATCAGACGCTTGTCTATAGGCCGGCGCGACGGCACTTTGCCCGCGTCCGCCTGCGCCAGGCCGCGCCGAAACCGGAGCGAAACGGACCGCCAGTGGTATTGTTCGCCAACCACAGTTCCTGGTGGGACGGCTACATGGCCATGTTGCTGAACGAGCGCGTCTGGCATTTGGACACCTATGTCATGATCGAGGAGGCGCAACTGGCGCGCTACTCGTTCTTTCGCTGGGCAGGCGGATTCTCGGTGAATCGACAGAACGCCCGCAGCGCGGCCGCCAGCATCGCCTATAGCGCGGAACTGCTCAACCAGCGACAGGGCCGCATGCTGCTGATCTTTCCACAGGGCGAGATTCTGGCCAACGACCGCCGGCCGGTGTCCTTTTACACGGGCATTGGTCACCTCGCGCGCCGTGTGCGCGATGGCCGGTTTTACCCACTGGCTATGCGATACGAGTTTGTGGGCGAACAGCGGCCCGAAGCATTCTTGAGTGTGGGCGCGCCGCTGCGTTTCCCAGATGATTCAGCCGCGCCGAGAGAGATCACGGCCAGGCTGGCGCAGGCGCTCACCGATGAACTGGACGCGCTGCGAGACGACGTGATCGCCTATCGCTTGCAGTCGTTCACGACACTGGTGAGCGGCGCGCAAAGCGTCAATCGCCTGTGGGACGCGCTGCGAGGCAAACCGCCGATCCGTGAGGTCGGCGCAGGCAGCCAGGGCGAGATGCGCAGAGAAGCCTGAACAGGGGCGCCGTATATAATGGCCGGGGTATAGTGAGTTTTCCTGCGCGCAGCAGATTTGCAGCAAAAAAGAAGTGAAGGTGAACTCAATGGAACTCGACACGCAGATCCGCGACGATCAGTCTGAAGCCGCCATGCTCCTGGAGGAGGGAGCGGCCAGCGTCAACGTGAGCGTCGTCGCCGATGATGCGTCATTCGCTCCTCCCCGGCGCTCCAGCGCCAGCGGCGTGGACGACGACGAAGACGCCCTGGACCTGGACGACCTCGAAGAAGACCTCGACGAAGACCTCGACGCGCTCGAGGATGATGAAGACGAGGAGGACGATCTGGCCGACGACGACTTCGAGGATATCGAATCGCTCGAGGAGCTTGACGAACTGGAAGAAATCGAGGAATCCGACGAGAGCGATGATGAAGACGATATCTTCGTCGAACTGGAGGATGACGACGAGGACGAGGAAGAAGACGAAGACGAACTCCTCTGGGACGATGAAGACGAGGACGACGAGGACCTTTAGCGCACGGCGCGCGCAGCGAGGCGCCATCCAGCAGCCAGGTCACGTTGGCCTGGCTGCTTTTCAGTCTCCGGCCAGTCGCGCCACAATTCTGGCGATCTCAAGCGCCGAATCCGGCCTGGCCAGCGCCAATGAAGCCCGCCCCAACGCCTCAAGGCGCTCTGGCTCAGACAGCCACTGGCGAATTTGCTTGACAACCATCCACGGGTAGGGGCACCATGCGCCGGCGCCGCGATTGACCACGTAATCCACATTGCCTTCTTCCTGGCCCGGCACGCGGTCGTAGAGAATGATCGGAAGACCCGCGATGAAACCTTCCGCGATCGTGCCCGGGCCGGCTTTGGTCACCAGAATATCCGCAGCGCCCATCAATTCCGGCACAGTGTTCACAAAGCCAAGCACCCGCATGGGGATGCGCGCATTGATGAACTCCAGGTTGTGTTTGACAGTCTGGTTGCGCCCACAGATAACGACCAGTTGAACCGGCAGGTTGCTGAAAGCGATCTCGCGCGCCGTGAGTTCCAGGCGGCCCATGCCGTCGCCTCCGCCCATGAGCAACACAACCGGCGTGTTCTGGTCCAGCCCCAGCGCCTCGCGCGTTTCCCTGCGCTTGCCAACGCGCTCTCGAAAGTCTGGCAGCACCGGCTGGCCGGCGACGATTACCTTCTCGGCGGGCACGAGGTTTGCGATCGCGTCGCGGGCCGACTCCTCGGTCGGCACAATGCAATAGTCCACGTCCGGGGCGTAGTGCGCCACGTGCCCCGACACAAGATCGGTGACTACATTCATGAACCTGGCCGGGCTTCCCAGCCGGCGGATCACCGACGGCATCGTCTGGTTGTAGACAAGATGGCACGACACATACACATCCGCCGGCGCCGTCTTGATGATATCCTCGGCCATCTTGTCACTGATCGGCTCGAAGGCGCGGCGAATGGCGACCACCTGCCGCCGACCATTGCTGGCATGAAAACCCAGCGCGTACAACATGCGGCCATAGGTCACCCACATCGGGTAGTCGATGTCGAGCCGGCCCAGCAAGGGCGGCAGAAGCCGGAAGCCGTTCACAAATGACAGTTCATAGCGATCTGCGTAGAGCGCCTGAATGCCTTTGGCAATCGACTCTGCCGCGCTGCGGTGACCTCCGCCGGCATCCGCATATAACAGCACGACTCGTTTCATATCAGTGTTGGCCTCCGCGAAATTGTTGGTGTCCGTATTGCAGGTTGAATCGCAAATGCGCACGGCCACCCGCGCGGATGGCTATATGGGGCGAGTGCAGTCAGGCCGATCGGGCGGCGACAGCGCATTTGCCGGCCAGCCGGCGCTCGAACTCGCGCCGGCTGAGTAGAACCTTGCGTCCGCACGTCAGGCACTTCAGCCCGATATCTGCGCCAATGCGGACCACGCGCCACTCATGGCCTCCACACGGGTGCGGTTTGCGAAGTCTTACCACGTCATCCAGTTCGAGCGGTGTGATCTCAATCGGGGACACGAAAGGATTATACCGCCGCCACCAGCGCAGCGATTCGCTAGCCCGCTTGTATCACATGTGGCATCGCCCGCGCGCGACGCAAAGCGGCCATCAGCGCGCGCAAGTGAAGGGCTACAATAAGCCTATGTACCACACAGGTCCGACTGCAAACGCGCCAGTGCTGAGCGACCAGCAGGTGCTGGAGCAGATCGAGGCAGGGCTGTCCTCGATACGTTTCGCCGGCCAACGCCTCCTCGTTCTCGTCCCCGACAGCACGCGCACCTTCCCATTGCCGCTCATGCTGCAAGCCGTCTATCGCGCCATTGGCCGCCAGGTCAGCGCATTCGACGTGATGATTGCGCTGGGCACTCACCAGCCGATGAGCGAAGAGGCTATTGACCATCTCATCGGCATGAGCGCCGCCGACCGCGCCCTGTTGCGCAACTTCCGGGTGATGAACCACGAGTGGAACACGCCGGGCACATTGGTTCAAGTCGGAGTTGTGCCGGCTGTTGAAGTGCGGGCTATCACAAACGGCATCCTGACCGAGGAGGCGCCGGTTGTCATCAACCGCGCCGCGCTCGAACACGATCACATCCTGATCTGCGGGCCGGTCTTTCCGCACGAATCCGTTGGCTTCAGCGGCGGCAACAAGTACCTTTTCCCCGGCATCGCTGGCCTGGAGACAATCAGCGCGTTTCACTGGCTCAGCGCCATGCTGACCACCATGAACGTGATCGGCAAACAGGATACGCCGGTGCGGGCGCTGATCGATCGCTTTGCGCAAGCCGTGCCCACGCCCGTGTCGTGCGTGGCTTCGGTTGTCAGCGCAGCCGGCGTGCACGGCGTCTTTGTGGGCGACGCCCGGTCGGCGCAACGGCAGGCCGCCCAGCTTTCGGCGCAAGTCCATGTCACCTGGCTGGACAAGCCTGTGCACACGGTCATCGCAGCCGTGGCAGACCTGTACGACGACCTGTGGACAGCCGGCAAGGGCATGTACAAATCGGAGCCGGTGGTGCAGGACGGCGGCCGGGTGATGATCTACGCGCCGCGCATCGAAGAGGTCAGCTTTACCCACGGCAGATGGCTGGATGAGATCGGCTATCACGTGCGGGACTATTTCGCGTCGCAGATGGATCGCTTTGCCCACGTGCCGAAAGTGGTCATGGCGCATAGCACCAACGTCAAGGGCGCCGGCGTCTTCGATCCAGCCGGCCACATCGAAACACCCCGCATCCAGGTCGATCTGGCCACCGGCATCCCCGAAGAACGCTGCCGGCGCATCAATCTGGGCTACGTCGATCCGGCAACGGTATCCCTTGAGGAATGGGACCGCAGAGCGGCGTCCGATGATGGTATCCTTGTGATCCACCATGCCGGGGAGAAACTATATCGGCTGCGCGAGGGAGAGCCGGCCTGAGCGGCGCTAGATGCGCTGCGCGCGTCACTTCTGAGAGCCTATGTCCAGGCGAATCACAAGCTTCTTCGAGTTGCTGCTGTTGTTCGTCGTCATCCTGGCATTGGGACTGGGCGTGAACTGGATCGACACTTCCGCCGCTCAGCCCGTGGTCGCCAGCGGGCCGGCTGAGCCGACCACAATGCCACAGGCCGCCGAGCCAACGCCGGCGCCGGCGGCAGAAGTCTCAACGCCCGAAGACACGACAACATCCGCCGCGCCATCGGCCACACCAGAGACGCAAGCCGCGAGTGAGACGCTGACATCCAGCGCAACGATCCTGCCCACGCCGGTGGCAACGCCCGTTGCATTCGATCCGCAAGTCGATTTGGAAGATCACGACGCCCCGCTGCTGGTTCAAGCGCCTGGCACGGTCAACGTGCTGCTGCTGGGGAGCGACGCCGCAGCCGACGATCGCTATGCCCGCACCGACACCATGATCATCGCCAGCATCAACCCCGACCTGCCGTCGGTGAGCATGCTGTCACTGCCGCGCGACTTGCAGGTGCGCATCCCCGGCCGGGCCGACGACCGGCTGAACATCGCCTACGAGCTGGGCTACATGCGCGAATACCCCGGCGGCGGGCCGGCGTTCCTCGCGGCGGTGTTGCGCAAGAACTTCGGCATCAGAATCGACCACTTTGTCCGCGTGGACTTCGCCGGGTTCATCAAGGCTGTGGACACGCTGGGCGGGGTGGATGTGATCGTGGAGTGCGAATTGCACGACACGTTCCCCGACAAGACCTCCCCCACCGGCAAGAGCGATCTGGACGTTTATCCCGGCATCGCCACACTGAGCGGCAAGCAGGCGCTGTGGTATGCGCGATCGCGCTGGTCCACAACAGATTTCGATCGCGCCCGCCGGCAGCAAAAGGTGCTGCGCGCGCTCTTCGCCAAAGCCCGCAGCGGCAATCTGCTGCAGAGCGCATTCGGCCTGTACAACGATTTCCGCGAGAACGTGGAGACCAGCATCGGCATCAGCGACCTGCCATTCTTCATCGACATCGCCACCCGGCTGGACGACCTCGCCATCAAGAACCGCGTCGTGACCTATCCTGTGATCAAAGCCTTTACGCGGCCCGACGGCGCGCAGGTGTTGTTGCCCACACAGGACACCATCCCATACATCGCCGAATCGTTGTCGCCGCCGGCCGGCAATCGCGCGCAGAGCCGCCCGCTGGTCGAAGTCATCAACCTGTCTGGCCGGCCGGATATGGAACAGGTCGCCCAGGAGCGGCTGATCTGGGAAGGATTTGGCGTGTATCACACCGAACCGGTCAGCCAAACGGTTCAACGCAACACGCAGATCATCAATTACGCCACAACTGCGAAGGGGTCGCCGATCAGCCGGCTGGCCAGCATCTTCCGGGTTACCCGGCAGAACATCGAGGCCGACCCCGATCCGAGCAGCCCGGTTGTGGCGCGTATCGTGCTGGGCGAGAACTACAACCCGTGCCCCGCCACCTCGACTATGGCCGGCGATGTGCCCCTGACGCCGGACAATGAATTGATCCCCACAGCAACGCCAGCGCCGTAACGATCCGAATCCACGCGCGCGGCGCGACGCCGCTCAAGGGCGGCCCCCTGACTATGGCGTCGGGGTTTCGGCAGGCGTCTCCACCGGCGCCTGTGTCGGCTCTGGAATAGCGGTTGGCGTATCCGTGGGCGGCGGCGTCGGCGTGTCTGTCACCGTGGGCGGCAGGGTCTCGGTCGGTGTGGGGGTTGGGGTGTCGGTGGCGGTGGCAGTGGCAGTGGGCGGCGGCGCCGCCGTAGGCGGTGGCGATGGAGAAGATGTTGGCGTGAGGCTGGGCGTGAGGCTGGGCGGCACAAACTGGGTAGGCGTGTTCAGCAGCGCGGGTCGCGTTGGCGAAGGGGTGAAGGTTTGCAATACAGCAGTGGCAAACGCGGGCAGCGTGGCCGGCGTTGCGCCGGGCTGGCCGGGTTGCGCAATCAACAGCGCGGCGATTCCGATCACGTAGCACGGAATCGTCAACAAGATGATGCCGATGAGAACGCTGTAGACGGTGCGCCGGCTGGACAGCCGGTTCGATAGGCGCTGCATGAGCCGCAATTATAGAGGTTTGTGGCGCAGCCCGCCGATTCGCAGTGTAGTATCATCGCTTGTCTATGGCCTCCGGGCATTCCGAGACTTCAGACCATCGCCGAAGCGTCCTTTGGCGCCGGCGATTGTGAGGACTGAAGGGGCGCTGGAAGCGGCGCTGATAAAAGTCACAACGGGAGCAGTTCATGTTTCAACCCGTCTCATCGCAACAAAACCTGGCGGCGCAACTCGCCGAACAAGAGCGCGACGTGCTGGCGTTCTGGGCGCGCACCCGCGCTTTCGACCGGCTGCGCAAAAAGCTGGCCGGCGCAGCAAAGCAATACTCCTTCCTCGACGGCCCCATCACGGCCAACAATCCGATGGGCGTGCACCACGCCTGGGGGCGCACCTACAAAGACCTGTGGCAGCGTTATCACGCCATGAACGGCTGCGACCAGCGCTGGCAAAACGGCTTCGATTGCCAGGGGCTGTGGGTGGAAGTGAACGTCGAGAAAGACCTCGGCTACACCAGCAAGCGCGACATCGAAACCCACGGCGTGCAGCGCTTCATCAATCTGTGCAAGCAGCGCGTGTTGAATTCAGCGGCATTGCAGACCGAACAGTCGATCCGTCTGGGCTACTGGATGGATTGGAACGACCCGGCCGAGTTGCGGATGCTGGCCGGACGCATCGTGGACAACCCAGAGCAGGCGATCGCCCTCGAACGCGGCGGCAAAGCGATTCACGGCACGGTCGAGCAACTGGTCGGACAGCTTGGCTCGCCGGCCCTGCAAGGCTCTTACTTCACCTTCAGCGACGAGAACAATTATCAGATCTGGGGTGTGCTGAAGAAGTGCTACGAGCGCGGCTGGATCTACAAGGGCAGCGACGTCATCCCGTGGTGTCCGCGCTGCGCCACCGGCATCAGCCAGCACGAAATGGACACCGAAGGGTACAAGGATCGCGCCGACACATCAGTGGTGGCGCGTCTGAAGCTGCGCCGGGTCGATGCGAGCCCGGCGGTGTGGCAGTCTGAGCAGGCGCGCCGGGCGTTCGAGTCGGCAGACCAATATCTGCTGGTGTGGACAACGACGCCGTGGACGTTGCCGGCCAACATTCTCGCGGCGGTCGGGCCAAAGCTGAAATACGCCATCGCGCGCCAATCGGACGGCGTGTATGTGCTGGGCGCGCAAACCTTAAAAACCCTCAAGGGGGACTACGAACTGCTGGGCGAGATCGAGGGCAGCGCCCTCGTCGGCTGGACATACCAGGGTCTGTTCGATGACCTGCCGGCGTGGGCCGAAGCGTCGCAACACTGGCGCGACCGGCATCCGGGCCAGCCGGCGTTCGAGCATCAGGTCATCCCGTGGGACGAAGTCAGCGAAGCCGAAGGCACGGGCATCGTCCACATCGCCCCCGGCGCCGGCCCGGAAGACTTCCAACTCGGCAAACAATTCGACTCGCCCTCCATCGCCCCGCTGGCCGAAGACGGCGTCTATCTGGACGGCTTTGGCCCGCTTAGCGGCAAGTTTGCGCACGATGTGCCAGAGCTGGTCATCCAACTGCTGCGCGACACGGGCAGCTTCTACCGCGCCGACAAATACACACACCGCTACCCGCACTGCTGGCGCGACGGCACGCCACTGGTGTACCGGCTGGTCGACGAGTGGTACATCTCGATGGATGAGTTGCGCCACGAAATGATCGAGGTTGCCAAACAAATCCGCTGGGTGCCGGATTTCGGCCTGGAGCGCGAACTCGACTGGCTGCGCAACATGCACGACTGGATGATCTCCAAGAAGCGCTACTGGGGGCTGGCCCTGCCCATCTGGGAATACCCGGACGGCACATTCGAGGTCATCGGCAGCAGGGAAGAGCTGCAGGCGCGGGCAGTCGAAGGCTGGCAGGACTTTGAGGGGCACACGCCGCACCGCCCGCATATCGACAAAGTCAAAATCCGCCACCCTAAGACCGGCCAGATCGGGACGCGCATTCCCGACGTGGGCAACCCGTGGCTCGACGCCGGCATCGTGGCCTACTCCACCCTGCGCTATCGCAGCGACCCGGCCTACTGGCGCAAGTGGTTCCCGGCCGACTTCATCACCGAGAGCTTCCCCGGCCAGTTCCGCAACTGGTTCTATTCGTTGATCGCAATGAGCACTGTGCTGGAGAACAGGCCGCCCACGCGCACCGTGCTCGGCTTCGCCACCCTGCTCGACGCCAAAGGGCGCCCGATGCACAAGTCGTCGGGCAACATGATCGAGTTCAATGAAGCCGCCGACCGCGCCGGCGCCGATGTCATGCGCTGGCTCTACGCGCGCCAGGCTTACGATGATAACCTGTTGTTCGGCTGGGAAGCCCTGGACGAAGTGCGTCGCACCGTGTTCATTCCGCTGTGGAACGTGTATGCGTTCTTCGTCAACTACGCCAACATCGACCGATGGACGCCGGAAACCCAGAGCGCAACCCCGGCCTACAACACGCTGGACCGCTGGATCCTCGCCCGGCTCAACCAGGTCACTGCCCAGACGCGCGCCGCGCTGGACGATTACAACGCCCGCGCAGCGGCGCTGGCCATCGAGAAGTTCATCGACGACCTGTCCAACTGGTATGTGCGGCGCTCGCGCCGGCGTTTCTGGCGCAGCGAGTCCGACGCCGCCGGCCGGGCCGACAAACAAGCCGCCTACGCGACGCTGTATCAGGCGCTGACAACGCTGTGCCGGTTGATGGCCCCATTCACCCCATTCCTCGCAGAAGCGATGTGGCAGAACCTGGTCAACCGGCAGACTGTTCAGCAGGCCGACAGCGCGCCCGACGCCGAATCCGTTCATCACCAGCCCTACCCGTCCGCCGAAGCATTGTCCGATGATGATTTGAAACTGCTGCGAGACACGGCCATTGCTCGAACGATGGTGAACCTGGGGCACAGCACACGGGCGCAATCCGGCTTCAAGGTGCGTCAGCCGCTGGCCCGCGCCCTGGTCGTGGCCGACGCTTACTCACAGGCTGCGATCCGCGCGCAAGAGGACGTAATCGCCGAAGAGCTGAATGTCAAGCGAATCGAGTTTGTCGAGCGCGAGGGCGAACTGGTGACCTACAAGATCTTGCCCGACAGCAAAAAACTCGGTCCGCAGTTCGGGTCATTGTTCCCGCAGGTGCGCAAAGCCTTGTCAGCGTTGGACCCTGGCCAGGTTGCTGCGGCGGTGAAGGCCGGCCAGCCGGTGGAATTGCAGCTCGACGATCGCGCCGTGTCGCTGCCGGCCAGCGACATCATCGTGCAGGCCGCGCCACGAGAAGGCCTGGTTGTCGCCGGCGAGAATGGCGTCGTGGTGGCTATGGACACGGCGCTGACAGAAGCGCTGGTGCAAGAAGGCCTGGCGCGCGAGGTGGTGCGCAGAATCAACGACCTGCGCAAATCAGCCGGCCTCAATCTGACCGATCGCATCATCACAACCTACGCCGCCACGCCCAGACTGGCCGCCGCAATGAGGACATTCGCCGCATACATCTGCGACGAAACACTATCGATCGAGTTGCAGCAAGCGCAGACGCAATCCGACGTCGTCGGGCAACAAGTCAGCGACACTTTTGACGGCGAATCGCTTACAATTGGGGTTGTTCGTGCGCCGACAGACGGGTGATGAACGCCGCAACGAGCTTGCCGGGGCGCCAGGTGATTCGCTGCGGACAACTGCGAAGTGAGGGAGTGCGCGGTGTCAAATCTAATTGCCAGTCAGCCACTATCGCCGGCGCGCGAGCGCCAGCTCACCAGCCCAACGCTAGAAGTCGATCCTCAATATGACCCGGGCCACACACAGTTCCCGTCCCTGACACCCGGCGAATCACGCGCCGCGCAGCAACTGCTGGCCCGATTCGACCGGCTCGACGCCGGCGGCGTCATCGGCCTGCTCGGTCCACGCTCCTGCGGCAAAAGCACGCTGCTGAACGCAATCCTCGCCCCGGCATCGGGCCGGCGCATTCGCACGCCAGACCATCGCAAGGTTGTCGGCGTGGTCGTGGACGCCAGCGCAGGGAATTCGCCCGACGGGAAATCGCCCTGGCAACATCTGGCGCTGAACGTGCTCGAACTGCTGGCATCGCACGCCATGCCCACCGAGCGCAAGATCATCAGCGAATTGCGCTCGGAATTGCTGCGGGTCACGCGGCCCAGCGCGCGGGCAGACGCAGACAGCCGGCTGGCCATCGCAGCGTTCGCGCATCACTTCCGCACCGCCTATCCCCGGCTGGTGATGAACGTGTTCACCCTGTCGAACGCGGCGCTGGTCGTTGGCATCGACCACCTGGACCGCGCGCCGGCCGGCCAGGTCAGCGAATGGCTCGAAGCAGCCAACTATTTTCTCACCGCGCCGGGCTGCTTTGTTGTGGTGTGCGCCGATGACGCCGCCCTGATCGCCAAACTCCAACAGGATGCCGGCCGCGAGCAACAGGACAACGTGTTATCCGCGGCCAGCGAGGCATTGCTGGACAAATGGCTGCCCCAGCGCGTGACGATCGAAGTGCTCAGCGCGCCAATTGCGATAGCGCCATCGTCCAGAACCCGCCAGGACCTGGCCAAAGCGCCCCAACCGGCAGACCCGCGCAGTCAGGACATCCCGCCGGCCTGCATGCACATCATCACCTCTGCCTTGCAGCCCGATCGCCGGCTGATCGAGGTAGCCGCTGGCAACTGGCGCACAGCCATGCGCGCTGTGGTCAAACGCGCCGAAGACGGCGTCGGCCAGGCCATATCCGCCACGGTCATCGCCAAGCTGGCGGCCCTGCAGGCGCTGTCGCCGCAGTTGTTCGACGCAGGACGGTATAACGCCCGGCTGCTGGCCACGCTGGAGCAACAATTGCGCGGCGAGATGTCGGCCCCGCCCGATGACGATTGGTATGGCGCGGTGAGCCGGCACCCCGCCCTGAAGTCGCTGCTGACGGCCAACCCGCTGCTGTCTGCCCTGTCATTGCCCGACCTGGCGGCTGCGCTGAGACTGACCTATGCCGGCCAGGATGTCGAACCTCGCCGGCCTGCTGAGGCGGCAATTCGCGCGCCCGCGACCACAGCGAACCTCGCCACCGAGGTCATCGTCGCGCCGGCCAGCCTGCCAGCCCCGGACACCAACCCGCAACCCTTCGCGCTGGGATTGCCGGCATGGGTGTCGGCCATCGTGGCCGGCGGCGTGTTCATTGTCGATCGCCTTGCAAAGCTGCTGGTGATCGCAGTCCAGCCGGATGTCGTGCGCGCCAGCATGGCCGGCGCAACGCCCACATCGAGCGCGTTTGCCGTGGGCGCTGAATTATTCGGCGTCGCGCTGTGCGCGCTCATCCTCTTGTTCTGGGGCGGCGCGCGACCGCAGCGCCTGTACTCGATCAGCCTGGGATGCATCCTGGGCGCGCTGGCATCCAATCTGTTCGACCGGCTGGCGTATGGCCATGTGCTTAACTTCATTCACATCGCCAACCTGCCGGTGTTCAACCTGTCTCATGTCGCGCTGCTGGCAGGGGCAATCCTGCTGGCCGTGTCGTTGTTGCGCAACAGCTTGAGCCGCGAACCGCAGCCGCAGACCTGACGCGCAGCGCGCCTGTGCGCCGGACCTAAAAAGAAAGAATGACGCTCTTCAAACCCTGGCCTGCTCCCCCATCCGCGTTCTCATGGCTGGGCAGTCAGCAAGACCGCCGTGTTGGAGAGAGTTTCCCAGGTGACGCCAGATGAAAAGTGACTCGATCCGCCGCCTGTCGCCGCTCGACCGTGCGCTGCTCTTTATCGTGGCTCTGGTTGCTCTGGCAGCGGACCAGATCAGCAAGCTGCTGGTGCAAGCCAATATTCCCCTCGGCGTGACTGTTCCGATTGCGCCATTCCTGACGCCTTATCTGACATTCACCCACGTCCAGAACACCGGGGCCGCGTTCAGCTTGTTTCAGAACGCCAACTGGTTTTTCATCATCGTCGCCACCATTGTGGCCGGACTGATCGTGTATTACACGCCGCGCTTGCCGCCCGGCGACTGGCTGTCGCGCGCCGCTCTGGGCTTGCAGTTGGGCGGGGCAGTGGGCAACTTGATCGATCGTTTGCGGCATGGGTATGTCACCGACTTCATTCATTTGCAGGTTCCGGAGATCGGATTCGACTGGCCGGTGTCGAACATCGCCGACATCTGCATTGTGTCCGGTGTGATCCTGCTGATTGCGTGGAGCGCGCTTCAGGAGCGCGCGCACATGCGGGCGCAAGCGCGGGCGCAAGCGCGCGCCGCCCAGGCCGGGGAGGAGCAAAGCGGCGCGCAGGGAACACAGGAAACGGCCGGCGATTGACGCTGCGAAACGCCTGCCCGAAGGGATATCTGCGCGCCTGATCCAATCTGCAACAAGGAGCGTTCACATGGCTGGTTACGTCGAAAGCCTTCTCGGCGCGAATGAGAAGATCATCATCCGCCGCCGGCAGCACTGGTTCATCTGGGTTCCCCGGCTGTTGCTGTACGCGCTGATTGCGGTCGCCATCGCAATCGCCAGCGCCCTCCTGGGCGCGGTGACAGGCGGCGTCGGCGCTTTCGGCGTCGTATTCGTCGCCATCCCTCTGTTCCTGATCATCAAGGAGCTGATCGATTGGTGGACAGAAGAGTATATCCTGACCAATCAACGCATCATCCAGTCGGAGGGCTTCATCAACAAGACAGTTCTGGACTCGTCCCTCGAAAAGATCAACGACGTGCTGTTGACGCAATCCGTGTTGGGGCGGGTGTTTGATTACGGCGACATCAAGATACTCACCAGCAGCACAATCGGGGTCAACCGGCTGGACAAGCTGGCGTCGCCGGTGCAATTCAAGATCGCCATGGTCAACGCGAAGGGCGCCCTGCGGCAAACCAGCGACGGCGAAGACCTTGGCGCCGCGCGAACGGCAAAGGGCGGCGCGGACACTGTCGGCATTGCCGAGGTGTCTGACCGGCTTGAGGAATTGGATGACCTGCGCAAGAAAGGCTTGATCAGCGAGCAGGAGTTCCAGGCCAAGCGGGCCGAACTGCTGAAGCGCATCTAAACCGTCATGTCCGAGTTCATCATTCATGGCAAAGCGCGGCTGCGCGGTGAGGTGCAGTCATCGGGCAACAAGAACGCCACCCTGCCCCTGCTGGCTGCCTCTTTGTTGACCGACCAGCCGGTCACGTTTCACAATGTGCCGAATATCCGCGACGTTCAGGCCATGCTCAAGCTGCTGCAATCGCTGGGCGTGTCAGCGGAGTGGAGCGGCCCGAACAGCGTGCGCATGCGCGCCGCGCGCGTGGACGAATGTCAACTAGACCCGGCGCTGTGCAAAGAGATTCGGGCCAGCATCCTGCTGGCCGGCCCCATGCTGGCGCGCACCGGCCATGTGAAGTTGCCCCCGCCCGGCGGCGACGTGATCGGACGCCGGCGGGTGGACACGCATTTCCTGGCGCTGAAAGCGCTGGGGGCCAGCCTGAAAGTGGACGGGGGCTTCGAGCTGTCCGCCCGCAGCCTGTCGGCAGCCGACATCATGTTGGATGAAGCCAGTGTGACAGCAACGGAGAACGCAATCATGGCGGCGGCGCTGGCAGAGGGTGAGACAGTCATCCGCAACGCGGCCAGCGAACCGCACGTGCAAGACCTGTGTCGTTGCCTCAACACGATGGGCGCGCGCATCCGGCACATCGGCTCGAACACGCTGAAGATCGAGGGCGTATCGCGCCTGAACGGGACCGAGTTCACCATCGGCGCGGACAACATCGAGGTCACCAGCTTCATCGTGATCGGGGCTTTGTGCGGAGAGGGGGTGTGGGTGCGCAACGCCAGCCCCGAGCATCTGCGCATGACTCAGCTCATGCTCAGCCGGATCGGCATCCGCTTCGAGATTCACGGGCCGGATGTGTATGTGCCAGGCGACCAGCCGCTGTGCGTCGAGCCGGAGCTGGACGGGGCCATTCCAAAGATCGACGACAACCCGTGGCCGGCATTCCCCGCCGATGCGATGAGCCTGGCGATCGTGGCCGCGACGCAGACAAACGGCACGGTGCTGTTTCACGAGAAGATGTTCGAAAGCCGGCTGTACTTTGTGGACAAACTGATCAGCATGGGCGCGCGCATCGTATTGTGCGACCCGCACCGCTGCATCGTGCAAGGCCCAAGCCGGCTGCACGGCGAAACGGTGCAAAGCCCCGACATCCGCGCCGGCGTGGCGCTGGTCATCGCCGCGTTGTGCGCCGAGGGCCGCAGCACCATCTCCAATATCCAGCAAATCGACCGGGGCTACGAACGATTCGACGAAAAGCTGCGGGGCCTGGGAGCGAGCATCGAGCGCAGGTAGGGGGCGTCTACGACGACGCGCCGCTATAGCGCCGCACGCCGGCCTTCCACAGCCGGGATGACAAAAAGACTGCTGCCACGCCGAGCGCAAGAAAGCCGGCGACTTCCCACCACGCCAACTCGCCGCGCAGCCCCTGCAAAGGCACAGTTGTCGCCACGGCAATGGGAATGATGAAGGTGATGAGCAAGCGCAGCCAGAACGGATACACCTGCGCCGGAAACCGCCCGGCGTCCATCAGCGCGGCCAATATGGTCACATTGTTGTCGAACCGGGTGAACCAGAAGGTGACGGCAATCATCACGATCCACAGGCTGTACACGACGGCGGCGCCAGAAACGGTCAGGGCCAGAAAGGTTGCGATGTTCGCCGGCGCGGCCACTCTGCCGCTCATGCCCAGCCCCGCGACAATCAACACAACGGCGATTACAAAGTCCCACAGCCGCCACAACTCGACGCGCGTGATGCTGACCAGGAACTGGCTGTTGGCCGGCTGCAGGAATGTGTAGTCGAGCGAGCCATCGCGCAGGCCCTGATTGAATTTCTCCGTGTTGGGCCACACGATGATGGACATCATGGTGTTCACCAGCCGCCACACACCGAGCAGCGCGATCAATTCAGCCGGCCCCCACCCGCCCAACTCATTCGTATTGGCAAAGATGATGGCCAGGCTGGTCAGTTCCCATCCAAGCCACATCAGGTTGAGGAGAATCTGCACCACCGCCTCGCTGCGGTAGGCCAGCGCCACCTGAACGTTCAACTTGAGAAAAGCGCCAATAATGCGCAAAGCATTCATGCGATCAGCCCTCTGTAATCACGCCCCGACAGCCGAGAACTGCCTGACGCCGGCGCGCCATGTGACGCGGAAAATGACATACGCCAGCGCCAGCCACACAAACTGCATGCCGAAGTTCAGCGCCATCTCTTGCGGGCCGAGCTTGCCAAGGATGAGTTGAATCGGAAAGTGCAGCGTGTAGGAAAACGGCAGCGCTTTGGCAATCGTTTGAAGGACCGGCGGGAGCAGCGCCAGCGGGACAAAGTGGCCGGCGAAAAGCATGAACACCGCCGAGTAAAAGTTCCACAGCGCCCAAACGCGCGTCGTCCAAAACGCCACCAGCGTGAGCGCGGAGCCGAGCAGGAACAGAATGCCGAACGCCAGAATCAAGGCCGGAACAGCCAGCGCCAGATGGAGCGCGCTCAGGTTCAGCGCCGGGCGGAAAAGCAGATAGAGCGCCAGCCAGATCGGCGCCAGCGCGATCAGATTGAGCGCCTTGAAGGCGATATTGTTGACCAGCACCTGCGTCAGCACCGGGTGCACCGGCAACAGCAGCCGGTTGGACAGATTGCCATTCTGAATCTCGGGCGCCAGAACATGGATGGTGATCTCACTGGTCAATATGTCCACGACCAGCAGCACCATGTAATAGGCCGCGAAGTCGTTGGCCGTCAGACCATTGACGCTTCCCTGGCTCTGGGCCACCGTGGTCCATACTGCGAGGTAGACGATCGGCGAGACCAGCCAGAACAACAAGTACATGAGCAGGTTGGCGCGATACTGCCACTGCTCCGCCCAGTTCAAGGCCCACAGGCGTCGGAAGATTTCAAACATAGCAGGTAAAGCTTGAGTGATTGGCGATTCGACCAGTGGCTCAATGACTCAATGACTCAATGACTCAATGACCGAATGGCTCAATGGCTCAATGGCTCGTTGAAGGCGCGTTCGATCACGTCTTCGATCGGCGGATCCTCGATGGTGAGGTCTTGAACCGGCTGCTCGGCGAGCAGACGCGCGGTAATGGCCGGCGCCTGATCGGCCAGGACCTGAAGCCGCTTCTTGCCGGTCTCATCCTCGCCCGGCAACAGCGCGCCATACGCCTCCAGCGCGCAGTCGTCGCAGCCGCCCAGGTGCACGCTGATGATCTTGTAGGGCGCAATGCGCCGGCTCAACTCGCTTAACCCGCCGTCATATCGCAACGCGCCGTGGTGGATGATGATGACGCGCTCGCACAGCGCCACGACGTCGGCCATGTAGTGACTGGTCAGAATGATGGTGGCGCCATTGCGCCGGTTGTATTCCTTTAGAAACGCCCGGATGCGCGCTTGCGCGCCCACATCCAATCCAATCGTTGGCTCATCCAGAAAGAGCACGCTGGGCCGGTGCAACAGGGAGGCGGCCAGTTCACACTTCATCCGCTCGCCCAGCGACAGGTTGCGCACTGGCTTGCGAACGATGGGCCCCAGCTCGAGCAAATCGTCCAGTTCCTGAAATGAGCGCCTGTAATCATCGTCGCTGATGCGATAGATGGCTTTGTTGAGGAGGAAAGAGTCGGCCGCAGGCACATCCCAGGCCAGCCGGTTGCGCTGACCCATGACCAGGGTCATCGAGCGCAGATAGCCGGCCTGCCGCTCCCAGGGCGTGTAGCCCAGCACGCGCGCGCTGCCCGAGGTCGGATACAACAGTCCCGACAACATCTTGAGCGTCGTGGTCTTGCCGGCGCCGTTGGGGCCCAGGAAGCCAACGATCTCACCCCGGCCGATCTCGAAGCTCACACGCTGAACCGCGTGAACTTCCTTGAACTTGCGCTTGAAGAAGCTCTTCACCGCCGCGCCAAAGCCGCCCTCGCGATCGGTGACTTTGTAGGTCTTGCTCAACTCCTCAACGACGATAGGCGGCCTGCCATTGGCGCCAAAAGCCGGCGAAGCCGGCCTGGCCGTGGCCGCAGTTCGATTTGCAATTTGGGTTTGCATACTGTGTTATCCGACACAAGAGCCAGACTCTGACCGGGTGGGACGCTGATCCTGCAAAGCGGCCCAATATACCAACTCAGCACCCTGCGCCACAACACTTTAGAACACCTATTCCGTCGCGTCAATCCGCCGTTGGGAGGAGATCGCCTTGCCGCCTGAGTGTATCGAAGGCAGCGACAGCGCCCCGCCAATTTGGACGGCCTCGACAGCTTCGACATGCCCAGCCACCACCGCAAGACTGCCGGGCGTGATGCGAAAAATCGCGCTCACATCCCCGACCCGCGCGCGTCAACCTGGAAGATAATACCTCAAGCTTGAATATCAAGGCGAGGTGTTTTGATGGAGAACAACAGCGCTAATTATCTGCAACTCGCCATTGGAGCGGTGCGCAATGTTCGCGGCGGTTGACTTCGGACTGACCAACATTGACATCGCTGTGCGGGATCCAGGCAGCGGCGCATATCGCTTCGCCACCACGCCGAGCGCCGGCCTCGTGGATGTGTCTCAGCTCGAGCGCGCGATCGCTTGTGTGGGCCATCGACCCGTAGAGTTCACGCGAATTGGCGTAACCGGCGGCCAGCATCGCAAACTCCCCGACAGCATCGGCAAGACGCCGATCGTAAAAGTGAATGAGGTCACGGCCATTGGCCTGGGCGGATTGCGCCTGGCGGCCAAAGAGCAGGCGCTCGTCGTGAGCGCCGGCTCGGGCACAGCCATGGTTGCCGCGCGAGACAACCAGGCGCAACATGTCACCGGCAGCGCCGTCGGGGGCGGCACCCTGCAAGGGTTGGGCAAACTGCTGCTCGGCGCCAGCGATGCGCTGGAGATCGATGCGCTGGCCGGGCGCGGCAACTCCAATGTGCCAGACCTGACACTGATCGAGGCAACCGGCGGCGCGCTGGGCCGGCTTCCTGCAGATGCAAATGCCGTGAACTTCGGACGCTTTGCCCGCCCCGGCACGTCAGCCACACGCGAGGATATCGCAGCCGCTCTGGTTGTGATGGTCAGCCAGGTAATCGCGGTGATCGCCATCAACGCAGCCCGCGCCGAACACCTGGCAGATATCGTGGTGGTCGGCCACCTGGTAGATTTGCCCACCGTGCGCAAGGTTCTACACGCCGTTGCCGGCTACTATGGCGCAAGTATCGCCATTCCTCCACAGCCGGGTTTGGCAACCGCCCTCGGCGCACTGCTCGCCTGCGCTCATCAAGCGACAGGATAAAGCCGCGATCTCCTCATCTGCATCGCAGACACCTCTCACCTTGCCATGTTAAGAGAGCAGTTGACATGACGCAGATAGAGATGAGACAGGCATGAAGAGTGTCCGAATCGCAGCCGTTCTGGCCGGCGCAGTGGCGCTGGTCGTGTTGGCCTGGCTGGCCCTGCAACCCGCCCAGCGCCCGCTGGCCAGCGCGCGCATCGACAGCGCGCCAATCGCAACAGACATCGGCAACTTCGCGCGCGCATTTGAACCGCGCCCCTTTGTCTTCCCCGCAGATCACGGGCCGCACCCGGAGTTTCAAACTGAGTGGTGGTACTACACCGGCAACCTGCAAGACGCCGCCGGCCGGCAGTTTGGCTACCAGTTCACCATCTTCCGCCGCGCCCTCACCGCCGAAACCATGTCGCGCGCCTCGAGTCTGGCCTCGAACCAGTTGTACTTCGCCCACTTCGCTCTGACCGATATCAGCGCCCGCCAGCATGTCGCCGCCGAGAAATTCAGCCGGGGCGCGGGCGGTCTGGCCGGCGCCTGCGCGCGCGGCGCAGCCATCCCGTGCAATGACGACGCATCGTTCCACGCCTTTATCGAGGACTGGTCGGTGACTGCGCTCGACGACAAGGGTGATGCGGTTCGCATCATCGCCCGCCACAAGAATCATCATCTGGATTTGACACTGCGCGCCGTCAAGCCGGTTGTGCTGCACGGGGATCGCGGCCACAGCCCCAAAGGCGCAGAACCCGGCAACGCCTCTTTCTACTACTCGTTCACCCGCATGCAAACAGAAGGAGACGTCGTCTTCGACGGGACCCGGTTCGCCGTCGCCGGCTCGAGCTGGATGGACCATGAGTGGAGCACCAGCGCCCTCGGCGCAAACGCGCTCGGCTGGGATTGGTTCTCCATTCAGCTCGACGACCAGCGCGAGTTGATGCTCTTCCAGATTCGCAATAGTGACGGGTCGCTCGAACCGGCTTCATCCGGCACGCTGATCGACGCAGCCGGCCAGACCACACGCCTGACGCTCGCCGACTTCACTCTGGAGGCGCAGGATCGCTGGCGCAGCCCGGTCACCGGCGGCGAATACCCGGTGCGTTGGATCATCCGCATTCCAGAACAGGACATCGAACTCACCATAGAGGCGCGCCTGCCCGAGCAGGAGATGAACGTCTCGATCGTCTACTGGGAAGGGGCGATCCGCGTGACCGGCACATCCGGCGGTCGGGCCGTCACCGGGCAGGGTTATTTGGAGATGACCGGCTACGCGCAGTCGATCAACGGCAAGTTTTGAGAGGCCGGCGCGGCTCAGTCCGGCTGACCCAGCGCCAGATCGAGCGCCTCGCCCAGCGAGCGCGCGCTGAGGATGCGCAGGCCGGCCGGGGGGTGTTCGATTGGCCGCGACAGTTTGGGGATCAGGCAACGCTTAAAACCAAGTTTGGCCGCCTCGTTGAGTCGCGCCGGCAACTGGCCCACCGAGCGCAACTCGCCGCTCAGGCCCACTTCGCCGATGATAGCGAGATCCATCGGCACCGGAGCGCCCTTGTGCGCGCTGGCGATGGCAATCGCCGCCGGCAGATCGGCAGCCGGCTCTTCGATGGTCATGCCGCCCACCACGTTGACAAACACATCCTGATCGTGCAGCCGGATGCCAACCCGCTTGGCCAACACAGCCAGAATGAGAAACAGCCGGTTGTAATCCCAGCCGTTGGCGGTGCGGCGCGGCATGGGGTTCTGTGTGGGCGAGGTCAACCCCTGCACCTCGACCAGCAGCGGGCGGGTGCCTTCCATCGTCACCGCCACAGCCGAACCGGGAGCAAACGACATGCGCTCGGCCAGAAACGCCTCGCTGGGGTTGGTCACCTCGATCATGCCGACGCCGGCCATCTCGAAGACGCCGACTTCACTGGTCGCGCCAAAGCGGTTCTTGATGGAGCGCAACAGCCGGAACGAATGGAAGCGATCGCCCTCCATGTGCAGCACCGTATCGACGATGTGCTCCAGCACTTTCGGGCCGGCGATGGCCCCCTCCTTCGTCACGTGGCCCACAATGAACACGGCGATGTCCTGTGATTTGGCCAGCGCCTGCAAGCGCAGCGCGCACTCACGCACCTGACTGACGGCGCCGGGGCTGGAAGACACCGAGTCAAGATACATCGTCTGGATCGAGTCGATGATCGTGAGCCTGGGCTTCATCGCCTCGATCTGATAGATGGCGTTGTCGAGATTGGTGTCGGTGAGCAGATAGAGATCGCTGTCGCCAACGCCGAGACGCTGGGCGCGCATCTTGAGTTGCTGGGCGCTCTCTTCGCCGCTGACGTACAGCGCCGGCCCGACCTGTTGCGCCGTAGACACAGCAGCCTGCATCAGCAATGTGGACTTGCCAATGCCCGGATCGCCGGCCACCAGCACCAGCGACCCCGGCACAATGCCGCCACCCAACACGCGCGAGAACTCGCCGATCGCCAACGGAAGCCGATGGAAGCCATCGGCCTGGATGGCGCTCAATTTTTGCGGGGCAAGGCTGCCTGCCGCGCGCGTGGACTGCCGGCTCTTCTCGCGCGCCTCATCCACCACTTCCTCGACCAGCGTGTTCCATTCGCCGCAGTCCGGACATTTGCCGGCCCAGCGCATCTGGACACTGCCGCAGTTCGAGCACACATAGCGCGTCTTGAGTTTGGGAGCGGCGGTTCTGGACATATCGCCAGTGTAGCACAAACGTTCTGAGAGCCGAGAGCCGGCAATCGGGGACGAAATGGCGAATCGCCGCTCGTCAATCATCAATCTTCAAGCGACAATCGTCAATCACCAATCGTCAATCGAGACGGGTATACTCTTTGCGATGATTCCGCTTGCAAAACGATTGGCCTCCGGGGTGATTGCGCTGGCTGCTCTGATGACGGCCTGCCAGAGCGCCGGCGGCTCGCCGCTGAGCAACGTACGCGTGGAACCGTTGGTCATCAGCCCGAACGCCGACGGCACAGACGACCTGGCGCGCATCACGTATCGGGTTCACACGCCGGCCCGTATAAGCATCTATCTCACCAGCGCCGACGGCGCGCGCTTCGACCTGCGCCGCGATGTCGAGCGCCCGCCCAGCCCGGCGCCCTACGAAATCCTCTTCAACGGGGTGGCAAGTGGCCGGCTCATGGCGAATGGCGACTACACCTGGCACATCGAGGCCGCCACCGGGGCCGGCGTCACATCCTTCAGCGGCCCCTTGCGCATCGAGGGGGCCGATATGCCCTTTCCCAAAATCGAGGACTTCACACTGTCCAGCCCGATCTTCACGCCCAACCGCGACGGCATCGACGACCGTGTTTATATCAACGTCTATCTGACCGCGCGCGCGCGCCTGAACGTGTACGTGGTGGGCGACAACGGGTTCCGCTACGAGGTGCAGCGGCGCGAGGGCCTGCAACTCGTTTCAGACAGCGCCGAACTTGCGCCGGGGCGCTACAACTACGACTACGACGGCGGCATCGACCTGGGGGCCGACCCGCCGCCCAACGGCGTGTACACGCTCATTGCACAATCGCAGGACGCTATCGGACAGAGCGACACGGTGACGGCCACGCTCACCATCACGCAGAGTGGCCGGCCCAACGCCGAGATCGTAGTGCAACCCGACGGCAGCGGCGTGCAGTGGGCGCGGGCAAATGCCCCTGCCCTGCCCGGCAGCCCCACCCAGGCGCAGCGCATCACGCTCGGCATCAGCGAGACGCTGCACTTCACGATGGCCGTGCGCAACACCGGCCTGGTTCCCATCCGCACCGCCGGCCCCTTTGACCCGGACGACTGCTATCGCATGGACGAAAATCGCTACACCAAAGGCTTCCCGCAGGAGCCAGGCGTGTTTCGCGTCGGCGTGGACTACGAGACCAACACCGGCAGCGATCATCCGTGGCGCTGGGGTGTCGGGTCGCTCGATGATCTCGACATCGTGATGCGCGACGGGCAGCCGCTGTACTACCTCGCGCCGGACAGGCAGGTGCTGGTGCGCGGCTGCATCCAGTTCACCCGCGTGCCGGTGCGCAATCCATTCTACGTGTGGGCCTCGCTCATCCACGAGGACGTGGAGATCACCGCCATCAACAACCGCGTGTCGCCCGTTTTGATCCAACTGGTCGAGCCATAGGCGGCCGGCCTGCCACCGCGATCATGTCTGCGCATCGCCATCATCTCACGCGCGCGCTGTGGCTAGCCATGCCCATCCTTCTGCTGGGGTTCGCTTTGCGGGTTCACCGGCTCGACGCCGTGCGGCACGAATTCGACCGGGGGTTCCCGCACGGTCTGGGCATTGCCATTCTCGAGTCGATCGTGGATGGGCGCTGGAGCGATCTGCCTGTTGTCAGTTCCGCTACCAGTGTCACCCTGCCCAATCCTCCGCTGGCCAGCTACATCTGGGCAGTGATCGCTGTCGTCGATCGCAGCCCATACACTGCCACTGCCCTGAGCGCCATGCTTAACGTGCTGGTCGTTGCCATGACATACGCGCTGGCCAGCCGGCTGTTCGGCGCGCGCGTGGCGTGGCCGGCCGCGTTGCTGGCCGCCAGCAGCCCGTGGGCCATTCACACAGCACGCGGCGCGTGGGTTCAGGGCTGGCTTGAACTGGCTGCGGTCTGCGCGGCATGGCTTGTGATGACCGCGCTCAAGCGCAACTCGGCCCGGCGACTGATCGCCGGCGCTTTCATCACGGCCGCGCTCATCCAGACCTATCTGCTGGCATTCGGTGTAGCCGCGCAAGTCGTGGCGGCCATCATGGTTGCCGGAGCGCGCAAGCGCGCTCAGCTTATGCCGGCGGCGCTTGCAGCCGTTATCCTTGCCGCCAGCGCCAGCCTGTTCGCGGTGGCAGCCATCACATCTGGAAGCATGTCGAGCCTGGCGGATGGCATCGGCGCTGCCGGCTTCGACAAGTACCCTGAGATGGGGCCGTCGCTGCCGAACCCATTTGGCATCCGCATCGACTACACCGCCGCAGCCCGAACCGCCGCAATGACAAGCGGGCGCGGCTACGATGCGCTCGCGGCCAGCGATCTCGGCCCCGGCTTCATCAGCGGCGCCGATCGGTCGCTATCGAATGCGCGATCTCTGTTGGTCGAAGCGCTGCTCATCATGGGCTTTGGAATGGCGCTCCGGCGCGCGCGCCAGAGCGTGGCGCATCGCTGGATGGCGGTATGGATTGCCGTCCCAATTCTGTCCGCTGTCATCGCGGGAATTCTGCGCCCCAAAGCAGACTTCCTGGAGTTCTATTTCCTGATGACACAGCCGGCCGGCTACGCGCTGGCCGCATTGCCGATTGGCGCATTCATATCCCCGGCGTCGCCGACAGGACGGCGCAAGAGCCTCTCAGCAACCATCATCGGATGCGCGCTGGCGCTGGCATTGGCGCCGGCCCCGCTGTTGATGCGCTTCGCCGAGGGGACGCTGGCGCAACCGCTCATTCGCAACCTGCGCTTTGGCACGCCGGCGGTGGATCGACTGCCCACCCTGCCACTGCGCTGGCAGCCAGCCGTGCGCGCAGCGTGGCAACAACATTGCCAGACACTCGACGACGCCACGCCACAGAACTGGCTGATCAGCATGAGTGAGAGCGGGCATGTCGCGCGTGCCGGGCGATGGGCCGCGTCAGGTGACTCGCATCAGTGGATGGTTTCACCAGCAGGGGGAGACTGCGTCACGCTGGCCGATAGCCTGCCGGTTCACGCCGACGCCTTTCCCGTGCAACTGGGCGCTTCAGCGGCCATCACAGTCTATCGGTCGCGGATGTGGCCAGGTGATTCGGTGAACGACACAGGCCAAAGCGCGCGCGCAAAGTCTGAATGGCGATCGCTGGACGGTCATGTCTACGCCCTCACGGCGCCGGCGCCGCCACTGGTAACCAACCTGGGCTGGTCGCTGGCCGGCATCGCGGAGCAGATGCCCATTCTGCCCGGCACGCAAACAGATGGCGGCGTTGTTGAAGTAACCTACGTGTGGCGCATAGACAGGCTGCCCAACGAGCCTCATGCCGGCTGGGTATTCGACTGCTTTGCGCAACTCATCGACGCTGCCGGCAACGAGATTGCCGTTGCCCGCGCGCCTGGTCTGCCCGGCGCAGTCTGGCAGCCTGGACAGTTGATCGCAATGACGCTGCGGGCGCCGATGCCGGCATATGCCCTCCACGCCGACCATTCCGCCAATGACTACACCCTTCGCATCTCGCTGTATGACCCGCAACAAAAGAAGAACGCAGTCTTCTTCGACCCGGCCTGGCCCGACCGGCCCATTCTTTTTCTCGAGCATTCGGCAATCGCGGTGAGCGGAGCGAACCAGCCATGACACATCCTGAACTGGGCGTCATCATCGTTTCCTGGAACGTGCGCGCGTTGTTGCGCGGCTGCCTGTCCTCGCTCTTGCGCGAAGCGCCGATCGACACAACGGTGATCCTGGTGGATAGCGCCTCAACCGACGGGACGCCAGACATGGTGCGGGCCGATTTCCCGGTGGTCCAGTTGATCGCCTGCGCCGAGAACGTTGGCTATGTGAGAGGCAACAACCTGGGGCTGCGCGCGCTGGGGCTGACCGATGAGCCGCCGGCGGAAAGCGAAAGTCTGTCACTGCCGGCCAATCGCCAATCGCCGCGCTTTGTGTGGTTGCTCAATCCCGACACCGAAGTCCTGCCCGGCGCCGTCTCGACGCTGCTGGAATTCATGCGCGCGCATCCGCGCTGTGGGTTGTGCGGCCCCAAGCTCATCAATGCGGACGGCAGCCTGCAACATGGCGCGTTTCGCTTCCCCGGCCTGACGCAGCTCTTGCTGGAAACACAGCCGGCGCTGTGGCGATTTCGCGGCTCGACGCTGGACGGCCGCTATGCCGCCCGGCAATACGAAGCCGGCCGGCCATTTCCCATCGGCCATCCGCTCGGCGCGGCTATGCTGGCGCGGGCCGAGGCGATTGCGCAGGTCGGGCCGCTCGACCCCGGCTTTGAGATGTATTCCGAAGAAGTGGACTGGGCTATGCGGATGAAGCGGGCCGGCTGGGAACGCTGGTGCGTGCCGGCGGCTGTCGTGAAGCACTACGGCG